>Ga0111538_10000298_pt1 | contig 63873 bp, 48 predicted proteins | sample SoiMethybrSBSTD1_FD_79669 | JGI IMG/M metagenome (GOLD analysis project Ga0111538, IMG submission 79669) | Bulk soil microbial communities from a Populus tree surrounding site in Tennessee, USA - Soil MetaG P. TD hybrid SBSTD1 (version 2)... | ecosystem: Environmental > Terrestrial > Soil >...
CGCAGCCCCCAGCAGGTCGGGAACGAGCACGCCACCGCTCAGCAGAACCCGCCCGTCGTTCAGCGTGATCTGGTTGTCGTGGTGGTAGGCGCGACCGATCGGCATGTTTGGCGCGTTCGACCACGAGTTGGTTGCCGGGTTGTAGAGCTGCGCCTTGTTGGTCGACGTCAGCGCGATCGGGATCCCGAACAGGATCGTCACTTCGATGCCGCCCGCGATCATCATGCGGCCGTTGTTGAGCCGCGTCAGCGACGGCACCAGGCGCCGGCCGCCGATCACCGGCGCGGCCGCCCACGTGTCGGTGGCCGGGGTGTAGAGCTCCACCGTGTTGAGCGCGTTGGTGATCGCCGTCGTGAGGTCGGTGAAGTTCGTCGTGCCGCCGACGACCATCACGCGGCCATCGGGCAGCGTCGCCGCGGTGTGACCGGCGCGCAGACCGAGCATCGGCGCCGCCGGCGTGAAGGTGTTGGCCACCGGATCGTAGATCTCGCACGACGCGATCACGGCGCCGGTGCCGTCGAGGCCGCCGCACATCAGCAGCCGCCCGTCGTTCAGCGTCGCGGCGCCGTGCAGCGCGCGCGGGGTGATCGGCGCGGGGCCCGCCTGCGTGTTCAGGTCGCGGAAGCCGAAGAACTCGCTGGTTGCCCCGTTGATCAGCAGGAAGTCGCCGAGGCCCGCGTTGCGGTTGGGCGTCCGCACCACGTTCGCGGCGGCGCGCGGCGCCTGCAGCGCATACGGCAGCAACGCACTGGTCGCCGGCATCACGTGCTGCGTGGTGACCGGGTTGCTGAGCTCGTCGAAGAACGTCGTCGCGCCGAACAGGGTCGCGCACTGCCAGTAGAACACGACGCCCTGGAACGCGACGCCGCTCGGGATCGCGACCGAGATCGAGCCGGTGCCGGTCGGGCTCGTCACCTGCACCGACCAGACGCCGAGCAGGTCGGGGTCGACCGCGAGCGAGCGTGGATCGCTCGGATCGATCAACGCGAGCGGCGTCGGACCATCGCCCGCGCTGACCATGCCGAGCAGGAACGCGTTCGGGTTCGCGTTCCGGATCTGCAGGCTCAGGGTGCTGCCGAGCGTGCCGGGCGTGATCTTGTCGAAGTCGAAGTCGCCTTGGGCACGCAGCGACGTGGCGGTGGCGATCAGACAGGAAACGGCGAGGAGGTGGCGCAAGGAAGTGCTGGGGAGGTGGTGCTTGCCCCTTGTAGCGCCCGGCGTGCGGGGGGACAGCTCCCTCGTCTTGGCGCCGGTCGCATCGGCGCTGCCGCTGGTTGTCGACGTCCTGCCGTTCGCCGTCGACGGTGCGCCGCACAGCGCCGGTAGTCTGTGGGGGCCGGCCATCTCCCCGCGGCGCGCGACGTCGCGAAGAGTCACCGGCGCGTGCTTCACGCGAGGCCGGCTTCGTTCAGCGCCCGTTGCAACAGGTCGTCGATGCCCAGCTCGGGTGCCCATCGCCGCAGGTAGGCGCGATCGAGCCGGCTCGCCTGGAGCCTCAGCACGCCCTGCACGTCCCGCCATTGCCGCTCCGAGACTTCGCCGCCCTTGCGGAACCACTCCAGCTTCGTCAACGCGCAGTCCTCGGCCGTGGCAACGCGCACGCCGCACCCCGGCGCGATTTCCACTCGCACCGCACGCGCGAGTTCCTCGCGGCTGAACGGCCGGTCGCGCAACGGGAACAGATCGAGCTTCAGTCCGGTGCTGCGGTGCACGATGTTGCTGGCGATGCGCTGCCGCAGGCAAACGCGCAGCAACTCGACGTCGGCGAGAAACTGTGCCTGCAGCGCCGCCGCGAGCGGCCCGAGACGCTGCGGCGCCAGATCGACGACCAGGTCCACGTCCTGCGTGGTCCGCACTTCCCCATGCACGAGCGAAGCCACTGAGCCGCCGACCAGATAGGCAATGCCGAGCTGGTCGAGCACCGACGTCAGTGCAGCGACCGCTTCGGCGAAGGGCGGCAGCGTCACGCGACCTCGCCGACGTCGAAACCGTAGAGACGCTGCACGACGTCACGGCCGAGCGTCAGCGCCAGCCGCCGCATCCGTACCTCCTCGGGATCCGCATCCGGATGGCGCATGCGGATGCCGGCCTCGACGAACAGATTGGCGGACGAGTAGAGGTCGTCGAGCAGCGCGAACTTCTGCGCTGGCGTCATCGCGCGCCAGATCTCCATCTGTCGCTGTTCGGCTTCCAGCGTCGTGTCGGCAGCTAGCGGTCGTTCGGGCAGCACATGCGAAGGCTAACGCGCGGCGCCGACGAAAGCAGGGGCGGAGGATCAGCACGCGGCTCGCAGCGCAGCGAGCAGATCATCGACGCGATCCAACCGTTGGACACGCGAGCATCCTCGGCGAAATGGCGATCGTCGCAGGCTGTGTCCGCGCCGCTGGCGCAGGGCGCCGATTACTTGCCGACGGTGATGGCGATGCCGTTGCTCGCGGCGAGACCCGTAGATGCTGCATGGTGAGGGCCGAGGGTGGTTCGGGCGAGGTCGCGAAGTCAGCGCCATACTTCCCTGCGTGGCTGCAACGCTCGCGACGGACGGCGTTTGCACAGTGGCGCCGATACCGTGGGGCGTTACGGTTGTCGTGTCCTTGGCTACATCGCCCGCATGAGTCGCCTCGCTCGCATCGCATCGTTCGCCATCGTTTCGCTGCTGTCCACCGCGTGCTCGGACTCGTCGCACACGACGGCGGTGTTCCAGCCGATCCCGACGCGCCTCGTCGTGACCGCGAGCACTACGCAGTTGGATCCGAGCCACGAGGTTTACTCGTTCGATCCGCGCGCCGTCGCGGCGGAACGTGTCGACGCGTACTACCGCCTGACCACGCCGGCTGGCATGCCGCTGCAGTTCGACGTCGGCACGTGGACGGACGGCGCGCAGGGACTGGCCATGATCCTGCTCGACCACGTTATGGACGGCGGAGTCGTGCCGATCGGCGATCCGTTCTCGCTGACTCGCGCGGGCTCGTCGTGACCGGGAACGGCTTGACCACGGATGGCGAGTGGATCAGCGCGATGGGCGACGGCCTCGCGCGCTTTTCCGTGCACGGCCAGATCGAGCGGCCGCAGCGGCTCGTCGTGCGCGGCGAGGGAACGGGCGTCACGTTGATCGACGTCGTGATCGGCGAGGCGAGCGCGATCAACCGGCCCGCGCCTGTCGAGCCGGAGACAACCGGCGTGTTGTCGCGCACGACGATCTACTCGAGCAACTCGGTGCAGTTCGGGTTGCCGACGATCGCGGTGTCCGGCGACCGCACGAGCATCGTCTGTTACGAAGGCAATCGGAACTGGCTGGACGCGACGCGCCGCTACGAGCTGCGACTGCAGCACGACCGGCTGACTGGTGCCATCACCGGCGGCGCGTCCGTCGAGACCTCGCCGGACACGGGCGTCTGGCGCGATCACGAGGTGGTCGCGCTCTACAACGTGCTCGGCGTCGTGCGCAGCGAAGCGACCGGCGTCACGATGAAGCTGAGCTTCGATCGCGGCGCGACGTTCAACCAGGACGTGCAGGTGCTGTCGGGCACGTCGACGAGCCGCCTCGTGCAGGCCGCGATGGCAAGCGACTACTCGCTCGCGATCGGTGCGTGGCGCACGCGCAACGACCAGAGCGCGCTCGAGTTCGTGCTCGTCGAAGCACATCCGTCGGCGTTCGACAGTTCCGGCTCGCCGACGTTGTTTCAGTTCGGCGCGCCGCAGGTGCTCCACTCGGTGTCGCCGTCGGCAATCCCGCTGCTCACGGGCATCACGTGGTCGGCCGGCGGCGACCTGATCGTCGGTTACGGCTCGAACCAATTCGGGTTCTCGAGGGTCCGCTGCGCCGTGCGCAGATACGGCGAGCAGATCGTGGACACGCAGGCGGCTGTCGAACGCGTGTTCATGCTCGATCCGACGGTCGCCGTCGTCGGGCAGGGCGCGTCGCTGCGCGTGTTCTGCGCGTACGAGGGGGTCCTCGGCATCACGCTGCTCGCCAGCAGCGACGGCGGCGCGACCTTCCCTTCCCGGACGGTGGTGGGGCGGCCCGGCGACCACATGCCCACGCTGTTCGCGCGCGAGTCCGGTGGACCGACGCGCGTCGACCTGCTGTATCTCGCGCCGCGCGCCACGGGCATGGAGCTGCACCACGCGTTCTGGAGCGACTGGGCGACAAGCGCCCGCGTCGAGCAGGCGCTGACGCGTGCTTCGTGGCAGCAGGTTCCGACGGGCGGCCCGCCGAGCCTGGGGATGCCGGCGACGTCGTATCGCGCGACCGGGATCGGATGGTTCGGCTACGACGCGGCGCTCGACGGCGAGCAGATCGTCGTCGTCTACGACGAGGTCACGATGGACGCAGTGTGGTTCATGGACCTGCTGCTGAACCAGAGCCTCATGGTCGGCGCCCCGGCGTCCGGCCTGCCGCCGAGCTACAGCCCCGCCAATCCGCCGCCGCTCGCGCCGGGCCTGACGTTGCCGATGCCCGCGCCCGAAGCCTGGCACGCGCACCAGCTGAAGTTGCTGCGGTTGCAGTGACGCGAGCGCTGCGAGCGTCTGTCTAGGACGCCATCCGACGCTTGACCGCGGCGGGTCAGCGCGCGAAGACGTATCGCATGCGCTCCCGTCTCGCCGCGTCGCTGTTGCTCCTTTTCGCCTCTTGTCAGGGTCCGGACTCCGCGCGGTCCGACGGCGCACCCGACGCACGCCGTTGGGAGCTCGATCGCATCGGCGGCACTGCCGTGGTGCAGCTCTACGCCGACGGCTTCGACGAGCTCGCGAAGAACGACAAGCTGCTCGCGTTCCACCTCACGCAGGCGGCGATCGCGGGGCGCGACATCACGCTCGACCAGCGTTTCGCCCTCAACCTGCCGATCCGCTACGTGCTCGAATCGCTGTGGCTCACGCGCGAAGCGCTGCCGCCGGCCGTGCGCGCCGAGGTCGAGCGCTACACGAAGCTGTTCTGGGTCCACAACGGCATCCATCACAACCTGAGCACGAAGAAGGAGCTGTTGGCCCTCGACCACGCGCAGTTCTTCGCCGCGATGAAGACGGCGGCCGAGCACGGCCAGCCGATCCCGCCCGAGCGCCTCGCGCCGGCGAAGGACCTCGAGCAGATCTTCGCCGTGCTGACCGATCCGCACCGCGACGTCTCGGTGACCGACAAGAGCCCCGAGGGCGGCGCCGATCCCGTCGCGGCGAGCTGCAACAACCTCTACGTCGGCTGCACGACTGCCGACTTCGAGGGCTTCAAGGAGCGCTACGGCCTCAACTCGCGCGCCGTCAAGGAGGGTGGCAAGGTCGTCGAACAGGTTTACCGCTGCGGCGACGGCAAGTCGATTCCGCCGGGCCTCTACGCGCGCGAGATCGCGGCGGTCAACACGCACCTTCGCGACGCGCTGGCGGTCGCACCGCCTGCGACGCAGAAGGCTCTCGAACACCTGATCCGCTACAACGAGACCGGCGAAGAAGCGGACTGGCGCGCGTTCAACATCGCCTGGGTGCAGGATCGCGCCTCGGTCGTCGATTTCGCGCTCGGCTTCATCGAGGTCTACCTCGACGTGCGCGGCATCAAGGGCTCGTGGCAAGCCGTGATCAGCTTCCGCAACGAGCAGAAGACCCGCGCGATCGAAGCGCTCGCGCAGCAGACGCAGTGGTTCGAGGACCGCCAGCCGTGGGAGCCACGCTTCAAGAAGGCCGAGGTCAAGGGCATCTCGGCGCGCGCGATCTCGGTCATAACCGAGACCGGCGACTGCGGGCCCATCACGCCGGTCGGCGTGAACCTGCCGAACGAAGCCGACATCCGCCAACAGTACGGCAGCAAGTCGGTCAATCTCGCCAACGTCGTCGAGGCATACGACAAGACGTCGGGTCGCGGCGCGGCGGGCGAGTTCGCGTTCACGCCCGAAGAAGCGGCGCGCGCCGGCCGCTACGCCGCGGCGATGGACGACCTGCACACGAACCTGCACGAGGTCGTCGGCCACGCGTCGGGCCAGGTGCTGCCCGAGGTCAAGAACCCGGCGCAGATGCTCGGCACGTACTACTCGACGCTCGAAGAGGGCCGCGCCGACCTGGTCGGTCTGTACTGGATCGCCGATGCGAAGTTGAAGGAGATGGGACTCGTGCCCGACGACGACGCGGTGCTCGCGAAGTACGAGGCCTACGCGCGCAACGCGCTCGTGCAGCTCCGGCGCGTGCCGGAGGGCGGCAAGATCGAAGAGGACCACATGCGCAATCGCCAGCTCGTCGTGCACTGGCTGATCGGCAACGGCGGCGGCGTCGCCGTGCAGCAGCGCGACGGCAAGACCTACTACACCGTGACGTCGATCGCGGCGTTCCGCGAGGGCTGTGGGCGCCTGCTCGCCGAGGTGATGCGCATCAAGGCGACCGGCGACTTCAAGGCCGGCAAGACGCTCGTCGAGACGTATGGCACCAAGGTCGATCCGGCGCTGCGGCGGCAGGTCGTCGAGCGGCTCGCGGTGCTGAAGCTGCCGTCCGTGACGGGCTTCGTACAGCCCGAGCTGCGGCCCGTGCGCAACGCGGCGGGGGACATCGTCGACGTCGAGGTGTGGTATCCGTGCGATCTCGCCGACCAGATGCTGCGCTGGAGCGGGCGCAAGTGAGGGACGCGCCGTCGGCGATGCACGCGGCGTGCCCGCACCGATCGCGCGCGAGATCGGCGGCAGTGGTCGCGGATGACGCCGCGATGCCGATCGCGGTAAGGTCGCGGTAAGGTCGAGGTGCGCACGCACGCGCCGTTCGGGCTTGGCGAGGGATGTGACGGCCAGCGAGGGATCTTGCCCCGCGCGGTCCTGCGCGTGCGAAGTGAAGGGCGAAAGTCCTACCCACTCTGCGCCGGAGTTTCCGTAGGGCTGCTGTCGATGTAGTGCCGCCCTCTGCGCACCACGACGCCCTCGATGACCGACACACTCACGTCGCCCGGACTCTCGATCGACCGCCTCTACGCCGACTTCGTCAACCCGCATTGGGTGCGGCTGATCAAGTCGCTCGAGCTCGACCGCCGCTTCGTCAAGGCGCAGGGCGCCGAGCTCGTCACCGACGACGGCGAGGTCTACCTCGACCTGCTCGGCGGCTACGGGGTCTACAACGTCGGCCACAACCACCCCGACATCGCTGCGGCACTCGTCGACGAGATCACGAGCCTGTGCCCCTCGATGCTGCAGAGCCACATCCCGGCGCTCGCCGGCCAACTCGCGCAGCGGCTCGTTCGCCACGCAGGCGGGCGCATCGGCAAGGCCTGCTTCATGAACTCGGGCAGCGAGGGCGTCGAGACCGCGATCAAGTTCGCGCGCACGTTCACGCGCCGCGACCGCGTGCTCGCGGCCGAAGGCGGCTTCCACGGGCTCACGGTCGGCGCTCTCTCGCTGATGAGCAACGAGTGGTGGCGGAGGGGCTTCGGAACGCTCATGCCCGGCGTGGGCATGGTGCCGTTCGGCGACCTGCAAGCGCTCGAGCGCGAGCTGAAGACGCAGCAGTATGCGGCCTTCGTCGTCGAGCCGATCCAGGGCGAGAGCGGCGTGCAACTCCCGCCCGAAGGTTATCTCGCGAGCGCGTCACGCTTGTGCGACCTCCACGGCACGCTGTTCGTGCTCGACGAGGTCCAGACCGGCCTCTACCGCACGGGTCGCTTCCTGGCTGCGCATCATTTCGGCGTCGAGCCGGACCTCGTCGTGCTGGCCAAGGCGCTGAGCGGCGGCTTCTCGCCCGTGTCCGCCGTGCTGATGCGCGACGACGTGTGCAAGTCCGTCTACTCGTCCGCCGAGCGCAGCTTCGTGCACGCGTCGACGTTCGGCGAGAACGCGCTCTCGATGCGCGCGGGTCTGGCCACGCTGGACGTGCTCGAGCGCGACCGGCTCGGCGAGCGGGGCCTGGACCTCGGCGAGAAGCTGCGCGCGCGTCTGCGCGCCGCCGTGGCCGACTCGGAAATGGTCAAGGAGGTGCGTGGGCTCGGCATGTTCAACGCGATCGAGTTCGGCGCGCCACGCTCGATCACGATGAAGTTGCTGATGGGCGGCTTCGCCCGGCTGCACCCGGGGTTGTTCGGCCAGATGTGCGTGCGTTCGCTGTTCCTCGACTCGCGGATCCTGACCCAGATGGCGGGCCACAACTACCTCGCGCTGAAGCTGCTGCTGCCGCTCGTCGCCACCGAGCCGCAGATCGACCGCGCGGTCGCCGGCGTGAAAGCACTCCTCGACACGATGAACAGCGAGAAGATCGCGTTCTGGGGTCAGGGCCTGAAGATCGGTGCCAAGCTGCTCGCCGGCTGAGGTCCGGGGCTCGGCACCCCGCGCTCTCGCTGCGCGGTCAGAAGTTGAGCGTGTAGGACTGTGACAACACGAATGGCCCCGGCACGGCAAACACGCCGAGCCCGCAGGTGTTGAACACGATCGCCTGCGTCGAGAGCTGGTAGATGCCGCTGCAGGGCACGCCGGGCAGGGGCGGAATGGTGACCGACGCCGAGTAGAAGCCGGCGGTGCTCGCGAACATCGTGAAGTTCACGGGGATGCCGCACGGTGGCGACAGGTCCATGTCGAACGACTGGTTGGTGAGGCCGCACGCTGTGTTGGGGATCGGCGGCAGGCACGCATTGCTCGGGCCGGGCAGCTGGCACGACAGGCATGGACAGAAGTTGAAGAAGGCGATCGCGATCGTGCCGAACGGCGCCGTCAGTGCGAGGTTCAGCGTGACGTTCCCGTTCGGGAAGCACAGCGACACACACGACGTCGCACCCGAGCCCAGCGAGTTGATCGTGTAGTCGTTGATGCCGACGACACCGGTCGTCTGGGCGAGCACCGGAGCGATGGCGAAAGAAGCGGCCAGCAGGGAGGCGAGGCGAGTGGGCATGTGGATCCTCAGGGCAAGGCGGCGGGATGCTAACCGGGCGCGTTGGACGGCAGCGTCTCCATTCCGGACACGCGCCCGTTGAACAAAGGGCGGACGATCGGCGGCAACGACGCCCGCGTTCTGGCACACCGAGTGCCGTGCGGGCGAGCGAAATCTGCCGGCGATGGAATTGCCGCGCCTTACGCGAAGCGGGAAGTGCCGCCACCGCGTGAGGGGAACGGAGTGCTTTCGTCGCACGGAGGGGCGTTGCGGCGCGGGCGATCGTCTGCTCGTCAGCCACCGCCTCTTCGCCAACCACGCAGACCGTTCCGAATCGCATGCTCCGCTCGCTCGCCCGTTCCCTTCCCCTCGTCTTGTCGCTCCCGGTCGCGTCCGCGCCGGCGCAATCGACGCCGTCAGGCCACATCGACCCGAACACGTGGGTCTCCGCACCGCTCGGCACGTTCGGCAACGTCGCGTACGTGCGCTACGAAGCGATGTTCGCCGGCGTCACCGCCAACAACCGCCCGTATCGCGTGCCGTGCCAGATCATCGCGCCGGCCCAGCCGGCGCAGGGGTCCGGCCTGTTGTTGTTCGACTGGCTCGTGCCGAGCACGATCCCGACCGCGGTCGGCCAGGAACAGGCCGATGCGCGCTACATCCTGACCGATGCGTTCTTGTTCGGGCGTGGCATCGCGTATGCGACGGTGCGCTGCCAGGCCGAGGCCATCGGCACCAGCTCGCCGGTCGCGGACCCGACGCGGCCGTGGTCCGACGCATTGCTCGACACGTCGTCCGAGTTCATCGTGTCGGCAGGTGACGAGTTCGACATCGTCGTGAGCTGGCTCGCGGCGTTGCGCACGGACCAGCTCGCGCTGCAGGCGCTCGGCGAAGTCGAACGGCGCGCCGCGTTCGCCTACTCGGCGGCGGGTTATCGCCTGCGCGGCCTGCTGCGCAAGCAGGAGGGCACAGGCCAGTTCGACTTCTCGCTCGTCGGCGGCACCGGCAACGGCTACGCGCACCCGAAGGGCAACGGCCTCGCGTTCGTGGGCAACGAGCGCGCACCGCTGGCCGGCGCGGGGCTCGAGATCGACTTCCAGACGGAGACCGAGGTCGTGGCGCTGGGTGGGCACAAGACGCGGCACGAAGAAGCGAACTACCGCGACTACCAGTTCGCCGGCGCCTCGCACCTGCGCCAGCTCGATGCCTACGAGTTCGGGCTCGCGGACCCGGAGACCGCGAATCCGGCGGACTGGGTCGCGTTCGTGCGCGCCCTCTTCGTCGCCGGCGACAACTGGTGCGACGGGATCCAGCCGCCTGCCAGCATCTGGCTCGGCGCGCCGAACGATCCGCAGATCGCGCGCGACAGCAACGGCAACGCGCTCGTGACGTATGTCGGCGGCCTGCCCTACGGGGGCACCGGCCACCGGCTGCCTGCCGTCGCGGTCGGCGAGAACCGCTACATCCCGTTCGACCCCATCTACAACACCGGGCCGTGGCTCGGCTGGTTGCGCGCGCTGTCGGGCTCGTTTGTCGACCTCACGGGCAACTTCACGAGCCACGCCGGCTACGTCGCGGCGATCACGCTGCACGCCGTATGGCTGCAGGGGGCCGGTTACCTGCTGCAGGAGGACGTCGACGCGATCATCCTGGACGCGACGTTGTCGAGCATCGGCAGCTGACGCAGGCCAGCTTCGACCGGCGGCGGTTTCGGCATCGGGTTCGAGGGCCCCGATTGCCGATGCAGTAGCGAAGCCATGAAGACCGCCACCAAGAGGCCCGTCCGGAAGAGCGCGAAGAAACCGACCCCGCGCAAGGTCAGCACGCGGCCCGCCGCGAAGTTGCGCACCGTGAGCAGGAAGACCTCCCTGCGCGGCGGCCACCTGGTCGTCGACGGCACCAACGTGATCTGCGGCGCGCAGGACCGCACGCGCTTCGACCTGCTGCTGAGTCTGGTCGTCGCCGCCGCCGCCGATGGCACGGACGTGCTCTGCATCTTCGACGCGACGACGCCGCACCGGCTGGGCACCAGCCCCGAGCGCGATCTCTACCGGTGGCTGCTGACGGAGAAGGCGCGCCACTTCGTGCAGTGCCCGGGCCGCACCGAGGCCGACCTGCTGATCCTCGCCGAGGCCGAGCGCATGCACTGTCCCGTCGTGTCCAACGACTTCTTCCGCGACCGCGAGGAGCGCTACCCATGGGTGCGCGACAAGGGCCGCGTGTTGCGCCATCAGCCGATCCGCGACGTGCTCTACCTCGGCGATCGCGCGCTGCCGGTCGAGAGCGACTTCGGCGAACTGCGGCGGCAGGTCGAGCAGTTGTTCGCGTAGCGTGCGGAGCCGCCGACTGCTCTGCCGCGATGCGCTTCTTCGCCGTCGTGCCGGTCACTTCTGCGTCTCGAAGGACCACTGGAGTCGCAACTGCGCCGCGGCGTGCGTCTGCAAGCTACCGGCCGAAAGTGGGGGACGGCCTCACCTGGACTCAGCGATAGCCGCGGGCCTGCAGCGCGAACAGCTGTGCGTAGAGGCCGCCCTTGCTGACCAGCTCGTCGTGCGAGCCGAGCTCGACGATCCTGCCGTGGTCGAGCACCGCGATGCGATCGGCCATGCGCACCGTGGAGAAGCGGTGTGAGATCAGGAACGCGATCTTGTCGGCGGCGAGCGTGCGCAGCTGTTCGAACAGCTCCGCCTCGGCGCGCGCGTCGATCGCGGCGGACGGCTCGTCGAGGATCAGCACCTCGGCGCGTTCGCGCATGAACGCACGCGCGAGCGCGAGCTTCTGCCACTGTCCGCCCGACAGCTCCTGCCCCTCCTCGAACCAGCCGCCGAGCATCGCGTCGTAGCCGCCCTTCAGCTTCTGCACGACGGAGACGGCGCCACCCTTCTCCGCGGCGCGCTCGATGAGCGGCATGTCGTCGAAGTGCGCGGTGTCGCCGACGCCGATGTTCTCCTTCACGATCAGCTGGTAGCGCGCGAAGTCCTGGAACACCGCCGAGAAACGCGCGCGCAGCTCGCTCGGCTCGAGATCGCGGATGTCGACGCCGCCATACAGGATCTCGCCCGACGTCGGCTCGTACAAACGCAGCAGCAGCTTCACGAGCGTCGTCTTGCCCGAGCCGTTCTCGCCGACGAGCGCGATCTTCTCCCCGGCTTTCACGTCGAGCGAGACGTCGTCGAGCACGACGGTGTCGGTGCCCGGATACTTGAACGTCACGCGACGGAGCTGGAGCGACGGCGCCTTGGCCTCGATGCGCGCGGGCGGGGAGATGCGCGGACGCTCGCCGCTCGCGTCGGTGTCGAGATACGCGAACAGGTTCGCCATGTAGAGCGCGTCCTCGTAGATCGAGCCGAGCGCGGTGAGCACCGACGCGAACGCGGTCTGTCCTTGGCGGAAGACCGTGAGATACAGCGTGACGTCGCCGAGCGTGAGCGTTCCGAGCGACGCGGTGTCGGCGACCCACGCGTAGCAGCCGTAGAACGCGGCGACGGACACGAGGCCGAGCAAGGTGCCCCACGCGGCCTTCTGGCGCGCGAGCTTGAGATCCTCGGCGACGACCTGGTCGAACAGCGTGAAGTAGCGGCCGAGCACGAGCGGCCCGAGGCGAAACAGCTTCACCTCCTTCACGGTGCTGTCGCGCGTGAGGATCCACTCGAGGTAGTTGAGGCGGCGGTGTTCGGGCGCGCGCCACGACAGGATGCGATAGCCGCGCGTCGCGAAGCGCACCTCGGCGACGAACGAGGGGATCGACGCGCCCGCGAGCACCGCGATGGACCACGGCGCGAGGTGGATCAGCAGCGCGCCGTAGGTCAGGAGCGTGAGCGAGTACTGCACCACGCCGAACACCTGCGTGACGAGGTGCAGCGGGCGCACGTCGGCCTCGCGACGCGCGTTCTGCATCTTGTCGTAGAGCGCGCTGTCCTCGAAGTGCCGGACCTCCAGCTCGAGCGCCTTGGCGAGCACCTCTTGCGCGAGGTCGCGCTTCAGCTCCTGGCCGATGCGCGTGCTCACGAGCGCGCTCAGGCGCGCGAGCACGGTTTGTGCGACGACGAAGGCGAGCTCGATCGCGACGTAGCCGAGCACGCGTTCGCGATCCGCGGCATCGTGCGTCGCGACCGCGCGCACGATGCCGTCGATGATCAGTTTGGCGACCCACGCGATGCCCGCGGGCACCAGCGCCTGCACGAGGGTGATCAGCGCGAGCACCACGGTGAGGGACGCGGCGGCGCGCCACAACAGGCGGAACGTGCGCGGCACGTGGCGGAACATCGTGACGGCGTTCGCGAGGCGCGCGCGCCACGGCAGCTTCGCCTTCGCGTCGTCGTTGGGAAGCGGGCGCATCGGCACACGTTGTAGCGTGCGCAACAGCGTGCGCCACGTCGTCGGCACGCGTGGCGATCGGCCTCGTGTCGAGGAGGGCTACACGCTGGCTCCCGACGGCGGTACCGTGCAGCATCTGGCGGCTTCCGCCGTACTTGCACGACGAACACCTGGAACATCCACGACGCGCAACCATGAATCCGCTGCATCGACTGGCCGAACAGAAGATCGAGGAGGCGGTGCGCGAAGGCCTGTTCGACAACCTGCCGGGCCGCGGCAGGCCGCTCGAACTCGAGGATCTGTCGCGCGTGCCGCCGGAGCTGCGCGCGTCGTGGATCCTGCTGAAGACGCACGGCTTCCTGCCGCCGGAGCTGGAGGCGCGCAAGGAGTGGCTGCGGCTCGAGGACCTGCTCGCAGCCTGCACCGATCCCGGCGAGCGGGACGAGCACGCGCGGCACGCGCGGCAGGCGTGGCTGCGGTATCGCTTGCTGCTGGAGCAGCGCGGCGGTGGCCAGGGCTGGATCGACTACCGCGACGAGCTGCTGCAACGGCTCGGGCGTTGAGCCGCGCTGTGCTGTGCGCAACGCGGTGAGTTCGCCCGCCCGCGCGGCGCGTCAGCGCAGCGGGATGCGCAGCACGTTCGACGTCGCAACCGGCCAGTTCTGCGAAGCCTCGAGGACCAGCCACTGCGCGAAGAAGGTCTGGCCGGTGAGCGACGGCGTGTTCGGCAGCGGGAGCGGCACCTGCACGGAGCCGTACGCGACGGGATAGATCTGCTGCGCGAGACCGGTCGTCAGGACCTGGAAGCTCGGCGTCAGCGCGAGATGGAAGTTCCACAGTGCCGGCGACCCGCTCACCGCGGTGTCCCACATGAGGAACGTCGGCGTGCCGTGTGTGGCTCCCGTGAGCCCGAGCCGGAACCACGCTTCGCCGAGGCGCGGGGCCCACGGTGCGGTCGCGACCAGCGTGCCGCTGGACGTCGTATCGCCTCGGCCGAGCGACGTCGCGAATGCGCCGTTCTGCGAGCCGAGCAGCGGCCGATCGAACGGCTGCACACCCGCCGCGACGCGCGGATCGGTGAGCGTGCGCAGCACCGCGACGAGCGCGTCGACTTCGGCCTGCGTGTAGTTGCGCGGCCCGGTGTTCGGCGCCTGGTTCGCGTGGAAGTCGCCACCGCGGTTGTAGAGCTGCACGGCGTCGGCGAGCGTTTCGGCGCTGCCGTTGTGGAAGTACGGAGCCGTCAGCTCGACGTTGCGCAGACTCGCGACACGGAAGCTTGCCGCATCTGCGGGCAATTGCGTCACGTTCTGGCGGCCGCGATCCTCCTGGAGCGGGCGCACGCCGGTGTTGTGGAACACCAGCCGGATCGGGGTTGGCGAGCCGAAGTAGCCCGACAAGGCCGTCGTCATCGCGCCGGCGATCGGGCCCTCCTGCAGCACGCGGTTCTCGAAGTCGCCGTGGCACGCCTTGCAAGCGACGGCGCCGTTCGCGGTCGAGTTGAAGAGCGTCAGTCCCTGCTGCTCCTGCGTGGTCAGCGTCGCCTGGCTGTGCAGCACGAGATCCCACTTCGACTGGTCGGAGTTGAGCGTGCGCAGGTAGCACGCGATCGCGTCGACGATGCGCTGCTGGGTCACGCCGGCGGTGCCGAAAGCGGTCTGGAACAGCGCGGGATATGTCTGCGACGCGACGAAGTTCTGCAGGCGCGGCGGCAGGTTGCTCGCGAACACGAGCGGCACGGCGTTGGTGACCCGCGTGATCACGTCGTTCCACGTGCGGCCGAAATGCCCCATCTCGACGACGTTGAACAGCGGCGCGGGCACGAGCTGTTCGAGCGACTGTTTGCTGCCGTCGTACGTGAGATGCGTGTGGTAGCCCGAGTTGATCACTGTCGGCGCGCGCCGACCGGTGATCGCTGGTCCGAAGCCGCGCCCCGGGAGCGGCCACAACGCGCCGTCCGGCATGACCGTCGTGATGCCCGGCGATCCTCGCTGGTCGTCGGCCGTGAACAGAATGCCGTCGGCGCCGGGGTTGCGCGCGGTCGAGGTGCGCGGGTCGACGCCGCCACGCACGAAGTCGTGGCACGTTGCGCACGCGACCGTGCCCGTCGACGACAGCTGTTCTTCGAAGAAGAGCGTCATGCCGAGCAACTCCTTGCCGGGAGTGTGAGGATTGCTCGGCGGCGCGGGTGGCGGCGGGAAGTTCGTCTGGGCCACGGCAGCGGCAATCAAGAACGACAACGCACCAAGGCAACGCAGCATGGGAACTCCTTCAGTGTTCACGAAGTCTGAGAGAGCGGACGTGAGGCCGCGAGGGCTGCGACTCACGCCGCGAAATCGTAGCAAGCGGCGATCCCAGTGTGGGTGTGGCGGACTCGCTCGGGTGCGAGAGGGAGTAGTGTCAGCCCACCGTCGCCGCGCCGTCGATGTGCCGCCGGTGCGTCTGTTCCCCGACGGGTCACGAAGTAGATCGCACCCGCTGTCCGCGTCGACGCCGCAGCGCGTTCGCGATCAACGGCGGACACGCGCACCCCCTGGTTGCACACGAGCATCGTGGAGAACCTCGTGTTCGCTCGCAACCCGGATCGCTTCCCCGGCGACTTCGCCTTCACCCTTGTCCCCGAAGGAGCTTGGGAACACGAGGTCACAATGCTGTGACCTCGTGTTGGGGCGCCCGGCGGTACCTGCCAATCGCTGTCACCGAGATCAGCATGGTGCGAGGTTGCAGCTACCATCGCGATCCCTCCCATGCACACTCTCGCCCGCCCTGCGTCCGTCCTCCTCGCTTCGTTCGTCACGGCACTGCTGTCCGCGCAAGTCACCGACGAGGCGCGGCGCGAGCTCGATCACGTGTTCGACCGCCCCTCGGGCACGCCCATCAAGGACGAGCAGAAGTTGAAGCTCGGGGCGTGGCTGAAATCGCACGACGGCACGGACCTCGGCGACCTCGGCTATGCGAAGGCGCTGCAGCTCTACCTCGACCGCGACTACCCCGGCGCCGTGACCCAGCTCGACGCGTTCTTCGGCAAGCACACGACGATCGCCAACGAGGAGCACCGCAACATGGCGGGCCGCGTCTTCCTCAATGCGGTCAGCACCGAGGTGCGCGCCGAGCAGCCGCGCACCGACGAGCTCACGCGCTGGTGCGAAGGCATGACGCGGCTCTACCGCGACACCGCGATGCTCGACCGCATGGCGAAGACGCTGCTCGGGCGCGTCAAGGACCCGGCACCGCTGCGCGTCGCGATGGCGAAGGGCGTGTTCGCGTCGGACCTGACCGTCGCGCAGAAGGACGCATTCCTGCAGAGCCTCTACGCCGGCGGCGCGGTGCCCGCGGCAGCAGCCGTCCCCGCCGCTCAGGTGCTGCGCGCCGTGCCGGCCGCACCGCCGATCGACCCGAGCAAGGTCGTGCAGCCCGGGCAGGCGGTCGAGCCGTTCGCGTTCGATCGCGTGATCAACGGCCCCGCGGCCTTCGATCTCGCGTCGTGCCGCGGCAAGGTCGTCGTGATCGACTTCTTCGCGTCGTGGTGCGGGCCGTGCCGCCGCGCGCTGCCGTCGATGATCGAGCTGCAGAAGGACCATCCGGGCGACGTGCAGGTGATCGGAGTGACGCGCTACTACGGGCGCGGCACCGACTTCTCGGCAGAAGGTGCGACGGTGGACACCGGCAAGAGCGCCGCGGGACTCGATCGCGAACAGGAGGCGGCGCTGTATCCGCCGCTCGTGAAGCTGTTCGGCGTCAACTATCCGATCGTCTTCGCGGCGGACCAGGAGCTCGCGCGCCAGCGCTTCGGTGTCACCGGCATTCCTGCGGTGTTCGTCCTCGGCCGCGACGGCACGCTGGTCGGGAGCGTCACCGGCGCAGGCGACGCGCAGCACGAGCAGGTGCTGGCGCTCGTCGAGAAGGCCCGCAAGTAGCTGGCGCCGCCACCGGCGTCCTGCTGGACCGTTCCGACGAGCACCCCGACTGGATACACTGGCCGAATTGAACGATCCGAAGCCAGTCACACCGCGACGGCACGTCACGGGGCGGCTCGTCCGCCCCGGCGGCGACCTGGACGAGTTCGACCGCGAGTTCTGGGCGTCGATGACCGGGGAACAGCGGGTCGAGGCACTGTGGGGGATGACGTTGGATGCAATCGCCATCAAAGGCAGCAATCCGGATGACCAACCGAGACTTCAGAGATCTGTTGGCCGCCTTCTCCGCCCGTGACGTGCGGTTCCTCGTGGTCGGTGGCTACGCGGTCACCTTCCACGCGCGGCCTCGGTTCACGAAGGACCTCGACGTCTGGATCGATCCGACTCCCGACAACGCCCGCCGCGTGTACGAGGCACTGGCCGCGTTCGGCTCGCCGTTGGCCGCGCACGGTGTCAGGGTGGAGGACTTCGCAACTCCCGGGACTGTCTACCAGATCGGCGTTCCGCCGAATCGGATCGACGTACTGACCGCGGCCGAGGGGCTGCAGTTCACCGCGTGCTGGGGCCGACGCGTGCTTGCGAAGTTTGCCGATGTCGGGATCGCCTATCTGTCGCGCGAGGATCTGATCGTCAACAAGAAGCAGGTGGGGCGCCCACAGGATCTCGAGGACGTGCGCGCATTGGAGCAGGCTCCATGAGCCGTTCTTTGGCTGCAGCCTCGTGCGCCTCGGCAACCGACCCGACATCGGCACGACGAGAAGGGCTTCCGTTGCGTTCAGGACCCTCGCTGACGCGCGGCGGTTGACGCCGCCTTGCCCGCCGCCGAGAAACCACGCCATCAACACGCACCGACACCGCCGCCGCGACCGCCGCAGCACCGAAGCGACGCTCGAACAGGCGTTCGCCGCGCTCGACCGCGGCGAACCCGAGCTGGCGCGCAAGCTGGCGCTGCGCGCGCGCACGGACGGCGGCATGAACGTGCGTGTGCTGCACGATCACGCGGAGTTGATGCTGGCACTCGGCGACCTCGACGAAGCCGAGGACGCGCTGCGCGCGGCCATCGCGCTGGCGCCGAACTACGCCGATGCGTTCGCGGCGCTGGCGGCGCTGCAGGCGCAGCGCGGCAAGTGGCCCACGGCCGCCCGGCTGCAGCGCAAGGTCGTCGAGCTGAAGCCGCACGACGAACGCGCCGCGGCGAGCCTGCGCGAGTACGAGGCCGCGGCCGCCGCCGAGCCGGCGCCGGCCGAGCCCGCCGGCGAAGCACCGCCAGAGCTCTGGAACCTCAGCGCGCGCGCCCGGGTGCTCGACGTCGCCGCGCTGCTCACGGAGCTGATTGCCCATGGCCACGCGACTGCGCCGCTGCTCACCGCGGCCGAATGCGCCGAGCTGCGGCAGACATGCGCCGCCGACGCGCCGGGCCTCGACCGCGTCGAAACGCTGGACGCCGCGCGCTGGCGCCACTTCCTGATCCCGCCGCCGCTGCCGATCGCGGCGCTGCGCGCGGCCTTGTTCGCGCCGGCCGCGGCGCTGGCCAACGCGCAGTGCCGGCAGCTCGGCGACGAGCCGCGCTTCCCGGACAGCTGGCCGCGCTGGCGCGGCGGCGCGGCCGGCCGTTCGACTTCGCGATGGGTCGACCTGGCGTCAGGCGAGACGCGCGCCGACCGCACCGACGATCGCCGCAACTTCCCGCTGCGCGCCGTCATCGACCTCGGCCCCGGCGACGCGGCCGAGACCGTGGCCGTGCTCGACCAGCGGCCCGGCCGCAGGGTTCGCGCGTCGCGCGCGAGGTCGCGTGCCGGCGACGTCGTGTTCTGCTGCTGGCGCGAACGGCTGTGCGCGGTCGCTGGCGTGTTCGGCCTGCAACTCGTGCGCTACCAGCTCGGGCCGGTGCCGGCGCAGCGGCAGCTGCTCGACCTCGACTTCGACGGCCGGTAGTTCGCCGGTGCGGTGACTGTCCCGCAAGGGTTGGCTCCAAGTCGCTGCGCGAGCGAAGATCCAGGCATGCGCCGAGTCAATTGCTTGCGTTGCGAGGGGCCGATGGAGCCAGGATTCCTGGTCGACGACGCCATCCACAAGAGCGATGTGCAGCGGTGGGTCGCCGGAAAGCCGGCGTGGGGCTGGCACGGTAGCTTGAAGGGACCGCTCGTAGGGTACGAAGTGATCACGTTCCGTTGCGCCGAGTGCGGTCTGCTCGAGATGTACGTGCCCGAGATTCGCACCAAGAAGCGCTCCCGATCGCGCTGACGTTGCCGGGGCCGCTGGTGCGTCCCTCGTCGACCCGTCAGCTCGCGGCAAAGCCGCTTGCAGCCGGCTCGCAAGGGGACTTCGCGCAACCGACCGCGAGCCGAGCAAGCTCGGCTCCTGGCCGGTTGGTGCTCAGTTCCCTCGTCGACCCGTCAGCTCGCGGCAAAGCCGCTTGCAGCCGGCTCGCAAGGGGACTTCGCGCAACCGACCGCGAGCCGAGCAAGCTCGGCTCTTGGCCGGTTGGTGCTCAGTTGTAGGTGTAGGTCGTGTTCACGATGCAACCGCCCGGCGTCGTGATGACGACAGGCTGCTGGCCCGGCGTGCCCGGGGGCGTGTTCATCGTGATCGCGGTCGCGGCCACGCTGAGGATCGACGCGGCGGCGCCGCCGATCGTCACGGTCGTGCCTGCGGCGAATCCGGTGCCCTGCACGACGAACAACGCGCCGCCGGCGGCGGGACCGCTGCCGAGCACCGTGCCCGTCACGGTGGGCTGCGGATTGAGTGGCGACGTCACGCCCTGGAAGTCGAGGTTGACGACGGCGAGCTGCGAGCCGCAGGCGAGCCCCGTGGGGAACGGGAACACGATCTGCGTCGCCGACACGCTGGTCGTCGCCGTCGGCACGTTGTTCACGAGCAGAACGCAGCCGGGCCGGAAGTTGGTGCCGGTGACGGTGACCGGCATGCCCGCCGCGGCGCTGAGCGGCGCCACGCTCGTGATCGTCGGCGGCGCGCCGAACGCCACCTCGACGTCGATCGCGTTCGTGACGCCGAGGCCGAGCGGGCTCAGCGACGACAGCGTCACGGCCTGCAGCGTGAAGTCGAGCGGCGACGTGATCACGCCGGCCGGCAGCGCGATCGTGTATGGCGTCCCCGCGGCCGGCAGCAGCGCAGGGAACAGGCCGAACGTGTCCGCGAGCACGAGCTCCGTCGGGCCCCACGGCAGCACCGGGAAGCACGTTTCGCCGAAGCCGAGCTGCGTGCCAGGGGCGCCGGGCTGCGGCAGCAGCGACACGAACAGCACGTAGGGCGCGCCGGGCCCGAACGCCGGCGGATTGGCGATGCCGATGCTGATGGGCTGGTGTGTCGCGAGGCGCACCGTGCGCAGCAAGCCGCCAGTGGCACCGTCGACGGTCAGCGTGTCGGCGCCGAACGAGCCGGCGTAGCACGGGTGCGACAGCGGATTCGACGTCCACTGCCACGACAGGATCTCGGCCAGCTCGGTGAAGCCGTTGCCCGTCGCCGCGCAGAAGCCGACATACGCGGTGCCGTTCACAAGGTTGGCGCCCGACACCGGCGTGTTGTTCGCGTAGAGACCGCCAGTCTGCAGACTGTATGCGCACGAGATGGACGGCGTCGCGGCGCCGTCGACGAACACTTCGATCGTGCCCGGCACGTAGCGCACACGCAGCGTGTGCACCTGGCCGTTGCTGAGGATCGCCGCCGGCGTGTTGCGCGCGATCGAGTACTGCTCGTTCTCGTGATTGCCCTGCGAGCCGCGCGTGTGGATCGTCAGCTCGTTCGCGCTCGTGTCGCCGAGGAAGGCGTCCTGCCATGTGTCGAGCTCGATCGCGATCGAGTTGCGGATGCCAATGGAGCTGCTCGCCCCGTTGCCGTAGCCCATGCCCCACACGGTGCCGCCCGACGTCGCGGCGCCGTTCGGGTCGTCGTGGATGACGAGAGCGATGCCCTCTCCTTTGTTGCCGGCCGGCGGCGTGATGCGGAAGGTGAACGTCGTGTCGAAGCCGGCGACGACGGGCACGACCGACTGTCGCCACGCCCAACCGGTCTGGTTGTTCGTGTTCGCCGTGAGCCGCAGCACGGTGCCGCTCTGCGCCGCGTTGCCGAGCAGCGTGAGTCCGGCGGTGCTGCTGAAGTCAGGGTAGTTGAAGCTCTGCGCGGTGAGACCGGCCGCGACGAGCGCGGGCGCAAGCAACGCAGCGATACGGGGGAGCAGGATCATGGGTGTGGTCCCGTGGTGGGCCGGGAATGGTAGCCACACGAGCCGGCGATCCAACCGGCCTCCGGCATCGCGCGCGTTGCGCGCACGAGGGCGGATGCCATCGAGGCGAGGCCAAAGCCGCCCGGTTCGCCGCCGGCGGCTCGTGGCGACCGGCTGTTGCGGTGCGACGTGGTGCTCCGTTCCGCGGCAAGGCGCTTGCCCCTACGCTGGCAAGTGAGCATGGACGCGCTGTCGCCGATCCGCACCGAATACCACCGCTACCGCCGTCTCGTCGAACAGGCGCTCGAGCAGGTCGCCGACGCCGACCTCGACCGCCGGCCGGACGCCGACGGCAACTCGATCGCAATCCTGCTCGGCCACCTCGCCGGCAACTTGCGCTCGCGCTTCACCGACTTCCTGACCAGCGACGGTGAGAAACCCTGGCGGCGCCGCGACGCCGAGTTCGAGCCGAGCGGCAAGGACCGTGCGGCGCTGCTCGCCGACTGGCACGCCGCGTGGGTGATCCTCGAGCGCGCGCTCGACGAGGTTGCGGCCGCGGGACCAGCGGGTCTCGAGCGCACGATCGCGATCCGGCGCCAGCCGCTGACCGTGCACGAAGCGCTGCTGCGCTCGGTCGCGCACGTCGCCTACCACGCCGGCCAGGTGGTGCAGCTCGCGCGCACGTTCGCGGGCCCGCGCTGGCGCTCGCTCTCGATTCCACGCGGCGGTTCGGCGGCGTATCTCGCGAACCCGACCAAGGAGCAGGATCCCGACGGCGCGAGGTGACGCACCCGTTCTCGCGCCGACTGCGGTGCGCGCCGCGAGGATATCCGGGCGTTCCGAGCAGGGCATCGAAGCGGTCGAACACGTCAGCGCGGATCGAGCACCGGCAGCGCGAGCGCCGTGGCGACGACCGGATCGTCTTCCTTCATCGACGCGCCGAAGCCGGTGCATGCACCGTCCCGGCGCTGGCGCGCCGCGACGAGCGCGCGCAACGCCGGGCCGACCTGCCCGTCCGCCGGACGCTGCAGCGTGCGCCACGTGCAGACCAGCGCGCTGGCCCAGTAGAGCCGCAGCGACGGCTCGAACTCCGGCAGCAGACCCGGCACCGTGTCGCGGGCACGACCGTCGAGCCACGCGACGGCGGCGCGCACGCGCGGCGAGGCGGCGTCGTGGCCGCACGCGACCAGCGCGCGCACACCGTCGGCGGTCGCCGGGCCATAGCTGCGCGGCCTGCCGGTCGCGTCGACGCCGCCCTTGCCGCCGAGCACGCCGCCGCCGGGACAGCCGTGGAACCCGCCGTCGCCGCCGTCCTCGTGGAGGCGCTGGCAGCGCTCGACGAACGACCGCGCGTCGGCGAGCACCGGGTCGTTCGTGGCGACGCCGGCCGCGCGCAGCGCCTCGACCACCGCGGTCGTGATCGACAGCGTCACGAAGTCGGCGCCGGCCGGCTTCCGCGGTGGGCCGTCGCCGAGGCCGAAACCGCCGAACACCGCGTCGCTCCTCTCCCAGCCGTTCGCGCACGAGAACTGCAGCGTGCGCAGTTGCGCGACGCGTACCGCCGCGGTCGCCTGCCAGCCGTTCGGCTGCAGCAGCGCGAGCGCGTGCAGATGCAACGCGGCCGTGTAACACGGGTAGTCGATGGCCAACTCGCGGCGCGTGTCGATCGGCAGCGCGAGCGCCTGCAGCGCGCGGTCGATCGCCGCCGCGTGGCCGGCGCGATCCGCGGCGGACAGGCGTGCGGTCGCGAGCAGCGCGGCTGCGGTCAGCGACTCGCCGCGGCGCAGCGTGCCGTAGACGTCGGAGTGCACGAGGCCGTCCGGTCCCTGCTGCGCCCAGAGGTAGCCGAGTGCCTGCTCGAGCGCCGTCGTGGGCTCGCCGGCGCCGCAAGCGCCAGCGCACAACAGCAGCAACACGCCGCGGCGCGGCGCGACGTGCGTCATCGTTCGCTCATCGGCACGAGCTTGTCGGGCACGAGCAGCGTCATCACCGAACACGCCGTGCAGAACACGCGGTCGGTGATGCAGTGGTGCCCCTGCCAGCTGCCGTCGCGGTTCTGCGAGCGCTGCAGGCCGTTCGTGATCACCGGATACCACTTCGCGTAGTGCTCGTCGCGCTCGATGAACAACGCCTGCGTCGCGAACAGCGCGCCGAGGAACTCTTCGCCGCCCGTGCGGCCGCCGACGTCCTGGTCGAACTTCATGTCCGCGATCACCGCCGCGGCGCGTTGCACCTCCTTGCGCGCACCGAGGCCCTCGCCGTGCAGCACGCGCACGGCGCCCGCCTGCGTGACGAAGCGCTCGGCGCGGCCCCACTTCGCCTCGCGGAACACGCCGCTCTCGCGCTCGAGGCAGTCTTCGAGCAGGTAGCGCACCGCCTTCCGCGGCGACGCCGCCTCGATCGCGATGCCGGCGCCGCTCGCCTGCTTCAACGCGAGCCACGCGCAGATCGTCGTCAGCATCGGCTCGTAGCTCGTCTCCCACTCCCCGTTCTCCTTCTGCAGCCCCGCGATCGTGCGGACCATCGCCGACAGCTCCCGCTGGCGGACCTCGTCCTCGTGTTTGTCGAGACCGAGCGCGAGCGATTGCGCGTAGAGCAGCGTGACGAAGTAGAGGTCGGCATTGACGCCGAGCTTGGTCTGCAGCAGCGTGCCGCGGTCGAGCGAGCTCTGCTCGTTGAAATGCTGCGTGCGTCGCGCCAGCCAGTCGAAGCCGCGCCGCACGGCGGTGCAGTGCGGTCCGCGCGTCGGCGTGCTGCCGTGCGCCATCAGGCAGAGCGTCGCGACGCTCGTGTTGCCGACTTCACCCTTCGCGCCCGGCTCGCGTCCCCACGAGCCGTCGTTGTTCTGGGCGCGCAGCAGCCAGCCGAGTCCGAGCTCGGCGCTCGCGCGCGCTTCCTTGGAGACCGTGTCGCCGCACACCGGCGCCATTGCCGGCGCCGTGAACAATGCCGCGATCAGTGCCCACCACGATCGGCCGATCGTGCTGCGCATGCCTCACCTCTGCATCGATCCGTTTTGCGTGCCGGGGGTGGGGCACGCTCCGGCAGTCTACCCGCCGCGCGCTTGGCGGGGGCCGCGGCGCCGCGGTGCGGCCGGTCACGCGAGAGCTCGAGCTGCCGCGGCGTGACGCGACGCGTCGACGGCGGCGTCGCCGCGTCACCGTTCACGACGTTGGTTGCCCGCAGCGCGAAGCCCACGACGGCATGCGAGTTGCGTGGCAGCGCGGCTGTCGACGACGTGCCCCGCGAGCGTCACGAGCGTCGGTGCAGGCTGCGTCGGATCGGGCGGCACGCTGGCGCTGAGCGCGCTGTCGCTGCCCTGGCTCGGCACGACGTTCCGCTCGCGCGCGACCGGACTCTCGGTGAACTCGCTCGCGGTCGAGGTGCTCGGACTCGCGTCGGTCGCGGTGCCGATGCCGGCGATCCTGCCGCAGGGCGTCGCCGGTTGCGTGCTGACGACTTCGCCCGACCTGCTGATCGTCCACGTGCCGAGCGGCGGCGTGGTCGAGCTCGCGATGCCGCTCCCGAACACGGTCGCGTTCGCGGGGTTCTCGTTCAGTCAGCAGGTCGCCGCGCTGGAGCTGGGGCCGACGCTCGACATCCAAGCACTCCTGGGCAGCAACACCCTGCGGCTGGTCGAAGGGTTCTTCTGACCGCCGCGTGCCGACGCCTCACTTCGCCGGCAGCATGGCACGTCGGCTTCGTGAGGCGAAATGCGAGATTTCCGCGTACAACGGCGTCTCCCGGGCATCTCCGCACCGATGACCAGCACGGACGTCGAACTGCTGCACCGCTACCTCGAGCGCCAGGACACGGGCGCGCTCGACGAACTGTTCGGCCGTCACTACGCCGCCGTGTATCGGGTCGTGCGCAAACTCGTGCACGACGAGTTCGACGCCAACGACATCGCCCAGGCGACCTTCCTGGCGGCCGTGCGGTCGGGGCGGCGCGCGGCGCCGCCGCAGTCGTTCCGGGCCTGGCTGCTGGCGATCGCCATCAACGAGGTGCGGCAGTTCGCGCGCGCGCGGCGCCGTCGACGCATCGACTGGCTGGCCGAAGCGTGCCTGCCCGACCCCGCCGGCAGCGCTGCCGATGTGGCGGCGCGACGCGAGTTCGAGCGCGCGCTCGAGGACGCGATCCACCTGTTGCCGCCGCGGCTCAAGGAACCACTCGTGCTGCACTACTACGAGAGCCTGCCGCTCGGCGCGGTCGGCGAGATCCTCGCGCTGCCGCGCAGCACCGTGCAGACACGCGTCGCGGCGGCGGTCGATCGGCTGCGGCGCGCGTTCCGCCGGCGCGGGCACGCCGCGTTGCTGCCGCTGCTCGATCTGCGCCTCGCACCGCCCGGTTCGGCGGTCGCGGCAACCGGCGTGTTCGCGCGCCTTTTCGCAGGAGTCATGGCCATGAACGGCAAGCAGTTCGCCGCCGTCGTCGTCGCCGCGTTCGCACTCGCGCTCGGCACGGTCGGCGTCGTCGGGTCGATGCTCGCGCCGCGTGATCCCGCGCTCGCGACGCCGGTCGCGGCGGTGACGCTGCCGGCGCGCAGGGAGGTCGCGGCCCCGGCACCGGACGGCGTCACGGAGTCCGCGCTGGCCGGCGAACGGCAAGCCGTCGCGCCGCCGTTGCCGATGGTTTTCGGCCAGGTCGTCGACGCCGCGCGCGGCGCGCCGGTTGCCGACGCCGAGGTCACGCTGTTCGAGTTCGCGACGGCGACCACGGCGACGTTGCGCACCGACGGCGACGGCCGCTACGCGTTCGCCGGCTCGCGCGGCAGCGCGGGTCTGTTCCAGCTCGTGATCACGAAGTCTGGCTTCGGCCGCCTCGCCGCGGCCGAGGTGGTCACGGCGCTGCAGCCGCGGCGCGACGTGCTCGCTGCGGGTCTCTCGATCCGCGGCCGCGTCGTCGAGGCGGCCGGCGGCCGGCCGGTGCCGGCGTTCTCCGTGCTCGCGGCGCGGCTGCCGTTCCAGAACGCCAGCGAATGGGACTCGGCCGTCTCGCTGCACCGCCAGGCGATCCCGGAGCCACTGCGCACCGACGCCGCGATCGAAGTCGCCGACGCCGACGGCTCGTTCTGTCTGCGCGACCTCGCGCACGGCAGCTACGTGCTCGTGATCGCCGCACCGGACCGACAGCCGCTGTTCTGGAACGGCGGCGGCCGCAGCTACGACCGGTATCGCGGCATCGAGGCTGCGCCCGAGGACGAGGCGACGCCGGTCGAGATCGTCTTGCCACCTGTCGGCCACGCGTTCGTCGAGGTCGTCGGCCGCGCGGACGGCGCCCCGTTGCGCAGCGCCCGCGTGCGCAACCGGGTCCGCGTCGACCACGGCGAGTTCGTGTTCAACATCGCGCACGCGAGCGGCAATGCCGGCAACCGCTTCGAGCTGCCGATGGCGCTCGACGAGCGTGGCAAGCTCGACGACGTCGACTGCCTCGTCACCGCGGACGGCTACGCGGCGAGCACGATATCCTGCAGCGGCCAGGACGACGGCGAGACGTTCGTGGTCGCGCTCGGCCGGGCGGCGACCGTGCACGGCCGCGTGTGCGTCGCCGCCGGCCGGCCGCTCGCGAATGCGACGGTGCTGATCGAATGCGACAGCAACGGCCGCCTGGTCGGCAACGCCTGCACCGACGCCGATGGCCGCTATCGCATCGACGGTCTCGACGCACCGAGCGCCACGACGCTGCACTGCCTGGCGCCAGGGCTGTCGAGCGTGCTCGCGACGTTGCCGCTGCAGCTCGCGGACGGCGAGACACGCGAGCTCGACATCTTCGCCGGCGCCGCGGCGTCGGCCGCTCTGCACGGCACGGTGTCGGTGCGCGGCGTGCCGCAGCGCGGTGCACTCGTGATTCTCGATGCGCCAACGCGGGCGGAGGTCCGCTGCGAGACGCGCGCCGACGGCACGTTCGCGTTCGCGGGTTTGCAACCCGGCCGCTACGAGCTCACGGTCGTTCTCGACGCGGGCAGCATCCACAACCTGCGCGTCGATCGCATCGTCGAGGTCGGCACGAACGCGCAGCGGATCGACTTCGATTTCGGAAGGCGCGTCACCGGGTCGATCCGCGACGTGAGCCGGTCCCCGGCGCCGGCCGGCGCGCGCGAACCGGACTTCGAAGTCGTCGCCTCGCTCGTCGGCGCCGAAGGCGCGTCGGATCGCGCCGACGTGCGCGCGGACGGAACGTTCGAGCTCCTGGTCGCCGCCCCCGGTTGCTACGAACTGTCGATCGACGGCGGCGAGGACTGGGTGACGGTCGCGCCGGTGCCGATCGACCTGCGCGAGCGCGATGCGATCGACGGCCTCGAGCTGCAGGTGGCGCGCGACATGCGCGACGCGCGCATCGAGCTGCACTTCGTCGACCAGTCGAGCGGGTTGCCCGTGTCCGGCGAGCTGCGCTACACGCACGGGCGCTCGCAGACCAGCGCGACCGTCGAGGACGGGCTGTACGTCGAAGAGCAGGGCAGCCTCGGCGTCTACCGCTGCCACATGTCGAGCGACACGCACCGGCCGGTGGTGTTCGAGGTGCAGGTGCTGCCGGGGCAGAAGAAGGTCGAGCGGCGCATCGCGCTCGCGCCCTCGGTCGACGTCGTCGTGATCCACGTAGCGCCCGGCGGTGCCGCGCACCGCGCCGGCATGCGGGCCGGCGACGTGCTGCGCCGGTATGGCGGCGTCGCGATCCACAGCGTCGCAGGCCTGCGCGCCGCGATCGCCGCCGCGACCGGTGTCGTCACGATCGTCGTCGCGCGCGCCGGGGTCGAGAGCGCGCTCGTGGTCGACGCCGGCGAGCTCGGCGTCGAGATCGAGAACGCGCGCTGACACCGCGAATGGGCACGGGACTGCCAGGACGGCGTTCATGGCAGCGGCTCGCCTGGCGAGGGCGTTGACGCGAGTGCCGGCGTGGGAGATCGTGCCGCCATCGGTTCCGCGCGGTGCGGAACTGCGGCTCGAGGAGCCTACGCGCATGCCTGTCTCCCGGTTCGCCGGTCTCCTGCATTGGTTCGCTGCCGTGATGCTCGGCGCGATGCTCGCAGCGCAGAACAACGTCTGGCCACCCGGGGTCACCGCCGAGATCGAGGCGACGATCGGGCGCGGCCGCGAATGGCTGGTGCACACGCAGCAGGACGACGGCAGCTGGCGCAGCTCGGGCGGCTACGGCGGCTATCCGGTCGCGATGACGGCGATGGCCGGCATGGCGCTGGTCAGCGGCGGTTCGACGCCGACGCGCGGCCGCCACTTCGGCTCGGTGCGCGGTGCGATCCGCTACCTGAAGAAGCACGCCGATCCTGCGACCGGCCTCATCGCCAGCGCCGAGGACGATCGTCCGATGTATGCGCACGGCTTCGCGACGCTGTTCCTCGCTTCGGTGTTCGGCATGGAAGAGGACAGCCGCGAGCAGGAGATCCTGAAGCGCATTCTCGACCGCGCGGTGGGGCTGATCGAGTCGTCGCAAGCTGCGTCCGGCGGCTGGAACTACACGCCGTCGAGTGGCTACGACGAAGGCAGCATCACGATCACGCAGGTGCAGGCACTGCGCGCATGCCGCATGGCTGGCGTCCTCGTCAGCAAGGGCACGATCGACCGCGCCGTCGAGTATCTGCGGAAGTGCCGGAACGCCGATGGCGGCATCTGCTATCGGCTCGGCCAGCCCGGTCCGAGCCGCCCGGCGATCACGGCCGCGGGCGTCGCCGTGCTCTACAGCGCCGGCGTCTACGACGACAAGGAGTTCGCCGAAGGCGCCGTGCAGTTCTGCAAGCGGTCGATCCAGGTGGCGGCGACGGGCCAGCACCACTTCTACACGCACCACTACTGGGGTCAGGTGCTGTGGCAGCGCGGCGGGGCAGAGTGGAGCGACTACTACCGTCAGCTCGCGCAATGGCTGCAAAAGCGCCAGCTGCCCGACGGCAGCTGGGACAGCGACGGCGTCGGTCCGGTGTATGGGACTGCGGTCGCGCTGACGCTGCTGCAGCTGCCATACGCATTCGTTCCCATCTACCAGCGCTGATCGCGGCGTGCGCCCGGGCCGCATGGTCGGCCCGCGCGCCGCGCGGCGATCGGCAAGCTGATGGCAGAGTCGACGAAGAACGGCGTGCTGCAGTTCTTCGAGACGCTGCAACCGAGCTCGCGTGCGCGGCGGCTGCACTACTAGGACAACGAGCGGCGCGCCGTCGACGGCCCGTTCGCCGAATCGAAGGAGCTCGTCGGCGGCTTCTGCATGATGCAGATGGGCTCGATCGACCAGGTCAGCGAGTGGGCGGACCGCTACGCGCGCATCATCGGCGGCACCTGTGAGATCGACGTGCGCCCCGTCGCGGAGCCGGACGCCGATGACCCGTCGCGAGGTGCACGATGAACGCTCCGTCGCGCGGAGCGCGCATCGGCGCGCGTGTCACGACGTGGCTGGCCGTCGCGTTCATGCTGTTCAGCAGCACGATCAAGTTCCTGCCGGTCGACGCCGTGCCCGAATCGTTCGAGGAGCTCGGGTTGCCGTTGGGTCTGCGCTACGTGATCGCCGTGCTCGAGCTCGGCTGCACGCTGGTCTACGCGGTGCCGCGCACGCGCTCGCTCGGCGCGATCCTGCTGACCGGTTACCTCGGCGGCGCGATCGTCACGCATCTGCGCGTAGGCGATCCGCTGCTGACGCACACGCTGTTCCCGATCTGGGTCGGCATATTCGTGTGGACCGGCGTGCTGCTGCGCGACGTGGCGTTGCGGGACGCACTGCTCGCGCCGCTGCGCACGCGCTCCTCGTGACGATCGTCCTGCGCGACTTCGACGGCCTAGGTTGGCACCAGGTGGCGACCATGCCGGACAAGCGGACGCCTCACCATTGCGGGAGTGTGACGCGTGCGAACGGCTGGGATATGTTGGCCCGGAACGGGTCGCTGCGCCGCCAATCCGCGGCACGACCGTTGCCAGCGCGCGCGACCTTCACGAGGAAACCCCGATGCGAACGCTCTCTTGTGTCCTTCTGGCGCTGCACTGCGCCGCCCTCGCCGCGGCCCAAGACCCGGGAGCGGCCCGGGTCGACCGCGACGCGGCGATCCGCCACTACGCCGCCGTCGAGCAGGAGCTGCGGCTCGCGCCCGCGCCGGCCGACGCCGCGGTCGCGGCGCGGCGGGCGTTCGCCATCGACGCGTTGCGCGACTACCGCGAACGCGGCGACTTCGGCATCAATCGCGACTACGACGGCTCGCGCGTGCCGCTGTTCGTCGACGCAGACGGCCGCCGCTGCGCGGTTGCGTGGCTGCTCGATTGCACCGGCAACGGCGACCTGACGCTGGCGATCCGGCGCCGGTGCAACCAGGCCTGGGTCGCCGAGCTGGCCGCCGATCCCGCGCTGCAGGCGTGGCTCGCCGCGAACGGCCTGTCCGCGGAGGAAGCCGCCCGCATCCAGGCGCCTGGATCCGGCGGGGTCACGACCGAGCCGCCGCCGCAACCGGAGCCGGCGGAACCGCCGCCGACAGCGCCCGCCGGCGGGCCGAAGCCGAACGTGCCACCGACGACGACGCCCGGCGCCGGCCAGAAGGGCTCACTCGCGCCCGCGGCGCAGACCGGCGCGATGACGGGCAACCGGCGCGGCATCCTCATGGATTCCGCGGAGCAGGCCACGTGGCGGGGCTGGTGGGAATGGAACCGCGGCGTGTTCGAGCTGCCGCAGCGCATCGATGTCGGCGCCGCGCGGACGGCGTCGAACCCACAGCTGACGGCGGCGCAGGCGCTGCTGAATACGCTGTCGTCGTCGCCGCACGCGCAGTTGCGCGCGGCCGCGGTGCAAGCGTTGGGGCGGATCGGCGCCAGTCCCGACGAGCTCACGAAGCACCTCGACGACGACGCGCGCGAGGTCCGGCTCGCGACGCTGCTCGCGCTCGGCGGCGCCGGGACCGCGGCGCACGCGCACGTTCTCGGCAAACGAGCCGAGGCGCCGCAGCAGGGGGAGACGCTCGCGGTCGCGCTGGCCGCCATCGCGGTGATCGACGAGGGTCCCGTGCAGCGTGCGCTGACCGCGACCGTGACGGGATTCCTGACCGACGGCCGTCCGAGCGTGCACCCGTCGGCCGCGCTCGCGGCGTGCAGCAGCGCCGACGACGCCGTGCGCACCGCGGCGCGCGCGGCACTCGCGGCCGCGACGACGTCCATCGAGCGCGCGAGCGCCGTGTCGCTGCTCGGCCTGCACCCGGATGCCGACGACGTCGCGACGCTGACGAAGCTCGCGAACGACCGCGGCGTCGAAGTGCGCCGTTCCGCCGCGCTCGCGCTCGGCCGCAGCAAGCACGCGCTTGCACTGCCCGCGCTGCAGACCGCGTTCGAGCTCGAGCACGACAACGTCACGCGCGGCCTGCAACTGCTCGCGATCGGCGACCACGGCGGCGATGCGGCGCGCGCGTTCCTGGTCAAGGTGATGACCGACGGAACCAAGCTGCTGCGTGGTCAGGCAGCGCTGGCGCTCGGGCTGTGGGGCCGCGGCCGCGATGGCGGCGACGCCGGTGAGCGCATCACCGCGGCGTTCGCGAACGAGCGCAACAGCGACATGAAGGGCGCCTACCTGCTCGCGCTCGGTCTGCTGCGCCACGCGGGGGCGCGCGACCTGCTCGCCGGCGAGTTGCGCGACGGCGCGTCGTCGCCGACGCGCGGCGCCGCCGCGGCGGCGCTGGGACTGCTCGGCGATCGCACGACGCTGCCGGCGCTGCAGAAGGCCGCCGTCGACGACAGCTGCCCGTGGGCGCGGCAACAGGCCGTGCGCGCGATGGCGTGCCTCGGCAACGACGCGATCGACGCGTTGATCGCGTCGATGAAGAGCGACAAGGACGCCACCGTGCAGCGCGCCGCAGCGTTCGCGCTGGGTGGTCTCGCCGATCCTCGCGTGCCCCCGGCGCTGCTCGCGTTCGCGGCCGACGAAACGGCACCGGCCACGGCCCGCGCGGGCGGAGCACTCGGCCTGGGCCGCCAATTCCGCCGGCACGAACCGCGGCTCCCGGCCCTGCGGTTCCAGCACAACTACCTGCTGATGCCGTCCGTCGCCGCGTGGGCGTTCGGACAGGAGCTGTGAGCGCGGCTTTGTGCTCGTGACGTTCCCGTTGTGAGGCATCGCATCGCCCGGCGCCGGCACGAGAGGCCATGGCGCTGCGCTTGCAGGAACGCCGGTTTCGCCCTCACCCGAGCCCTTCCACGGCCGGCGCGGGCGCGGCCGCCGCGGATTTCCGGTGCGGCTTTCCGCCGGCCGCGACGCTACACTGCTCCGCCCTTTCTCCGTACCACCGACCCAAACCATGCAAGTCCTGATCCTCTGTACCTGCCTGCTCGGCGCCGTTGTCACGACGCCGGCGGCTCCGACCTCGTCCTCCGCTGCGCAGGACCCCGAGAAGCCCGCCGGCATCCCCGAGTGCAAGGAGATGCAGAAGACCAAGTCCGGCCTCGAGTGGGGTTTCCTGAAGAAGGGGCGCGAGGAGCCCGCCCCCGCTGCCGACGACGTCGTCGAGGTGCACTACACGGGTTGGCTCACGGACGGCACCAAGTTCGACAGCTCGCGCGACCGCGGTCAGCCGGCTTCGTTCCCCGTGAACGGAGTCATCAAGGGCTGGACCGAAGGGCTCCAGCTCATGACGCCGGGCGCGCGCTGCAAGTTCGTGATCCCCGGTGAGCTCGCCTACGGCGCCGATGGGCGTCCGCCGAAGATCCCCGCGAACGCGACGCTCGTCTTCGACGTCGAGCTGCTGAAGGTCACGGCGATGCCGAAGTTCCGGCCCGCCACCGCGACTGCGCAGAAGACGCTCGCGAGCGGAGTCAAATACGAGGTCGTGAAGGTGGGCACGGGTGCCCAGTGCACCGAGCAGAATGGCGTTGCCATTCGTTTCGCGATCTGGGACCAGGAGGGCCAACTGCTCGAGTGCTCGGAGAAGCAGAACAACTTCCGCATCAGCGGCCTCGCCACGAAGCTCGATTTTCCCTTCCTCAACGACCTCATCGTCACGTGCAAGGTCGGCGACGTGCTGCGCGTCGAAGTGCCGCAGAAGGAGTTCCCCAACGCGCAGAAGAACACCGTGTGGGAGCTCGAGCTCGTCACCATCGCGGACGTGCCGGCCTTCCGCGCGCTGAACGCCGAGAAGATCGTGACCACGCAGAGCGGCCTCCAGTACGAGGTGATCGATCAGGGCACGGGCGAATCGCCGAAGGCGACCGACACGGTCAAGGTCAACTACACGGGCTGGCTCACGGACGGCACGCTGTTCGACAGCTCGCACGCGCGCAGCCAACCGGCCGAGTTCCCGCTGAACCGCGTCATCAAGGGATGGACCGAGGGCGTGCAGCTCATGAAGAAGGGCGGCAAGTTCCTGTTCTCGATCCCGGGCAGTCTCGCCTACGGCGCGTCTGGCTCGCCGCCCAAGATCCCGGCCAACGCCACGCTCGTGTTCCTCGTCGAACTGATCGACGTGAAGCAGCAGTAGCGCCGCGCCGTTGCCCGGCCAGCCGCAGCACTCCGCGCGCGACCCGCGCGACCCTTGACGCCATTCACTTGGCATGGCAAAGTGGAAAAACATCCGGTGCCCGGCTGTCGCGAGCACCAACTCCGCCCCGCAGCTCATGACCCAGGCCCCGCCCGCGACGACCATCGCTCCCCCTGCCACCGTGCTCGAAGCACGGTCGGTGTTCCGCTTCCGCAGCGTCGACGGCCGCGAAGTGCCGATCGTACGCGACGTGACCTTCTCGCTGCAGAAGGGCGAGTTCGCGACGATCATGGGCCCCTCGGGCTCGGGCAAGTCGACGCTGCTGCACCTGCTCGCGGGCCTCGATCGGCCGTCGGCGGGGGAGGTGTTCGTGGCCGGGCAGGACCTCGGCAAGGGCGACGAAGAGCATCGCGCGGCGATCCGGCGCAGGGCGATCGGCTTCATCTTCCAGTTCTTCCACCTGCTGCCCGACCTCACGGTCGAGGAGAACGTCACGCTGCCGCTGCGCATCGCGGGGCAGAGCCCGCGGCGGCACACCGGCCGGATCCAGAGCCTGCTCGAGCTGCTCGGCGTCGACAAGCTCAGGAAGCGCTTGCCGTCCGCGTTGTCGGGTGGCGAGATGCAGCGTGTCTCGGTCGCGCGCGCGCTCGCGACGCAACCGCCGCTGCTGCTGGCCGACGAACCGACGGGCAACCTGTCCAGCAAGGCCGGCGAGGAAGTCATCGCGCTGCTGCGTTCGGCGCGCGAGCAATTGGGCACGTCGATCCTGCTCGTCACGCACAACCCGCGCGATGCGGCGGCGGGGGATCGTGTGCTGTTCCTGCACGACGGTGCGTTGCGTCCGTCGGCCGAGCTCAAGGGGGGCCCCTTCGGTGTCTCTGACGTCTTTCATCGTCTCCAAGAACTGGGCATCTAGCAGCCTGCGGCTGCTGTTGACGCTCACGGGTATCGCGCTCGGCGTCGCGATCGTCGTGGCCATCTACGTGATGGATCACAACACGATCCAGAGCCGGTTGCTGCTGCAGGATCCGCAGCGCGGCCGCGTCGATCTCGAGGTGCAGGCCGTCGACAAGACCGCGACGACGGCGCAGGTCCTGGCCGACCTGCGCGGCCGGCCCGGCGTGCAGGACGTCGCGAGCTGGCGCGAGGCGCGCGCGCGTGTCGAGCACGGCGGCCAAGAGCTCGACCTCGCCGTGTTCGGCCTCGGTCCGTTGCCCGCGGGGCCGCTGACGCACTACAGCATCCATCGCGGCCGCGATCTGGGCCCCGGTGACGACGGGTTGGCGGCGCCGGGCATTCTGCTGGGTGGCGAAGCTGCGCGTCTGCTCGGCGTCGACGTTGGCGCGCGTCTTCGCCTCGTCGAACCGGCGGTCCGGCGCGTCGAGTGTCGCGACGGCAAGCTCGTGCCGCTGCCGGTGCCCGAGAACGAAACGCGCTTCTCGGTCGAGGTGTCGGTCGCGGGCGTGCTCGAACCCGATCGCCTCGGCAAACGCAACTTCGGCCAGATGGCCGTCTGCGGCCTCGAAGTCGCGCAGCAGCTGCAGGCGCGCGGCGACAACCTCTATCACCTGCTGCGGCAGGAGGGCGCCGATCTCGATCGGCTGCGTGTCGAGCTCGGTGCGAAATACACGGTCGTCGACATGCGTGGCGCTTTGATCGGCGAAGGCGCGGACGAACGGGCGTTCCGCAACGGACTCAAGGTGCTCGGTGGGCTCGCGCTGCTGCTCGGCATGTTCGTCGTGTTCCAGACGCTGTCGCACTCGCTCGTGGCTCGCGTGCGCCAGCTCGGCCTCCTGCGCTGTCTCGGCGCGGGGTCGGGCGCGATCACGCGCATCTTCCTGTTCGATGCGATCCTGCTCGGCGCCGTCGGCTCGGCGCTCGGAGTCGGCCTCGGCCTGCTGCTCGCGAAGCTGCTGCAGCACTACCGTGTGAGCTCGCTGGGGTCCGACAAGCCGTGGACCACGTTCGAGATCCCGCTGTTCCCGGTCGTGTGGACCGCGGTGTTGGGCGTGCTGTTCACGCTGGCGGGCGCCGTGTTCCCGCTCGTGAGGGCGCGCCAGGTTCCGGCGATCGAGATCCTGCAGGCGCGTGGTCTCGCGCCCGGCAAGGGAGACCGTGTCGATCTGCTGCGCTCGATCAACCTGTGGATGTTCGGCCTGCTCGTGCTGGCGCTGCCGCTCGCGTATCTCGCGATGACTCCGCTCGTCGTCGAAGAGGCGGCCGAGACGCGCATCGTGCTGCTCGAGCTGGCCGGCATGCTCGGCCTGTTCGGCAGCGTGCTGCTGCTCGCGCCGGGCATCACGTCGATCCTGGGCCGTTTGATCCTGCTGCCGCTCCGGCTGTTCATGCCGATGGCGGGCTGGCTCGTCGCCAAGGTCATCGCGCGTTCCGCGGGCCGCGTTTCCGCGGCGGTGTGCGGTCTCTCGGCCGTGCTGCTCGCGCTGCTGGGGCTCAAGAGCGTGACCGCGTCGCTGCACGCCGAAGCGACGGCGTTCGCCGACGTCGCGCTGTCGCAGCGGCTCTTCCTGCGCTCGACGCCCGTCGTGCCCGACCTGGCGCGCCAGCTTGCGACCGTGCCGGGCGTGCAGCAGGTCGAAGCGTTCGAAGGCGAAGAACGCGGCGGCGGCTTCCTGCTGCGCGGGCTGGACGTGCAGAGCGCTCAGGGCCGCGACGGACCGCTCGAAGGCGACCAGCCGCTCGTGCTGCGCTACGTGGATCCGCGCGTGCGCACGCTCGTCGCAAGCCAACGTCTCGCGAAGGCGAGGTCGTGGGCGCGCGGCAACCTCGTGTCGCTGCGCGACCGCAACGGCGTGCCGGTCGCCTACGAGGTGCTGCTGATCAGCGACCGGGCCGGCTTCGATGCGGACGAACGCGCGTTCGCGATCACGTCGCCGCACTGGATGCACCGCGACTTCTGCATCCCCGACGCGTGTGTCGAGCACATCACGCTGCGGCTCCAGCCCGGGGCGGACGTGGACGCGATCGGCGCCGCGGCACGGCACATCCTGCCGAGCCTGCCGATGTGCAAGACCGGGCAGTGGATCGCCGACTACATGCAGCGCGACGTCGGCCGTGACTTCGGGCTGTTCGACCTGCTGCTGCTCCTGATGCTCGTGCTCGCGGGCGTCGGACTCCTGAACGGGATGACGATCGCCGCGCTGGGCCGCATGCGCGAGCTCGGCGTGTTGCGCGCGCTCGGCCTCGACCGCAATGCACTGCGTGGCAGCTTCCTGCTCGAGGGCGTCGTCACCGCGTTGCTCGCGAGCCTGCTGTCGCTGGGTCTCGCCGCGCCGATGGCGCTCGTGCTCGTGCGCGGCATGAACCACGTCGCGCGACTCGATGCGCCCGTGACGCTGCCGTGGGACTGGTTCGTCGGCGTGCCGTTCGCGGCGCTCGCCACGGCGCTGCTCGCGTCGATCGTGCCGGCGCTCAGGGCGCTGCGGCAAAGTCCGAGCGAGTCCGTTCGCTACGAATAGCCATCACATCGCCGCTGGAATGCCCGGTCCGAGGCGGGTACGACGGACCCAAATGAAGCAGCGTTCTCCCTGGCAGCGCACCCATACCTGCGGCGAACTGACGGTCGCACACGTCGATCAGGAAGTCGTCCTGAACGGCTGGATCGAGAACCACCGCCACCACGGCCAGCTCGTCTTCCTCGACCTGCGCGACCGCTACGGCGTGACCCAGATCGTCGTCGACCAGGAAGCGAAGGGCACCGCCGCGGGCACGTTCGACACCGTGCGCCGTCTCGGCGCCGAGGACGTGATCTCCGTGCGCGGGCGCGTGCGCGCGCGCGACGCCGACAAGGTCAACAAGAACCGCGAGACCGGGGCGATCGAGCTCGTCGCCCTCTCGGTCACGGTGCTCAGCGAGGCCGAGACGCCGCCGTTCGAAGTGCACGACAAGGCCGAGGCCAACGAGGAGCTGCGTATGCAGTATCGCTATCTCGACCTGCGCCGGCGGCCGCTGCAGGAGGCCCTGATCAAGCGCGCGCGGTTCGTCACGTCGGTCCGCAACTACATGCAGCAGAACCGCTTCATCGACATCGAGACGCCGATCCTCACGAAGAGCACGCCCGAAGGCGCGCGCGACTACCTCGTGCCGAGCCGCGTGCATCCGGGCAAGTTCTTCGCGCTGCCGCAGAGCCCGCAGATCTTCAAGCAGCTCTGCATGGTCGCCGGCCTCGACCGCTACTACCAGATCGCGCGCTGCTTCCGCGACGAGGACCTGCGCGCGGACCGGCAGCCCGAGTTCACGCAGATCGACCTCGAGATGTCGCTCGTCGAAGAGCACGACGTGCTCGACATGGTCGAAGGCATGGTCGTGCAGTGCCTGCGCGAGGGCTTCGACATCGAGCTGCCGCAGCCGTTCCCGCGCTTCGACTACTTCGAGGCGATGGAGAAGTATGGCTGCGACAAGCCCGACCTGCGTTTTGGCATGACGCTGATCGACTGCACCGAGCTCGCGCGGCGCAGCAGCTTCAAGGTGTTCCAGGGAGCCGTCGAGGTGGGGGGCATCGTGAAGGGGCTCTGTGTCGCTGGTGCGGCCGAGAAGTTCTCGCGCAAGGGCATCGACGAGCTCACGGCGTTCGTGAACGGACTCGGCGCCAAGGGTCTCGCGTGGGCGAAGGTCACGGCGGCCGGCGTCGAGGGCTCGATCGCGAAGTTCTACGAAGGCGACAAGGCCAAGGAGCTGGTCGCGCACATGGCAGCGAAGCCCGGCGACCTGCTGCTGTTCGTGGCCGACCAGAAGAAGGTCGTGCACAAGGCACTCGGCGACCTGCGGCTCAAGCTCGGCACGACGCTGGGTCTGCGCGACCCGAAGGTGTTCCGCTGCTGCTGGGTGCTGAACTTCCCGATGTTCGAGTGGAACGACGAGAAGGGCCGCTGGCAGTTCGCGCACAACCCGTTCAGCGCGCCCGTCAATTGGGACATCGCTGACTTCTCGGTCGACACCGAGAAGATCCGCAGCCGCGCCTACGACTTCGTCATGAACGGGTGGGAGCTCGGCTCGGGCAGCATCCGCATCCATCGCCCCGCGCTGCAGGCCAAGGTGTTCGAGTTCCTCGGCATCAGCAAGGAGCTGCAACGCGCGAACTTCGGCTTCCTGCTCGACTCGTACAAGTATGGCGGTCCGCCGCACGGTGGCATCGCGCTCGGCGTCGACCGCATGGTGGCGTTGGCACTCGGTCGCGAGGGCATCCGCGACGTGATCGCGTTCCCGAAGACCTCGATGGCGTTCGATCTCATGGCCGACGCGCCCGGTGGCGTGTCGCCCGAGCAGATGGCGGAGCTGCAGATCGCGAGCACGGCGAAGAAGGTGCTGTAGGAGGCGCGCTGGCGCAACGCTGTCCTCGGTGGCCTCAGAGAATCGTCGACATCGCGCGGCGCAAGTCACCGCGGAACGCGCGAAACGCGGCAAGGCCGTCGAGTGCTGCGAGACTGCTCCGTTGGATCAGTTCCACACGAAGCTGTTGGATCCGAGCGCCGCGTGCACCTTGCCCTGTGATCGAGGCCAACACCTTTGCGATCCAACCCTGGACCAGTCTCTTTGCCTCGCCGGGCGGCATGCTCTCGGGACCAGGAGGTGTGTCCTTGACCTCGAGGACGTCGACCAACGCCTTCTGGTCGGCGATGAGCCAAGATTCGAATTCACGGACGGCGACGCCGATGATGCGCGGCAGATCGAGGTCAGCGGTCCACTCCTCGAGGTCCCGCTTTCGTTTCTCCTGGCCGTCCTCGTCAACGAGGACAACAGCGAGCTGAGGTCGTCGCGCTGGACTGGCGAAGGTCAGCAGCCGACGCAACGTGCGCTTGTGCAGCAGATCACTGCCTCGATGTAGACGCGGCCCGACTCGCAATGGAGAAATGAAGCCGACTGCTGCGCGTGGGATTCCGTGATCCTGCTCGATGAGCCTGGCTACCAGGTGATGCGCCGCCCCGAGCAACTCCTGTTGCAGGAGTTCACCAGGTTCCGGTAGCCAAGGATCTTCACCGCGATCTTCCCCGGGGCCTTCCGCATAGAGAACGATGCGCGTCGGCATCAGCGTCCCGGCACACCGCCAAGCCCACCGGACAGCCAGAGGTCGCCCATGGAATTGTCGTACTCCTCCAACGCCTTCAGCCATCTCGGGTCATCGAGCGGCGGTGCTTCGACACGGGTCTCGCCGGTTTCTTTGGAGCGGCTGAAGAAGCGCACCTCGGCTGGCTCGACGAACTCCAGCAAGCCGGCCGAGTGTGTCGCGAGCAGGATCTGGATCGCCCTTGGTCCGATCTCGCCCTTCGACAACTTTCGGAGGACACCGATCAGTCTCCCCATCAGGTAGGGATGCAGGCCACGCTCCGGCTCTTCGATGGCCACGACATCATGCGGCGCCTGATAGGGGAGCAGGAGGAAGGTGAGCAGCAGCATGGATCCATCCGACACCTGCTGCGGCTGGTACCAGAGCTTCGGCTCCCAGCGATCCTGGAAGAGGATCCAGTGATTGCCGTCGGATTGCGGGCGCACGTTCACGTCCGCGAACATAGGCACCAGATCGCAGAACTGCTGAGCTACCTGCCCCTGCTCGGCGCGGGTCAGGGTTGCAAAGACGTTGGCCAGACCAAAACCGTTTGGACTCAGCGATCGCATCTCGCTGACTCGGTTGGTCTCCCGCACGGCGTTCAGATCGAGCTGCAGCACTTGGGATGCTGGGAACTTCGTCGACTTGCTGAATCTGCCACGTTGGTCGAGCACTCGGCTCTCGGTGGAGTTGTCGTCCATCGTCACCGTGACGCGCACCTCTGATTTTGCTCTCCGCATCCATCGATCGTCGGAGCCGAACTCGGCATGGAGCGCGGAGAACACGCTGCTCTTGCCCGAACTGTTGGCGCCAACAAACACCGTGAGCGGCTCGAGGCTCAGCGTCACCGCACGCAGGCAGCGGAAGTTCTCGATTAGCAACTGCCGGATCATTGTGCGCGCAAGACTATCACGCCCAGCCGTTGTCGCGCATGCGCATCGCGAGAGCGGAGGTTTCAGGCTCCGAACTGCCGCAGATGGTGGTCGAGGTGCTTCCACTGCAGCGTGTCCCACTCGGTGGCCAGCAGCGCACCGAAGAACGGGTGTGGCTTCTGCGTGAGTCCGGCTGGTCCACCTTGGCCGAAGTGGCGCACGAGGTCTTGCAGCGCGGACTTCTCGGTGGCGATGTCGCGCGTCTTCTCGATCTTGAACTCGGGCGCGGTCGGCAGGTTCTTCTTCATGCGGCCCGGCGCCAGCATCTTCCACTTGGCGATGCGCCCGAACAGGATGCCGAACAGGCTGCGCTTCAGCTGCAGTTCACCCGTCGCGACGCGCAACGGCTGCTGGCAGTGCGCGAGCATCTGCGGCAGCGACATCTTGCCCCATTGGGGCTTCGCGTCATGGCGCAGGCGATCGATGCGGGCGAGCATGGCGGCCAGGCCTTCGCGCTGGAACAGCGAAGCGGGCGCATCTGACGTATCGAGCATGAAGTCAGTGTGGTGACCTGCCTCTAGCGTTGCAAGCGCTTCGCCGTGTGGATCGGGGACAGAGTACGCCGCTACGGCAATTCCTGATTATCTTGCGACGCGGCGTGCCGTTCGGGCATAGCAGCACCGGTCATGTTCCGCCGCACCGACAGGTTGTTTCAGCGCTACCAGGAGACGCGCGAACCGCGTCTGCTCGGTGCGGTGTTCGACCGCACGGCGGCCGAGCTGCTGCGCGTGGCGCTGCACCTGACACGGGATCGGCACCGCGCCGAAGACGTGCTGCAGAGCACGTTCCTCACCGCGATCGAGAAGACGGCCCAGTACGATGCGGCGCGGCCGCTGTTGCCGTGGCTGCTCGAGATCCTCGCGAATCACGCGCGCCAGATGCACCGCCGCGAGCGGCGTCTGTTGCCGGCGCCGGCGCAGACGCACGAAGGTGCGGACGCCGGCGACACGGCGGCCGCGAACGAGCTCGCGGCGACCTGCGACCGTGCGATCGACGCGCTGCCGGAGCCGTATCGCCAGGTGTTGATCCTGCACCTGCGCCACGGGTTGTCGGGTCAGGAGATCGCCGCGGTGTTGACGCGGCCCGACAGCACGGTGCGCAACCAGATCGCGCGCGGTCTCGACCTGCTGCGGCGCAAGCTGCCGGCGGGCCTCACGGCTGCCGTCGCGATCGGCGCCGGCGGCGGCCGCGGGCTCGCGGCCGTGCGAAGCGAGGTGCTGGCGAGGGTTCCTGTTCCGGCCGGCGGTGCTGGCGCGATCGCGGCCGCCGCTTCCGCGTCGTTGTTCGGAGTGCTGTTCATGGGCAACAAGGTCGCCGTGTCGTTGGTCCTGCTCGCGCTCGTCGCCGCCGGTGGCTGGTACTCGCTCGGCGTCGCCGCTCCGGCCGCGGCGCCTTCTCCCGGCAGGCACACCGAGGTCGCGTCGGCGGCGGCGCCCACGACGGACACCGCGTTGCCGGCCCCTCCGCCGGTGCAGCGCGAGGCGGCGACTCCCTCGACGGGCGACACTTGCACCGGGTCGCTGATCGCCACGCTCGTCGTCGAGGGAGACGGCACACCGGTCGCGGACGCGGCGTGCACGGTGTGGAGGAGAACGCAGAACGGACCAAGACGACTGGTGACGCAGGCGGTCACTCGAGCGGACGGCACCGTTTCGTTCACGCTCGTTCCGGGCACGTTCGTGTTGGAGCTCGACGTCTGTGGCCAGCAGGAGGGCTTCACGATCACGGCGGGGGACGAGACGCGAGTGCGCTGCGAAGTCCGCCGCGGCTGCCGCCTCGAAGGCACGGTCGTCGACACCGACGGACGCCCCATCGGCGGTGCCGAGATCCGACGTGAACGACGGTGGTCCTCGGTGCTGCTGGCGCGCACGGCGGCAGACGGCACGTTCGCAGCAGACCACGTGAACGGCCGCGAGCTCGTCTGGGCCATCGGCGCGGGGCGACAACCGAGCAAACGACAGGGCCTCGAGCGGCGCGGCGACAGGGCCGAGGTGCGGCTCGTGCTCGGCGGTGCGGGTACGCGGATGTCGGGTACCGTCGTCGACGAACAGGGTGAAGCCGCGGCGAACGCGCACGTCTTCATCGGCCTCGACACGAAGCGCGGTCCTTCGACGCTCGTGCAGTTCGCGCTGCACGACCTGCGTGCCGACGAGGCCGGCCGGTTCGCCGTCGACTGGCTGACGCCGGGACGCGTGTGCGTGGCCGCGGTGCCGGACGACCAGGATCTCGAGCGTGCGACGATGCGGGAGCTCGTCGTGGAAGAAGCCGTGCCGGTCCAGGTGCAGTTGCGACTCGGCCATGGCGCGAGGATCAACGGCATCGTGCGCGACGAGAAGGGCCAACCGGTCGCGGGGGCGGACTGCGAGGTGTCGTCACACCTCAGCGGGCTCGACCTGCTGTCGCGAAGGACGGTGAAGACCGGAACCGACGGCCGGTTCGACGTGCGAGGCCTGTGCCCCGGCAAGAACTGGGTCCAGGCGAACCTCGGCGGCATGCAGGTCGACACGAGCATCGACCTCGAAAACGGCCAGACGTTCGAGTGGAACCCCGTGCTCGGCGACGGTGCGCCGATCGCGGTCCGCGTGCTCGGACCCGACGAAGAACCGTTGCCACGTCAGTCCGTGTCCGTCGAAGTGGGGGGCTCGATGAAGGAGAACGGCGGTACGGACGAGCAGGGAAGGTGGCGCCGCGAGCACATGCCGCCCGTCGAGTACACGCTGAAGGTCTGCACTGCAGGCGTGGTCGTGGCGCAGAGCACGATCGTGCCGGGCCCGGAGGAAGTCGTGATCCGCATCGACCCGGCCAGGATGCCGAGTGCGCGCATCTCGGGCCGCGTCGTCGACGCCCGCGGCAACCCTGTGGGCGATTGCGACGTGTCGTTGAGTGCGAACAGCGGCTGGGTGTCGCCGCAGCACGTCGAAAAGGACGGCCGGTTCAGGACCGACCTGCTGCCGCCCGGCGTCTACGGTTTCTCCGCGTCGGCCAGGACCTCCGGCCTCGGCTGGGCGGTTGCCAGCGCAACGCTCGTCGCGAAGGAGGAACGCGACCTTGGCGACATCGTGCTGCCCGCGACCGCGTCGGTCTCGGTGCGACTGCGTGCTCCCGACGGCACCAAGGTGCGCGATGCGCTGCTGCGCTTGGGTGACCTGCGCGAGACCGCCAGCGGAACGGACTTCTTCGAGCCGGACGAAGTCGATGGCGTCTATCGCAAGACGGGGTTCAACCCCGGCAAATACGTGTTGTGCCTGCTGGGTCCCGAGATCGCGCCGCAGAGCGTGCCGCTGACGCTGCTCGCAGGCGAGCGGCGCGAGCTCGACGTCGTCGCCGAACGCGGCGTGCCCGTTGTGTTCGAGCTGCGTTGCCGCCTCGATCCACCGCACGACAACGGGCTGATCAACTGCCAGATGTCGCTCGTCGATGCGCGTGGCGACCGCGTCGTGAACCATCATCTGTTCGGCTACTTCGACGACCACGCGCAGCGCAAGAAGTGCGTGCGCCTCGGCCTGCTGGCGGGGACCTACCGCGTGCACGTCGAGGAGTTCGGCGGCAAGACGAAGGAGCTCGAGATCACGGTGCCCGCGGTCGCTCCGGCAGCGCCCATCGTGCTCGACCTGCGCTGACCCCGGCATTCGCCGAGTGCGACTGGCCCGAGTGTGCATCGACCCTTCGAAGACCACCCGGAGGTGCGTCTCTGCAGTCACTTCGCTACGCGACCCTTCACTGCGTTGGCTCGAGCACGACAGGTGATGCGACCCGTGGAGTCCGCCGGCAGGCACGCGCGCATCCGCGCCTCGAGAAGTCCTTTGTCGTCGGACGCCATCACTGCGAGCTTCGGACCGACGCTCGGCCCCATGTGGATCGTCGTCCAGTAGTCGTCGAAATCCTCGAACGTCCGTTGCACGGTGATCTCCCGGGTCTCGACGGCCTCGAGACCTGCACCAGTCCACAGGTCTCGCATCGCGTCCAATCGAGACGCATCGGGGTTCGGCGGCGCTGGCACTGCAACGCCCAGCGCACCCATTTCGACCCGCAACGCCTCGTACGGAAAGCCACCGCCCAACATGTCCCACGCGTAGGCTGCGACGCTGCCGCCCGGACCGACCACTCGCACCATTTCGGCGACGCCCTTGGCCGGAACAGGAACGAAGAAGAGCACGAGCGGCATGACCGCCGCGTCGAACGTGTCGTCGGGAAAAGGTTGTGCCATTGCGTCGCCTTGACGGAATCGTGCGACGCGCGATGCGGGTCGTTTGCGAGCAAAGGCGAGTTGCGCCTCGGACGGGTCGATCCCCTCTACGGAGGCCGGGGCACACCGCTCGACGAGCATCTCGGTGAAGGCCCCGTTGCCGCAGCCGACGTCGAGCCATCGCAACCCTGATTCTGGAGCAAGCCAGTCGAGGAACGCTGCGCCCACGAGCTGGCTCCACTTCCCCATGTATCGCTCGTAGGCGGCCCCGTCGTCGAAGCGGATCTGGTCGGTCGCCATCGGTTCCTCCCACTCAGGTGCGCGCGCCACTCGGCGCGCTCGCCGGCTGCTGCGTCGGCGGTGACAAGTTCTCCCCGGGCTTGCGGGGCCGGATTCGAGGCACTCCCTCGAGCGGAGTCGATTGCTCCAAGACGATCCGCCAGGATCCGCTCTGCCAGCGCATGACGAAGGAGGTCCCTATCTCGAGGACCGACTCCGCACCGTCGCTGATCTGGCGAGTGATCATCCGAAGGCGACCATTGATCCAAGCGGTTTCGCCATGCTGGCCGAGGACCGTTGGATCGAAGGCCACCGCGAGGAACTCCACTTCCTTGAACGCGGCGCGGTAGTCGTCGCGGATGCGGTCCCACCCGCGCACGACGACGCCAGTCGAGTGGGAGAGCACCGTGTCGTTCGTCGGTTCGTAGCACGCCAACATCGCGTCGAGATCCCGAGAACGGAAGCCTGCCTGCCATGCGTCCAGGAGGGCAAGAGGCGGCCCGACTCGAGGATCGGACGCGCCAGTCGCCTGACATGCGACGAGCAACAGCAACCAGACGACTTCGATGAAGAGTCTCATGGGATATCCGCTCGAGGCTTCTGCCGGTTCAGCTGTGTGATCCTACGCCGTTTGAAGTCATGGTCGTTGCTCGCGCCCCTTGCGCCAAGCTCAACGACGCGAGGATTCCGAAAGAGAATGCCTACAACTTCGTCGCACCCACGCCGGCGAAGAAGTAGTTGGCTGCGTGGCTACGCCCCATCCTGCGGTGCCACTGGAGCCTCGTACGCCCTACCAAGGCAGATGCCTTCGATGACGATGATGTCGCATGCCACTCCACCTCGTCGGACGCAAGCGTGTCGTTCTCGTGGGCATCGTCGCGTCGCTCGCGCTGCTTCTCGGCGGCGGCGCGATCGTGCAGTTCCAGGCGGCGCGGAGCTGGAACGAGATGGAGCAGAAGGTGCTCGAGCTGCGCACCGCGTGGGAGAACCGCGAGCGGCGCCGCGAGCCGGCGTGGGGTGAAGGCACGTCCGAGCGGGCGTTCGAGCATTACGAGCGCGCGTCGGGCGCGGGTATGGCTCTTTGCTCGGAGCGCAACGATGCGCTGATGGAGCTGCTGCCGACCCGCGGCGACGATCTGCCCGCGACAGATCTGCGCGCCGCGTGGCAGCCGCTGCTCGCGCACCTACGCGCCGGCGCGCACGCGACCGACCTGATGCCGAGAAACCCGTATGCCGCGCCCGAGACCGTGATCATGAATCTGCTCCCGCTGCGGTGGGTCGCCAACTGCGCGCTGTTCGAGGCCCGCGTGCTCCGACACGAGGATCGCGATGTCGAAGCCGTGCGCGTCTCACTCGATGCGGCGACGCTCGGCGCCGACCTGCTGCGCCACGACGTGCTGATCAACCGGATGATCGGTGGCGCGGTGCTCACCATCGCGATGGAAGCATGGCACGACGACGGCGCGGTCGCGCACCTGGACCACGACGCGCTGGCGGCGCTCGCCGAGGGGCTCGCACGGCTCGACCGCTCGCCGCCCGCAACCGTGGACCTGACCGGCGAGCTGCTGACGACCGCGTACGCGCTGCAACACCTTCCCGACGGACCCGACGCGGTTTCGGCGTGGCACTACGGCTTCTCGGCGCGCTGGCTCGTTGCCGACGAATGGTTCCGCTACGCGAACGGCGTCGAGGACGCGTCGCAAAGTGCCTTGCTGCCATGGCCGCAACAGAAGGCGCGGCTCGAAGCGGATGCAGAACGCGAGGGCCGCGGGTGTCTGCTGATGCCGGTCGCGCACGCGTTGCTCGTCACCGAGAGCAGCGTGCGCTGGGCGCTGGCGCGCTTGCGTCTGCTGCGCATGGCCGTCGAGGTGCACCGCGGCCGCGACGTGCCGCCACTGCTCGATCCGCTCGGCGACGGCGCGCTGCAGGTCGCGCGCGAAGGCAACGGCGTGCGCCTGCGCAGTGCTGGTCGCACGGAACACCACCTGCTCGAGCGCTTCGTCGCGCGCTGACGCGCGTGATGTCGGAGGCTTGACGCTGGGACGCCGAGGAGCAACGGTGGCTGTCCAGAGTCGCGAGACCTGACTTCCGGGTCGCGACGCTGGGCCTGTGACGCGCGCCGGTTGGCCCTCGAGCCCGGTCGTCGTCGCCGCTCCGTCCGACAGCGACGCCATCCGGACGCGCGACGTCGGTCGGGCGACAGCCGGCGCGACTGATGCGGCAGGCGACCCCGGGTCTCTGCGGCGTCCACGCCTCGACGACCGCGATGGCAACGGGCATGATCATTGCACGAACATTCGCTCACTCGTCGCCCCGCGTCGTCCCACACGTCCTCGGGAACTCCCATGCTCCGACTCACGAAGGTGTCCGTCGTCGTCTCCCTCGCCGTGGCCGCAACCGCGCAGCAACCGGAGGCCGTGTTCGACGCGCCGATCGTGGAGCTCCCCAGCGACTCGCCGCCGTTCCAGGCCCTGTTCGACTACGACGGCGATGGCGACATGGACGCGGTCGGCGGCCGCGTGAAGAGCGACGGAACCGCGTACGACGTGCGCGTGTGGCGCAACCAGCAGGGCCGCTACGTGCAGGTGTTCGCCGACCTGCAGAACGCGGTGGGCGGTGCGGGCACGATCATGGCGATCGCCGTCGGCGACCTCGACCACGATAGCGATGCCGACTTCGTGGTCGGCACCGGCCTCGCGTTCTACCGCTATACCAACGGCAACGGCACCTGGACGCGTACAGTCACGTCGACGAGCAACAAGGTCGGCGCGCTCGGCGCCGCCGACTTCGATGGCGACGGCTGGACGGACGTCGCGGTGTTCACGAAGGACCCCACGACGCCCCTCGTGGCGGGGCAGCTGCAGGTGCGGCTCGCCGCGGGTCCGGTCCTCACGACCACCGCGCCGGCGAACGTGGAGCTGTACGCGCACATCATCACCTTCGACAGCGACGGCAACGGCACGCGCGAGCTCGGCCTCTGGTACGAGACGCGCAGCGAGCTGCATGTCTTCGCCGTCGCCGGCGCGAGCCTGACGTTGCTGCAGACGTTCGCGGCGCAGGGCGCGCAGCCGAGCTCGAGAAGCTACTGGGCCGAAGGCGACGTCGACGGCGACCAGGACGTCGACATCGTCGCCTTCGAATGGCTGCCGTCGCCAGCGACGGCGCGCCTCCATTGCTTCCGCAACAACGGCGCGGGCGTCTTCACGCCGGAGGCACCCTATCACGGTGGACCCGCGCGCTTCCTGCGCGACGTCGACGGCGACGGCGACCTCGATGGCGTCTGCTGCGGCGGCGGCGGCGGTGGTCCCGCGACCTGGCCCATGCTCGACTGGGGCTCGACGTACGTGATCGCTCTGAACGACGGCCAGGGTCACCTGGCGCCGTCGTTCCAGATGGCGGGTCTGGCGTCGTACTGGATGGCCGGCGTGACGGACGTCGACGGCGACGGCCGACCCGACATCGTCGCCGGCCGCGCGGTCTACTACGGGCGCGGCACGCTGACCGAAGGCGTGAATCCCGCCGCCGCGGCCCTCGACCCCTCGATGGTCTTCGGCGTGCGCAAGCTGGCCGACCAGCTCGGCGACTTCGATCGCGACGGCGATCTGGACTTCGTGTCGACGCTCGAACTGCAGGGCTGCAACGACGGCAGCGGCGCGTTCCAACTGCGCCCGACTGCGTTCGCGAGCGCTCTGCCCGCGGGATTCACCGCTGGTCACCCCCGGTTCCGCGGCGACTTCGACGGCGACGGCGCGGCGGACTTCGTGGTGCCGCTCTTCGCGGCTGGCGTCTTCTCGCACATGGAGCTCGTGCGCAACAACGGCAGCGGCGTGCTGACTGCCGCGGGCCCTGCCGCTCCGCCCGGCGTGCGCATCGGTTGGCTGATCTACGCATCGAGCACCGACAAGTCGGGGTTCACTGCGGACCTCGACGGTGACGGCGACGTCGATCTCGTCGCCAACGCCGACTCTGGCTATGAAACGACGTACCACAGCGAGATCTGGTGGAACCAGGGCAACGGCACGTTCGTCGCCGGACCGACGTTTGCGACCGAACGCATCGAGGCGGTCGCCGACTTCGACAGTGACGGCCGCCAGGATCTGCTGACCCGAATCTACGCCGGCCCGGTGCAGATCCGGCTCGGCACCGCGGCGGCGTCGGCACCGTTCGGACCGCCGCTGACGGGACTGCCGCCGCAGCAATACAGCATCGACGCCGGCGCCTTCCGCGTCGTCGATGCAAACGACGACGGCCGGCCGGACATCCTGGCGCGCACGAGTCTGCCGAGCATCGACGTCAGGCACGGGATCTTCTGCAACACGACCACCATGGCCGGCACCGCGACGTTCCAGGAGTCGGTCGGACTGTTGCCGGCGGCGAACTCCTCGCTCGGTGCCGTCCTCTTCGCCGACGTCGACAACGACGGGCGCAGCGACCTGATCCAGCAGTCCCCGCTGGGCATGAACTTCGTCACCCGCATCAGCCGGCGACTGAGTGGCGACGGACAGGTGCTGCACGCATTGCACTACGCGCCGCCGATCGACCAGGTGATCTGGGATGGCTTCCCCGCCGATGCCGACGCGGATGGCGACGTCGACCTGATCGGAAACCGCGTCGCGCGCAACATGCTGCGGCACGGAACTGTCGCGGGATCACGTCGCCAGTACGGCGAGGGTTCGCCGGGCGAGGCCGGAATCGTGCCGTTGCTCGGCGTCGGGCCGACCGTGCTCGCGGGAGGCGTGACCAATCTGCACCTGTCCGGGGTCACGGGACCGACGGTCGCAGTGCTCGCGATCTCGCTGCAGCCGGCCAGCCTGCCGCAGGTCCCGTTGCCCGGCCTCACGTGCCTCGTCGACCCCGCGACGGCAGTGACCGGCACGTGGACCCTGTCGGCCCAGGGTGCTGGAGCAGCGCGCGGTGCCGCGACGCTGCCGGTCTTCCTGCCGCAGGGTCTGCAGGGCTTCGCGGTGTTCAGCCAGGTGTTCGTGTTGGATCCGGCTGCTCAGTCGTGGCTCGCGGCGAGCAACGGTCTGCTCACACGATTCGGCGGCTGATCGTTCGCCTCGGCAAGCGATGGGCTAGGTCGAGCCTTCTCAGTAGAAGGCTGACGCGAGGTCCGTGAGCCAGCCGTACCCGACGATCGAGTAGTCCGTCGTCAGCTCGATCGTGATCGTGTTGCCCGGGATGTAGCACCAGCCGTCCGTGCGGCCGAACGCGTTCCCGGTGCCGTTCGCAACCGGGCTGCCCGACACCGTGTACAGCACGGTTCCTGAGCCGTTCTTGATGCGCAGGAAGTCGTAGCCCGACTCGGTCGCGATGCGGTTCCAGTGCACGCCGACCTGTGTCGCACCCGGGTACGTGTAGGTGGCCGTGTAGACCTGGTTGTTCGCGTAGTCGTGCGGAGTCTGCGACACCCAGCTCACGTTGTGCCAGCTGCCGCCGCTGCTGATCGTCCATGTCGCACGGATCGTGCCCGATGCGGCCGAGTACCCGTGCACGAGCGCGTTCCACGTGGCGGCCGCTGGCGCCGGGAACGTGACGCTCTCGGCGCTGCCGCCGATGTACGGCGCCTTGAACTCGGTCTCGTTGTGCGCGCCCTGCTCCGCAGGCCAGTTGATCGCGGTCCTCTTCACGTAGAGATCGGCATCACCGCTGCCGGTGATCGCGACGACGAGGTTCGTCGCGTTCGCGGGGATCGCAATCTGGTAGTTCAGCACGGCGCCCGTCGCGACGGAGTAGTTGTAGGTCGTGCCGTTCGCGAGCTGCGGCGTGCCGCCGCCGCCGCCCGCCGCGGTGATCGCCGCCGGCAGGTTCACGCGGCGCTTGCCCGTGTCGCCGATGACGACAGCACCCGTGCTCTGGTACAGGCTCACGACGCCGCTCTTGTTGCCCGCGTAGGTCGGCCGCGCCTGCAGGAACTGCGCGGTACAACCCGCCGCGGCGGGCGTCGCCGACGACGTGCCGCCGAGCGCGAACGTGCCGCCGCCGCACCGCGCGCAGATGACCTGCTCGCTCGGGCAGTAGATCGACAGGAACGACGCGGTGTCGCTGTAGCACGTGCGCTCGTCGACGCTGCGGCTCGTGTCGCTGCAGTTCGCGGGCGGGAACGGCGAGTACGGCGCGCCATTGACGTCCCACGTCGAGCCGACCGAGATGCAGTTCGTCGACGCGGCCGGCGAGCCCATCGAGTCGGTCCAACCGTCGTTGCCGGCCGCCGCGAAGCACAGCAGACCGTTGCTCAGCGCGGTGCCGCACGCGGTGTGCAGCGTGCCCGACGTGACGGCCGCGAAGTAGCGGCCGCCGCCGAGCGACATCGAGATCACCTTGATCGGCGAGCCGCCGCCGGTGCCGTTCTTGTTCGTCACGCACCAGTTGATCGCGTTCGCGATCGTGCTGTCGTACGCGTTCGGGAACACGACGAGCGTGTACAGGTGGCAGCCCGTCGCGTAGCGGCGCACGATCGACGCGGTGCCGGTGCCGTGGTAGCAGTCGTTGAAGACCTGCGAGTGGATCGGACCACCCGGCGTGCTGAAGTTGTAGCCGCCCTTGACGATGCTGTTCGGCAGCGTCGTCGAGCCGCCGAGCTCGGGATGCAGCAGGTCGAAGTTCGAGTCGATCATCGCGACGCCGACGCCCGCACCCGTGTGGCCGTTCGCAGCCGCCGTGGTCGAGCCGGTCACCGCGCGCCCTTCGTTCGTCAGCAGCTTGTTGAGGTTGTCCTTCCACACGTACTTGACCGCCGGCAGCGCCGCGACGGCGCGCAGCGTGGCCACGTCGGCGAGCTCCGCGGCGAGCATGTACTGCAGCTCGAGCGGGAACAGCAGGTTGAAGCCCGCGCGCTCGCGCGGTGTCAGCGCGCCGGGCAGGCTGTCGAGGAACGCCGCCTGGCGGTTGATGACGGAGGCCTGCACGTCGGGCAGCGGGTCGCGCGCGACGCTCGTCTCGAACGTCACGTCGCGCGGCTGGCGGACCAGCTCGATGACGACGCGCAGGTTCGGACGCACGCGGTCCTGCTCGCGCACGAAGCCGTTCGCGAGCAGCTGGTCGGCGTCGGCGAGCACCTGCGGATCGATCTTCTCGTCGGTCGGGTGCGCGGGCAGGTCGCGCGCGGGCTGCTGCGCCGGCCGATCCTGCGCGAGCACGGGCGCGACGAGAACGGGGAACGACAACGCCAACAGGGCCGCGAGGGCGCGGCCCGGTGATCGCATGGACATGGGACTGCTCTCCTGCTTCTTCTTCTTGGGGAAACGAGATGGTGGCTGCGCGCGGTCGTTTGCGGGGGCCCGCGCGCAACGCGGGGATCATTCACCGCATGCGGGGCGATGCAACGCGGGGGCGCTGCGGCGGTTTTTGCGGGCGCAAGTTTCCGCCGCGATCGTCAATCTGCGTGCCGTCGCGCATGAGGACTGATGGTCTGATGAGTGGGCAAGAAGCGCATGCCCTACGCAGTGGATCGAAGGGGTGTCGTCTGTGCGTTCTGGCAGGGAAATCCCAGCGAGCCGCGACGCATGCACCGCGCGGGATCGTGCCTGTAGTGACGGATTCCCTGCAACCGCTGGCGGGTTCGTGTCCCTGTAGCAGGTGGTGCCCCACCAGCAAGGAGACACACGGGTACCATGCCGACGATGCGTCCGCCGATCGTCCCGACCGTCACGACTGCCGAGCAACTCCTCGGCGTGCACGTCCCGCCATGGCGGCACGAACTCGTGCGCGGGGAGCTGCGGGTGATGAGCCCCGCGGGTCGCCGGCACGGGGACGCGTGCATTGCCCTGGGCTCCTTGCTGCACAACCACGTGCGTGGGACGAGAATCGGCAAGGTCTACGGGAACGACACCGGCTTCGTGCTGGCGCGCAAGCCGGACACGGTGTTGGCACCAGACCTCGCTTTCGTGCGCAGGGATCGCCTGCCCGATCCGGACGAGGACGGCTTCCTCGAAGGTCCTCCCGACCTGGCGATCGAGGTGCGCTCGCCGCGGGATTCGCGCCGCAGCATCCTGCGCAAGGCGCGCGAATGGCTCGACCATGGCTGCCGCGGCGTTTGGGTCGTCGATCCGAAGGAGCAGTCGGTCACGGTGCTTGGACCATCCGGCGAATCCCGCACGCTCGGGCTCGACGACGTCCTCACCAGCGACGAGCTGATGCCGGGTTTCGCGGTGACAGTGCGCGAGATCTTCGCCGACTGAATCCGAATGAAGGATCGGCTTTTCCTCGCGATCCACGCCGCAGAGCTGCGGCGCCTGCTGGGACCGTAGCCGCGTGCGTGCTGTTCAACCGAGCAACGGCATGAGCGTTCCGGCCACGAACCAAGGGTGGAACACGAGCGGCAGCGGCAATGCGATCCGCAACAGCGTCGCCAACCGGCCCGGCTGCTTGCGTTCGCGTTGGATCATGAGTCCCTGCAGCACGAAGTAGCAGGTCGGCAGGCCGAAGCCTGCATTGACCGGCAGCGAGATCGCGAGCTCGTGCAACAGACCCGAGGCGACGAACGAACCGAGCAGCGCGCGCGATCTGCCGAGACGTCGCGCGAGCGGCCGCTGCACGCACAACGCGGTCATCTCGGCGAAGCCGCGGTTCCAGCGTTGCGCCCAGAACTCCTGCAGCGAACGCGACGTCAACGGCGCGTCGAACAACACGCGGGCCCGGAACCCGAGCGCCTGCAGCAGTGCCGCGGCGAACGTCAACACGCCGAAGTGCACGACGAGGCTCAGTCCCACCATGAGCACTGGAACTGCCCATGGCCCCTCGAGGCACGCGAGCACCACGAGCACGGCGCCGGCAATGGTGTTCCTCGTCGCGCGGGCGCAGAGTTGCGCGGCCCGTGCGCGTGCGCTCGGGCCCGGTCGTCGCGCCAGCAACGTGCGCGGGTTCATGCCGAACCAGAGCAGCGTGAAGAAGAGCCAGCGTTCGGCCGGCAACGTGCGCCCGCCACCGGCGCGATGCGCCTGCAGCACGATCGCCTTCATCGCCACGAACGTGCCCGCGACGAACCCGAGCATGCGGATTCCCGCGGGTTCGCGGCGCAGCAGCCACGCGAGCACGGCAATCGCGAGCGGCAGTAGCGCCCACGCGCAACCGAGTGCCGAGCGCTTCGGCGCGAAGTCGAGCGCGCGCGCCGCGAGCACCAGCAGGAACAGCACCGCCGCGACCGCGGTCGCCGCTTCGGCCGAGCTCCACGAGTAGACGCTCACGTCACCACAGGTCGAACAGGATCGCGCCGTAGCTCGCGGCCCAGAATGCGAACGCCGCCGTCACGGCGGCATCGGCAGCGGCATACCAGCGCCCTTTCGGGCAGACGCCGCGGAACCAGACGAACTGGATCACGAGCCGCGCGCCCCAATACACGGCCGCGTAGCCCGCGACGATACGCGCGAGCACCGAGCGGTCGAGCAGCAGCTCCGGCGCGAGCGCCGTGAGACCGCCGAGGCAGAGGTTCGTGCCGAGGATGTAGGCCGCGTAGACCCAGAACACGCGGCGCGTCAGCGGTTCGAGCCGTGCTGTCTGCGAGCGCCACCCGAGGATGCGCGGCAGGAACAGGCTCGCGAGCGCGAGCGCGATCTGACCGAGCCCGACGATGACGAGCACCGTGCGCATCAGGGCTGCATGGTCAGAGCCGGAACGCCGCGTCCGTGGGCCGGCATACGCGTTTGAACTGCAGCGGCCGCCGCAGGTTGTCGGTGCCGTACTCGCCGGCCGGCCGCGTCTTCGCCATCCACTCCTCGAACACCGCCATCGACTTCGCGGTGTCGACGAACACGTCGCCGTATCGATCGCCGGGCTCGGCCTTCGTCACGACGACCTTCTGGTGCCAGCAGTGCATGCCGCTCACGGGATCGGGCTGCACGCAGAACGTCATGTTCTGGTGCACCCCGCCGCTCGACCACCACACGTTCTCGCTCTCCTTGTCGGCGCTCGCGAACGCGCCGGTCGGCTTCACGCGGCGCATCAGATACGCGGTGTCCGAGACCTTGCGCAGATCGACGTCGTGCAGTTGCCAGTGGTTGCCCGACACCTGGTCGCCCTTCACGGTCCAGCGCCCCATGTGGTGGCTGCACGCGACGATGCCGGGCCGCACGCCTTCCGTGACCCAGACCGCGTTCACGTAGTAGCCGATGCGCGTGCTGACGCGCAGCAGGTCTCCCATCTCGACGCCGATCCGCTCGGCGTCGCTCGGGTGCATCCAGACCGGGTTCGTGTTCGACAGCTCCGTGAGCCACTTGCTGTTCGCGGAGCGCGTGTGGATCAGCGTCGGCAGGCGGAACGTCGCGACGAGCACCATCTCGTTCTTGCCGCGGTCGAGCCGGCTCTCGTCGACGTGGCTCTTCACGTAGACCGGCGTGCTGAGCTCGGGCCAGCCCCAGTCGACCATCGTCTGCGAATACAGTTCGAGCTTCCTGCTCGGCGTCGGGAAGCCCGCGCGGCACTTGCCGCCCGCGTAGACGCCGACGATCCTGCCGCCTTCGCGGACCGTGCCGCGCTCGGCGTCGATCTCGTACTTGCCGGGCTTCAGCTCGGCTTCGTGCGTCTTGTAGACCTGGTCCTGCACGAGGAAGCAGCCGTGCCGCCGCATGTATTCGAGCGGCGTGAGCCCTTCCTTCTCGGCCGCGGCAGGCAGACCCGGCACCGAGTTCTCGAACATCCAGCGGTAGTACTCCTCGACCGTGACGCGCTCGCCCTTGCGATACGGCGACTCGAAGTGCTGGCGGATGCCGAGCGCGCCGTCGGGGTCGACTTGCCACGACAGCGCGATCCAGAACTCGTCCTCCTCCCAGACCTGGCCCGGGTTGCACTCCCAGGTCCAGGTGACCTTCTTGCCCTGGCGCTCGGCGAGCACGCGGTGCACCGGTTGGCGGAAGCCGATCCACGTCGCGGCGTGCGTCTCCTGCGACATCAGGTCGTGGCGTTCCGTCGCGTGGCCCATCGGCAGCACGTAGTCGGCCCAGCGCGCGGTCTCGTTCCAGGTCGGCGACAACACGGCGTGGCAGCCGACGAACTGCTCGTCCGACAGCGCTTCGATCCACATCGCGCCGTCGGGGTTGGTCCAAACGGGGTTGTAGACGCGCGTGAAGTAGGTGTCGATGCGGCCGCGCCCGCTCTTCAGCAGGTGCGGCAGCAGGTAACTGAGCTCGTGGTGCGCGAGGGGCCACTCGCGCGGGTAGAGCAGTTCGCTCCAGACGTCCTGCGGGCGCGGCTTGCTGAACGGCGCCGGCACGAACTTGTTGGTGCCGGCACCGGCCGTGCCGCCGATCGACGCGACCGCGCCGACGAGCACCGACACGAACTGCAGGCAGCGCGCCGCGGCCCAGCCACCTTCGTTGCCGGCCGCCGTGTTGCGCCAGATGTGCGAGGCGAACGCGCTGCCGGCCTGACCGATCTCGCGGCCGACGCGCTCGACGAGGTCTCTGTCGAGGCCGCAGACCGCAGCGACGTGCGCGGGCGTCGCGAACGCGTAGTCCGCGGCGAGGTCGCGCTGGAACGCCGCGAAGTCGCCGCCGCGTTGCTTGGCCTGCTGGTAGGCGCGCCAGTCGACCCAGTCGCGCACGAACGTCCAGTCGGTCAGGTTCTCGCGCAGGATCACGTGCGCGAAGCCGAGCAGCATCAGCGCTTCGGTGCCGGGCCGCGGCGCGAGCCAGTAGTCGCCCATGCTCGCCGTGTTCGACAACCGGACGTCGCAGACCGCGAGCTTTCCGCCCTTCATCTTGCCGTCGATGATGCGCTGCGCGTGCGGGTTGAAGTAGTGTCCCGTTTCGAGGTGGCTGCTGAGCAGCAGCGTGAACTTCGCGTTCTCGTAGTCGGGCGAGGGCCGGTCGTGGCCGCTCCAGAGCGTGTAGCCGAGCCGCGCCGCGGCGCTGCAGACGTTCGTGTGCGAGTTGTGGCCGTCGACGCCCCAGGCCTGCAGCACGCGTTCGATGTAGCCGTCGTGGCCCGGGCGCCCGACGTGATACATGACCTCGGTCTTGCGGCCTTCGACGATGGCCTTCCTGATCCGGGCGCCGAGCGCCTGCAGCACCTCGTCCCAGGTCGTGCGTTCGAAGCGGCCGCTGCCGCGCGGACCGACGCGCTTCATCGGATAGAGGATGCGTTCGGGATCGTGGACCTGGTTGATCGTCGCGGGTCCCTTCGCGCAGTTGCGGCCGCGCGAGCCCGGGTGGTAGGGGTTGCCCTCGACCTTCTTGATGCGGCCGTCCTGCTTGTCGACGTAGGCGACGAGGCCGCAGGCCGCTTCGCAGTTGAAGCAGATCGTCGGCACGAGCGAATAGTGCCGCTTCACGCGCTTGGGCCACGCCTTTGCGTCGAGCTCTTCCCAATCATCCCAGCGTTCGGGCGGCGGGAAGGTCTCGAGCGGCGTCGTGCGCAACGTGGCGTGATCCATTGCGCGCCCGACGATAGGCGCGCACCGCGCGGTCCACAACGAAGCACCTGACGTCGAGTGGAGACCGTGGGCGGCAACTCGCAGGGACCGCTGCAGCGGGGCTGGCTGCGCGCGCGGGTGGGGCAGCTCAGCCCGAGGCGCCGTGCTTGAGCGGCGTGCGGTCCTTCACCTTCTCGTAGTTCGATTTCTGACGGCGCGCGTAGAGCTGTCGCAGACCCTTGAGCACGTCGCCGCGCGACACGATGCCGAGCAGGTGCCGCTCGCAATCGACGACGGGCAAGCGGCGGATCGGACTTTCTCTGAACACCGAGGCGAGCTCGTAGAGGTCGGTCGAGGCGCCGACGACGCTGAAGTCGCGGCGCATGTGCTGGGCGACCGTGCCCGGTGGCACGTCTTCGTAGATCGCTGCCGCGATCGCAGTCAGCGCGTCGCGCTCGCTGAAGATGCCGACGACCTTGCCGCGTTCGACGACGGGTGCGCCGGAGAAGCCCCGTTGCAACAGTTCCTCTACGGCGTCGAGAACCTGCGTTTCCGGGCGGACCACGAAAACACTGCGCTGCATTACGTGCTCGGCCGTGAGCACGGTTCGGCTCGTGTCCATGGGCCTGGAGGTTACTTCGGTTTGCCGCGCGGGGGGATCCCCGCCCGAGCAATCGTTGGCACGGACGGAACTGCCAAGCCGGGGCGGGGCAATGGCCGCCAGCCCGGCGTGAACCTGCGAGCGAGATCTCCGCGCGTCGCTCAGGAAAGCGGCGGCAGCTGGCCGGCGCGCACGTAGGCCTGCTCATAGAGCAACAGGCCAACGCTGGCCAGCACGGCGCACAACGCGAGCGACACGGGATGCGCCATGCCGCCGAGCACGAGCAGCATGCCGAGCAACGACGCGGCCGTCGTCGTCGCCATGCCGACGTGGAACGCCGACATCTTCGTGCCGCGGAATACCGGTACCGTCGGCAACAGGACGGCCGCCATCCTGCTGTTCTGCGAGCCGTGGTGCCCGAAGCGTTCGAGCAGACCGAGCGCGTGGTGCAGCACGGCCATCACCGCGACCGCGATCGCGAGTCTGCCGTCCGGCACGAACGGCAGCAACGCGGCGCCGCCGACGCAGAGCGCCTGCACGAGCAGGTGCGGCAGGAGCACGTTCGTGTGTTGCCAGAGGTCCCTTCCTTCGCACTGCGCGAACAGGAACGCCGTGTAGGCGGCCGCGAGCGAGCCGCAGACGAGGTTCGTCCAACGCACGCCGTCCGCGAGCGCATCGAGACCCAGCACACGCGCGGCGAGGATCGCGGTCGTCACGCCGCCGAATGCGATCAGCACCCACGCGCCCTTCACGAGCCAGCTGTCGGTGTTCGGCCGCAGCAAGATCGAGAGGAACTGCTTCGGTCGCTTGAGATCGAGCACGAGCAGCACGTTCGTCGCGAGCAGGAAGACCAGAGCCAGCAGCTCCGGCGCCCAGTTGCGGCCCAACGGCGACGCGCTCGGCATGAACGCGACGAACGGAGCCCACAACGCGGCGCCGGCCGCGATTCCCTTCGTCACGAGGTAGGCCGAGACCTTGACGCCCCAGTGCACCTTGTGGTCGACGTCGAGCACGACGCGCGCATCGGGACGGTAGAACCGCGCCTCGGCCGCCGCGGGCAGCGGTGGCTTCGGCAGCCGCCGGTCGCTCCAGAGATAGAGGTCGGACTCCTGCGCGGTGCCCGGCTCGAGCGACGCGGCGTGCGCGCCGAGATAGAAGACGTTCGGCCCGGTGCCCTGTTCGGGCCGTCGCACGGCGGCACCCGGCACCTGCGCGAGCAGGCGACTCACGCGGCTGTGCGGGTCGTGCAGGTCGCCGCTGATGATCGCCGTTTCGGGGCAGACGACCTCGCAGGCGGGTTGCAGGCCCTGCTCGACGCGGTGCGCGCAGAAGTGGCACTTCTCGGCGCCGCCGGTCTCTTCGTTCAGCGCGAGCGCGTCATACGGGCAGGCCTGCATGCAGGCCTTGCAGCCGATGCACACGTCCTTGTCGAGGTCGACGATGCCGTCCTTGCGCTTGTGCAGCGCAATGACGGGACAGATCGTCACACACGGGGCCGCAGTACATTGGTTGCACCGCAGCACCGCAAAATGGCGCCGCACCGCCGGGAAGGAGCCGACCTCGGTGTACTTGACCCAGGTCCGGAAGTCGCCGAGCGGCACGTCGTTCTCGGACTTGCAGGCGACCGTGCAGGCGTGGCAGCCGATGCAGCGGCGCTGGTCGATTACGAATCCGTATTGCATGCGGGTTGCCGCGCAGGCGGCCACCATAGCGAGGGCGGTTCGCCGTTCTACAACGGCCCAGGCGGGGGTTGCGCACCGGCGGCCGCAGCACGGGTGCCGATCCAGGCCGGAACCACAGAATTCCCAGAGGCGGCTTGCAACAAGATGCAAGGTCAGGGATCGTTCGCGCCCATCTGCGACCTCGTCAGGCGCGCTTTGGTTGGTCTGCCCCCTTGCTGATCGATCGGGAACCCCTGAGTGGCTCGCGTTCCCCGTTCGTTTGCGCCTGGGGTCTTGCCCCTTTCACCTCAGGTGCCCTCCAGAGCAAAGGGTGAAGTGATCGTCAGACAGCGATGGGTACGAGACTGTACGTAGGAAACCTCTCATTCCAGACCACCGAAGACGCTTTGCGCGCCGCGTTCGAAGGCGACGGCCGCAAGGTGACCGACGTCAAGATCATGCTCGACCGGGACACCGGTCGCTCGCGTGGTTTTGCGTTCGTCGAGATGGAAAGCGAACAGGATGCGCAGAGTGCCATCCAGGCGCTCAACGGCCAGGACGTCGATGGGCGTCCGCTGCGCGTGAACGAGGCGCAGCCGCGCGCTGAAGGCGGCCGCGGCGGCGGCGGTGGTGGAGGCCGCGGCTTTGGCGGCGGCGGTGGTGGCGGCCGCGGCTTTGGCGGCGGTGGTGGCGGCGGTTACGGCGGCGGCGGCGGTGGTGGTGGCGGCCGCGGTGGCTTTGGCGGCAGTCGCGGCGGTGGCCGCGGTGGCGCCGGAGGACGTGGCGGTGGCCGCGGCGGTCGTGGCGATGACCACGGCGGCGGCGGCGGTGGTGGCGGCGGCGACGAGTGGTAAGCGCTCGCTAGTCAGTCGCCAGTTCGAAGCCCTCTCCCGGCGAAGAGCATCGAAGTGAGCGAGCCCGTCGCCAATGCGACGCGGCTGCTCCAAGTCGTGATCCCGCGCATGTGCTCGCGTGCTGGGATGGCTCTGCTTCGATCCGAAGCTTCGATCCGGAGCTTCGATCCCGAAGCCGCGTTCTCGGGAACGTCGCCGCGATCGGGCGGCTGGATGCGTCGTTCGCCAGGTTCGTGGGTCGCCCCGCGGCGACGGATGTTACTGATACGGGATGTTGGCGTGGTTCACGAGCAGCGTGAGGCCCATGGCCTTGGCGAACAGCACGAAGCACCCGAGCAGGACGAGGCCCAGTACGAAGCCGACGCCAACCGGGGCCAGTTCCTTGGGATCGATCAGCGGCTTGGATTCGCTCATTGGTGTGCGCAGCAGGCTACCGTCCTGCATCGGCAACGCGAGGGCTCGTCCGTGATTTCCCCTCACTTCGCGGCCGTCACTTCGGGGGAGGGCCGAGCATCGCGTCGAGCGTGCGCCGCGAGACGGCGTGGTAACGCGGCCGGGCCTTGCTGTAGATCGCCTGGGCCCGCGCCTTGCCGTCCTCGCTCGCGAGCAGGGCTTCGTAGAGCGGCTTCAGGAACTTGCGGCGGCCAACCGTCATCAGGAACAGGTCGAGCCGGCGGTCGACGGCGCGATAGTCGTTCTGGATCGCGAGCACGAGCCACGCGCACAGGATCTCGCTGTTGCCGCTGCGCGTGAACGCGAATGCGCGGTCGAGCTCCGCGAGCTTCTCCTTGCCGGGCTTGCCGAGGCCGCCGAGGAAGCGCAGCCACTGCTGCGTGACCCAACCGGAGGTCGCGAGCTCCGCGGCCGCTTTGCCGCCGCGCCACGCCGCGAGCTCGTGGTCGACCACGCCGAACAGCGCGCTGTCGGGCACGGGTGCGTCGTCGGGCAGGCCGCTGCCGGTGATCCACTTGGCGACGTCGATCTGCTTGCTGCGGTCGGGCTCCTGCGCCAGCAGCTGCTGCTGCAGGAACTCGACGAACGTGTCGGTGGTCACGCTCTGGAACGCGTGCTGGTCGAACCACGCCTCGAGGAACGCGTCGACGCGCTCGCGGCCGAACACCTGCTCGAGCCGGCGCAGGAACGCGGCGCCCTTCTGGTAGGGCACGCCGGTCATGCCGTCGTCGGGGTTGCGGCCCGTGAGGTCGACGTGCAGCTTCTGGTCGGCGGGCGGCAGCGTCTTCATCTCCTCGGACAGCTCCTGCATGCCGAGGCTGACCTCCATCGCCGCGCGGTCTTTGCCGTAGATGTGCTCCATGATGCGCGACTCGAGGTAGACGGTGAACCCTTCGTTGAGCCAGAAGTCGCGCCACGTCGCGTTCGTGACGAGGTTGCCGGACCAGCTGTGCGAGAGCTCGTGCGCGACCAGCGCGACGAGCGACTTGTCGCCAGCGAGCACGGTCGGCGTCGCGAACGTCAGGCAGGGATTCTCCATGCCGCCGAACGGGAAGCTCGGCGGCAGCACGAGCACGTCGTAGCGGCCCCAGCGGTAGGGCCCGAACAGCTGCTCGCACGCGGCCACCATGCGCTCCATGTCGGAGAACTCGCTCGCGGCGAGGTCGATCGTCGAGGGCTCGGTCCAGACGGCACAGCGCCCGCTGATGCCGCGCGAAGTGAGGTCGCCGCACGCGAGCGCGATCAGGTAGCTCGGCACGGGCTTGTCCATGCGGAACCTCGTCACGGCGCCGTCGACCGTGCGTTCCGTGGCGCTCATGACGGTGACCATCTTCGGTGGCGCCTCGATCTCGGCGGTCCACGTGACGCGCACGGCGGGCGTGTCCTGCAACGGGATCCACGTGCGCGTGAGGATCGCCTGGCCCTGCGTGAACAGGAACGGCATCTTGCCGCCGTTCGTCTGCTCGGGTGCGAGCCACTGCATCGCCTCGGCCTCGTCGCCGGTCCGATACGCGATGGTCGCCTGCTTCGTGTGCTCGCGCAGCTCGACGACGAGGGCCGTGCCGCGGATCGCATCGGGTTGGCCGGACGAGAACGGCAGCTCCGCGCCAGCCTCGTCCGTGATCTTCTCGATCACGAGGCCCCTCGTGTCGAGCACGAGCGGTGCCTTGCCGTCGATGCGGTGCAGCTCGTGCGTGACGGTGCCGTGCGCGACGTTGTGATCGAAGTCGAGCGCGAGACGCAGGTCCACGTGCGTCGAGCGGACCTCGTTGGGCCGCGCGAAGCTGTGGGGGTCGTAGGGCAGAATGGGGAACGTGCGGGGCGAAGCGCCTTCGGTGGCGCAAGCAGCGAGAGCGAAGAGCAGCAGGACGCGCATGCGGCCCTTGTAGCGGGGCCCGTTCCGGGCCGCCACGCGGCCGCGCTGCGCGCTGGCCGGTGACGCCGCTGCGGCCCACTTCGCTGCCTTACTTCGCCGGCCGCGCGCTTGCCCGTGCACGAGAGCCTCGCAACAATCCTTGCCCCCGCAGGCGCTCCAGGCTGCGAGAACCCGACCATGTCCACCGCCAAGATCAAGCTCACCCTCCCCGACGGCTCCGTGCGCGAATACGCCGCGGGCACGACGGGTCTCCAGGTCGCCGAGTCGATCGGCAAGGGGCTCGCGAAGGCGGCGGCCGGCATCGACCTCGACGGCACAGTACAGAGCCTGCAGCTGCCGATCGCGAAGTCCGCGTCGATCAAGATCCTGACCCGCGAGACCAAGGCGGGTCTCGAGGTGCTGCGGCACTCGGCGGCCCACGTGCTCGCCGACGCCGTGAAGCGCATCCGCCCGAAGGCCAAGCTCTGGAAGGGTCCTCCGGTCGACGACCCGCGCTACGGCTTCTACTACGACATCGACTTCGGCAACGAGCCGATCACGCACGACGACCTGCCCAAGCTCGAGAAGCTGATGCAGGAGATCATCGAGAAGGACGTGCCGTTCGTGTTCGAATCGATGAAGCACGACGAAGCGCGTGCGCTGATGGTCAAGCACGGCGAGGACTACAAGGTCGCGACGATCGACAAGCTCCCGGCCAGCGAGCCGATCACGTTCTACCGCTCCGGCGATTTCGTCGACATGTGCCGCGGCCCGCACGTGCCGAGCACCGGCAAGATCGGCCCGGGCATCGCCGTGCTCGCGCTGGCCGGCGCCTACTTCGGCAACGACGCCGACAACAAGATGCTGACGCGCGTCTACGGCCACGCCTTCCCCGACAAGAAGGCGATGGACGTGCACCGGCACAACCTCGAAGAAGCCGCAAAGCGCGATCACCGGCGGCTCGGCATCGACCTCGAC
>Ga0111538_10000299_pt1 | contig 63852 bp, 52 predicted proteins | sample SoiMethybrSBSTD1_FD_79669 | JGI IMG/M metagenome (GOLD analysis project Ga0111538, IMG submission 79669) | Bulk soil microbial communities from a Populus tree surrounding site in Tennessee, USA - Soil MetaG P. TD hybrid SBSTD1 (version 2)... | ecosystem: Environmental > Terrestrial > Soil >...
CTGCAACTCCACCTGCACTTCGCCGAAGGCCTCGACGCGCGCGACCGCCGCGGGTGCTGCGGGTCGTTCGTGCTCAGCAACTTCGGCACCGAACGCGCGGCGGGCTGCCGCGAGCAGGGGCTGCCAGGAAGCACTCGGATGGCGCTGGACGGCGATGAAGTCGGCCATGTGGAACAGGCTCTTCACTCCGGGCACTTCGAGCAGCCTCGCGATGTAGTCCGGGCAGTCGCTCTGGTCGGCGGCGGTGTAGGTGCGGCTCGCCCCCTTCGGCAGGCTCTCGGCCAGGTTCAGCTTCATGCTGTTGGGGTTGGGCGTCGGCTCGATGGAGACCAGCTTCATGCACGTGCGCTCTGCGGTCATTGTAGGCACGACGCGCCGCGCGTGGTCGGGAACGGGTCTCCGTCGATGACCGCCGGTGACGGTCGACGCTCACCCGTCCTTGGCCGCGAACGCGCGCACGCGCGCCACGAACTGCAACTTGGGATCCGGGTGATCGCTCGTCAGCAGCAGCGTCGACAGGTCCGGCGTGGCCTTGCCGCGGAACGTCTCGGCGCCGTTCACCGTGACGACGACTTCCTTCTCGACATCGAGCACGCGCGCATCGAGCAGCACGTAGAGCCCGTCGCTCGGCTTGTCGCACGTGATGTTCACGGCATTGGCCTTGCGATCGAGGTCCGCGACCACGATCGCCTTGCCGACCGGCGCCTCCCAATACAGCCAGTAGAACTGGCGCTTCCACGGCAGCACGGGCTGCCAGACGATGCGTTCCGGCACCGGATTGCGCGCGCGCGTCGCGATCTTCTGCAGCTGGACCTCGTAGCCGCCAGGTGGACCGGCGTGCCCGCGGCCATTCACTTCCCAGTAGTCGTGTTCGAACGCGCCCCACTTCTTCGCCGCGTCGGCGAGCAGCTTCACCGCGAACTGGTTCGGCCCCGGCGGAACCTGCGGGTCGTCGAGGCTCTGGTAGACCTGTACGAACACGTTGCGCAGCGACGGGATCACACCCTCTTCGATGTCGATGATCGGCCCGTCCGCGCTGCCGCGAACCGGCGTCGGCGCTCCGGCACTCGGCGCGATCGCGGCGATGCGATCGGCGTGGTGGGCACCGAGCATCCAGCTGCCGTAGCCGCCCATCGAGTGGCCGACGAAGAACACGCGGTTGGGGTCGAGCTTCCACGTGCGCAGCGCGGCATCGACGAGGTCGAGCACGAACTCTTCACTGCCGGAATCGGTCCAGCCATGCTCGGTCGCTTCGAGCACCTGCGGTGCGATCATGAGCAGGCCTAGCGAGGAGAGGGCCGGTTCGTAGGCGGCGGCGGCCGGACCTGCGTCGCCCGAGCCCGCGCCGCCACCGTGCATGGTGATCGCGAGGCCCTTCGGCTTCTTGGTCTCCCCGCCGACGATGTAGCGACCGCGGTTGTCGGTCTTCTTCTTCTTGTCCGCGGGCCAGAACCAGTTGTCGCCCGCCTTCTCGAGCTCGCGGCCCTTGGCCTGGAGCTTCTGGATCTTGCTCTGCCACGCGGCCTGCTGGGTCTTGTCGAGAGCCGGCACGGTTGCGAGCTTCGCGAGCGCCGCCGTGCGTTCGGCGTGGCCGCTCGTCGTCCTGTCGTCGGCGGCGAGGAAGCTCGCGACGAGCTGGTCGAGTTCCTTGCCGGTGGGGGCCTTCTGCTGGGCCTCTGCGAGCGCGGGAACGAACAGGGTGAGCGCAACGGCGCAGACGTGGGAATGCATGAACTCCTCCGCGGGCGATGTTACCGCCATTCCGCGGCGCCGCCGCTGCGATGTTCCCAAGGGCGCACGACGCGCGACGAGACCGTCGTCGGACCGGCCTCGATGACCCGGAACGCCGGCTGGCGCGAGCACGCGAGCGGCAGCCACGAGCCCGGTCGGTACTCGTAGGCGACCGCGGGTGTGGTCCACACCTCGGCGCCACCCGAACGCGTGTGGTTGTCCTGGTGCACGTGGCCCGCGAAGATGGCGCGCACGTCGCAGGGTGCTGTGATGGTGGCGAGTTCGGCGCGGTCGCGCAGCAGGTCCTTGTCGAGCCACCAGCAGTGCACGCGCTCGGGCGGATGGTGCAGGAACAGCAGCACGGGGTCGCGTTCGGAGCGGAGCTGCTGGGCCAACCAGTCGAGCTGCCACCGTCCGAGCTGGCCGCGCGTGCGGCCCTGGCACACGGAATCGAGGCCGATGAGCCGGTAACCGCCCGCGTGGTCGTGAAAGCAGAGGCTCGGTCGACCGGGCGGCCACCACGCGGGGAAGGCGGCGCGCAGCCGTTCGCGGTGGTCGTGGTTGCCCGGCACGAGGCGCAGGCGGCTGTGCCACGGCGCGAGCACGTCGGCGAGGCGCGCGTAGGCTTCCGCGCTGCCCGAGTTGGCGAGATCTCCGGTCAAGACGAGCCGGTCGAAGTCACCGACGTGCGAGCGCACGTGCGCGAGGGTCTGGTCGAGGTTGGCCCAGACGTCGCTGCCCCGGACGCGGCGGCCCTTGCGGGCCGTGAGGTGCAGGTCGGTCAGCTGGACGATGCGCGTCATCAGGGGCGGGGTGTGGACGCAGAGGGAGCGTCACTGCCGCGAAAGCTGCAGGTCGTGGGTGTAGGTCTTGCCGGCTTCGACCTCGAACGGTTCGACGGCGCTCTTCGTCGGGTCCTCTCCGTCCGAGAGCAGCTGCAGCCATGCGCCGCCCGGCGGCGCGCCGAGGAAGCGATACCGGCCCTGACGATCGGTGATGACTTCGACGAGGCTACCGCTCCGCATCGCGTTCTTGGCGAAGTCCCAGTCGCGCAGCCAGACGCGGATGCCCGGTGCCGGCTTCTGCTGCGCGTCGCACACGATACCCTCGATCGTTGCGGGTGGAGCGAGCTTCAGTTCGGGGACCTCGACGGTTGCTCCGGCTCGAGCGATCCCAAACCCCTCGCTCGCTGCCGACCCGCTACGGCCCTCGACCTTGATCCGCACGGCCTCGTCGAGATGGTGGCACCGGGGGAACCGGTAGTTACCTGCGCGGTCCGTCGTCGCTCGCGCGAACGGCATCCACCGAATCCGCTCTGTCCGCTCATTCTCGAGTTGCACGGACACGAACGCGGCGGGACGCCCGTCGCCGAGCAGCATGCGTCCCGTCACGGTGCACGCAGGAACGACGCGCAGTTCGAGCGTGGTCGCTGGATCCACGGTGCACTCGTGGTTGACGAGGAACCTGCGATCCCTGGCACCGAACGTGTCCTCTCCCTTCGGCTGGTCGAGCACCCATCGATCGTCGAGCGAGTAGACGATGGCTTTGCTGCCGGCCGCGAGAGGGCTCGCGAACGTCAGGCTGCCGTCGGCAGCACTGGTCGCTTCGGCGCCGTCGCGCCGGTCGCTGGCCCGCATCACCAGCGGCACACCCGCCAAGGCCGATCCGTCCGGGCCCTTCAGCGTCGCCTTGCATTGCAGCGCTTCACTGCCGCGCTGGCTTGCAGCGAAGCACAGCACGTGCGGTCCCTTGCCTTGCTTGACCCGGAGTTCGCGCGGCGCGAATGCGAAATCAGCTGAGCTCGGGCTGACGAGATACTCGAGGTCCGGCACGCGCAGCAGTTCGCAGCGGCCTGCCTTGTCGAAGACCGGCTTGTCCCACGGCGGAGGGAAGTGCTCGATGCGCGCGTTCGCATAGGGCAGGATCGAAGCGCTGAGTTGCGGGAGTGCGCTTTCGGGCAACCCCTCCACTTCGATCCGCAGCGAAGTCGTGGGGTCGTCACCGGGGGCGACGGCGATTTGTGCGTCGCCGGCGAAAAGCTGCCGTTGCACGGCGAGGCCTTCGCCCGGCACGACGGCGGCGACGCGCACGAAACCGAGGGGCACACCCTGCAGCACGAATCGACCCTCGTCGTCGGTCGTTGCATCGGCGTGCGCACCGTGCAGGATGCGCGCGACGAGTTCTGCGCGCACGATGGCGCCGGCCACTGGCTGGCCGGCTCGGTTGTGCAACACACCGCGCAGGCTTGCTGCGTCGTGGACTTCGACCAGCACGGGTTCCGGCCCATCCCAGACGAAGGCCTGACCCTGACAGCGCCCTTCGCTGATCGCGAGAACCTGCCACGAATCGCGCTTCGGTATCTTGCCGACGCGGAAGCACCCCTCGCCGTCGCAAACGCTGCGCGCGAGCACGTGCTCGGGGTCCCGCCAGGTCACCACGGAGATACTGGCCAGCGGCACCGGTTCGCCGCGCAGATCGACGACGCAACCTTCGAGCACGACCGTCGGCTCCGCCGCAGCATTGGCGGGTTGCGGCTCCTGGGCCTGCACCGGCATGACGACGAACACGAAAGCCGCGAGATCACGAAGCACGGTGGGCCTCCTTGCGCGGCGCACTGTAGACTGCGGTCGTGGATGCGGACAGGCTCATCGTCGAAGGCTACGTCGTGGTCGGCGACGCAGCGGACGACGCGCTCTGTGCCAGGCTGTGCCAGGTGTTCGCCACGCTGCCGCGCGAACGCGCTGGTTCCCGCGCGGGCTTCGAGCACGCGGCCGTGCGCGAGCTCGCCGCCTCGCGCGCCGTGCGTGCGTTGATCGAGCCGATGCTGGGCGCGCAGGCGTTCGCGGTGCGAGCGACGCTGATCGAGAAGACCCCGCGCGCGTACTGGCAGATCGCGTGGCACCAGGACCTGGTCGTGCCCGTGCGCGAGCGCCGTGAAGTGCCCGGGTTCAGCGCGTGGTCGCAGAAGGACGGGCTGACGTTCGTGCAGCCGCCTGTTCAGGTGCTCGAGGAGATGCTCGCGGTGCGCATCGACCTCGATGGCTTGGACGCGCACAACGGTGCGCTGCGCGTGTTGCCTGGCACGCATACGCTCGGCGTCTTGTCGGCGAGGCAGCGCTCCGATTTCTCCTGGTCACGGGCGCCCGTTACCTGCGCGGTTCCCGCCGGCGGGGCGCTCGTCATGCGCCCCCTCCTGCTGCACGAGTCGTCGCGCGCCGAAGTGCCTTCGCGACGGCGGGTCGTTCACCTCGAGTTCGCTGCCCGCGAGCTGCCGGCGGGGCTCGAGTGGCACGAACGCGTGCGTTGATCGTCGGCGATGGGCGGGCTCAGAGCAGCATCGTGACGACCATCAGGAAGATCCCGGCTCCGGTCAGGTCGGTCAGCGCCGTGACTGCCGGCGTGCTGATCAGCGCGGGGTCGATGCGCATCCACTTGACGAGACTCGGAATCGCCGCGCCGAGCACCGCGGCGCACACGACGTCGGCGGCCATCGCGAGGCCGATGACCCCCGCGGTCTTGTACATCTTGAACGTGCCATCACCATGGCCGCCGATCCACAACAGCAGCAGTGCATTGCCGAACGCGATGCCCGCGAGCACGCATGCAAGTGCGATGCTGACGACCAGCTCCTTCATGAGCACGCTGCGAAAGTCGGAGCCCTTCGCGTTCGTGGCCAGGGCGCGGATGATCAGCGTGCTCGCCTGGCTGCCCACCATGCCGCCGATCGCCATGACCATCGGCATCGTCGCGATCATGATCAGGTTGCCCTGTAGCATGTCTTCGAAGCCGTGGATCATCGTCGCGGTCACGAGCCAGAAGAGTGCGAGCATGCAGATGACCGGCGCGCGGCGGCGGACCTGTCGCCGGATCGGTTCCTCGATGTAGTGTTCGCCTTCGCTCTGGCCCGTGACGCCGGCCATCTTCTCGATGTCTTCCTGCGCTTCCTCGACGACGATGTCGACGGCGTCGTCGTGCGTGACGATGCCCAGGAGGCGACCGGCCATGTCGACGACGGGCAGGGCCAGCAGGTCGTAGTCGCGGATGATGCGCGCAGCCTCTTCCTGGTCCGCCTCCGCGGAGACCGACACGAGATCGGTCTTCATGACCTCGCCGACCGGCGTCGACTCGTTCGCGAGGATCAGGTCGCGCAGCGACACGAAGCCGATCAGCTTGCCCGAGCGATCGACGACGTAGCTGTAGTAGATCGTCTCCTTGCTCGGCGCCTGGCGCCGCAGCTCGACAATCGCGTTGCGCGCGGACAGCAGCGGACTCAGCACGGCGAAGTCCGTGCTCAAGAACGCGCCGACCTGGTCGTCGCGGAACGTGCCGCGGCGCTTGAGGTCTTCGCGCGCCGCGTTCGGCAGCAGCGGGATGAGCTGGTCGCGCACACGCGGGTCGAGGCGATCGATGAACTCCGCGCGGTCGTCGCTGAGCATCGACTGCAGCACGTTCTTCACGCGTTCGCGACCCGCGCCGGCGACGTAGAGCTCTTGGACGTCGGGCTCGAGGTAGCCGAACACGTCGCGCTCGAGGTCGGGCGGCAGGACCGCGAGCACGGTCGCGATCTCGTCGACGGTCAGCGCACTGAGGATCGACGCGGCATCGGTCGGGTGCATGTCTTGCAGCACCGACTTGAGGTCCTCGAGGCAGCCCTCCTGCAGGAGTTCGCGGACCTCGGGAATGAGCAGGTGGAACCGCATGCTGGTTGCGGAGCGCGCGTCGTTGGGGACGTTATCGACCGCCGCGCGACGAAACACCGGTGGAACCGGCGCGAAGTGGGGAAGTGCGGGGATGGGGGTGTGAAGCGGGTCGGGCAGCGCCGCTGGCCAGTTGGTGGCCGCGGGTACGTGCTGAGGCGCGGTTCGCGAAGGTGAGCTTGACCCTGGTGGGGGAGCTGGCTACCGTGCGTCGCTCGATCTGCGACGCAGCGTCGGAGATCTCGGTCGGGGCGTGGCTCAGCTTGGTAGAGCGTTGCGTTCGGGACGCAAAGGTCGGAGGTTCAAATCCTCTCGCCCCGACCAGTTTCTCGCGCCGAGGCGCGAGAATCGTGGACGCGTGTGCACGCGATGGCCGCGGGCGGCGTCAGAACGGCGTCATCTTCTCCGTTGACGTCATCACGCCGCGCGCCGCGCAAGATCTCACGAGCGAAGTCCTCCAAGCCGCCGCTCGTCCGGAGGCGTCCTACTTGCGGTCGCCTTCCTTCTTCTCACCTTCCTTCGGCTTCTCCTCGGTCTTGGGCTTCTCCTCCTTCGGACCGCCCTTCGGCGCGACGCTGATCCACGTCTTGCGGATCTTCAGAGGCGTCGCGAGCATGCCGTTGCTCGCGCTGGTGCCCTTGTCCTCGAGCGCCTTCACCGTGTCCATGCCGGACGTGACTTCGCCCCACACGGTGTACTGATTGTCGAGGCTGGGCGTCGGGCCGAACGTGATGAAGAACTGCGAGCCTGCGGAGTCCGGGTCTCTCGAGCGCGCCATCGACAGGATGCCCGCCTTGTTGTGCAGGAGACCGTTCTTGAACTCGCGGGGGACGTTGTAGCCGGGGCCACCCTGGCCGTTGCCGAGCGGGTCCCCGCCCTGGGCCATGAACTTGGGTATCACGCGGTGGAACGTGAGCCCGTCGTAGAAGCCGAGGCGCGCGAGATAGAGCCCGCTGCTGACGTGCTGCGGCGACGCATCGGGGAAGTAGCGCAGCGTGATCGGGCCGAGCTCCGTGTCGATGTGCCAGAAGTAGTCGTTGGTCTTGGTGAAGGTCAACGTCGGCGGCTGCGGCAACTTCGTCTTCCACCAATCGTCCTTCTTGTCGATCTTCTGGCCCGCGATGAACTCGTCGAGCGCCTTGATCGCCGGGTCGTTGTTGGTCAGGTCCGACTCCTTCGCCGGTGCCGGGTTCGTGACCTTCACCGGGGCCTGGGGCTTCGGTTTCTCGCCCTCTTGCGCCGCCAGCGCGGCGCACAGGCCGATCAGGGGAATGCAGACGGATCGCAGTAGATTGCTCATGCCGCGATCATACGGACTCGGTCGCGGTCGACATCACGGCCACGGCAACGAACGCGACACGAAGGAGCGCAGCCGGCGAACACGCTCGCCCACAACACCGACGCGCCGAAGATCGGCGACAACGGCACGCAGCTACTGCGGCAGGCCCGACGCCTTGCCGATCCGCGAGCCCGCGCGCGCCCAGGCCCGCCACTCCTCCTCCACTTCGCCGAGCTCGTGGCCGAGCACCTGCGTGAAGATCGTCGCGACTTCTTCGGGGGAAGATGGCTTGCGACCGAGTTCGACGAGAAGCTCGACCCAGTGGTCCGGGTGACGAGCGAGCAGCCAGGTCATGAAGCTCCACGACTTCAAGCGAACCGGAACCCGGAAGTTCTCCATCCGCTCCCGCGGCACCTGCACGAGCGGCCAGTCCTCGCCCTTCGCGATGTCCGCCCGCAGGGACGCCAGCCACTCGCTGGGGCGCTCCGGTCGCTTCTGCTTCTCCGCCTGGGTCGCCGGCAACGTCATGTAGGAGGAGTGCATGGTCCCGCACAGCAGCCAGGTCATCGTGTGGACGAGGCCCTCGCCGAGCCCGGAGTTGAACCACGGCGTGCCGCGCTTCGTCGCTTGCCCGACCGCGTGATCCTCGTCGTTGGCGTAGTGGAAAACCCACTCCGCGGCGCCGCTCTTCGACGCGAAGCACGAGCCGCCCACCAGCAGCGCCTTGGCGAGGGGGTCGTTGTCGCGTGCCGCCGGGCACTTCTCGAGCAGCTGCGCCCGCTGCTCGGGTGACCGCAGTACCACGATCCACCGCACCGGCGACGGCTTCAGATACTGTCTCTTCTCGGGATCGTCGCCGAACAGGAACTGCAACAGCATGACGGCCCGCTCGTTCGCGATCGCGCACCGCTGCGCCTCTTCTTCATCTCCAGCGACCCAGTAGGTGGTGTGCTTCGATCGCGCGCCGGAGAACTCGACCGCCACCTCCTTCAACTCGGCTGGCAGGAAGATGGCCGGCGCGGCCTCGACGGTGATCGGCAGGTCGGCGATTTCGCGCGCCTTGGCGAAGATCGCGCGCATGCGCCGTACGAAGGCGATCTCCTCGGCGGTGCCGAAGAAGCCGTCGAGCTCCTCGTGGCCGAGCGCGCGGTGGCACTCGAGGTCGTTGGGAGCGAACACGAGCGCACGCTCGAAGTGGTAGACCGCCCGCGCGCGGTTGCCGCCGGCATCGAGCGAGAACGCGAACGTCTCGTGCAGCGCCGCGACGCGTTTGCTCGCGATGCGCCACGCCTCGTCGACCTGCTTGGTCTGCGCCGGCGTCGCCGCGTCCTTCGGCAGCTTGTCCGCCTGCGTCACCAGCTGCCACACTTCCTTGACCTTCTTCCAGCCGAGACCGGTGCGCGACGCTGCGTGGTCGGTGTCGTAGTGCTCGACGATCTGCTCGTAGGCCTCGCGGGCGCGCGACGGTGACTTGTACGTCTCCGCGGTGCGCGCGAAGCCGAGGAGTGCCTGGATCGCCTGCTGGTCGAGCTCGGCCTCGGACTTCGGCGGCGCCGGTGCCTGCGCGGCGAGCGCCGCGATCAGCCACGCGCAGACGGTCGAGCGGGTTTCACGGAGCATGGAGAGGAGAAGGTAGCGACGCCAGCTCGTCGCGGACAATGGGCTTTGCGCTACGTGGCGTCGTCCTTTGGCACGATCGGCTCGGGCTCGCCGTGCGTTGTCGATTGGTGCAGGCGCCGCGGGCCTGAGCGCCGCCGCCGCGGAAGGCGGCCTCATCGAGCCAGTCGCTGCAAGAGCTCGCGAGCCCAGTCGCGCAGCCACTGGGCGTCACTCTTGGCCACGGTCTCGAGCACTGGTCGGATCTCGTCGGTGCGCACGCCGCGTTCCGGCGAGCCGCTGAGCAGGAGCAGCGCTTCGACCGCGTCGTCGGCGCCGGCCTCGAAGGGCATGTACTCGGATGACTCGCGCACGCTCTCGTGCCACTTCCTGACTGCAGCGCGCAGCGCCTCCACGTCATCGGGGCGGAACGCGACCTCACTCTGCGCGGCGGCCACCCGCGCCAAAGCCGCAACGGCCGAGACGCGGTGCGACTCGTCGCGCGCGATGTCACGCAGCAACGCGCCGGCGGTGACCAGGGACGGCGAACCGGCGACGGCAGCAGCGATGCGCCCCACGTCCCGGCACCACGTGTCCTTGGCGATTTCCTCCAGGTTCGGCGCCATCGCCAACAGCAGCGCAAACACCAGAGCCGCCTGTTCCCGGTCGGTCGGCAGCCGCGCCAGCGCCGACACCGCACCTCGCCGCGCGTTGCGATCCTCGTTGCCGTCCTGCGCCATCGCGAGCAGCCGAGGGATCGCATCTGCCCCTCCTTCGGGAACCACTTCGAACCAGCTGGCGGCGGTCCAGCGAACGTTCGGGTCCGAGTCGTCGAGCATCCGACGCCGCACTTCCTGCAGCCCGGCGTCGACGGGCCGCACGCACAAGAGAGCGGACGTCGCCAGGAACCGCAGCCCGCCATCCGGCTCGCGCCGCACGAGCTCCACCAGAGCGTCCCGCAACGGGGCGACGCGCCGGCCGAGCTCAGCCGCAGCCGCGACTGCGGTCCCACGATCCTTGGGGTCCGATGCCGCGAACAGCTCGCGTGCCACGGCGAACGCCCGTTCCGGGACCGCTCGATCGATGTCGTGAAAGCACAGGTTCGCGAACGACCCCAGCGCCTGGCGGCGCACGCGCGCATCGGCATCGTCGAGCATGGGTTCCAGGTGCGCCGCCAACTCGTCGCGCTTCCCACCGCGGAAGTCGCGCCTCTCACCTGTGAAGAGCCCCGCCCCCAGGGCTCGCCGGAGCGGGCTCGCGTCCCCGGCGAGACGTACGGCCGTGGCCCATCGCTCGGGCGCAGGGCGTGACAGCAGGATCCCGACAGCATTGCCGGCCACGTCATCACGGGCGGGTGGCCAGCCTTTCGCCAGGGCAAGGTCGACGAGCTGGTCGTTCGACAGCTCCTGCAGGTCGCGCGGTGTGCGCCACCAGAAGGCAAGAACGCCGCCGAGCAATGCGCACCCGGTGAACACGCTCGCCCACAGGACCCTTCGCCTCCTCGGCGCCTCGCTCATCGGCGGGCATCTCCCGGCGCGAGCACCAGCCGGAAACCGATGCAGCCATCGTGCGCGTCCGACGTGATCCCGTATCGGAACCACACCGTGCAATGGATGTCCCAGTTGTGGTGGCACCCGCCGCGCAGACGCCGCTCGGTGCCGGGACCGCCGTACGGCGTGCCATCGCGGGGCACCGCGTCGACGTCGTCGACACAGACGTCCTGGCACCACTCCCAGACGTTGCCACACATGTCGTGGAGCCCGAGCTGATTGGGCTTCTTGGTCGCGACGTCGTGCGGGTGCGTCGCCATGCCGCGCGGGCGGCGGCCCACGAGACGCCAGCCGAGCCGCCAGCCGAGCAGCCGGCACACGAGACGGCGCGCCGCGGTGAACCGCGGGCCGTACCAGCCGACCTCGTCGATGTCGTTGCTGCCGCTGAACCGGTATCCGTCCGTCCACCGCGGTCCGCCGCGCGCGGCGTACTCCCACTCCGTCTCCGAAGGAAGGCGGAAGCGCAACCGCGCGTCCCCGTCCGCCACAGCGGCGAGGACAGGGCTCGCGTTGATGCGCTCGAGGAAGCCGCCCGGGCCGGCGACGTGATCCCACGAGACGTCGGTCACGGGATGGCGCGGCTCGTCGCGCTGCACCGGATTCGAGCCCATCACGTGCATCCAGAGCGCCTGCGTGACCGGAGTGCTCGTCATGTGGAAGTTGCGGACCGCGATGGGCCGCTGCTCGGGCTCGCGGCCGAACAGGAATGGCCTGCCCGCTGTCCCCACGACGGGCACGAGCCGCATCTCGTGCATGCCATCGGTGGTTTGCCATGCATGACTCGACACCATGATGATCGTCAGGCGGTGGCGGCGCAGAACATCCCGGAGCAATGGCGGTGGATCCTACCTCAGCCGAACGCAGGCCGTCCGCTCGTTCGCCGCACGCACCTCCGGTCACGCGGCAGAACGTCGTTCGCGCGAGGCAGGCCGTCGGGAGTTGCACGCGAAGTGTCCGCCGTCCGGCGCTGACGGCGTTCTGCCGGTCATGCGGCGACGCTCTCGTGCGGCAGGCGCACGATGAACTCGGCACCTTGGCCCTCGCGTTCGGCCAATGTCAGCGTGCCGCGATGCAGCTCGACGATCGCGCGCGCGACGGCGAGACCGAGCCCGGCGCCGCCGCGGGCCCGGTCGCGCGCGTCGTCGCCGCGGAAGAACCGCTCGAACACCCGCGCGCGCAGCTCGCGTGGCACGCCGGGTCCTTCGTCGCGCAGCGCACACCGCGCCGACGCACCTTCGCGGCTGATCTCGAGCGCGATCGCACCGCCGGGCGGCGAGTGACGGATCGCGTTGTGCAGCAGGTTCAGCAACACCTGCCGCAGCAGCGTGCGGTCGCCACGGACCGTCGCGCCGTCGCCGGTCACGGCGATGCGCAGCCGCTTCTCCTCCGCCAGGATGCCGAGGGTGCCCGCCACTTCGCGCGCGAGATCGCGCAGATCGAACGACGACGGCGTCAGCGGCAACGCGCCGCCCTCCGACCTCGCGAGCAACAGCAACGTGTCGACGAGCCCGGTCAGCCGCTCGGCCTCTTCGAGCATGCTCGCGATGACCTCGCGATGCCCGGCGACGTCGCCCGCGGTGCGCAACCCGACCTCGCCGACGCTGCGCAGCGCAGTCAGGGGCGTGCGCAGCTCGTGCGACGCATCGGCCGTGAAACGGCGCAGCTGATCGAACGAGCGTTCGAGCCGTTCGAGCGTCGCGTTGAACGCCTCTGCGAGTCGACCGAACTCGTCGGCCGGATTCGCGATCGTCAGGCGTTCGCCGAGCCGCTCGGCGGAGACACGACCCGCCTGGTCGGCCATCTGCGCGACCGGGCGCAGCGCCTTGCGCGCGAGCAGCCATCCCCCGGCCGCCGCGAGCAGCACGCCGGCCGGTAGCAGCCCGAACGACAGCCAGAACAGCTCCGCGAGCTGCGCGCGAAGCGGTGTTTCGGCGCGCGACACGTGCAACACGACGCGCGTGCCATCGATCGTCTCGGGGTCGCTGAACACTCGCGCCGCGGCATCACCGCTGCCGAGCGTGCGCGCACCTGTCCATTCCGGCGACGGCGCCGCCGACGAGACCTGCGGCGATGCGAACAGGACCGCACCGTCGAGGGCCTGGGCCACGAGCGAGAAGCCGAGCGGAGGTGCGCCGCCGTGTGCGGGGGATCGCATCTGCATGCGGCCATCCGCCGTGCGTTCGAGCAGCTGCTCGGCGACCTCCTTGTCCTCGGCGAGCTGTTCGTCGAGCGCGTTGAACAGCCGCTGGCGCTGCAACGCGAACAGTCCCGCGGCGAACGCGAACAACACGACCGCCAGCGTCGTCGCATACCAGAGCGTCAGCCGTGTGCGCACCGTCATGGTGCCTGTCCCCCGACCAGGAAGCCGACCCCACGCACGGTGTGGATCAACCGGTCGCGGCCGTCGTGGTCGACCTTCCTCCGCAACCGTGCGATGTGAACGTCGATCACGTTGTCGAGGCTCGTCGCACGCACGGTTTCGTGCCAGACGTCGCGCGCCAGCATCGCGCGCGAGACGACTTCCCCCTTGTGGCGCACCAGGTATTCCAGCATCTCGTACTCGCGCAGCGTCAACTCGAGCGGCCGCGTGCTCCTGGTCACGGTGCGCGTGCGGCGATCGACGACGAGATCGGCGACGACCAGCGTGCCGTTCGCCTCGGGCTGGCCGCGGCGCAGCAACGCGCGCACGCGCGCGAGCAGCTCGGCGAACGCGAACGGCTTGACGAGGTAGTCGTCGGCCCCGGCGTCGAGCCCGCGCACGCGATCGTCGACGCCGTCGAGCGCGGTCAGCAGCAGGATCGGCGTTGGGCCGCGAGCACGGGCCGCGGCGAGCACGTCGAGACCGCTGCGGCCCGGCAGCATCACGTCGAGCACGAGCAGGTCGAAATCGGTCGTCGCGACGAGCTCGAGTGCGCGCAGGCCATCGTTCGCGGTCGTGACCGTGTAGCCCGCAGCCGCGAGTCCGTCGTGCAGCGCGCGCGCTACCTTGAGCTCGTCTTCGACGACGAGAATGCGTGTCATGGCGAAGGAACCGGAGCAACCTGCATGATAACCCTGCACTCCACCTCGGATCCTGAAGAGCTCCTGAAGCCCCACCCCGGTGCGCGGCGTTCAGACACTCTTCAGGAAAACCGGGCGACGCGGCTGCCTACGTTGCCTGCGCGTGACGCACTTCAGACAAAGCACAGGAGTTTTCGCATGATCCGTTACCCGTTCGTTCTCGCGTGTCTCGCCGTGATGTGGTGCCAGCCTCCGCAGGACCCCGATCTCTTGAAGACGCTGCCGGCCAGCAAGATCTCGCTGCGCGACGGCGTGCAGCAGCTGAGCAAGGGCAGTGAGGTGCCGATCTCCGCCAAGTTCGAGATCGAGGACGGCGTCTTCCAGCTCTCGGTCTACGCGGCCGGAAAGGGTGTGTGCGAACCGGCCGACCACAACGAGCTGAAGGAGTACGCCGGCGATCCAAAGGCCGCGACGTGGCAGCCGAAAGCCGAGGTGTTCTCGGATGTCGAGCACGTTGCGCGCTCCGCGCAACAGATGACGTTGCTCGCGGTCTCGCAGTGCACGCTGCTCGACGTGCTCGCGAAGGCCGAGAAGGAGCAGACCGGCGTCGTCTACTCGATCGCTCCGATCCTGAGCGATCGCAAGCCTCGCTTCCGGTTGTTGTTCGCGGATCAGGGCAAGACCCGCGAGTTGATCTACGACGCCGTCACGCGTGAGGTCGTGAAGGCGAGCGATGCTGGAGCGAAGAAGTGACCAGGCCGCCGGCGCTGCAACACGGCTCGCCGCGCTGCAGCGACGGCAATCGCCGGATACAAGGAGAGCACCATGCTGACGAATCGCCGTGATCTCATCCTCGCGTCGCTCGGGGGCGCCGCGATCGCATCCATTCCCGACTACCGGAGTCTTGCCCAGGATCCGAAACCGGGCAACCACGCGGTGAAGCCGCTGCCGTTCGATCCGACCAAGTTGCCGGGTCTCAGCGAGCGTCTGCTCGTCTCGCATCACGACAACAACTACGCGGGCGCCGTGAAAAACCTGAACAAGGTGGAAGCCGAGCTGGCGGGTACGAACAAGGACACGCCGGCGTTCCTCGTCGCCGGTCTTCGCGAGCGCGAGCTGACGTTCCGCAACTCGGCGGCGCTGCACGAGCTCTACTTCGGCAACCTCGGCGGCGACGGCAAGGTGGCCGGTGGCATCTCCGATGCGCTGGCAACGTCGTTCGGCAGCATGGCGCGTTTCGAGGAGCTGTTCCGTGCGACGGGCATGAGCCTCGCCGGCGGCAGTGGGTGGACCGTGCTCGCATACGACCTGCACCGCGACAGCCTCGCGATCGCCTGGGCCGGCGGCCACACGCAGGCGCTCGCCGCTGGGCTGCCGCTGCTCGTGCTCGACATGTACGAGCACTCGTACCATCTCGACTACGGTGCCAGCGCGGCGAAGTATGTCGACGCGTTCTTCGCGAACCTCGCGTGGCAGGCGGTGGACCTGCGTCTGGCTGCGGCGCGCAAGGCCGCCGCTGCGATACGCGGTTGACCGGCGCTTGCGGGCCGGTGCAAGCGAACGCGCCCGATCCCGCGCGGGACCGACGCCTCGTCTATGCGGCGGCGTTCGTGCGGGCGCTCGCGACCGGCATGGTCGGCGTGCTGCTCGGCATCTACCTCGCGCGGCGCGGCTTCGACCCGGCGGAGACAGGCGTGGTGGTTGCGAGCGGACTCTCGGGGGCGGCGCTCGCGGCGCTGCTCGTGACGATCTCGGGCGACACGATCGGAAGACGCAGGATGCTCGTCTCGCTCGCGTTGCTCGCGGCCGCGGGCGGGCTCGTGCTCGCGGCCACCGCAGGTCCCACGGTCACGGCGGCCGCGGCCTTCCTCGGCATGGTCAACGGCATGGGCCGCGATCGCGGTGGTTCGCTCGTGATCGATCAGGCGATCCTGCCGGCGACTGCGAGTGCCGCGCAGCGGACCGGCGCGTTCGCGCGATACAACGTGCTGCAGGACGTCGGCCACGCGCTCGGCGGCCTGCTCGCGGCATTGCCGGCGCTGCTGCGACGCTCGCTCGAGATCGACGAGCTCGCATCATTGCGCGCGGCACTGTGCGTCTATGCGGCGCTGATGCTGGTGACCGCCCCGCTCTACGCGCGGCTGTCGCGCGGAGTCGAGGCAGCGACGGCGGTACGGCACCCGGTCAGCGCGGCGAGCCGGCGCGTGCTCTGGCGCATCTCGTCGTTGTTCGCGCTCGACAGCCTTGCCGGCGGGTTCCTGACGACGGCTCTCTTGGTGTTCTTCTTCTTCGAGCGCTTCGGCATCGGCGAGGTCGAGGCCGCGGGCCTGTTCTTCGCGGCGAGAGTCCTCAATGCCGCCTCGCACCTCGCGGCCGCGTGGCTCAGCAAACGGATCGGCCTCTTGAACACGATGGTCTTCACGCACATCCCGTCGAGCCTGCTGCTGGCGAGCGTCGCGTTCGCGCCGAGTTTCCCGGTTGCGGCGGTGCTGTTCCTGCTGCGTGAGGGGCTCGTCGAGATGGACGTCCCGACGCGCCAGTCCTACGTCATGGCGGTCGTGAGGCCCGAGGAGCGCACGTTCGCGTCCGGCGTGACGCACCTCGTGCGGCTCGGGGCCTGGGCGGCAGGTCCCGTGATCGCGGGTCTCTTGATGCAGGGCAGCTCGCTCGCGACACCGCTCTTCGTGGGTGCCGGGATGAAGATCACCTACGACGTGCTGCTCGGCATCACGTTCCGGCGCGTGCTTCCGCCCGAGGAAAGGTGAGGTCAGCGGCCCGGGAACGGACCCAGGTCGAACAGCAGCGCTTCGGCGGTCGCGTTCGCGGCGATCGAGAACACGCCGGCGTCGTCGCTGCAGAGACCGTCGCCGGGCCGCAGCCGGTGCTCGCCGACCTGCAGCTCGCCGCTGATCAGCTGCAGCCACACGCCGCGGCCTGCGGTGACCGTGTGCGGCGTCGAAGCACCCGCCGGGAGACGCAGCCGGCGCACGATCGCGTCCTGGTGGATGCGCGCGCTGCCGTCGCGGCCGTCGGGCGAGATCACGACGACGTCGTTTTGCTGCGCCTGCGCCGGCGTCGGCTTCCACTCCGTGTAGCTCGGCTGCAGGCCGCGTTCGTCCGGCATGATCCAGATCTGCAGGAAGTGCAGGCCGTCGTTGCGGCTCGGATTGAACTCGCTGTGCGTGACGCCGGTGCCCGCGCTCATCAGCTGGATCTCGCCCGGCTTCAGCGTGCCTCCGTTGCCCATGCTGTCCTTGTGCTGCAACGAGCCTTCGAGCACGTAGCTGAAGATCTCCATGTCGCGGTGCGGGTGCGTGCCGAAGCCCTGGCCCGCGCGCACCCGATCCTGGTTGATCACACGAAGCGCGCGGAAGCCCATGTGTGCGGGGTCGTAGTAGTCGGCGAAGCTGAACGTGTGGCGGCTGTCGAGCCAGCCGTGTTCGGCGTGACCGCGCTCGTCGGCGCGGCGGATCAGAAAGCGCATCGGGGGGCCTCCGTTCGTGTGGATGGTATCTGCAAGCCTGGTCAAACGAGTACCAGCGAGCGAGCCGATCGCGGCCGCGCCGCCGGCGAGCAAGGTGCGTCGTTTCATGAAGCTCGAGATCGGCTGCTCGGTCGGCATTCACCAATGCCGAGTGATGCGGGCAGTCATGCCGATCGGTTATGACCTCCCGCCATGCCGATGGAGTTCCACCAGCTGCGCTACTTCGTCGCCGCGGCGGAGACCGGCAGCGTCACGGCGGCCGCCGTGCGCGAGCACGTGACGCAACCCGCGTTGAGCCGGCAGATCGCGCTGCTCGAGACGCGGCTCGGCGTCGACCTGTTCGAACGCAAGAAGCAGCGCATCCACCTCACGGAAGCGGGTAGGTGGTTCCTGCCGCGCGCGCGACAGCTGTTGTGCGACGCGGCGACCAGCGAGCAGCAGCTGCGCGAGAGCTTCGGCAAGGCGAAGCGCACGCTGCGCCTGGGTTTCGTCGTGTCGTTCCTCGACGACCTCGTGGCTCCGGTCGTGCGCGAATTGAAGCAGAAGCACCGCGGGGTCGCGATCAGCCTGTTCGACCTGTCACCGCGCGCGCAGCTCGATCGCCTCGCCGCGCACGAGTTGGATGCGGCTCTGCTCGCGAACCTCGATCCCGTGCACCGCGAGCAGTTCGCGGTGAGGGTGCTGAGCCGGCACCGCTTCGCCGCCGTGTTGTCCGACGCGCATCCTCATGCCAGCGCGCGCTCGCTGCCGCTGTCGGCGCTCAGCGGCGAGGACTGGGTGTCGCTGTCGGATCACGCGTTTCCGGGGCGGCGCGAGTTCCTGCGCGCGGCGTGCGCGGCAGCGGGGTTCGAGCCGCGCGTCGTCACCGAGACCGATTCGTTGGCCGCGATGCTCGGCGCGGTCGCCGCGGGCGACGGCGTGGCGATCGCTCCGCTGCACGCCGAGAAGCTGCCGCACGCCGGCTGCGTGTTCATCGCGCTGCAGAAGCCTGCGCCGACCGTCGAGCTGATGCTGGTGGTGCCGCGCGGAGCCGAACTGCCCGAACTGCGCACGCTGGCGGAGCTGCTCGCGGCGCGCGCGCGCGGGCTGAGGGATCGCTGAACGGCGGCCCGAGGGGCACGCGGCCCTCGCGAAGTGGAACGACCCGGAGACCGTCAAGCAGGCCCCCGACCTCGCGGGCAAGGAGCGCTGCGGGTCCGCTGGCCCGCCAGCGCAGCGCTCACGGCATCGAGCCAGGAGCCGCTAGGGTTCCACGGGCCGCGGGCACGGCGTGAGATCGAGGCCGATCGACAGCACTGCGGAGACGTTGCCGCGGGTGTCCCTGAGCAGTGCGTTGCGCCATTCGATCGCCACCGTGCTGCCGGTCTTCGTGCGGACCGGATTGACCGTTGGCAGGGTGGTCTCCCCCCAGAGCGTGCGCATGAAGGCGCCGCGAAGCCCTTCGTGCTCCGCGTCGGGCAGGAAGGTCGAGAACCAGTCGGCGCCGCGTACCTCCGCGAGGAGGTAGCCCGTGATCTCCTCGAGGCAGTGGTTGAACCTCACGATGCGACCGTCGAGGTCGAGCACGAGCACGACCACGGGCGCGGTCGCGAGCATGCGTTCGGCAAAGTTGCGTTCCTCGCGCACCGACTCGAGACGCTCGTTCACCTTGTACCACGCATCGTTGCTGACGAGCGTGTCCGCGTCGAGGACCTTCGTCATGCCGGCCTCGGACGGGTCCAGACTCTTGCCCTCGTTGATCTCCGCGAGGTTGATGAGCACCGACTGGCACAGCATCCGTTTGGCGGTCTCGTCAGGGACGAGGATCGACTCGATCCGCACCGGCGACGAGCCCGTCTTCGCGCTGCGCCGCTCCAACACGATCTTGCACGTCTGTCGGGTGTTGGTCGAGAACACGCTGCGCAGATGGCGATGGAAGATGTCTGCCGCCAGCTCCGGCATGAACTTCTGCAGCGGCTTGCCCTCGAGCTCGGCATGGCCGACGCCGAACAGGATTGCGGCCCGGAGGTTGCTCTCCTGCACGCGGCCCGAGCTGTCCACGGTCACGCAGCCGACGGGCGACAGTTCGTGGAGCCGCTGGTAACGAACGCAGCTGCGGGCGGTCGCGGCATGGGCGTCCATGAGCGCTTCCTGCTGGATCTCGAGCTCCACCTGATGCACGCGCAGCTCGTGGATCAGCTGCCCCTGATCGAGCCCCACGTCCGGCGCGTCGGCGCCGAAAGTGCGGAGCCTGGCCTGCGCTGCGCGCCGGAGCTCGGCCCACTGCCGCATTGGTTCGGGTGCTGCCACTTGTGGATCCTCAGGGTGGGAATGTGATGTCCACCGCGACGCAGGGCGGGCCGGCAACCTTGCCGTGCTCATCCCGCTTCGGTCCGACGCAGAGATCGTAGGTCCGGCGCCGGCCGTCGATCTGCAGGGCCACCTGCTGGCGGTCCGAGACGCCGGGCGCGGGATCGCGGATCAGATTCTGCGGCGCGAACACGATCAGCTTGCGGACGCCGATGCGCGCCACGTCGATGGCAGCTGCATCGAGGTCCGTGGCGAAGATCTGCACGGTTAGCGCCCGCCCGAGCTCATCCATCTCTCCGAGCGCTTCGAGGCCGCCAGCCGAAGCGCCGAGGCCGGCGATCGGGAAGAATCCGTTGTGTGCCTCTGCGCGCTTGCCATCGACCAGCAGCTCCTGGCCGGCTTGCCGCGGCGGCGCCGACTTCTCGGTCGGCGCTTGTTTGCGGCCGTTCTGCTTTTTCGAGGCCATGACAGGTGGGGGCGCGCAGGCAAAGCGGCATGGCACTGTGACCGGCGTGGTGCTCGCGCTCGGCAGCATGCTAGCTATTGCAGCACTCCGAGCAAACCCGCGGTTCGAGCGGACCGGGAACATGCCATCCGGACAATCCCAGGCACGTCCGGCCTTTACGCGGGCACAGCTGGCATTACTTACGCTGGCCGCATCGACGCATAGAGTGAGTGCCGGATCGAAGCATCAGGTCAATTCTTGAGGCGCCCCAGTCCTGCCGCCCGAAACGAACGCGGCCGGCGATTGCCGGCCGCGTCGTGCGCTCGATCGATGGAACTCGATCAGTAGAGTCCGAGCACGAGCGAGACGCCGTTCGACAAGATCGCGCCGAACGGGTTCGCGGTCGGGTCGAGCCAGACCGACTGGCCGTATGCCGTGAACCCCGCGAACGCCGGGTTGGCCGCGAGCGGCCACGCCATCGACATGCTCTGTCCCGGCAGGTTCGAGATCACGGTGCCCACGCCCGCATTGATGTCGAGCAACGCGGCGCAGCCCGGCATGCCGATGATGCCGAGGTCGATGCCCGGCGCCGGGAACTGGACCACGCTGAGGAACGTCACGCCGACGCCGAGACCGGGCTCCCTGGTGGTGTTGAGGTTGACCGTCGTGCCGAGCACCGGGTTCGCCGATGCGCGCAGCGTGAGCGGGAAGGCCTCGGGGAAGTTCAGCAGCTGCGACGTCAGCGTCGTGATGTTGAAGGGGCCCGTGTCGGGTGACTCACCACCAGGCGAGAAGCCGACCAGGTGGTCCGAGCCCTGCAGGAAGCCGGTGCCGCCGGTGGCTTCGATCGTCTGCCAGAGAATCGTGACGTGGCCCGTCGACTCGTCGAACTGGAACTGCAGCGTGCTCTGGTTGACGGCCGTCGTCGGATAGCTCTCGACGTTCAACCACGTGACATACATGACGGGGCCGACTTCCTCGAACCAGATCTGGCCGCTGCCAGGCTCGGTCGGGTTGTAGTCGTGCCATGACCACCAGGCGGTCGCCGGCGCGTTGAGCATCGGCTGGATCTCTGGCGTCCAGTTGTTGCCACCCGGCAGCGTGTTGTTGCTCGCGACCGAGACGAACCCGTTCGAGTGCACGAACAGCTGTGTCGCGGCGCCGCCCGGATAGATCAGCGGGTTCGTCAGCGGGATGGTCGCTTCACCGTCGTCGACTGGCGTCAGCTGCGTCGCAGTGGGGCTCGGCGCGAGGTAGGTCGCCGTGCCCGGCATCACGAGGTAGCTCGGGCCAACGAAGAAGAAGCCCAGCTGCCGGCTCGTGAGCGCCGCGCTGGCCGCCGCTGCGGCCGACGGCGTCGAGCTGTCGGTCCATTCCTGGTAGATCGAGCCGCCGACCGTGTAGCAGCCGCTGCCGTAGTTCGCCTGCTGGGCGCAGGCATGCGGAACCGTGCCGTTCCCGTAGAGGATGCTGCCGCGCCACTGCCATGCGGCGTAGGTCGGCGGCGGTGCGCTCAGCGCTCCAAACGGCGTGTATTGCAGCGCGCCACCGGACACGCTGAGCTCGGCAGTCGAGAAGGTCTGCGCCGTACCGACGGCAGTCAGCAGCGGCGCGATGCCGACGTAGCGGATCAGCATGCCTCGCGCGCCCGGATTGAGCACGAGGCCGCCACCGCCGATCGACTGGCACGAGGTGGCCGTGAGCGAAGCGACCGAGCCGGTCGTGCCGAGCCCGATGATCGGGCCCGACGCCGCGAGCGACCAGTTGGCTGCGATCGTCTCGCTGCCGACGTAGGTCGTGATGCCCGGGTTCGTGAGCCAGATCTCGAGCGTGCCTACCTGGCCGAGCGGCGAGTACACCGGCGTCTGGATCGCCTGCAGCGTGATCTGCTGCAGCACGTTGATGTTCAGCAGCGTCGTCGAGATCGGGGGCGGGGTGTTCCAGCCGTAGTAGGCGACGGGCGCCACGGGGAAGAAGTTGAGCGGAGACTGGGCACTTGCGACGGCGCAGAGGACCAGGCCGGCAGTAGCGAGGATCTTCATTGGAGAGTGAAGCGGGGTAGCGGGCACCATGAACGGGAGCGCGGCCATGGCGTGGGACCCAGACGAAGCTAGCCGCGCCCGGGCAGTTCGTCCAGCCGGCCACTTCGTCCTTATCTTGTAGTTGCGGCAAGCCCGATGGCGGCAGGCGAGCATGCCCGTGCAGTCGCAGCGCAGACTCGGTTACGGCGCCGCGCGTCTGGACTAGTCAGTCGAACACGAACCATTTCCAATGCGGGTGCGTCGCTGCGTGCGCGGTGATGAAGCCGCGCCGCTGTTCCACCTCGGCGCCCGTGAACTCGAGCAGGTCGCGGTTGTGTTTCGTCGCGGTTCGTTCGTCGCGCGGGTTCCACACGACGATCACGCGCGCGCCGAACTCGAGCGCCGGCGTCTCCCGCTGCTACAGCACGCGGATCTGGAGACCGGCCGTGGCCGAGAACCCTTGCGGACCCGACAGGTCGAGCACGTAGGCCTGCGTCGTGAAGACGAAGCCGCTGCTGGTCGGCGGCAACGGCAGCGTGGTCGTACCGGCGCCGGCGCCGTCGAGCGGCACGCCCGCGGTGGCGACGATCGGCAGGATCAGCAGCGTGCACCCGAACAACGGAAAGCTCGTCTGGCCGAGCGCATAGCCGAGCACCGCGATCGAGCCGGGTGGGCCGTTGCCGACCGTCAGGTCGAGATTGCTGCCGGCCGGAGGGCTATCGCTGTTCGCGTCGAGCACCGGCGCGCCCGCGGCCCCGGCGCAGCCGCTGCCATACGCGCCGTCGTAGCCGACCGTGACGCACGCGCTGAACACGCCGGGGTTGTTGCCGTGCACGAGATACACGGGGATGCCGGGGCCGAAGCCTGCGACGAACGCGGTCCCCGGGAGCGTGATCGAGACCATGCTGCCCTGCGTGCAGAACCAGTTGTTGACGTGCGTCAGCCCGCCCTGCAGCGTGCAGGTGGTGTTGGAGAAGCGCATGTGGGCGCAGGTCGCAAAGTTCTTCGAGTAGACGACAGTGACGTCGTTGTTCGCGGCGATCGTCACGCTGTGCAGCGTGACCACGTCCTGGGCGTGCGCGAACGATGGCAAGGCGGCGAGGACGAACGCGAGCAGGCACGGGTGCTTGGTCATGGTGGGCTCCGTTGGCGGGCGCGGATTCTACGTCCGTCGCGCCGGTTGTGGCTCGGGCTTCTTTGCGCGCACATCGCCCGCCGCGGCGGCAGTTAGGCGCGTCGATCCGCTCGTGCCCCAGTCGCTTTGTGGGGGGACCACCTTGCGCTCTCCCCGGCCTCGCGACTACGCATAACCGTCATGACCACCGGACCCACCATCAGCAAGCGAAGCACCATGCAGGAAGTCCTGCAGGCGTTCCCGAGCGCGCAGCGGGCACTGTTCGCCCGCTACCACATCGGCGGCTGCCACAGTTGCGGCTACGAACCGAACGACGTCCTCGAGGACGTCGTGCGGCGCCACGACATCACCGACATCGACGAAGTGCTCACCTTCTTGCGCAACGCCGATGAAACCGACCGCCGCCTCCAAGTCTCTCCGGCCGAGGTCGCGGCCGCGCTGCGCGGCAACAAGGCGCCGCGTCTGCTCGACGTGCGCACGCCCGAGGAGTGGGCGATCGCCAAGCTGGCCGGCGCCACGCTGGTCGACGAAGCGCTCGCGCAGCAGGTCATGACGTGGCCCAAGGACACGCCGATCGTGCTCTACTGCCACACGGGCGTGCGCAGCCTCGACGCCGCTTCCTACCTCGCGGGCCATGGCTTCAGCAACGTGCGGTCGATGACGGGTGGCATCGAGCGATGGTCCCGCGAGATCGACGCGCAGGTGCCGCGCTACGAGATCGCGCGCGACCCGGCTTCGGGCCGCCCGACGCTGCGCCCGCTGCGCGCGGCGATGTCGTAGCGCGCCAGTCGGGCAAGGATCCGCGACGGTTCGGCGCAACCTGATCCCGCCTCTCGCCAAAACGCGCGAGAGCTGTATGGATCTACGCAATGCGCTGTTCCGCCGGATGGTTCGTCGTGCTGTTGTCGCTTCGGGCGCTCGTGGCCCAGGATCCCGCGGCGCTCGCCGGGCGCGAGAAGGCGCTGACCGACAAGGCCGTGACCGGCCTGCACGCGGTGGCCGATGCGTTGGCCGCGGCGAAGCAACACGGGCGGGCGCTCGAGCTCCGGCGCGAGATCTTCCTCGAGTACTCCGAGAACGACGAGGTGTCGCGCGACAAGTGTGGCTTCGTCCGCGTCGGCACGACGTGGCGCAAGGACAACGCCAAGCTCGTGCTCGACAAGAATCTCAAGGGCGACGCCAAGGTGCTGCGCAAGGTCGACCAGGACCTGGCCACGCTGTGCAAGGCGCTGCTGACCGAACATCGCGCGCTCGCCGAGGCATGGACCGCCGCCGGCAATCCGGCCAACGCGCGGCATCATTGGGAGCGCGTGTTGCGCTTCCAGCCCGCGGACAAGGCGGCGACCGCGGCGCTCGCCGTGGGGCACTTCGAGGCCTTTGCCGGTACCCCGCCCGAGCTCAACCTGCTGCGGCGCGCGCGCGCGATCCGCGGCGCCGTCGACTGGCTCAACCGCAAACAGTTCGAAGTGAAGATGATCGAAGGTCGCAAGCACGGCCTGCTCGAAGACGCGAAGCTCGCGCACGCAGGGGCGCGCAGCGAGCACTTCGAGGTCTGGGGCACGCTGCCGCCGTCGCTGCTGCAGACGATCGCGCAGGACGCCGAGCGTTCGCTGCTGCTCTGCCGCACGCTGATCGGCACGTCGAGCGGCCAGCCGTTCGAGCCGAAGCGGCTGCAGAACTTCATCTGCGTGCACGATCCGGCGGCCTACGCGGCCGTGCTCGATCTCTGCGCCGCGCAGTTCGACGCCGAGCGCCTGGCGTTCCTCAAGAAGGACGTCGCCCAGGCCTTCGTCGAGTATGGCAATGCCACCTGGCGCTTGCACAAGGCAGACCTCGGGGAAGCGGTGGAGCGCGACCGGGCAGTGCGCGGCGTCGCGCAGGACGCGATCGGCGTGACGGCCGATGGGCTCTGGGAGGGTTTCGGGCACGTGAGCTGCTGCCTCTTGTTCGGCCGCACGTTGACGTTCCTGCTCGAGCAGCAGCACGAACGGACCGTCGCGCAGTGGACGCAGCGACCGCTGCTGCCCGACCTCGCGGTCTGGCAGCAGATCGCCGAAGAATCGGCGATGGCCAAGAGCGACACGCGCACGAGCCAGCTCGTGCTGCTCTCGGCCGCGCGGTTCAGCACCGAACAGCGCGTCAAGGCCTGGGCCATCTGCGACTACATGATGCTGACCCGACCCGAGCTGCTGCTCGAGCTCGACGGCAGTCAGACCAAGGAGATCCACACGCCGCCCGACGTCGAGGCCGAGTTCAAGAAGCGCACGAAGGTCGACCTGCCGACGCTCGACCTCGAGTGGCGCGACTACTGGGCGAAGGGCGCTGACCTCCGCAAGGCCATGGCGACCGATCCGATCGGCGACGAGAAGACCCCGGACCGCGCGCAGCGCCTGCGAGCCCGCTCCCTCGTCGACGCCGTCAACGACGCGCGGACCGCCGCGCAGCGAGGCCCCGTGGGCTTCTATGTCGCCACAGGTCCGGAGTCCGACGCCGTCGTCAAGTACGGCGAGCAGCTCACCAAGGCCGAGGCCGAGAACGCCAAGAAGCCGAAGGTCCCCGTGCCGCTGCCCCCCGCGCCGGCCACCGTCGGCCGCAGCCTCTTCTGGTCGAGGCGCCCGGATCCCGCCTCTGCCGTCGCCGAGTGGATGACGCAACCAGCGCTGCGCGACGTGCTGCTCGATCCCGGCCGGGACCTGTGTGGCGCGCCACTCGCACCGGCGAACTGGGTGCTCGACGTTGCGCTCCCCGCGCAAGCGACGAAGACCGGCGCGCCGCGCTGTTGGCCGCGCGACAAGCAGACCGGCGTCGCCGGCACCGCGCTCGTCTCAGCACTCGGACCTCGCGCTGCCGCAGCGCTCGTCGAGAAGGGCAAGCAGCCCACTGACGAGATCGGCATGCCGCTGACCCTTCACTTCGGCCGCTCCATCAAGGCCGCCGACCTCGCGCGCGTGACTTGCCGCGTCTACGCCGGCAGCCACAATGAAGAAGGAATCCCAGTCGTCTACGAAGCCGCCGAAGGGGACGCCGACGCAGCGGCCGGTTGCCTCGCGTTCATACCCTTGCAGCCGCTAGGCTCCGGCAAGGAGGTCGACGTCGAGTGGACGTTCCCCAAGGGCCTGCTCGGCCCCAAGCAAGAGACGATCCAAGTCGTCTTCACGGTGAAGTGATCACCGGCAGAGATCACCGGACGGATACAGCCACCTCGATCGCTCGGAGAAGCAAGCAACCGTCGCTCTCCTGAAGCGGGCGACCGCGCGACGCAGCGGGGCTGGCTGCGTCATTCGCCGTTGTTGTTTCCCCGCGTTGCGGCGCGCCTGAGATCATCTGATCGGGTCGCCTCTTGGGCGAGCCGATCAGTTGCAGCCGAGGCTCGCGAAGCGGAGCTTGAGCCCGTTCGTCAGGCCGACCATGCCGAACAGCGGCGGGTTCGGAATGAACGTCGCGGACTGGAAGAACAGATCCGTGGGACCGAGCCCGACAGGCACGGGGATCGGGATCGAACCGAGGCCGCTGCCGTCCGTGACGAGGAACCCGACGTCCCACATCGCGGTCGTGTCGAGCGCCAGCGTGCAGCCTGAGCCGAGCGGCTGTGGCGAGCCCAGCGGGCTGACCAGGGTGAACACGGGGGTGACCGGGGCCGTCGCGACGTTGAGCGCGAAGGAGCCGTTGCCGGCCGACGGGAGGCCGTTCGCGAAGATCTCGGCGGCAGGCGTGCCGCAGCCACCACCGAGGTGCACGGCGCCCTGCAACAGCGGCGACTGCGTCGTCACGGTGACCGTCAGCGCGCCGGTGCCCGGGTCGGCCTGATCGATCGTGGCGCTGCCCGGTGCCGGCGCGACATCGCAGTCGAACCAGAAGTTGAACAGCTGATTCCAGCGCTGCGCGTTGCCGGCGGCAGCCAGGAATGCGATCTCGGTGCTGTTCACCGTGGTCGTCCAGTTGTTCAGCGGGTTCGAGTCGATGTCGCGGAAGCCGAGGTTCTGCACGCGCGCGCCTGCGCAGATCGGCAGGCGGAACGACGCGCCGCCGCGGTAGTTGTCGATGTTGTGCACCGCGTACTCGTAGTGGTAGAAGCCGGCCACCGGTCCGGTCACCTTGACGGCGACGCCGAACTGGCCGTCGTCGAGGCCGTTCGAGTTGGAGTTGTAGGTGGAGCCCGTCCATTGCAGCAGCACCGAGCCGTTGGCCGAATTGCCGACGTTGCCGACGGTCCAGGTCGTGCCCGTCCAGGTCATCGACAGCCCGCGCACGCGCAGATTGTTGTTCCGCTTCGCGAGCGCTTCACCCTGGTGGATCAGGAGGATCTGGTAGTAGTAGGTGGCGCCGGGAACGCCGAATTCACTCTCCTTGACGGTGACGCGGTTCTTCACCGCGTCGAACGCGCTGACCTGCGTGGAGGTCAGCGACCGGAGGCCATCGGTGTTCGCGGGCGGCGCGGCCATGGGGTCGCCGCGGTCGAAGTAGGAGCCGATCGGGTTCCACGTGCCGAGCCATGGATTGAGTTCTTCGGGAGGGCCCAGGTAATAGCGGTCGCCGTTGTTGCTGTTGCCATACACGTCGTAGCAGCCGATGCCCATCACGGTGCCCGTGCCCGGATTGCTGCAGGGCAGGCACGGCCCACTGCTGCCGTTGATCGAGGTGAACGCGTGCTTCACATACGAGTAGTCGGAGATCTGCACCATGCGGCCATCCGACTGGCGCGTGATCATGAAGCCGAACTTCGGGTGGTTCGGCTGCATCGCGGCCTGCCACGGGATGTTCACGGTGCCCGGATTGCACATGTAGTTCGCGGCCGAGAAGCCGATCTCGCCGCCCGGGTAGGCGGCACCACGGCGTCCCCAGTAGCGCGGCGAAGCGATGTCGTAGAGGTAACCGTCGAGACCGGGGACGACGTTGGCTTGCGCCATGAGACCCTGGACTGCGGCGAGAGAAGCGACCGTGGAAAGGAGAATCTTGCGCATGAGGCGTTCCGGAGGGGCGCCGCGGAGTCTAGCACAAGCGCGTACGCGCCATCGCGTCGCAGTTTCGCAACGTCGACTTTCGTGGCAGGAAGTTCTGGTGCTGGCAAACGGCGCCAGACCGCGGTAGCGGCCGAACGAATCGGGCCGAGTCACCGGTCAGACGCGGCGTTGCTCAGTGCGGCAGGGCACGCCAGCGATAGCAACGCACCGACGCCTCGGTCGCAAAACTCGCGAGCCCAAGCGGGCGTGAGAGCAACACTTCGGGGCGCAGGCTGCAGGTGAGTCCCGCCAGGGCCACGTCGAGAAACGGCTCGCCGTCGAGCGTCACCGCGACCCGCTCGTGGGTCACGCGGACCCTCACCGTGTAGTCGCGGGCCGGCGCGAAGTAGCGGGTCTTGCGCGTGTCGTTGTGCGCCGCGTCGAGTCCGTTCAGGCTCGACAAACCACAGACGCTGCCGCCCCAACCGCCGAGCACGAGGGTCAGGTGCGAAGCGCCGACCGGGAAGGTGAGGCCGCAGAAGAAGTCGCTGCCGAGGTCGCGGCGCGCCGCGACCTCGAGCTCGTATTCGGCCGGCGGCAGCGGGCCGGTCCACGTCACGCCGGTCAGCGGGCTGCCGATGCCGAGCTGCAGGCGGCCGTCGCGCACGGCGACCACGCCTTGCCCGCCGAAGTCCGTGCTCACGAACTGGCCGAGCGAGCTGCCGTCGAACAACTCGTGCCACGGCGGCGGTGGTGGGGGGCTCTGGCAGCTCGCGAGCACGAGCAGCAACACGCTCGGACCGAGTTCGAGAGCAGCTGTCCTCATTTCCCCGTCAGGACCGGCAACGTGTTCTGCTTCAGGAACAGGATCGCCATCGCGTTGCGCGCGATCTCGTCGTTCTCGCCGTCGACCTGCAGTTCTGCTGGCCAGCTGCCGTCCTCGAGCTGGTTGAGCACGAGTACCATCGCACCCTCGAAATACCAGTCGCGGTCCTGGATCAGCGCCACGCCCGACAGCATGGCCGCGCGCTCGAGGCTGTAGAGGTAGTAGTAGAAGAAACGGTGCTGGCGCTCGATGGCGCCGGGGTGGCAGCGCTGCGTCATGAAGCGGGCGAGCCAGGCGAAGCCGTCGTTGCGCGCGCGCGCGATGTCGGCCGTGAGCTTGTGCCGCTTCTGCATCGGGTAGTCCTGCAGCGCAGCCTGGCAGATCGCGAGCCCAGTGATGCCGGCGCACGTCATGCTGCCCCAGACGGGAGCCAGCTCGCCGTCGTCCTTCGGTTCCTTGTAGGTCCAGCCGTTCGCCGAGTTGAGCGCAACGGATCGGCGCGTGGCCACGGTGGCTTCGGGGTCCGCGCGCCGCTGGGCATGCGTGCGGTAGTCGACGAGGTTCAGCTCGAGCTTCTGACCCTGCGAGCTCTGGCTCGCGAGCAGGTGGTTGGCCATCGAATCCCACGCGGTCGCCCCGACGTCGATGCCACACAGGTGCGCCGAGTAGAGCCCGAGCACGCCATACTGGTTCGTCGAGTTGTCGTAGTCCGCCCCGCCGTTGTAGTGGAAACGCAGCATGGCCTGCGGGTCGACCCGCGTGTCCGCGTTGCCGAGCAAGCGATCGGTCCACTTCTGCATCAGGGCCTTGTCGGCCGCGGTCGGCTCGCGCTTTCGCGGCCGATCGATCGCGCCTGCCGTCAGATTGCCGATCTCGTTCGGCGGCGCGTAGAGCGCTTCGAAACACATCAGCGCGTTGCCGAGCGAGTAGGTGTCGATCAGCGTGCGCTGGCGCAGCTCGTCGAGCCCCTTCTGCACGACGCCGTCGTCCTTCTGCGTGCTGCCCTTGATGAGCGCGAGCAGGCCCAGCGCCAGGCGCCCGCTGTGGTAGCTGCGGTCGCCGTCCTCCTTCTCCCGGGCCAACTGGTTGTCGCCGAGATTGCTCAGCTGCTTGCGCAGCCGGGCTACGCCGCGCTGCAAGCTGTTCGCGACCAGCTCGCGGAACGGCGCGTCCTGGTTGTCGTGCGACCGCGCGTAGCGCCACGTCTCGCGCTGCACGAACAGCGCGACGTTGTCCTTCCAGTCCTTGCCGCGCAGGATGCGGCCGCGCAGCTCGGTCTTGAACTCCTCGACGCGCGCCTTGCCGTCCTTGATCGAGAGCCGCCTCTGGACCTTCAGCTTGCCGTCGAAGCCATACCAGACGTGGGGACGCACGAAGCGATCGACGTGTCGTTTCGTGTCCTCGCGCGTGACTGGCTCCAACGTGTTGGCGACGGTCAGCTCGAGCGTCTGCCAGCCGTCGGGATCGACGGGCGACACCCGCCCTTTGAGCTGCAAGTCGCCGAGGCGCAGCAGCCGGGCCGCGTCGGCCTGGATGAAGCCACCGAGCGCCGGGTAGCTGAGGTCCATGGCCATCCACCAGCCGACGTCGCGCAGATCGGCCGGCGCGATGCGCACGCGTTGACCGAGCGCGTCCAGGTCACCCTGCAGCAGGAGGGGAGGCGGGCGGTAGGAGCCGAACAGCTCGTTGCGCGCCTTGTTCGCGTTCTCCTGATCCTCGCGCAGCCGCTGCACGAGGTCGTCGGCCGTGCGCATGCCGGCCGGCAGCGTGTCGAACATGGCCAACGTCACGTCGAGATACTGTGGGCCCGCGATCTGCGAACACCGCACCGCGAGCGTGTTCATGCCGCTCTGCCACGCGTCGAGCTGGTTGCCCATGACCGCGTAGTGGCGGTGGCGACCGTAGCCGTCGTCGGCGACGACGAGCGCGCCGTTGAGCCAGATGCGCACCCCGTCGTCGTGGTCGATCGCGAACCAGAGCGCGCGCGGCTTCTTGCTGCCGAGGTCGACCCTGGTGCGCAGGCAGAGATCCTCGCTGCGCCACAGCGTGCGCTGGTTCTTGTTCTTTCCTGCCTCGTTGCCGAACTCACCGCAGCCGAGCAGCCAGTCGCTGTCGGCGAAGCCCGGGTGTTCGAAACCCTGCGGCACGCCATGGCGCGGGCACGTGTAGTAGCGCCATTCGTGCGGCTCGGCCGGCTCGCCTTCGATCACCCACTGTGGGCGCAGGCGCGAGGGCGGCGGCGAGACCTCGAACTGATCGGTTACGCGTTCGTAGACGTGGGCGCCCCGGTGCGGCACGTCCCAAGGCAGGCCTTGGGCTTCCAGGGCTGCGAGCAGCAGCCATGGCAGCAGGAACGCGCGCCGCTGCATGTCAGGACCTTGGGTCGAAGTTGAGGCCGCAGTCGGGACAACGCGTGACACCGGCGGTCTTGAACTTGGTCAGGCAGGCCGGACATTGCGTCTCTTCGGCATCGAAGTCGCAGACTTCGTCGCGCAGCGGCAGGCCCTCGCGCGTGACCATCTCGTCGAGATGCTGCTGATGGGTCGCGATCGCGCGTTGGGCGTCGGCGCTCGCGACCGCGAGCCAGGCGCGAGGCTCCCAGCCACCTGGGATCGGGCCCGTGACGACCTTGATGCCTGCGTTCGTCAATTGCGCGGAGATTTCGCGCAGGTAGTCCGCCTTGCCCTGGAACACGACCTTCATGCCATCGGGGATCTTCACGGGGCGGCAGTCTACGAAACGGCATCGGCACCGCCACTGGGGCCCTCGCTTGCGGCGCAGCGCGGATTGTGGGGGCTTCGGTGCCTGCCATGCGGTTGCTCCGCCGGCTCCGGTGCGGCATCCTGCGCGCGTGATGCTTGCGCTCGCCACGCGCTCCGGCCTGCCCGCCTGGGAGGTCGACGACCGCCACCTTCACCGGGAGCTGCAAGCGCGCGGCGTCGCGTTCGAACAGCCGGTCTGGGACGACCCCGGCGTCGATTGGCGCCGTTTCGACGCCGTGCTGATCCGTTCGACGTGGGACTACCAGGACAAGCGGCCAGCCTTCCTCGCCTGGAGCGAACGCGTGGCGGCCGTGACACGACTGCTCAATCCTCCGCGCGTCGTCGCGTGGAACACACACAAGCACTACCTGCGCGACCTCGCCGCGGCCGGCGTGCCGCTGGCGCCGACGGTGTGGCTCTCGCGCGGCCGTGCCGCCGACCTCGCCTCGATCGTCGGCGCGCGCGGCTGGCGCGAGGCATTCTTGAAGCCATGCGTCGGAGCCACGGCCCGCGAGACGCTGCGGTTTCCCGCGACAGCGCCAGGGATCGCGACCGCACAGGAGCACGTCGACCGCCTGCTGCCGCACGAAGACATGATGCTGCAGCCGTTCCTCGCGAGCGTGACCGTGCGCGGCGAATGGTCGGCGATCTTCGTCGACGGCGTGATCACGCACTGCGTGCGCAAGATCCCCGTCGCGGGCGACTATCGCGTGCAGGACGACTTCGGCGCGCGCGACGAGCTCTACAAGCCGAGCGTGGCCGAGCGGGCCCTCGCCGTGACCACGATGGAGATCGTCCGTTCGTGTGCGGGACCGTGTCCGGGCGCAGACGGCAAACCGCTGCTCTACGGGCGCACCGACTTCCTCTGGGCCGACGACGGTTCGTGCGTGCTGACGGAGCTCGAGCTCGTCGAGCCATCGTTGTTCTTCCGCCACAGTCCCGCGGCGGCCGGCAAGCTCGCGGACGCACTGTTGCGACGCGTGCATTGACGCGCCGTACGTGAACGCCGCGTTGCGGCGATGACAGACCGTTGATGAGCGTGGGGGTCTCTTTGCCCCCGTGGTTCGGCCTCATCGCCGCAGCGGCGCCTGGTGGCTGCTTCGCCCCGTACGTGAACGCCGCGTTGCGGCGATGACAGACCGTTGATGAGCGCGGGGTCTCTTTGCCCCCGGTGGTTCGGCCTCATCGCCGCAGCGGCGCCTGGTGGCTGCTTCGCCCCGTACGTGAACGCCGTGTTGCGGCGATGACAGACCGTTGATGAGCGCGGGGTCTCTTTGCCCCCGTGGCTCGCACTCATCGCCGCAGCGGCGCCTGGTGGCTGCTTCGCCCCGTACGTGAACGCCGCGTTGCGGCGATGACAGACTATCTGCCTATCTGCGCCGCAGCGAGCCCAGCGCTGCGCGCACGGCTGCGGCGTCGGCGTCGGTCGCGATGCAGCCGTCGGCAATCACGAGCAGGTCGTCGCACACGAGCAGACGCGCCAGGCGCTGGTGCGAGGCGGCCTTGTCGGGGCTCCGCGGCTTGCACTCGCGGACCTCGGTCCAGTCCAGCTGGTCCGCGCAGGGCACGAGATCCGCCTTGTCACATAGCGTCTGGAACCAGCGGTCCGCGGTCTTCTGGCACCATTGGTTCATTTCCGAAGGCACGGCGTAGCCGGTGATCCATACGCGGCTGCCCTTCGGACTCGTCCAGATCGCGCGGAAGGCGACGCCGCCCGATCGCTGCTGGGCCTGCCAGCCCTCGGGACCGTGCAGTTCGACGCCGTAGATCGAATTGCAATAGACGTTGCCGCGGAACGAGCCGCCGGTGTGGTGGACTAGGGCCCGCGCGCTGGCCCCGGCGATGTCGGCATCCACCACGATCAGCCGGTAGGAGCGGAGCAGCTCCTGCAACGGGGCGGCGTGCACGCGCAGCGACTTCCTGCTGCCGCGCACGAGCAGCAGATGCTGCAGGCCGCCGAACGTCACCACGTGGAACACCGCGCAACCACCGCCGTCGTTGGCGAAGTCCTGCGGCAGATCGATCTCGAGCCTGGCGCCGCAGAGGCCCTTCGGCTTGTCGTTCGCGAGAGACGCGGGCAGCCACGGCTCGGGCAGCGCGGGCCTGGCGCTGGGATCGAGACCGTGCAGAGCTTCACCGAGCTGCCTGGCGAGGTCGAGGGCCGGGGGCGACAACGGGTCGACCTGCACCGAGATGTCACACGCGAGGTCGGTGCCGATCAGGTAGAAGTTCGCCGCCTCTAGCGCTTGCGCGCAGTCGTTGCGCATCGGTACACAGAGCCAGCCCGGAACGCCGCCGATCTCGTAGTTGCAGGGAGGACAGCGGAAGTGGTCGTTGGCCACACACGGCGCCTCTGGCGCAATCTCGATGCTGCAGGTCGGCACCGGCTTGTCGCTGCGGTCCGTGCGCAGCACGAGCATCGTGTCTTCGCGGTAGCAGGTGAAGCCCTTCGCGTCGGCGTTGGTCACGCGGATCTCGTGACGCACGCGCACCACGGTGCGCGGGCCGATGACGCGCGGTTCGGAGACGAGTGTCGAGGTGCGAGCCAGCGGCAGCGATGCCGGGAACAGGCGTTCGAGTTCGCGCTGTAGCATTGCATGCGCGCCCGGGTGGTCCGGCTCGAACATCGCGAGGTAGCCCGCGACGTCGCCGCGCTGGAAGCATGCGTCGAGCCGGGACAGCAGTTCGTTGATGGCCTCGACCGAGGCAGGCTTCGGCAGGTCGGCCTTGCTGCTCGTCTGCGCACCGAGTGGACTCGCGACGGACACGAGCCCCAGCCACGACAGGGCTGCGAAGACCAGGTGCCGGAAGCCCGATCCGCAACAACGCCCGGCGTTCATTGCTTGCTCCCGAGCAGCAACCATACACCATCGGCGCCGCTGTCGTTCAGCGCGCCGGGATCAGCGGCCTGGCTCAGCGTGGCCAGCACGGCCGGCAGCGGCGTTGCCGCATAACTGCGTGCGAACGCCGCTGGTTCGCGCTGGGAGACCCGCAGCTCGAGCGGCGCCCTCGGCGAGGTCCACGGCAGGAACCACAGCAATGTGGCCGCGGCGATCGCGAGCAGCGGCCATGCACGTGGCCATGCCCGGCCGCCAGAAGCGGTCCCTTTCATCCATTGGCCGGCCTCGCCGCGTTCCGCGCGATCACTGCCGCCAGGTTCCCCGGGCCGGCGGCCGGCCGTGAGCGCCGACAGCGTGCGGGCGACGAACTGGGGCGAGGGCTCGGGAGCGACATAGCGCGCGAGCAGCTCGCGCCAGTGGGCGATGCGATCCGCGTGCAGCGTGCTCACCGTGCGCGCGACGAAATCGATCGAGGGCTCGGGGGGCGCATACGCGCGCAGCAGCCCGGCGGGCAGCTCGGCGCCATCGTTCGCGTGGGCACCAGCGGCGCAAGCGCGGAGCGCGCGCAGTGTGCGGTCGACGAAGTCGTTCGAAACCTCGAGCTCGGCCGCATCGCCGGCGTCTGCATCGACGGGACTCGGACCACCCAGCTGCAACCACTCGGCTTCGCTCGGGAAGTCGCGCCCCTCGAAGTGCTCACCCTCGTACTGATCGTCCTGGAGGGGGCCCATCGTCACGCTCCCGCCTTGAGGTAGGGTGCCAGCTGCTGGCGCAGCGATTCCTTTGCGCGGAACAGGCGCGACTTGACGGTGCCCTCGTTCACGCCCGTGATCTCCGCGATCTCACGGTAGTCGAGGCTCTCGTACTCGCGCAGGATGAACACCATGCGTTGGTCTTCGCCGAGCGTGGCGAGCGCCTCGCCGATCCTGCGGCCGAGCTCCTGGTTCTCGGCGTCCTGGGCAGGAGGCAGCTCGCGCCGGTCGGCGAAGTCGCGCGGCGGCTCGTCGGGCTTGGGGCTGAGGCTCGTCGTCGAGACCCGGCGCCGCTTCAACACGTCGATGCAGTGGTTGCGAACGAACGTGTAGACCCAGGTCGTGAACTTCGCGCGCGACGGGTCGAACTTGTCGAGCGCGCGAAACACCTTGAGGAACACCTCCTGCGCGAGATCCTCGACTTCGCGGCGATACCCCGTGCCCAGGAAGCGGAAGATCGTGGCAATCACCGGCCGGTGCAGCGCCTCGACGATCGTGCGGCACGCGGCTTCGTCACCCTGCCGGGCGGCGAACACGATGTTGTTGCTGAGCTCGGGGTTCACTCGGTCACGGACGCGCGTGCGTGAAGCGGCGATGATTCGAGCCGGCGTGCGCTCGGTTCCTCGGAATCTGCTCCGGCGCGAGGCACCGGAGATGGATCAGAGACGATAGGGGATCAAGTCGGCGTCGTCACCGGTCTCGCCGAGGCGATCGTCGACGAGCTTCTTGTCGACGACGATCTTCTGGCCCGACCGTTCGCTCGCGTCGAACGACAGGTCCTCGAGACACTTCTCGAGAATCGTCATGAGCCGGCGCGCACCGATGTCCTGGGTCGCCTTGTTGGCGCGGTAGGCCAGCGCGGCGAGCCGCTCGAGGCCGCTCTGCGTGAACGACAGGTCGACGTTCTCGGTCTTGAACAACGCGACATACTGGCGCGTCAGCGAGTTCTTCGGTTCGGACAGGATGCGCACGAAGTCGGCCTCCGTCAGCGACTGCAGCGCGACGCGCACCGGGAAACGGCCCTGCAGCTCCGGAATGAGCTCGCTCGGCTTGTGGAAGTGGAACGCGCCGGCCGCGAGGAACAGCACGTGGTCGGTGCGCACGTGGCCGTAGCGCGTGTAGACCGCGCAGCCCTCGACGACGGACAGCAGGTCGCGTTGCACGCCCTCGCGCGACACGTCGGGGCCGTCGCTGCTGCCCGAGCTCACGATCTTGTCGATCTCGTCGACGAAGATGATGCCGTCGTTCTGCGCGCGATCGAGGGCTTCCTGCACGATGGCATCCTGGTCGAGCAGCTTGTCGGCCTCTTCCTCGTGCAGGATCTTGCGCGCTTCGCCGATCGTCAGCTTGCGCACCTTGGTCTTGTTGCCGGGCGTGCGGCCCCAGAGCTCCTGCAGCGCCTGCGCATCGATTCCCATCGTCTCGTTGCCGGCCGGCCCCATGACGCTGAGCGTCGGCGTGCGCGAGTCGCGCACCTCGATGTCGATCGGGCGGTTCTCGATGTGGTGGTTCTGCAGGTCGTCGCGCAGCCGCACGCGCGCCTGCTCGCGTTCCTCGAGCTCGTGCGGCGTGTGTGCAGGCAGGTTCGCGGGCCGCGGGCGCCAGATGCCGCCTTCGACGAGGCCCGGCGCGCCCGGTGGGGGATCCTGGTACTCGGCGAGGCCCATCTCGTCGGCGAGCGACTGCCAGATGCGTTCTTCGGCGGCCGCCGCGGCGCGCTGGTCGACCTCCTTGATCTTCTCGAAGCGAACGAGCGCGACCGCCGCGTCGACGAGGTCGCGCACCATCGACTCGACGTCGCGGCCGTGGTAGCCGACTTCGCTGTATTTCGTCGCCTCGACCTTCAGGAACGGCGCGCGCGCGAGCGTGGCGAGACGCCGCGCGATCTCGGTCTTGCCGACGCCGGTCGGGCCGATCAGCAGGATGTTCTTCGGATACACGTCGGCCGCGAGGTCCACGCCGAGCTGGCGGCGGCGCCAGCGGTTGCGCAGCGCCACGGCGACCGCGCGTTTGGCCTTCTGCTGGCCGACGATGTACTCGTCGAGGCGGCGGGTGATTTCGCGGGGGGTGAGTTCGGCGCCGAGATCGCTCATGGGGGGCAGCCAGCATAGCCAGCCGGCCCGTGGCCGCAGCGCGTCACTTGCCGATCGCTACCCGGCCGACTTCACGAGCACGACCACGACGATGATCGCGAGCACGACGCCACCGATCACGAACGGCATCGCGCTCTTCTTGGCCGGCCGCTCGCCTCGCCCGCGGCGCGCTCGGCTGCGACCACCTTCGCCAGCGCTCGCAGCGGCCTTGGGCGAGGGTTCGGTGCGGGTCGAGCGTCGTTCGACGGGTTTCGGCGCCTCCTTGCTGCGGTCGACTGCGAGCCGCGCGGCCGACGCCGGCCTTGCTGCTGCCGCAGGCATGGAGCCCGCCGGTGAGCTGGCGTTCGCGCGTTGCTTCTCGACGTCGATCACGCTGCCGCACTTCTGGCACTTGGACTGCGTTCCCGTGAAGTTCTCGGGCAGCCTGTACTTGGCGCCGCAGTTGTCGCAATGGATCTGGATGGCAGTCATGGGGGCTCGGCGAACTCTGCGGCGAGGACCGTAAGGCCGTTCGGGCCAGGGTGTCAACGGCGGGGTGTCCGAGGCCAGGCGGGAATGGCCCGCCGATCGAACCTCGCTAGCCTACTGACCGCGATGCGTTTCCAGATGGAGTCCGACATGACCCCGGCCGGCGACCAGCCGGGGGCCATCAGCCAACTGCGGGAGTGGATCGGCGGCGGTGCTCCCGCGTGCACGTTGCTCGGCGTCACGGGCTCGGGCAAGACGTTCACGGTCGCGCGGCTCGTCGAGCAGTTGCAGCGTCCGACGCTCGTGCTCGCGCCGAACAAGACGTTGGCCGCGCAGCTCTACGCGGAGTTCAAGTCGTTCTTCCCGCGCAACGCGATCGAGTACTTCGTCAGCTACTACGACTACTTCCAGCCCGAAGCCTACGTGCCGACGACGGACACGTACATCGAGAAGGACGCGCTCGTCAACGAGGCGATCGAGCGCATGCGCAACTCGGCGACGCGTTCGCTGATGGAGCGAAGGGACGTGCTGATCGTCGCGTCGATCTCGTGCATCTACGGCCTCGGCTCGCCCGAGACCTACCGCGAGCTCTCGGTCACGGTCGGCAAGGGTCAACACATCGACCGCGACGTGTTGCTGCGGCAGCTCACGGCGATCCAGTTCGTGCGCGACAACTACGACTTCCAGGCCGGCCGCTTCCGCGTGCGCGGCGACGTCGTCGAGGTCTACCCGTCCTACGAGGACGCGCGCGCGATCCGCATCGAGATGTTCGGCGACGAGGTCGAAGCGATCGTCGCGATCGATCCGCTGCGCGGCGAAGTGCTCGAGACACTCGACACGATCACGATCTATCCGACGACACACTACGTGGCGACCGGCGACCAGCTCGTGCGCGCCTGTACGTCGATCGAGCAGGAGCTCGAGACTCGGCTCACGGAGCTCGAGGGCAACAAGAAGCTGCTCGAAGCGCAGCGCCTGGGCCAGCGCACGCGGCACGACCTCGAGATGCTGCGCGCGACGGGCATCTGCCAGGGCATCGAGAACTACAGCCGCCACCTCGACGGGCGCCTGCCGGGGCAGCCGCCCGCGACGCTGCTGCACTACTTCCCCGACGACTTCCTGCTCGTCGTCGACGAGTCGCATGTCGCGATCCCGCAGTCTGGTGGCATGTATCGCGGCGACCGCGCGCGCAAGCAGACGCTGGTCGACTTCGGCTTCCGGCTGCCGAGCGCGCTCGACAACCGGCCGCTCAAGTTCGACGAGTTCGAAGGTTTGCTGCGGCAGATCCTGTTCGTGTCGGCGACGCCGAACGATTACGAGCTCAAACGCAGCGGCGGGCGCGTGACCGAGCTCGTGGTGCGGCCGACCGGGCTCGTCGATCCGCCGGTGGAGGTGCGCAAGGCCCAGGGCCAGGTCGACGACGTGGTCGGCGAGGTGCGGCTGCGCGCCGCGAAGCACGAACGTGTGCTCATTACCACGCTGACGAAGCGCTCGGCCGAGGAGCTCACGGACTATCTGCGCGACCTCGGCATCAAGGTGCGCTACATGCACTCGGACATCGACAGCCTCGAACGCACCGCGATCATCCGCGACCTGCGGCTCGGCGTGTTCGACGTGCTCGTCGGCATCAACCTGCTGCGCGAAGGCCTCGACCTGCCCGAAGTCACGCTGGTGGCCGTGTTCGACGCCGACAAGGAGGGTTACCTGCGCAGCAAGACGTCGCTGATCCAGACCTGCGGCCGCGCCTCGCGCAACGTCGACGGCCGCGTGATCCTCTACGCCGACAAGCGCACGGCTTCGATCGAGGGTGCGATTGCCGAGATGGACCGGCGGCGCAGCCGGCAGCGCGCGCACAACGAAGCGCACGGCGTCGTGCCGAAGACGATCGTGAAGGCCGTGCGCGACCTCATGGAGGCGCCACCCGACGAAGACGGCGAGATGCTGCCGGGGAAGAAGGGCAAGGGTCGGGGCCGGGGCAAACAGCGCGAGGCACCGGGGGCGGGGCCCGTGCCGCGGCGCCAGTTCGCCGATCACCGCGAGCTGCTGCAGCACACGAAGCTGTTGCGCGCCGAGATGATGGCGGCCGCGAAGAACCTCGACTTCGAGCTGGCCGCGCGCATCCGCGACGAGGTCTACCGGCTCGAGCAGCTCGACATGGAACTGCTGTAGCGCTGGGGTGGGGGCAGGTGCCCGCGTCAGCGCGGCATCATCGCCTTCACGACCTTGGCGAACCCGGTGACGTCGATCGAGAGCTGCCCACGCCACTCGTTCTTGTGGATGCCGGCGGCGATCACGAAGTCGGCGCTCTGGCCCGCGGGAACCGGCGGCAGCGCCGGACCGCCGACCGCGGCAGCGACCTGCGACATGCCGGACATCATCGCGGCGAAGTCGATGCGTTCGACGACCAGCGGGTTGCAGTCGCCGAGACGCGCCAGCACCGCTTGAACGGACTTGGACCAGGTGCCGCCCTTGCCGTCGAGGCTCGCCAACGTGGCCGCGAGGTTGGGCTGGGCGCCGATCGCGAGGACGCTGCGGCCGCCCTTGTTCGCGAGTCGCATCAGCAGGTTCCCGCCCCCGAACATGGCGTGAAGCGCCGTTGCCGTCGAGTCGCGCTCGGCTGGCAGCCCCGACAACGTTGCGAACTTGTCGAGGTCGATCTTCATTTCGTAGTCGCGGATCGAGGCGCCGTCGGCTTCGACGGCCTTGGCGGGACCGCTCGAGATCCCCATCTTGGCGAGCGACTCGTGAGCGAGAATCGCCTCGAACTGCCGCTGCAAGGCGGTGGCATCGGGCGGTGCCAGGTGCATCAGGAAACTCATCCCTTTGCTGCCGAAGACATCGCCCTCGGCAGCGACGATGGGGCCCAGCGCGCGATAGAGCTGTTCGAAGTCGGCGAAATACGGTCGCAGCAGCTCGCGCATCTGCGGTGGATAGATGTCGAGCGCGGGCTGCGCGATCGCAGCAAGGCGTGGCCAGAGCTTGCCCCAGTCGGCGGCCATGAGGACCTCGAACGAGCCCTTGCCCGACAGCCTGCCCGTCAGCGACTTCAGATCGACGGGCTCCGCCCCCCAGCCATCGAGCTCGCTGCCCGGCTTGACGGTCAACGCGGCGAACGCATCGAGCTGGCCGTCGCGGTAGTCGAGGCTCAATTCGAGCGTCTTCGCGGCGCCGAGCACGCTGCGGGCCACGCCGGCGAACGCTTCCGCCATCGCCTTGCCGTCGAGGCCCGAGCCACTGCTCGTGAGCTCGCGGGCCATCTGCGCCTCGACCGTGCGCAAGTTGGCGCTGATCTCCGATCCGAGCATCGTGACCAGCTGCTCGGCGTCGGCGCGTATGGCCAGCACGCCGCTCGGCAGGTTGTTCACGAGCGCCTGCGGGTTGTGGGCCTTCTCGTACTTCGCACCCAGCGCCAGCACGACGTAGCCGCCCGACACGACGGGTGGCGCGCCCATCGGGGGCAGCGATGCCGCGTAGGCCTTGGCGTCGGTCGCGGGGATCAGCAGCACGGGCGACGGCGTGTCGCCCGGCATCGACACCGCGATGGCGATGGGCCGGCTCCGGTCGATCAACGCGGTCTTGCCGCCAACCCCCTCGAGTTGCTTCAGCAGCGTGTCCGCGTCGACGCTCTTCGGGTCCTCGCCGACCGCGATCGCGGCGTGACGCATGTTCTTGACCAGCTGATCGACGCTCGCGATGCGCACGACCGCGACGCAGTCCTTCGGCATCAGGCTCGCGATCTCCGCGTCCGGCGACGCGCCGCCGCAAGCAGTCGTGAACAGAAGGGCGAGGACGAGACTCGGGCAGGTCGCGGCGTGTTTCATGGTGGTCTTGGAGCGCGAAGATAGCCCGCGCGAACCGCACCTCATCGCCAGAAGTAGTGCCAGCTCGCTTCGAGCTTCGTGGTCGCGCCGGGCTCGAGCTTCACCTGCCAGCGGAACTCGGCAATGCCGTTGTGCGCGAACCACCAGTATGGCCAGCTCGACCAGCTCCACCACGCCGGCAGCGGGCCGCCGTGCCAGGCTTGCACGAGGTCCAGCTGCTTGTGACTGGCGCCGTTGCCGACCGCGTCGGCGAGGCCGAGCACGCGGCGCGTCACCTCGAGCTCGATCGGCCCCGGCTTGCCGTTCCACAGCGTGATCGAACCGGCGACGTCGACCCTGCCGTAGTTGTCGTTGCCGAGGCGGAACGGGCCCGCGTCGCGTTGCACCTCGTGTTCCTCGGTCTCGACTCGCACGTCGATGGCCGCATTGATCTCGAGGTCGACCTCGCGACCCTTCGACGTGTAGGTGAGGCGCGACTGGGCCAGGGGCCGGCCTGCCGCGAGCACGAGCACGGGCGCGGTCGTCAGCGGCGCGTCCGAGTCGTTGCGCAGGCGCAGCACGTGGCGGGCCTTCGGCGCCGCGAGCAGGCGCGCGAGCTCGAGCACGCGTTCGCAGTGCAGCTGCTGGCGGAACTCGGCCGGTGGCCCGAACTCCACGTCGAGCCGGTAGACATCGCGATAGCCGAGCTCGAACGAGGCGATCGGCAGCACCAGGCGCTCACCCTTCTTCAGCGTGACGTCGCGCTTCGTGAACACGAACAGGTCCTCGGTGGAGCCGTCGTTGGCGGTCGGCACGGGATCCTGGCCGGCGGGTGGCTCGAAGGCAGCACTCTGCGTGCGCAGCGAGTTCGACAACGCGTTGCGGAACTCGAGCTGGTTGCGCGCGCCGCCCACCGCGTATTGCCCGCCCGCCGCGACCTCCGCCATCTCCTGCTGCAGCGAGATCGGGTCGACGAGGCTCTCGAACTCGAACTTCGGCACGCCGACGACGAAGTTCACGGTCGCGTGCTCGAGGTCGATCAGGTCGTTGACCAGCGTCGCCTCGAACTGCACCGCGGCCCTGCCGTTGCCGACGAGGTCGAGCCGGTAGGCCGGGATCCAGCGCAGGCCGCGCTGCACATACATGACGCCGACCTTCGCGGCCGGACCGCCGCCCGCGACGGTCAGCGTCAGGCGCTCGCGGCTCTGCTCGCTGCGGATCGAGCCCGTGAACTCGCCGCGAACCTCGAGGTCCCGCAGCTGGTTGAGCGGCAACACGCGCGTGCCGTGCTGCGTCTCGAGCAGCAGCAGCTCGCCGTCGGTCGCGGCGGGCTGGGGCTGGCGCGACGGTACGCCGAGCAGCTTGCCCTCGACGCGTTCGCCCGCGTGCGTGACGACGACGACCTGCTTGCCGGCGTTGGCGCTCGCGATCTGGCGCACGTCGACTGCTGCGACGTCGCGTGGCACGACCTCGCGGCCGGCCTTGGCCGACACGAGCTGCGCGCCGCCGCTCGCGAACGGCCAGAACGTGCCGAGCACCGGGGCGGGCAGCTCGTCGATGACCACCTGTGGCGTGCCCTCGGGCAACGCGGTGTCGCGGATCAGGTAGGCGTGCCCGTCCTTGAACACCGTGACCTCACGCACCGGCAGCTTGTTGGCATCGAGCGGCGGTGGACTCTGCGCGAGCAGGCACTGGCACAGCAGCAGCGGAACGAACGCGAGTGTTGCCCTCTTGGTCATGCATCAGAGTAGCCGGGCAAGGACGCTGCTTCGGCAAGCGCTTCGTAAGGACCACGCCGCTGGGGCGCCGGTGCTTGAAGTTCCGCGGCGGCACCGCATCTTTGTCGCCTGCCGTATGGATCCCCGCATCGTCGAGAAAGTCGCGCGCTTCCCGACCGGACCGGGGATCTACCTGTTCACCGATGCCGCCGGCGAGACGCTCTACGTCGGCAAGGCCGCCGACCTGCGGGCCCGCGTACGCAGCTACCTGAAGCAGGGCGGCGACGGTCGTTTCCAGCTGGCCTTCCTCGCCGACGAGGCCGCCGACGTCGAGTTCGTCGCGACCGCGACCGAACAGGAGGCGCTGCTGCTCGAGAACACCGTGATCAAGAAGAAGCAGCCGCGCTACAACGTGAAGCTCAAGGACGACAAGGCGTTCCTGCTGCTGCGGCTCGACCGGCGCGAAGCCTGGCCGTGGTATCGCCTGGTGCGGCGCCGCGCCGACGACGGCGCCTCCTACTTCGGTCCGTTCGCGTCGGCGAAGTCCGTGCGCCGCACGCTGCGGCTCCTGCACAAGATCGCGCCCCTGCGCGACTGCTCGGACCATGTGTTCAACAACCGCACGCGGCCCTGCATCAAGCACCAGATCGGCCGCTGCCCCGCGCCGTGCGTCGGTCTCGTGACGAGGGAGGCCTACGACGTGCTGCTCGACCATTCCGTGCGCATCCTGCGCGGCGAGGTGGGGCCGGTTCTCAAGGACATGCGGCAACGCATGCAGGAGGCGTCGGGCGCGTTGCAGTTCGAACGCGCGCAGGCGCTGAAGGACCAGATCCAGGCGCTGCAAGCCGTCGCCGAGCCGCAGGCCGTGGTGGCCGAGGCCGCCGACGAGGACGCGCTCGGCGTGCACCGCAACGGCGACGACGTGGCGGTGGCGTTCTTGTCGTTCCGCGGCGGCGCGCTCGAGAACTGCCGGCGGTTCTCGTTCCGCAGCGACCTGCCGGACGCGCTGCTGCTCGGCGAGCTGCTGGGCCGCTTCTACGAAGGCGATCGCTACGTGCCGGCCATGGTGCTCGTGCCCGAAGTGCCCGCGGAGGTCGAGATGATCGGGCAGTGGCTGCAGCAGAAGCGTGGCGGCCGCGTGGACGTGCACGTGCCACAACGCGGCGACAAACGCCGCCACCTCGAGCTCGCGTTGCAGAACGCGCAGCTCGCCGACGCGATGGCGACCGATGCAAAGGCGCGTGCCCGCGCCGGAGCCGAGCGGCTCGCGCGTCTGCTCGAGCTCGGCGATGCGCCACAGCGGCTGCACTGCCTCGACGTGTCGACGATCCAGGGCACGAACACGGTTGCGTCGCGCGTCTGCTTCGTCGACGGCGCACCGCACAAGCAGCAATACCGGCGCTTCAAGATCTCGGTCGAGCACGGCGGCGACGACTTCGCCGCGATGGAGGAGGCGGTGCGGCGCAGCCTGCAGCTCTGCCTCGAGCGCGACGACGAGGAGCTGCCCGATCTGCTCGTGGTCGACGGCGGCCGCGGCCAGCTCGCCTCGGCGCAACGCGCCGTCGCGGAGCTCGGCCTGCAGGACGACCTGCGCCTCTGCGGCCTCGCGAAGAGCCGCCTCGAGGGTGTGGGCGACGCGCGCGCGGAGAGCGGCGAACGCATCTTCGTGCCGGGGCAGGACAACGCGTTGCCACTGGCCCCCCAGGCGCCCGAGACGCTGCTGATCGCGGCGCTGCGCGACGAAGCGCATCGCTTCGCGATCACCTACCACCGCAAGCAGCGCGGCCGCATCGCGAGCGAGCTCGACGACGTGCCGGGGGTCGGACCGCTGCGCCGCAAGTCGATGTTGCGGCACTTCGGCTCGCTGTCGGCGCTGCGCGTCGCGTCGCGCGAGCAGCTGCGGGCCATGCCGGGGTTGCCGCGTGCCGTGGCCGATGCCGTGTTCGAGCGTTTGCGCGGCGGGGCGGGATCGACCCCTCGGCAATGAGCCCTAGGGGCAGCGCCTCACTGCCACGGCCCCCGTCTCGTCCAGTTTCTGTAACTGGGTTCCGCGCATCGCGCCCGCCTGCCATTCTCTTGGCAGCGATGAGGCATGCCATGAAAACTCGACTGCTGCCGGTGGCCGCCCTGTTGGCCACGCTGCTGCCGGCCCAGCGGCAAGAACGGAGCCAGGACGAGTACAAGCAGATGCGCGCCGAGAAGCTGGCCAAAGAAGTCTTCAAGAAGGCGTCATGGATCCGGGACTACGACAAGGCGCGCGAGACGGCGAAGCAGGAGGGCAAGCTGATCTTCGCGTACTTCACACGTTCGTACGTGCCTTGCGAACGCTGCGCTGCACTGGAGAGCGGTCCGCTCTCCGATCCCGAGTTCGAGAAGTTCGCGAAGTCTGCCGTGCTGTTCCTGCACAACACGTCGCGCGTGGAGGGCGACGAGTTGTATCCGAATCTGCACCAGGAGAAGGGATTCAAGCCCTTCGATTTCCCGACCGTCTGCTTCATGGATGCCGCAGGCAACGTGCTGACGAAGCCGGGGAACTCGGTGAAGTCGTTCCTCGAGGGACACGCCGAGTCGACCGCGATCGTGACCTTGCGCAACAAGGGCGACAAGGCCACGGCGGCGGAGCGCAAGCAGCTGTTCTTGAGCGAGCTGAAGTCCGATCTGATCCCGGCGGCCGAGATCCAGGTCCGCAGCGATCGCATCACGGATTTGTCGACCTGCGAGAAGGAGCTCGTCGCGAGCAAGCTCGTGGACGCGGAAGTGCGCGCCCTGTTCGGCAAGGGTCGCGAGCTGGGTCCCGAGAAGATGCGCGCGACGTTCGCCGAGTTGGCCAAAGCGGGCAAGGTGCCGAGCGAGACGCTGAGCGGCCCGTTCTGGCGCTTCGTGCTGGAGCATGCGAGCAAGCAGAAGGACGCATCGCTCGCGCAGAAGGCATACGACGCGCTGATGAAGCGCTACGCCAAGGAGACGGGCGACAAGATCGACAGCGCGAAGCAGGCGTGGCAGAAGCTGCTCGAAGACGCCAAGGCGAAGTAACCGTCATCGCCGCAGCGGCGTCTGCGGCTGTCTTGCCGTGGGCAGGAACGCCGGGTGGCGGCGATGACGGACGATCTGCTCAGGAGGCGCCCATCGCGGGCTTCGGCGCGGGCGGTCTCGGCACGACGACCGTGCTCTCGGGCGCCGCATTCGGCGACTCCGCGAGCTTGCCGAAGTAGGAGGGCATCTCGACGCCGCCGATGTCGCGCATCATCTGCATCACGGGCGGCAGGCTGCCCGCGAGGCCGTGCAGGAAGCCCGCCGTCGCATTCTTGCCGTTCGTGCCGCCGCCGTCCCACACGACGACCTTGTCGAACTTGACGTTCGAGATCGCCTTCGCGGCCGTCTCGGCCATGTGCGGCAGGTGCTCGAGCATCAGCAGCTGGAAGGCCTGCTGGGCGCCGCCGCAACCCTCTACGAGGCGTTGCAGGCCCTCGGCCTTCTTGGCGAGGATCTCGTATTCACCGCGTGCCTGCGCTTCGAGCTTCGCGAACAGAGCGCCTGCTTCGGCGACGGCGCGCAGGCGGATCTGCTCCGCCTGGGCCTCGGCGTCGACGATCAGCTTGGCCTTCTGTGCCTTCGCTGTCGCTTCGAGCTCGGCGCGCTGCTCGCTCTCGATCTTGGTCGCCATCGCGTCGGCGGCGCGCGCTTCGGCGAGATACTGCGCCTCGCGCACCTTGGCCTCCGCTTCGCGCCGGCGCGTCTCGGCGAGCTGGAAGGCATCGGCCTGGCGCACCTTCAGCGTCGCCTCGGCGTCGACGCCCTTGGCGCGCGCGAGGTTCTCGCCGGTCACGGCCGCGGCCTCGGCCTCGGCGACCTGGATGCGCATCTGGCGTTCCTGGTCCTTGATCGCGGTCTGCTGTTCGAGCTCGTTGCGGTTCTTGCCGATGCCGGTCTCCTTGGCGAGCTCGGCGAGGCGCACGAGCTTCTCGCGTTCGGCCTCCTTGGTGCCGATCTCGCGCACCTTCTCGGCGCTCGCGACCATAACGTCCTGCTCGCGCTTCGCGTCGGCGACGCCGATCGAGCCGCGCATCTGCTGCTTCGCGACGTCGATCTCGGCCGACTGGATCGCTTCCGAGGCCGCTTTGCGACCCATCGCCTCGATGTAGCCCGACTCGTCCGTGATGTCGGTGATGTTCACGTTGATCAGCACGAGGCCGATCTTCTCGAGCTCGGGCGTCAGCGAGTTCTGCACGCTGTCGAGGAACTTGTCGCGGTTGCGATTGATGTCCTCGATCGTCATCGACGCGATCACCTGGCGCAGCTGGCCGAGGATGATGTCCTCGGACTGCTTCATGATGTCGCGCACGTTCAGGCCGAGCAGGCGGATCGCGGCGGTCTGCATGACTGCCGCCTCCGTGCCGATCGCGACCGTGAACACCGACGGCACGTTGACGCGGATGTTCTCGGCGGAGAGCGCGCCGCGCAGCGGGATCTCGATCTGCATCGGATCGAGCGACAGGAACGCGTAGTCCTGGATCAACGGCCACACGAACGCACCGCCGCCGTGCAGGCAGCGCGACGGATGGCCGGCCGTGACCTTGCCGAAGATCACGAGGACCTTGTTGCTCGGGCAGCGCTTGTAGCGCTTCACCACGAGGATCACGAAGCTCAGCATGACGAGCGCGGCGGCGCCGACTGCGAGCGGGAGGAAGATGTTCGGGGAGGCGTTGCCTTGGAGGAGGAAGAGCATGAGATTCTGGGGTCGGGAAAGCTGTGAGGTCGTCAGGCCACGGGCTCGACGACGAGCACGTCGTCGTCGGTGCGCGCGACGACGCGAACGGAGGCGCCGGTCGGGATCTCGAGCGAACGGCTCACCGCACGGCATTCGACGGTGCGGCCTTGCACGTTCATCATCACGCGGCCCTGTCCGGACGCCGGGATGCGCAGGTAGACGCTGGCCGTGTGACCGATCGCGTTCTGCAGATCGAGGTTGCCCTGCGAGTGCAGCGCGGAGAGCCCGCGCATGAGGCGCCCGACGAGCCACAGCGCGCCGATGCCGGCCATCGTCGCGGCGACGGCCACCGTGAACGTGCTCCAGCCGAGCTTCTCGGTGCCGAGGCCGACGAGGCCGAAGAAGGTCGCGAACGTCGTGATCGTCTGCAGCGAGACCATCTTCAGGAACGCGCTCTGATCGTGGCCGACGCCGGCGTGACCGTGGCCGTCGCCGATTTCGGTGTCACCGCCGACGCCGAACAGGAGCAACAGGAACTGCAGGACGAGGAACGTGCCGCCGATGGCGGCGCAGTAGAGGAAGATCGTGCTCATGGCAGTCAGCCCTCGAGGTATGGGGGAGCCTACCACCGGGAAAGTGGCCCAGCGCCGCGCGGAACTGTCGGGCATTCGGACAGATCGGCTTACGCGTCGCCGGCAGGCGCGGGCTCGGGCGGACTCGCCATGCGCGTGATCAGCACGCGTTCGGCCCGCCGGTTGTTGGCCTTCGTGACCAGGAAGCGGTGGCCGTGGAAGTCCACGTGGGAGCCCGACGCCGGCACGCTGCCGAGCTTCTCGGCCAGGAAGCCGGACAGCGTCTTGCTCTCGGTCGCGACGTCCTCGATGCCGAGCTTCGCGAAGACCTTCGACGCCTCGGCGATGCCGCGACAGAGCAGCGAGCCATCGGGGCGCTCGACCGTGTGCGTCTCCTCGGCGTCGTGCTCGTCCTCGATCTCGCCGACGATCTCCTCGAGCACGTCCTCGAGCGTGACGATGCCCTGCGTGGAGCCGTATTCGTCGACCACGATGGCCATGTGGATCTTCTCGCGCTGGAAGCGCCGCAGCACGTGGTTCAACGTCGCGGTCTCGGGCACGATCAGCAGGGGCACCTGCAAGCCTGCCCAGTCGGGTTCGACGGTCTCGCGCAGCGAGAACAGCAGCTCCTTCGTGAGGATGACGCCCGTGACCTGGTCGAGCTCGCCGTTCGGTGTGTAGGGGAAACGACTGTGGCCGCTGCGGTGGACGAGGTTCAGGTTCTCTTCGGTCGAGTTGTTGCCCGAGAGGTAGGTGACGCGGTCTCGGGAGACCATGATGTCGCGCGCCTTCGTCTCGCGCAGGCGCGTCGCGTTCTCGATCAGCTCGGCCGTGATCGAGCCAAACGCACCCTGGCGGTGACCGACGGCCGTCAGCATGCGGATCTCCTCGAGCGAGGTGACTTGCACGACTTCCTTGCGCGCGACGAGCCGCGAGATCCTGCGGGTCAGGAACAAGACGGGTGCGAGGAACCAGGTGATCCCGTGGATCATGTGGGCGACAGGCACGGCGAGTGTGTTCGCGTGCACGACGCCGATCGTCTTGGGCACGATCTCCGTGAGCGTCAGCACCGTGACGACGAAGCCCGTCGCGAACCACACGGGCGACGTGCCCGGAAAAGTCGTCAAGAACAGGTCCGTCGCGAACGCGGCGCCGCCAGAGTTCGCGATGGTGTTGAACACGAGGATCGCGGCGATCGGACGATCCGGCTCGCGGCGGTAGCGCCGCAGCAGCTGGCCCGCGCGGGAACCGGTTCGCGCCAGGGTTTCGATGCGCCCCTGACCAACGCTCAGCAGCGTCGCCTCGGCCAGCGAGCAGACGAACGAGAGCACCAGCGACAGGCTGACGACGAGGACGAACAGCAGCATGGTTACGGGGAGTCGAACTCCTCGTGACTCGCAAGCGTTCCTGCGAGCACACGCGATGCGAGCATAGCCCGGAGTACTACCAGTCGCAGCCCGGCGTCCCGATTGTCCCCAGGATCACAGAGCGCCGATGGTGAACGTCAACGCGTTGCTGCTGGTGACCGCGACGATCAACCCCGTCGGATCGAGTTCCAAGGTGATCGCTTGTTGATGGAAGGCCTGGCTCACCAGCGCCAGCGACGGCGGCACGTCCACGGTGAGCGAGGCCGCGCCCGCACTCGGCAGCGTGACGAGGAGCAGATCGGGCGCCACGAGCAACGAACAGCCGGCTGGCCCGATCGGCAGGATCGAAGTCAACGGCACGGAGGTCGTCGTCCACCCGACCACACCGATCGCAATGCTCGGCGCGGGCAACCCCGTGGCCTGGCTCCTGCATGTCGCCCCGATCCATGGCAGGTCGGTCGCGGTCAGCACGTCGGGTCCGCCAGCCCCGCTGCAGCCCGTTCCGAACGAAACGGCGCCCGCGCGACACGGCGGAGAAAGCCTCGCGACGCCGGCGGAGACAGCGCCGTTTGCGCGGAAGATGTCGCCGCCCAGCAGGATGTCCCCGTCAGGCAGCATGGCGAGTTGGACGACCGGTCCGTCGGTCCCGGAACCGAGCGACGACCACGCATTGCCATTCCAACGGGCGACACGGCTGGCGGGATTGCCACCTGCCACAGTGAACCAGCCGCCTGCAATCAGATGTCCCTGGGGCAATGCCAGCAGCGAGGCGACGTCGAAGTTGGCCCCGGACCCGAGCGGGGACCACGCCGTGCCGTTCCAGCGCGCGATGTTGTTGGCGGCGACGCCACCGATCGACTGGAACTGCCCACCAACGACCAGGTCGCCATGGAGCGTCTCCGCAACCGCAAACAGGTTGCCCGCGGCACCGCTGCCGAATGCCGACCACCCAACGCCGTTCCAGGCCGCGATCCCGTTCGCGGCGACACCGCCGGCCGTCGCGAAGCTGCCGACAACCACGAGGTCGCCGTTGGCGCGCTGCATCATCGCGTAGACCGAGCCGCTGACGCCACTGCCCAGAGCGACCCACGCGGCGCCATTCCAACGCGCGATGTGACTCACTGGGATCTGGTAGCCGGACGTCGTGAACTCTCCGCCGGCGACCACGTCGCCGTTCACCATGCACACGAGAGCGTTGACCCGGTTGTCCAGTCCAAGGCCCACGCCCGTCCACGCACTGCCCGTCCAACGCGCGACGTTGTGGGCAAAGACTCCGCCGAGGATCGAGAACCAACCGCCAGCGAGCAGGCCGCCGGTCGGCAGTGCCGCCAACGCGCACACCTCGTTACCGGAAGCGGTCGGGCAAGTGCCAAGGATGGTCCACGACGAACCGTTCCAACGCACCACCCCAGCGCATTCTGAGATCCCCAGCGGCGCATAGGAACCTGCGTAGCATGGGTTGCCATCCGCCAGGGCCGTGAGTGCCGCGACGCGATAATGCACGCCCGCGTACAGGGGCCGCCACGCCGTGCCGTCCCACACCGCTGTGTGGTTGACGACAGTGCCTCCCGCTGTCGTGAAGGACCCGACGGCGACGACTTCGCCGCTCGCAAGCTGGCACAGTGCGTTCACCGCGGGATACGACGACCCTCCGGTGCCCGAGCCCATCGGCGCCCAGGCGGCTCCGTTCCATGTGGCGATGTTCGCGGCGGGACTGCCCCCAGCCGACGCGAACTGACCAGCGACGACGAGGCTGCCGTTCGGCTGCACCACCAGGGCGTTGACCTGTCCATTGACTCCGCTCCCCAATGCGGACCACGCCATGCCATTCCACGTCGCTACGCAGACTGCGCTCACTCCGGAAATGCCCGAGAACCAACCCCCGACGACGAGGTCTCCGTTCGACAACACGGTCAGCGCGGCGATGCTCGGCGCAGCGATGCCTGTCACGAGGCCCGACCATGAGCTGCCGTTCCACCTCGCCACGGAGTTCGCGGTGACCCCTCCCGCCTGCTGGAACTGGCCGCCGGCGACGATGTCTCCGTTGGGCATCTCCACGAGCGCCCTGACAACGCCGTCCGTGCCCGCACCCAAAGGCGACCACGCGACGCCGTCCCACTTGGCGATGTTCGCCGCTGGCGTGCCGCCTGCCGTGGGAAACTGCCCACCCGCGATCAGATCACCGGACCCGGTGACCAACAGTGCCTCTATGCGCGCGCCGAGTGGTTGCACACCACCGCCCATAGGCAGCCACGTAGTGCCATCCCATTCCGCGATGCCCGCGACGGCCGTGGTGCCAGCGCTGCCGAACATGCCCCCGGCCACGAGGTGTCCGTTGGGCAACACGGCCAGCGCCATCACCGCGGAACCGACACCCGCTCCGAACGCGGTCCACGAACCGGTGGCCGGGTCGTACGCGGCGATGCCACCGGTCTCGACAGTGCCAACGCGAGTGAACTCGCCACCGACGACGACGAGCGGCGTGAGCGGCCCTGCTCCATCCGGATCCCACGTGATCGCTGCAAACACCCTCCCGTCCGCGCCCGTCCAACCCGCGCCCGGCTGCCACTGCAAGGAGCACTGGGCGTGCAATGGCGAACACGACGTAACGGCGAACCATGCCGCAGCGACGATCGCCAGCGAGGAGCCTGCAATCATCATCGAGAGCCGGTGAGTCATCGCGTTCGACCTCGGTTCATGGGAGCGGTCAGCGAATCTCGCCGAAGCCGGCCTGCGACAGCGCCCAGGCCGGTCGCAGGTCGAGTGCTTGCACATGCAGCTGGGTGCCGGGCAGCGTGAGCGTGCTGGGGATCGCCAACGACCACGTCGCGGTACCGGTAGTCGTGACCAGCACGTTGGTCATCAGTGGTGCGACCTGCAGCGAACAGCCGGCCGCGAAGGGCGGCGACGGGAGCGCCACGGCGAGCGGATCGAACCCGACCAGCATGAGACCGAGCCCGCTCGCGAGGTTCTGCACGTCGAGCGTGAACACCCCGCCGAGTGCCGGCGCGCTTACGAGCACCAGCGCCGGTTGCGTCCCCGAGGCAGCGCACCCGTTGCCGTAGGGTGTCCACGACGCCGGTGTGCACGTGACGTCGTCGATGCGGAACGCGTCGACCGCTGCTTCGGCGATGGAGTTGTCGGGTCGGTCGGCGACGGTGAAGTGCACGACGAGCTGGCCCGGCGCCGCAAAGTGGTCGCGCACGCGAAAGCCGTGGCGCTGCCAACCGGCGAACGCCTGCAGGTTCTCGACGATGATCATCGTCCCACCATTGTTGGAGGCCTCGACGAGCAACAGGTCGTCACCGGGGACGTCGGTGAACCACAGAGAGTAGCTGACGACGGGATTCGCGAACGCGCTGACGTCGACGGTCTCGGTGACGAGTCGCGTCGGTCCGCCATCGACGTCTTCGCCGTTTTGGTTGCCCGTGACCCAACATCGGCCGCTGCCATCGTGGTCCGAGGTCGGGCCGCCGCTGCCGGTCGGCACGTCGCGAACCCAACCGCCGGCGAGCACACCCGTGTTCACGACGGTCCATGCCGGCGGCGCGGTCTCGAAATCATGGTGGCGCACCGTGGTGATCGTGTCCGCGGCCCGCACCGTGTGCACGGCTGCCGGCGCGGTCGCCGGATCGGCGTAGGTGGGACCACCCTGGTGTTGGGCTGTCCAGTAGTACTGCAGTTCGGTGCCGCACTGGCTCGCGGGCACTTGGGCCTCGAAGACGTTCGGCGTGAGCGCGATGGGAGTCAGGGTCTGGAAGGCGCCGCCGGTCGACACGTGGAATCGCACGGTGCCGGCCAGCAGCGACGTCGCCGGGTCGACGCGCACGCGGATCGTCGACGAACCGTTGGGTGCGACGTGGCTCGGCAGCCCGAGTGGATGCGCGAAGCCCAACCCCACCGGCAGACACACTCCGAGCGGACTTGCCAGTGCCGCTTGCAGCCCTGCATTCGTGGTTGCCGTGCCGTGGTTTGCGCCTCCCATTGCCGTGCAGCCGCCGTGCGTGTGGATGCCGAGGGCCTGGTCGGTAGCGTCGAGCACGATCGGCGAGCCGGAGTTGCCGCCGGTCGTGTCGACGGTGTAGCTCAGGGTCGTGCCGACGAGGCTCACGAAGGGGCCGGCGTGGGTCTTCTGCACTTGCTCCCACGCGGATGTCGGGCCCCCACCGTAGCCGGTGACGCGCACGAACTGGGTCGTGATGGCGGGTAGCGGTGCCTGAACGTGGAAGAACTGGTGACCGTTCGCCTCGTGCGGGAACAACCCGGTCACGGAGTTCGCGAACACACCGAAGTAGCCCCAGTCGTCGCCGATCGCGCCCAAACCGCCCAATCGCTCGGATCCGGCGTCGATCGCATACTGGTCCTGCGGCCCTGGGTGCTGGATCACGCCGCCTATCGAGAGCGGCACGTTGAACTCGACGACCTGCTGGCCGCCGCAGTGGCCTGCCGTCAGCAAGCAGTGGTTGCAGTCGTCGATCAACCACGACGTGCACCCCTGCGGTTGCAGGCGTGCAACGCGCGGATCGTTGCTCAGGATGCGATTGTCGATCGGTCCGCAGATCGTGTCGGTTCCGGCACCCGCTGCGGGACCGGCGTTCACGCTACCGAGGATCCACCGGTTGTCGCCGGTGCCCGGGAACGCGAGCAGTTCGACCAGCACTGCATCGCCGTTGAAGTACGCGGAGGTGTCGCGCCACTCACCGACGTGTCGGCGGTGCTGCGTCTGATGGCTGCCGTCGAACAACGACGTGATCCGCAGGAACGAGCCGTCGCGGCCGCGGTCTGCGGCGCCCGCCAGGAGGACTCCGCGGTACTCGAGCCGCAGCCACGACGCTCCCTGGATGGCGACCAAGCGCGCCCAAACCACCGCCGGTAGCCCATGGGATGCCGCGACGTTGCTGTCGTTGCGCACGACGCCCGAATCGACCCACATGGGGTGACGAGTGCTCTCTTCGAGTGCCACCTGGCCACGGACTAGGGAGCTCGCGACGATCGCCGTCAACAGCACATTGCAAGCAAGGACTCGCATGCGGACCGTGTGTGGGGATGGGGAAGAGGTGCAGCATATCAGGCCGCCGCCGACTGGAGTTCCCATCGCTGCAGCGCGTACGAACAAGTTCCCACCGCGGCGGGTGTACGAACACGGAACATCGCACGAGGCACGCGATCGCAGCGACGTCCCCAGTAGACGTTGCGCATCCGCGTCCACCTCGGCCGCCGTCGGCCTTCCAGACGACGCTGCCGGCTCACGCCGGCTGGGCTTCGCTCGCCATCCCGCTGCAGCTGAACACGTACTCGCCGTTGCGGATCTTCACGTTGACCGACGAGCCCTGACCGAGGTCGTGGTCGAGGATCATCTCGGTGATCGGATCCTCGATGCGGCGCTTGATCAGCCGCCGCAGCTCGCGCGCGCCATACTCCTCCGAGAACCCCTGCTTGGCCAGCAGCACGCGCACGCCGGGCGAGAACGTCGTCGAGATGCCGCGGCGCTTCAGCAGCTCCGCCACCTCGCGCAGCATGTTGCCGGCGATCCGCTGGCACACCTTCTCGTCGAGCGGATTGAACATCACGACCTCGTCGATGCGGTTCACGAACTCGGGGCGGAAGAACTCTCTCAGCGCCTCGAGCGTGACCGTGCGCAGATCGATGTCCCTGAGACTCTGGCGCCGGTGAGCGGCCGAGAACCCCATGCGCGTGCGCACCGCGTCGATCTTCTCGATGCCGAGGTTGCTCGTCATCAGGATCATCGCGTGGTGGAACGAGACCGTCTGCCCCTTGCTGTCCGTGATGATGCCCTCGTCGAGCAACTGCAGCAGCAGGTTGTGCACCTTGTAGTGCGCCTTCTCGACCTCGTCGAACAACACGACGCTGTTCGGCTTCTTCTTGATCGCCTCGGTCAGGAAGCCGCCTTCGTTGTGGCCGATGTAGCCGGGCGGCGAGCCGATCAGCTTCGCGTATTCGTGCGGCAGCGCATACTCGCTGCAGTCGACGCGGATCATCGCCGAGGGGTCGTCGAACAGATTGCGCGCGACGACCTTCGCGAGCTCGGTCTTGCCGGTGCCCGTGCGGCCGACCAGCAGGAACGTGCCGACCGGGTGGGTGGGCCGCTTGAGACCGACGGCCGCCTTCTTGACGGCCCGCACGAGCGAGGCGATCGCTTCGTCCTGTCCGATGATCTGCTGGCGCAGCGTGCGCTCGAGGCTCGCGACCCGGCGGAACAGCGACTGGCGCGCCGCCTCGTTGCCGGGAACCGGGATGAACATGTCCTCGGGCTCGTTCGCGGTCTTCATCCCTGCCGGCGACGGGATGCTGACCTGGTGGATCTCGAGCGACGGGTTCACGTCGATGCAGATCTGGTAGAGCAGCTCCTCGATGATCTCGATGTCGTAACCCTCGTCGAGCCGCTTGACGCCCGCGAGCACCTCGGTTTCGAACGACGGCACGCAGCTGCGGACCACGCGGCGGCGGTAGTTCGACTTGTTCGTGATCGGCGCTGCATGGAGCTCCTGCAGCAGCTCGTCCGAACAGCAGCGCACCTTTATGAACTCGTCGATCAAGTCGAAGTACTTGATCACGAACGCAGCTCCTGGATGCTTCACTCTGTTCCTCGCCGTGGTCTTGACAGGGCCTCAGTCCTTTTCGGGTGCATGCGCTCGGGGACTTGACGGCGCGCGTCCGAAACGCCGAAGTACTGCGGTCGGCACAGTCTGAAGCAGCGTGAATCCAGAAATGAAGTTGTTGGCGGTGCTCGTGCACCGCGGCCTCGTGTCCGCCGAGATGGCGAAGAAGGCACTCGAGTCCGGCGCGCCCGGAACGTTTCTCGTACGGAGCGGCGTGTGTACGGCTGCGCAGTGGGAGCAGTGGCAACGCACGGAGGGCGGCACCCGGCCCGTGCTGACGCGCTACGAAGTGCGCGAGCTGATCGGCGAAGGCGGCGTCGGGCGCGTGTTCGCGGCTGTGGACAAGATCGACAAGCGCGAAGTCGCTCTCAAAGTGATGCGCGCCGAGCTCGCGGCCGATCCGGTGCAGGTCGAGCGCTTCATCAAGGAGGCCCGCTTGCTGCAGGAGCTCGAGCATCCGCACCTCGTGAAGGGCTACCGCGTCGCGAAGGAAGGCGACGCGATCTTCTTCGCGATGGAGAAGCTGCCGGGCCGGTGTCTGCAGGACGTGCTCGGCGACGGCGGCCGGCTCGACGAAGAGAGCGCGCTGCAGGTCGTGGTCGAGGTGGCGGGTGCGCTCGACGCGCTGCACGCGCGCGGCCTCGTGCACCGCGACGTGAAGCCCGGCAACGTGCTCTGGTCCGAGGAACGCGGCGCCGTGTTGATCGACCTCGGCTTCGCGGTCGCGCGCGATGCTGCGGTTGGCGGCGAGACGACCGCGGGCACCGTGCACTACATCGCGCCCGAGCAGGCTCGCGGCACCGAGCCACTCGACGTGCGCGCCGACATCTACGCGCTCGGCGCGACGCTCTACCATCTCGCGACGGGCTCGCTGCCGTTCCAGGGGCGCACGGGCGAGGAAGTGCTCGCGAAGCAGGTGCTCGAATCGCTGTCGGGCGAACGCATCCGCAAGCTGAACCTCTCGCCGCAGCTGCACTACTACCTCGAGAAGATGATGGCGAAGGATCCCGGCATGCGGTTCCAGGACCCGCAGCAGCTGCAGCGCGAGATCGAGGCGTTCCTGCAGCAGCGCCAGGCGCAGCGCGAGCTCGAAGAACAGCAGACCAAGAGCCGCAAGAAGCTCGGCGACCGTGGCTCGATGTTCGACCGCCGTCGTGGTCGCGGGCGGCGCTGAAGCGATGGAGGCGACGGTGGACAGTCGGCGTGAGTGACGGCGAGGAACGTGTGCAACGCTGCCGCCGTCTGGCGCGCGACCTGAAGCAGGCCCTCGAGTCGGCGTCTGCGGAGCACGCGCGCGCTGCCGCGGTGCGGTTCCTGCAGCTGCCGCGGTTCCAGGCGCGATCGATCGACGAGTTGATCAGTGGGCGTGCGCGCCTGCGCCGCGCCGATGCCCACGATGTGATCGCGTTCGAGCACGGCTTCGTCACCTGGGCGGCGTTGCTCGCGGACTCGCTGCCGCTGCTGGCCTGTGTCACGATGTACACGGAGCGCATGTCGCTCTGCCTGAACCGGTGGTTTGCCGACCATGCGTCGGCAGCGGCCTCGCTGCGGGCCGAGGGCGGATTCCTGCTGCCGTATCGCAACCAGTACTTCGTCGCGAGCCGCGAGGCCGTGACGGAGCTCGGTCTCGATCCCGACGATCCCGATTGGGCCCGTATCGGTTTCGACTGGGTGCGACCGCAGGATGCCGAAGCGCACCTGCGTCTGTCGCGTGCGCGGTTCGACGTCATGCTGGCACGCGGTGAGGAACTGCCGTAGCTAGCGAACGACCTTCTTCCAGGCGCGGCGGCGCAGGTCGATGCGCTGCGAACGGAAGTCCTGCGCGCGTTCGACGTCGGCGTGCCAGGTCTTGCCGCGGCGATGTACGCTCTGCACGCAGCAGAGGCCGAGCTGCTCGACGTCGATCCAGTCGCCGCGCTGCAGCGGTGCCGTTGGATCGGGGCTTGCCGCCTCGCTTGCCGTCGACAGCAGTCGCGCGCTTGGCAGGTGCTCGTGCTGCCAGGTCGCCGCGTCGGTGCACACGTCGCAGGCGCCGCAGCCGTTCTCGACGTCGTGGAAACCGAAGTGCTCGTGGATCGTCTGCTTCCTGCACGCGGCCTCGGTCGCGTAGCGCACCATGCGCAGCAGCCCCATGAGGTCGTGCTTCCTCTTGTCCTCGGGCAGCCACGCGTCGAGCTCCTCGTCGTCGGGCAGGCGAACGAGCTCGAAGTCGCGCCCGAGCTCGCCGGTCGTGCAGCCCGCGCTCGCCAGCAGCCGCAGCACGGTCGCGATGCGTCCGTCGTGGCGGTTCTTCGTCAGGAAGCTGTTCTGCAGCGTCTCGAGGTCGACCGCGTGCACGCGCTCGCCGAGGCCCTGCAGGTGATTCACGACCTGCCGCGCGAAGTCGGCCGTCGGATTCGCCCACTCGGTGAAGTCGCGCTGGATCGCGAGATCCTGCTCGCGATAGAGCAGCTCGCAATAGGACCCCAGGCTGTCGCGACCCGCGCGGCCGACCTCCTGGTAGTAGGCCTCGAGCGTGCGCGGGATCTGCCAGTGCACGATCGCTCTGATGTCGGCCTTGTCGACGCCCATGCCGAACGCGTTCGTCGCGAGCATCAGCGCGTTCTCGCGGTCGACGAACGCGCGCTGATGCGTGCGCCGTTCGTGCGCCGACATGTCGCCGTGGTAGAGCAACGGCCGGTAGCCGTGCCGCTGCAGCTGCGCTTCGAGCGCCAGCAGATCGCGAATCAGCGCTGTGTAGACGATCGCTGGGCCGCCCGTGCGCTGCAGCACCGCGAGCAGCCGCGCGAGCTTGTCGTCGTCGTGGTCGCAGTGCTGCACCGACAGGAACAGGTTCGGCCGCGCGAGACCCGTGTGGAACAGCGGCGCGTCCTGCAGCCCGAGCACGCTGCGGATGTCGGCCTGCACCTCGGGCGTCGCGGTCGCGGTCAGCGCGAGGCACGGTGGGTTGCCGAGTGCACGCCGCACGTCGCCGAGCCGCAGGTAGTCGGGCCGGAAGTCGTGACCCCAGTGGCTGACGCAGTGCGCCTCGTCGACCGCGAGGCGGCGCACGCCGATGCCGCGCATGCGATCCAGGAAACCCTCGACGCGGAACCGTTCCGGCGTCACGTAGAGCAGCTTCACGGCGCCGCTCTGCACGGTCTGCAGGCGCCGCTCGCGTTCGCTGCGCTCGAGCAGGCTGTGGATGCAGGTGGCCGGCAGCTGCCTCGCAGCGAGTGCCGCGACCTGATCGTCCATCAGCGCGATCAGCGGCGAGACGACCACGGTGAGCCCATCGTCGACGAACGCCGGCAACTGGTAACACAGCGACTTGCCCTCGCCGGTCGGCATCAGCACGAGCGCGGACCCCGACGCGAGATGGTGCTCGATCACGGCGCGCTGCACGCCGCGGAAGCTGCGGTACCCGTACAGGCGGTGCAGGGACTCGGTCAGGTCAGAAACCACGGAACAGAGCCTAGGCCGCGGGCAGGCACCTTGCGACTTCGCCTGCGAGCGCTTGCCAACCCGGTTCCTTGCCGTGAGCTGGCATCGGCGACGAAACCAACGCGACCTTGCCCCCGTCGTCCCACTCGCTGGCATGAAACCACCTGCCAACACCATCGAGGAGTGGCGAACCCGTGCCCGGCAGAACTTGCGTGCCGCCATCCTGCTTGCGGCAAGGCACCCGCCGCTGCTGTACCCAGCCGTCTCCCGCATCTACTATGCCTGCTTCCAGGCGACCTGCGCAGCGCTCCGTGCGAAGGGATTCCCGTGCGGCGGAGCCCATGGCGATGCGTGGCGTCTGGCCAACCATGTCCGGTTGGGGTTGGGTACGAAGCTTCACCGCCTCTACGCCATGCGTCGCGCTGCCGACTACGCTACCGCGAACATCACGGCCGGCGAAGCACGCGATGTTGTGGCAAGATACGCGACGTTGACCCGCGAACTCGGCATCGCGGAGGAACCATGAAACCTCAGATAAAGGCGATTCTCGACCTGCTCGGTGCCAACGACTTCCCCTACCCGGTCGCGATCTTCCCCGACCACGACTTCGATCTTGGGCCGATCCTGTCCGTCCTGGCATTCGATGTGCCCGAGAGCGTGTACCTCGACGTGTCGGAACACATCGTCGAGCTGCTGTGGCCAGTCGAGACTCAGCCGATGTGGTTGGGCGGCGCGATCCACGACTTCGAGTCGGCCGAGCAGCGAGCGAGATTGCCCGAGGACACGGTGTGGTACGAGCCGAGGCGCACGCACGCGCAGACGAACTGACTCGCGTCCGCCCTGGGCCGCGGCGTGCCGCCAACCACGTCCGCTTGGGACTTGGCACCAAGCTGGCTCGCCTTTACTCCTTCCGTCGGATGGCAGACTACGCGACAGCACAGATCCGAGACGATGATGCTCGTGACCTCGTGGCGGTGCATGCCACCCTGACTCGCGAACTGGGCATCACGGAGTCATCATGAAGACTGACATTCGAACGATCATCGACCTGCTTGCTGAGGACGACTTTCCCTTTCCTGTCGCGATCTTTCCCGACCACGACTGCGACCTTGGGCCGATCACGTCCGTAAACGCGTTCGACGTTCCTGCAGAAGCGATTCTCGACGTGTCCGAGCGCATCACTGAATTGCTCTGGCCCGTCGAGATACAACCGATGATCCTGGCTGGCGCGAACTACGACTTCGACTCTGCCAACCAGCGAGCGAAGTTGCCCGAGGACACGGTGTGGTACGAGCCGCGGCGCACGCACGCGCAGTCGCGCTGATCGATCGCCGACTACCCGAGGTCCTTCAAGCTCTGCTCGACGCCCGCGAGCTGCTGCCGCAGCCCTTCGAGGTTCGCGCGTTCGCGATCAAGGGCTTGCTCATGTTGCTGTGCTGAAGCCTACGACGCCACCGCCCGGCGGATCGCCTCGATAGCCTTGTTCAGCGACGGCACCTTCTTGCGCACGCAGTCACGCAGGTCGCGGCGCGTTGCATCGCGCCCCACCTTCTGCAGCAGCAGATCCCTGGCGTTGATGTCCTTGTCCATCGCCTCGGCCACGAGTTCCTCGTCGAGCGTCTTGCGCGGATCGCAATCGCGAATCGCCTCGATGACCGTCTCCAGGTTGTTCTCGAGCAGCACGACCGTCAGACGATCAGGTTGCGAACAGGTCTTGCGGATTCGTTCCTCGATGGTCGCGGAGGACATGCTGGCAGTGCCGACGCGCTTGCGCACTTCGTCGGCGTCGACAATGGCCAGCACCGGTCGCCGCCCGGGTGCCATGCGTGCCCAATGCTTCGCATCCTTGAGAGCGGCGAGCAGCTTGTCGACGCCGTTCAGGGCAATGGCAGTGGCTCGCTTCCCCAGTTGATGCCAGGGTAGGCCGGTGGCGTCGGCCACCATCCCCAACAGCAACTCGTGCGGACCGAACGCCTCCTTTGCGCGTTGGTCCTCGTAGAGCACGGTGATCGCGGTCACCTCTTCGATCCCTTGCGACGCGGGGCACGGTTTGCCTCGCGAACCTCCATGACCGCTGCCTCGAGGCCCGAACTGCGCAGATCGCCGAGCCCACGAAAGTCGCTGAGCCACTTCTGTAGCATGTCAGGATCCGGGCGCAGGAGCTGGGTCGCGCGCTGATCGTCGAGCTGGCACAGAACGACGGAACTGGCAGGCTCGCGCAGCACGTCGAGAAAACGATCCGAGTGCGTCGTGACGATCACCGGGCACTTCTTGCTGATTCGCTCGAACATCGAGACGACGCGCGTGAGCAATGCCGGATGAAGGTGCAGCTCCGGCTCGTCGAACGCCAACAGGCTGCGTTCCGACGGCATCCGCATCAAAGCCACGAAAGTCAGATAGGCGAGCGTGCCGTCGGAGAGTCCGGCAGCCGGGATCAGTGCTCCGAGCGACTTGTAGCGGATCGCCAAGGCGTGCTGACCGCCGGCGGCGTAAGGCTGCACAGTCACGGAATCCACGTCGTCGCCGAGGCCAAGGCGTACGTAGTCCATGGTCTCGTTCCAATGAGCTTCGCCGTACTCGCTGCGCAACTTCGCGAAGACGTTGGCGAGGTTCGATGCGAGCACTTCGAGCCGCGATGCAGGCTGCAGCATGCTCGACTCACGGCTGGCGGACTTGCGTGCGAAGCGCTTTGCCACCCATGCTGGCACGACCTCGAACGGGACGTGAACCTCGATTCCTTGAAGCACGCGGATCAGTCGCTCGATGGCGAGAAGTTCGATGGATCGCTCGCCCACGCGATGTGGTTGGCCACCGAGCATGGTCATCAGCAAGCGACCACCTTCCCTGCCTACCTGTACGAGCTTTTTCTGGGCTGGATCGAACACCAGGGCTTCTGACTCGTCGCGCCGAAAGGCGCATCGCCTGGTTGCGCCCGTTCCATTGACCCAAAGCGACTCCTCCGGGATCGACACCGAGTGATTGGTGTGCTGGACCGTGAACCCGTAGTGCAGCTTCGGCTCGCGTTTTGGATTGTCGCTCTCGATCTCGACCGAAAGCGTCAGCGAGTTGCCGCCGGCGCGCACCGGCGACGGATGCTCCTGGAAGTAGTCCTGCAGCGAAGCACCCGAGTTCGCGAAGTAGCGGAGCGTCTCGCAGACTTCGATGAAGGTGCTCTTCCCCGAGCCGTTGTCGCCAATCAGCACCGTCAACCCCGAGAGCTCCAGCGTCACGTCGGCGAGGCTGCGGAACCCCTGGACTCGCAGTCGAGTGATCCGGTCGGTCATCTACTGAACCGCTCCATGTGCGCAGCATCCTCGCAGAGTTCCACCCAGCGCACCAGTACCCGATGCGCGTCGAGAATGCCTGCAGGACCGTGGTGCTGGGCAACGCGCTTCGATCGCTCGCGAGGAGGTGCTGCGCACTGACTGCGCATCGCCGATCGGAGCCGACCTGGTGAACGGATTCACAGGGGCACTGTGGCCGCGAATGCTACCCCAGTTCGCGCAGGCTCTGCTCGACGCCCGCGAGTTGTTGCCGCAGCGCGTCGAGGTTCGCACGCTCCTTCGCGATCACCTGCGGCGGGGCCTTCGCGGTGAACCCCTCGTTGCCGAGCTTCTTCTCGATGCTGCCGATCTGCGCGCACAGCTTCTCGACCTGCTGTTCGAGCTTCGCCTTCTCCTTCGCGAGATCGACGACGCCGAGCAGGAACGCCTTGCTGCTGCCGTGCACGACCGTC
>Ga0111538_10000301_pt1 | contig 63515 bp, 53 predicted proteins | sample SoiMethybrSBSTD1_FD_79669 | JGI IMG/M metagenome (GOLD analysis project Ga0111538, IMG submission 79669) | Bulk soil microbial communities from a Populus tree surrounding site in Tennessee, USA - Soil MetaG P. TD hybrid SBSTD1 (version 2)... | ecosystem: Environmental > Terrestrial > Soil >...
GCGTTCAACGCATCTTTGTATATCGCGTCGCAGTTCTTGACGTAGATCGCCAGTGAGGCCTTCTTCGGCTGGAACTGCGGCGGCATCGGGCTTCCCAGCATCAGCACCGCGTCGCCGAATCCGAGCTCGCAGTGCGCGACGTTCCCGCCCGGCATGTCCATGCGGAGCCGCTGCCTGGCGCCGAGTACCTTCTTGTACCAGTCGATCGCTTGCGCACAATCGTCGAGTACGGTGACCGACGACAACACGGGGTAGCCTTTCGCAAGCCACGACACCTTCGCGGGCTTCTTCGCGACGCGCGCGGGCTTCCGGCCTTTCGAAGTCCCCTTCGATTTCTTCCTGGTCTTCGCCACGATGTCCTCCAAGGCTGGAATCATATCGTGGCCTCGAGGGTTCGGCGTTGGACCCTTTTCGCGCGAACGGTGTCTTTTCAGTCAACGACAGTCCGGCTGAACCACCCCCGCTGAAGCTATGGCGGTCAAGAGCCGGACACTACGATCACGATGGGCTTCATCGATTCGGTCATCCTGAATCTGACCGAACGCTCCTGTCGGACCTTTCAACGGTTGACGGGCAGGACGAACGTGTGGCTCGCGGTTCAGCTTACGAATCTCAGCATCATCGTCTACTTCGTCTGGGCGGCGATGTATTCGGCGGCGATCGATCTCACGTCGCGGATGCTGCTCGCCGCGTTCTGCGCCGTCCTCATGTATGCGTTGACTCAGACGCTGCTCAAGGTGCCGATCGAATCGTCCGAAGCAGCGGCCTATCAGCGAGTCGCGAAGGGGTACCGCAATCCACGGCGGCTCCGTGACGCGCTTCTCCGCATCTCGTTCTTGACGATGTCGGTCTTGCTGATTGGTCCGATGCTCTTCGTCTACATCAATCGGCACCTCGTCTTCTTCGCCATCTTCTTCGTGCTCAGCTACTCGCTCATCGTCATGACGACAGTGGTGCTCTATCTCCTGGCCTGCGATCCACTGCCGCCATGTCCAGCGCTCGTGAAGCAATGGATCGCAGCTCTGTTTCGCGTGGGAGCTGAGGAAACGACACGGTAGGGTGCCCCTCGGGATGAGGACCGCGCTCGATCGTTTCAAAGAGGCTCAAGCCCAGCGCGCGTCCGGGTTCGAATCAGCGTTGCTTGAGATTCAATCCGGCCAGAAGCGCGGCCATTGGATCTGGTACGTCTTTCCTCAGTTGTCAGGGTTGGGCCGCTCGACGATGTCGCGCATTTACGGCATCGCCGGGAAGGAGGAAGCGGCGGAGTATCTTCGCGATCCCCTCCTTCGTTCCCGGTATCTGACGGTGGCGACGGCGGTGGCGGGACAGCTCGCGCGTGGAGTGTCCTTCGACGTGCTGATGAATTCGTCGATCGACGCGATGAAGGTCGTATCGTCGCTGACCCTGTTCGGCCACGTCGCCAGACGGCTGCACGCGGCCGAGGGCGTCGCCGAGCACAAATCCATTGCCGATGTCGCCGACCGGCTCTTGCAGAAGGCTGACGCCGAAGGCTATCCGCCGTGCCGCGTCACACTCGATCGACTGAAATAGAACATTTGTGATTTGTGATCTTTGATTAGTGATTCGTTGTTGATTGCTGATTGGTGATTGGGCGATTTATTGGTGATTTGGCAGGCGCGGGGCGAACATCTCCGCGTCTCATCTTCAATCAACAATCAGAGATCACCAATCAACAACGAATCAAAGATCACCAATCAAAGATCAGAAATCTCTATTTGCGCTTCTCTTCCGCTCGCGCTCCTGCGAGGATGTTGGCCAGGCCGTAGTTGCCTTCGTGGCACGCGTACTCCATCACGAAGCCATCCACTCTTGTCATCGGCACTTCAGCGCTCCACGGACGCGCCCAGACCGTCGGATCGGTGATCGTGAACGAGTACGTGAGGACGTTATCGCTCGTTCGCGTGAAGCGCTCGATCAGGCGCAGGTTGCGGTCGACCAGGCCTGGAACGCCGAACGTGCCGGTGCCATGGTCGGTGAAGTTGCGCGTCTCGACGACGAGCGTCGAGCCCTCCCAATGTCCGCGCGGTTCGCCAGTCCAAAACCGAAGCTGTTCGCCGAGTGCCGGCCGCCCGTCGAGCGGCACGATGCGGGCGTCGTGCACCATCTCGTTGACGATGACGACGTAGCCGGGGCTTTGGAAGATCTGGACCAGATTGTTGTAGGGCCCCGGCACCATCGGCGGACCGGAGTTGAAGCCCATGATGCAGCGCTCGGCGAGCGGCAGGTCGCTCGGCGTGCGACGTAGTGCACGCGCCTCGTCGCGTGCGCGCGCGATCGCCTGGGCCTGGGGCGTCAGCGCCGGGATGCGGCCGTCAGGCGGATCCACCACGAGCGACGTCCGTCGCGTCCGCACCAGCCTGCGCCCGTTGGGTTCCCACCACCACCCCAGGTTGTAGATTCCGGGATCGGTCTCCGCGCGCGGCACGCCGCCGAGCGAGCCCGGGGACGTTTCTTCGGTCTGAACGCGCTGCTGATTGATCTGCTTCTCGACGGCCGCCGCTTCGCTCTCGGTGTAGAACTCGCGTCCGCCAACGTTTGCCGGGCGCTCGAGCGCAGTGATCGTCGTGAAGTCCCAGCTGCCCTGAAGATCAGGGTCGCCCCACGGTGTGCGTTCGATGGATTGTCTGGGCTGCGCTTGCGCCCACGCAGCCGCGTGGGCCAGAAGAACGATCGCGGTGAGGACGTGCCTGGTGTACCGCATAAGCCACGGGCCGCCTACAGGAGGCCCCTAGGAACGCGCCCCTACTTCGTCAGCTTCCTCATATACGCCTCGAGCTTGTCGTTCTCGTAGGTGACGGTGTTGAGGAACAGGCTCTCGAGCAGGTACTTCTTGCGGTCGTCGTCGTCCATTTGCTCGATCAGGAGGGTGATCTCGCGGACCATGTCTTCGAACGAGCGTTGCAGCTCGCGTTTGGCGGTGACCTCCCGGTACAGCGTCTCCATGATGGCGAGCAGGTCGCCGTCGAGCGAAATCTCGGCGCCGGTCGACGTCTTGATCGTACGCATGGTCATGCCCCGAAGCTTTTGAGCGCCGACGCCTCGTCGGCGTGAATCTCGAGAAAGTTCTGCGCCCCCGTCATCGACAGCATCGTCTCGACGCGCTTCTGCACGCCGGCCAGCTTCAGCGCGCCGCCGGCGGCGCTGGCCTGTCGATACAGATCCATCAGACAGCCGATCGTGGCGCTGTCGACGTAGGTCACCGTCGTGAGGTCGAGCAGCACCTTGCGATCGCCGCTGCCGATGAGCGACGTGATGGTGTTGGCGAACTCCGACAGGATCGGGTACATCAGGCGGCTCTCGTTGACCCGCACGATGGACACGTCGTGGGTGCGCTCGGTGGTCAGATTCATCTAGGTGACTCCGGTTCTCGGGATGGCGTCCTGCTGCTCGCGCAGCTTCTGGATCTGCCGTGCCAGTTCGGTGCGGCCCCGGTTGATGCGCGACTTCACCGTCCCCTCGGGCAGGCGCAGCTTGGTCGCAATCTCCTGATACGTCAGCTCCTGAATGTCGCGCAACATCACCGCGGTGCGCAGCGTGGGCGCGAGCTTCTCGAGCGCACGGCGCAGCAGCGTGACGCGGTCGCGGTGTTCGAGCCGGGTGTCGGCGCGGATGTCGGGCGACATCGGCTGATGGTCCGCGGGATCGACATCGCGGTTGATCGTCTCGCGCTCCTTGCGGACGGCGCGGTAATGATCGATGCAGAGATTGCGGCTGACGCTGATCAGCCACGTCTGGAAGTTGGCGCGGCGGTCGAACGTGTCGAGCGACTTGAACAGCTTGAGGAAGACGTCCTGGGTGAGATCCTCGGCCTGGTCGTGGCTGCCGACGAACTTATACGCGACGTTGAAGACCTTCCGGCGGTACAGCCGGACGATCGACTCCCACGCCGCCTGATCGCCGTTCAGGCAGCGCTCGATGATTTCATCGGTGGCCTGCGTCGATGCAGAGGAGCTATCAGCGGACATGAGTGGCGAAACGTCCGGCACGAGCCGTCAGGCGCGTCCCCGATGCGATATTGGCGGGAATGCGCGCATCATAGCATGCCTGCTGGCGTCGAGCGGAGGCTCAGCCTCGGCGGCCGCGTGGCTAAAGCCCGCGCTCTCCGGGTGTCCAGTTGGTAAACTCCCGTAGAGTGTACCGCCCGTTCCATACCACTCCCCAAGGGCTCTTCTGCGACGGCGTCCACGTGCAATCCATCGTCGACCGGGTGGGCACGCCGGTGTACGTCTATAGTGCGCAAGCGATCCGCGCGGCCTACCGAGCCATCGACAGCGCGTTCGACGGATATCCGCACTTCGTGCACTACGCGCTGAAGGCCAACTCGACGCTCGCCCTGCTTCGTCTGCTGCGCTCGCTCGGCAGCCGCGCCGACGTCAACTCGGGTGGCGAGCTCACCGTGGCGCTGCGCGCCGGGTTCGACCCGAAAGACATCGTCTTCACCGGTGTCGGCAAGACGCGCGAGGAGCTCGACGACGCGATCATCAAGGGCGTCGGCACGATCAACGCGGAATCGGCCGGCGAGCTCGATCGTATCGCGGCGATGGCCACTCGCGTCGGGCGAACCGCGCGCGTCGCGCTGCGGGTTAATCCCGACATCGACGCGAAGAGCCACCCCAACATCTCCACCGGTCTTCGCACCAACAAGTTCGGTGTCCCGCTCAGCGAAGCCCGGCGCGTCTATCAGGAGCGGCGCACGCTGCGCGGCGTCCAGTTCGTCGGCGTGCACGTCCACATCGGGTCGCAGATCACGACGGCGGAGCCGCTGCGCCGGGCCGCCGAAGTGCTCGTCTCGCTCGCGCTCGATCTGACCGAGGACGGGTTCCATCTGGATCACATCGATCTCGGTGGCGGTCTCGGGATCTCGTACGAAGGTCACGCGACCGTCACGCCAGCCGAGTATGCCGCGATCGTACTTCCCGAGCTGCGCCGGATCGGCGTGCCCGTCGTGCTCGAGCCCGGACGCGCCGTCATCGGGCATTCCGGTGCGCTGGTGGCGAAAGTGGTCGACACCAAGCAGTATCCCGACGGCCGCCGCTTCATCGTGCTCGATGCGGGGATGACCGAGCTGATGCGCCCTGCGCTCTACGGATCGTTTCACCGCATCGTCCCGGTCGGCACTCCCGCTGGCGCTGAAACGGCGTACGACGTGGTCGGCCCGATCTGCGAGAGCAGCGATGTCTTTGCCACGGACCGTCCGCTGCCGGAGCTGGGGGTCAATGACGTCGTCGCGCTGCTCGACACCGGCGCGTATGGCGCCGTCATGGCGTCCAACTACAACCGCCGGCTGCTCGCACCTGAAGTGCTCGTCGACGAGAAGCAGTGGACGATCATCCGCCGTCGCCAGACGCTCGACGACGTGTTGGCGCTCGAATTGTGAAATGGGCGTGTCGGGTCTGCTGATCGCGTTCGAGGGCCTGGACCAGAGCGGCAAGCAGACCCAGGCGGAGCTGCTGCGCGATCGGTTGACGGCATCGGGCGAGCGCGTGCAACTGCTGTCGTTTCCCGACTACACGACGGCGATCGGCCGCGAGATTCATGAAGCACTGCATGGCGGGCGCGACTACGCCGCCGATGTGATGCAGCTGCTGTATGTCGCGAATCGCTACGAGTGGAAAGGGCGGATCCGCGACGCGCGGGATCGCGGCACGATTCTCGTGTGCGATCGGTATCTCGCGTCGAGTGTCGCGTACGGCGCGGCGCAGGGGCTCGACGCGGAGTGGCTGCTGCTGATTCAGCGGTTCCTGCCGCAGCCCGACATCACGTTCCTGCTCGACATCGCGCCCGAGGTCTCGGCGCGGCGAAAGGCGTCCGATCGCGATAGGTACGAACGAGACCTGGCGTTGCTGGCACGTGTTCGCGCAAGCTACCTGCAGCAGGCCGAGGCAGGCTGGGTTCGCCTCGACGCCGACCGTGATAAACAAGCCGTTGCGGCCGATGTGTACGCGGCGATGTTGGCGCGGCGGGTCTAAAGACCCGCCTCTACAACGCTCAAAACACCTTCAACACGGGATGGGCCTTCCCGGCCGCGAGCTCCGCGTCGAAGACATTCCACGTCGTGAGGCCGTCGTTGCTCTCCGGCTCGAGCAGGTAGAACGCGAGGCGGCCGCGGGGTTGGTTGGTCCGAACGACCAGCGAGTCCGCGGGTATCTCGTCTTCGCGCCGCTCGAATTGGCCGGTCACTGTCGTCTCGCGATGCCCCTGAAACGGCTGTCTGGCGTGCTCGACCTCGTCGACGACGAACGCATCGACGACCCGGCGCGATGGAGTGGTGACCCGCTCCACCACGATGCCATGAGTCCGCAACACACCTTCGACCGAATTGAGTACCGCAGCGGACGATGAGCGCACGACGTACTCGCGCGGGACGCGACGCGTCGTCGTCGCGACGAAGCGGTCGTAGACGGTCATCTTCGTCGGCGTCGCCTCGCTCTCGACCATGACGCGCATCCGCTTGCCAGAGACTGGATTGGGCTTCGTCGTCACCGCGCCGACCAGCACGTCGACGGGAGTGGGCAGCGGCTGCAGATCGAAGGCGATCGCTTGTTCGCTCGTCGCCGCCCGGCGAGCCCACTCCGTGTCCGCGCGCCTGGTGAGCGCGCGGATCGTGGCGGCATTGGCGGAGACGAAGCGCACGATCTCTTCGACGAAGGCCTCCGTGACCTTCACGCGCCGTTCGAAATCGAGGTAGCTGTAGGCCTCGGAGAGGATCGAGAGCCGGTTGCGCAGGCCGACGTAGTTGGTGCCGAATCGCGGCCGTCCATCGAACGTCCGCCACGCTTTTCGGCGCGTATCGGCGGCGGGGAACCCGTCGAGCTCCGCGTCGAGCGCATCGGCATGCGCGAAGTTGCCGTAGTCGTAGATGCGGAACTGGTGGCGCGACGCCATGGCCTGACGTACGGCCGGCAGCAGCCGCTCGCGGGCGAACGCGGAGATCCGTTCGTCGGTATTGGGATTGAGTCCTGGTGCGTACGTCAGGTGATACCCGTGGTACGACCCGTTCGTGGTGTGCAGGTCCACGACTACATCGGGGTCCCATCGATTCATGAGCGCCACCAGTGCTCGGGCCTCCGCCGATTCGAGCTTCATGAAGTCGCGGTTCAGATCCAGGCCGTTGACGTTCTCGCGGATGCCGACGCCGCTGATCGGCCCGTTCTGTTCGGTGCGGTTCTCGACGCTGATCCGCTCGTTGCCGTCAGCGTTGTAGATCGGCGCGAACAACCACACCGCGGACGGGAGCAGCGGCTGCAGGTCGCCGAGGGTCAACCGGCGTGCGAGGTGGAGCAACGCTTCCTTCCCCTCGACCTCGCCCGCATGAATGTTGGCCATCACCAACACGACCGGGAGGCGTTCCTGGGTCGGCATCGCCGGAGGATTGCCGAGCACGAGCAGCGGGAGTGCGCGTCCCTCTTCCGAGTTCCCGAATGTCTCGAGGCGCACGCGCGGCGTTCGCTTGGCGAGCGCGTCGAGAAATGCGAACACGTCTGGATAGCGGCTCGTTTCGCTGAACCGGCTCTGCTCGGCGATCGAGCGGGGTTCGCCGCCTTGCGCATGCATCGCGGCGTCAGTCACGAGGAGACCGGCGACGCACCACAGGAGGACAGACGACCGCACGCCTCCACTGTACTGCGATTGGCCTGGACCGATGGATCAGTCGGTGAAGACCGTCAGCTTGCGGAACTGAATCAGCCACTTGCCATTGCGCTTGACGAGGTGGTCTTCGGAGCGGCCCATCGCCGCCGCGATCATCTTGCCGTCCGAGTCGCGACGCACGGTCTGCCAGTACGACTGGTGGAGCGCCTCTCCCGGCTTGGGGAAGGTGATGCGTACGTTGCTGATCACGTGGTACAGGTTCGCGGTCGGCAGTCCCTTCGCCTTGTTGTTGTCGCGCCGCTGGATCAGCCCGGTGACGATCTTGCGGATCTCGTCGCGGCCCTTGCTGATGGTGCCGTTCGAATCGATGACGGCATCGTCGGTGAAGACGGCGACGTAGCCATCGGCATCGAGTGAATCCACCGTCCAGACATAACGCGCCATCACGTCTTCGACTGCGATGCGATCTTCGTGGGTCCCAAGGGTTCCTTGGGCGGCGGAAAGTGCGGGTGCGATGACGAACGCGATGAAAGCGTGACGAAGTCGCATGACTGAGCGCGCGGATACTAGCACGGAAGTGATCTCAGCTAGAGCCCGGCAGGAGATCATGGGAGGCCCAGTCGCAAAAGACCGCATCCAGCGTCTCGACGTCGTCGCTCTGTCCACCAGGAGGAGGAAACGGCGACCGGAACGTAAATGCGTGCGGCGTTGGCCCGTGCGCTTTGAGATGCTCCAGCCGCGCTCGCGCTTCCAGCACGGTGGGGATGTGTCCGACCGGGATCCACCAGAGCGCCAGAATCGGCCCCGGGATCGGCTCGAACCACTGTTCGCGGTTGCGGAGCGACTCGACGTGGTGACTCTTGTAGACGAACTGCCGTAGCGACTCGAGCGTTTCCCACACAGAGAGATTGATGGCCATCAGATCGTCGCCCTCGTACGGGCGCACCGCGGTGGCATTTCCGTCTTCCGTCTGCAGCCGCCACACGAATCCCGGGCTCCGGTCAGCAAGAGCGTTGACGGGATCAAGTCGCGCCCGAAAGCCTTCCATCGCTGGAGAGTCGATCGGGGCCCGGAACCGGCCAATGTTGACTTGCGCGAGGTGGTAACCCGACACGATGCTTCCTCCCTCGAGCGGACGACTTAGGAAGTCTGTCCTTCATTTCGTCGCTTGTGCTTGTACAACAAGTCGATGCACTTTCGACACGTGACCGCCCCATGGTCGGCCGTCGCGATGCCTTCCATGTCAGCTCGGTGGGCGGCTTCCTTGTCCCGCGGATTGCACACCACCATGCCGTCCTCGTTCAAGGCGTGCAGGTCACGCGTGTGCCTCCTGTCAGCATGCTTGGATCGCACGTCGGCCTCCCGTTGGGGCTGAGCAGAGTCGAGATCTCTGTTTTTTCCCGTTGCTCTCGGTGCCTTCGCGCGCGCGACCGTCACGGCGCGCACCTCCGCAGCGCCCGCCTCTTTCAGCACGCGTGCGCATTCGTTGAGTGTAGCGCCGGTTGTCCACACATCGTCGACGAGGACGACTCGTTGACCGGCGACGTACGAGTCGAGTGTCTTCACTCGCACGAATGGTGAGAGGCGGAACGCGCCGCGCACGTTGCGGCGCCGCGCCGATGCCGTGAGTCCCGCTTGCGGGCTGGTGGCCCGGCTGCGCCACAGCGCGTGCACCACCGGCAGGTCGAGCGCGTGCGCGAGATCCGCGGCCTGATTGAAACCGCGCGTGAGCCGCCGCCACGGGTGCAACGGCACCGGGACGACCGCGCGAACGTCCGACAGCAGATCGGCCGAAGTCAATCGCAACATGTCACCGAGCCTACGCCCGACGGTTCGCCGTCCCTCGTATTTGAAGGCGTGAACGATCGCGCGCAGTTCGCCTTCGTACATCCCGATTGCACGGCCAGCGTCGATCGCGCCCGGCCGCCGGCGGCATGCCGCGCATCGCTCCATCTCGACGCTGATCGCGCGCCACGACGGCAGCATGTCGCCGCAGGTCCGGCACAACGGTGGCGACAGCAGCGGGATGTTCATCCAACACGACGCGCACACCGCGCCCTCGAGGGGGTGCTCGAGCACGCGCGCACACCCCGCGCAGTGAGGCGCGAAGATGACCGAGACGAGCGCGTCGGCGATGCCCGTCATCAGTGAGCGTGCGGAATCGGCGCCGTTCATCGCGACGCCGTCGACGCGGAGCCTAAAGGCCCCGCTCTACAAGAGGATCGCTGAACTGGTGGCGCAGGGCGTTGCCCCACAGCCGCTCGAGACCGTAGAACGCGCGGCAGTCGCGGCTGAAGATGTGGACGACGAAGTTGAAGTAGTCGAGCAGGATCCATTCCGACTTGTCGAGCCCTTCGGCGAGCGACGGCCGCTCGTGCAGCTCCTTCTTCAGCGTCTCGTCCACCGCATCGGCAATCGCCGCGATCTGCCGCGGGTTGCCGCCCGTGCAGATGACGAAGTAATCGGTGAACCCGGCTGCCTTGCGCAGATCGAGCACCACGACATCCTCCGCCTTCTTGTCGAGGGCGGCGCGGACGGCGACCGTGACGGCGCGCGGGAGCTTTGCCGCCGTCTGCCGGGCCGCTTTCGCCGGTGTTGCCTTGACGGGCGCTCGCTTCGGAGCGCTAGGTCGGGACGCGCTGCTTTTGGCCATGCAAGTTGTCTACCGCTCCATACAGACGATGCCCGGCGATGTGCCGTTCGACGGCGCGGGGCACGAGATCGTCGATCGGCCGGCCCGCCTCGAGCCGTGCACGGACCATCGTCGACGACACATCACGTGTCCGCGCCTCCACGAGAAACACGAATGTTGTCGTGCCTTGAATAAGATCCGGGTCGGGCCGTCGCAGCCGTGTGGCGATCTGCGGTGTGCGTGCCGCAGCCGCCTCCAGCGTCGTTCCCGGCCTCGCGATGACCACGAAGTGCGCGCCGTCGAGCACAGCGGGGAATTGATGCCACGTGGCAATTTCTGCAAACGCGTCGGCACCCAGAATGAAGAAAAGCTGCGACACCTGCCACCCCTCGTTCCGCAGCGTCTGCAGCGTATCGGCCGTGTAGGACGGCCCGTCGCGCTGCAGCTCCAGGTCTGACACGCGATACGTCGAGTGATCGGCGATCGCCAGCGCTGCGAGCGCGAACCGGTGAAACGCGCTGGCATGTGGATCCAGAGGACGATGCGGCGGATCGTGCGAAGGCACGAACAGGATCTGGTCGAGCCGCAGCGCGCGCTGCGCGGCCTCGGCGACGTCGAGATGGCCGACGTGAATCGGGTCGAACGTGCCTCCGAGCACACCCAGGCGCCGCGCCGCACTCATCCGTCGCGCCGCAGCCGCCCCGGCGTAATCAGATCGATCGTCTCGCCCTCCGGCGTCTGAACATCGAGCTCGACCTCCGCTTCGCGCGCCACGGCGATCTCGCGCCACATCGCTTCGAGCAGCTCTCCGGTCCCCTCACCGGTCACTCCCGAGATCGCAAACACGGGAAGACCCAGGACTCGTACGTGTCGCGTCAAGGCGTCGAGCCGCGACGGGTCGTCCAGCGCATCGATCTTGTTGGCCGCGACAATCTGAGGTTTCGCCGCCAGCGCGGAGTCGTGCAGGCGCAGCTCGTCCTGGATCGTGTCGAAGTCTTCCACCGGATCGCGGCCCGACGCGCCAGAGACGTCGACGAGATGCACCAGCACCTTCGTGCGCTCGACGTGGCGCAGAAACTGATGCCCGAGCCCGTGGCCTTCGTGCGCTCCTTTGATCAAGCCGGGCACGTCCGCGACCACGAAGCTGCGATTGTCGCTCAACGACACGACGCCGAGATTGGGTGAGAGCGTGGTGAACGGATAGTTGGCAATCTTCGGCCGCGCCGCCGAGATGCGCGAAATGAGCGTCGACTTGCCGGCGTTGGGGAAGCCGACCAGGCCGACGTCCGCGAGCAGCTTCAGCTCGAGATGCAGCGACCGCGCTTCCCCCGACTCGCCCGGCTCGGTCCGGCGCGGTGCGCGATTCGTCGACGAGACGAACTGCGCGTTGCCGCGTCCGCCGCGTCCGCCGCGCGCCACGAGGACGCGTTGCCCTTCGTGCGCCAAATCGGCAATGAGGCGAAGACCGGATCCATCTTTCTCGAACACAAGCGTGCCGATCGGCACCGGTATCTCGAGGTCGTCCGCCGCTTGACCGGTACGATTGGAGCCCTGCCCGTGCCGGCCGCGACCGGCCTTGAACTCGGGGTGGTAGCGGAAATCGATCAGCGTGTTTTTCGTGGGAACGGCGACGATGGAGACCGAGCCGCCGGCACCGCCGTCGCCGCCGTCCGGCCCGCCGCGAGGGACGTACTTCTCGCGCCGGAAACTGAGACAACCATTGCCGCCGGAACCGGCTGTGACGTGGATGTCGACTTCGTCGACGAACATAGGGCTCAGGGCTCAGGCCCCAGGCCCCAGCTGAGGCCTGAGGCCTGGGCCCTGCGGCCTGTTCTTATTCTACGGGGATGACCGAGATCTTGCGGCCGTGCTGGCCGTGGTCCTCGAAGCGCACCTTGCCGTCGATCTTGGCGAAGAGCGTGTGATCCTTGCCGAGCCCGACGTTGAGACCGGGATTGAAGCGCCGGCCCTTCTGTCGAACGAGGATCGATCCGCCGCTCACGAGGTTGCCATCGTGGCGCTTCACGCCGAGGCGCTGCGAGTTGCTGTCGCGCCCGTTGCGCGAACTGCCCTGCCCTTTTTTGTGAGCCATTGGTGAACCTTGTTGGCCTGCTACCTACGCCTGTATCTCCGTGATCCGCACGCGCGTGAGCATGCTGCGATGTCCGCGCGTCTTGCGGAATCCCTTGCGGCGCTTCTTCTTGAATACGCGCAGCTTCGGGCCGCGAGCCTCGCCATCCACGACACCAACCACACGTGCATCGGCGACGAACGGCGCACCGGCAATCACATCGCCAGCGTCCTTCTCGACGAGCAGAACCTGATGGAACGTGAATGTCGATCCCGGCTCCGGCGGCGGGCCGTCGACTTCCACGATGGCACCGGGAGTGACTTTCAGTTGACGGCCGTGGGCCTGAACGATCGCGTACACGCGTGTGACCTCGAAAATCGACTCGAACGTAGCCGGACGAGAAGCGGTCCGCCTAAACGGACACTACATCGGGCCAGGCACAACCTATCAACACTAACAGATCCGCGGGGGCAGCGGCAAGCGCCGTCGGGGCGAGAAACACCGCTACTGCAGCAGGATACGAGTGCCCTTGATCTTCTGGCTGCTGAGCGTGCTCAGGAAGCTCGGGATGAGCCGATCCATCAGCTCGAAATACGACGACAGCGCTGGGGTCGTCTGGTTGGCGGAATAGAGCACCTGCTCGGCGAACGTTTCCGAGTGCAGCGTCGTGCCCGAGCGGCCATCGATGAAGATGAAGCGGCCGTCGAGGCTGAAGCCTTTGCGTTCCTGATACGAGCGGATCGGAATGACGCGCCGACGTCCGAAGGAGTCGTAGACCTCTTGTTCGCGCTGCACCAGCTGGTTCTTCTGGAGCGGCGTGAACATGACCGTACCGGTGACGATGAGCGGCTGCTGATACTCGTCGCCGATCTTCTTCCAGTACTCGACGTTCGCAAAGACGTGCTCGAACCCTTCGAGGTCCTTCTGGTCCTTGATCGGTGCGGGCGCCGCCGCCTGACCGCTGTCGTTGGTGCGTTCCTCGGATGCGACGTCCATCAGCGGCAGGACGTCGGAGTCGATCACGCGCAGCTCCGACTTCGTACGCAGCTGGCTGCGGAGCAATCGGGTCGTCTCGAGGTTTCCATCGACATCGTCGGTGCCACCGGCGAGGAAGCCGGCGACGAGGACGCGTTGAAACGCGCCGACGTCGAGCTTCGGCCGAATCGGCGTCTCGATTTGAATCTCGTACGAGTTCGTGCAGGCCACCGCCAGCAGAACGGCGCCGAGACTACTGACCAGTCTTGCGCGTGGTGCGGTCATTGATTTCCTTGAACAACTCGTAGTTCTGCTTGATCATCGCGTTGTTCGGCTCGAGCTCCAAGGCCTTCTCGTACGCTTGGCGAGCCTTCGGGAGGTCGCCCTCGTGTTCGTAGGCGATGGCGAGGTTATTGTGCGCCGCCGCGTACGTCGGATCGCTTTTCGTCGCGCGCTCCCACCAGAAAATCGCCTCACGCCACAACGAACGTTGCGCGACCCTGATTCCGAACTCGACCTGCTTCTTCGCCTCGTCCCGCGCGTCCGCCACGAGCGGAGCCACCGCAAGCCCAACGAGCAGCGCGACTATCGGGGCGGCTAAACGCATTTGTGGTCGACCTTACCGTAATCGTTGACTATGTCACTCGCGCGCGCACCACGCAAGCGATTTGGGATGACCGAAGTGGATTTCGTCGAGCAAACCATGTACCACGGCTGTCCCGTGATTTCGCGCCTGCCCCTCATCTGCGACCACGAAAAACCGTCCACTTCTTTCGCCGGCCGTTGGTGAATCGTTGTGAATTTCGAAAGTCGATGCCTATAATTCGTGACAGGCTGGGTGCGCCTCGCGGGCGAGTCCGTCCGCGCGGGGCTCCCGGCCTTTTTATCGTCCGGGGTCGCGGTTGCCTGCAGGTTGGCGGCGTGTCGCGGCGGGTGGTGGCCCGCCTGGAGGTAGCCGATGACCCTCGACCAGGCCGTGGCCCTGTCTCTGCTGACCGATTTGTCGCGTGCGGGTCTGACCGAGCGCCTGCACAACGACGATCCCGAACTCCTCGACCGTGCCGGAACCCTGGTCGAACGTGCTGCCGACGTGCGTCGCCGGGCAGCGCGTGACGCGATCCAGGTCGTGCCCTGGAACGACCCTCGATTTCCGCTCATGCTCGGCGCCATCGCGGATGTCCCACCGGTGCTCTGGTATCAGGGGCTCCTGAGCGCACTCGACGCTCCCACTGTCGCGATCGTCGGCTCGCGAGCGGCCACGGCGGTGGCGCTCGAGACGGCTGCGTCTCTTGGGGCCGACCTCGCGGCGCGCGGCATCACCGTCGTCAGCGGTCTGGCTCGGGGTGTCGACTCGGCGGCGCATCGCGGCGCGCTCGAAACGGGCCGTACGGTCGCGGTGCTCGGGTCGGGGCTCGATCGCGTGTATCCACACGAACACGCATCGCTCGCCCGACAAGTCGCCGAGAACGGCCTCGTCGTCAGCGAGTACGCGCCCGGCACGCCACCCCTCCCGCAGTTCTTTCCGGCGCGGAACCGTATCATCAGCGGCCTGTCGCGAGCCGTGGTCGTGATCGAGGCCTCGGAGCACTCCGGGTCCTTGATTACCGCCGGCTTCGCACTCGAGCAGGGGCGCGACGTCATGGCGGTGCCCGGCAACGTGCTCAGTGGCCGCAACCGCGGCGGTCACGCTCTCATCCGTGACGGCGCAAAGATTGTCGAATGTGCCGACGATATCGTAGAGGAACTTGGGCTGGCGCGGGCGCCGACCGGCCCCGACGGCAGCGGGTCAACTCATTGTGCTTCAGCCTCTTCTTCCGATCCGGTGTTGAAGGTCATGGATGCAGGACAGGCCTACGACCTCGATGCGCTGGCGGCGGGTTGTGGCCTCGACGTCTCCCGTTTACTGCCTCGCCTGCTCGAGCTCGAATTGGCTGGACAGGTCCGTCGGGCCGAAGGCGGCCGTTTCGTCCGCCCGTCATGAACGTGCTAGTGTCACGTTTCGGAACTGCACATCAGTAAATGGCTGCCAAACCACTGGTCATCGTCGAATCGCCTGCCAAGGCCAAGATCCTCGGCCGCTTCCTCGGTAACAAATACCGGGTCGAGGCGAGCTATGGGCACATCCGCGACCTCCCCGAGTCAGCCTCGGAAGTACCCAAGGAAATCAAGGAGAAGGAGTGGGGACGTCTGGGCGTCGACGTGGACAAGGACTTCACGCCGTACTACGTCGTGCCGACCGACAAGCGGAAGCAGGTCGCGCACCTGAAAACGGCGATCAAGGACGCAAGCGAGCTGCTGCTCGCGACCGACCCCGACCGCGAAGGCGAGTCGATCAGCTGGCACTTGACGCAGGTGCTCAAGCCGAAGGTGCCCGTGCGGCGGATCGTGTTCCACGAGATCACCGAGGACGCCGTCAACGAAGCGCTCAAGAACCCGTCCGGCGTCGACGAGAACCTGGTCCGCGCGCAGGAGAGCCGCCGCATTCTCGACCGGCTCTATGGCTACACGCTGTCGCCGGTGCTCTGGAAGAAGGTGCAGACGGGCCTCAGCGCCGGCCGCGTGCAGAGCGTGGCGGTGCGTCTCATCGTCGAGCGCGAAGAAGAACGACGCGCGTTCCATGGGTCGGCGTACTGGGATCTCGAGGCGCGTCTGAAAGGGGAGGGGCGCGAGTTCATTGCGACTCTTGCGCGGCTCGGCGATCAGCGGATTGCGTCGGGCAAGGACTTCGATCCACAGACAGGTGCGTTGAAGAACCAGAGCGCCCGGCTGCTCGATGAGGCCGCGGCGATGACGCTCGTCGAGGCGATTCGCGCGAACGTGCCGTGGACGGTGACGTCGGTGGAGCAGAAGCCAGGCGTCGAGCGTCCGGCGCCGCCGTTCACCACGTCGACGCTCACGCAGGAAGCGAGCCGCAAGCTCGGGTTCTCCGCCGATCGAACGATGCAAGTGGCGCAGCGCCTCTTCCAGGGCGTCGACGTCGGCAACGACCAGATGGAAGGGCTGATCACGTATCACCGCACCGACTCGACGACCTTGTCCGACAAGGCGATCACCGAATCGGCGCGCGTGATCCGCGAGATGTTCGGTGGCGAGTACTACGACGAGCCGCGACGGTATCAGACCAAAGTCAAGAACGCGCAGGAAGCACACGAGGCGATTCGACCGACCGACTTCCGCCTCGCCCCGAGCCAGCTCGAAGGCGCGCTCGATTCGGACGCGCTCAGGATCTACGACCTCGTCTGGAAGCGGACGATGGCGTCGCAGATGGTGGATGCGCGCGTGCTGCGAACCTCACTCGAGATTTCGGCGAACGCGCCGAACGGTGAGACGGCGGTGCTGACCGCAAGCGGCAAGGCGATCGAGTTTGCCGGGTTCAGGCGTGCGTATGTCGAGGGCAGCGACGATCCGCAGGCCGAGCTCGAAGAGCAGGAAGCGATCCTGCCGCAGTGCCAGGTCGGCGACCGGATTCATCACGATGGAACCACCCCCATCACCCTGCTCGACACCGAGCCGAAGCGTCACGAGACGACGCCGCCGGCGCGATTCACGGAAGCGGCGCTGATCAAGGAGCTGGAGCGGCTCGGTATCGGACGGCCGTCGACCTACGCCCCGACGATCGCGACGATCGTTCGTCGCGGCTACGTGTTCCGTCAGGGCAAGGCGCTCGTTCCGAGCTTTACCGCGTTCGCGGTCACCAAGCTGCTGCGCGAGCACTTCGGCGATTTCATCGAGACCGACTTCACGGCGGAAATGGAAGACGTGCTCGACGAGATCTCCCGCGGCGAGCGCGAGTGGATTGCGTTCCTGCGGCAGTTCTACTACGGTGACCGCAAGCATCGCGGGCTTCTGCCTGCCGTCGAGAAAGGTGCGGAGCGGGCCGATTACCCGGTGCTCGATCTCGGCTCCGATCCCGAGAGCGGCGAGTCGGTGCGTCTACGCATCGGGCGCTTCGGTCCGTTCGTGCAGGTCGGCGAAGGCGGTCCGGGCAAGACCGCCTCACTGCCCGAAGACGTGGCGCCCGCGGATTTCAGCGTCGAGAAGGCGCTGGAGCTGGTGCGCGCGAAGGCGGAAGGTCCGCGCACCCTCGGTGTCGATCCGGCGACGGCTCAGAACGTCTACGTGATGACCGGCCGCTATGGCGCGTACGTGCAGCTCGGCGAAACCCCGGAGCCGCCGCCCAAGACCAAGGGCAAGCGGGCGCCGGTCGAGAAACCGAAGCGCGCATCGCTTCAGGCCGGCATGACCGAATCGACGGTCACGCTCGAGGAGGCGCTCAAGCTGTTATCGCTGCCGCGCGTCGTCGGAGTCCATCCCGACGACAACGAACCGATCACGACCAACTTCGGGCGATTCGGTCCATATGTGAAGCACGGCGACGAATTCCGATCGCTCGAGTCGGAAGAGGACGTGTTCACGATTTCCTTCGATGCGGCCCTGGCGCTGCTGCGCGCGCCGAAGCAGTCGCGGCGTCGTCAGCCGGCGCAGAAGAAAGTGCTGCGCGAGCTGACGGAGAACGGCACGACGATCAAAGTGCTCGCAGGCCGCTACGGCCCGTATGTCACCGACGGCACGACGAACGCATCGGTGCCGCGCACGACGAATCCGGAGTCGCTGACGTTTGCGGAGGCGCAGGAGCTGCTCGCGGCTCGCCGCGATGCGGCGCCGACGCCGCGTCGCATCGGTGGCCGTCGTCGCGCTGCCGCCGAATCGACGGGGCGGGCTCGAGGCTCGCGGCGCAAGGCCGCCGGCGCCTGAACAACTCAGTAGAAAGTTGATCTGATCCACATCATCGGAGGAGGGCTCGCGGGCTGCGAGGCCGCCTGGCAGGCGGCCTCGCTCGACGTGCGCGTCGTGCTGCACGAGATGCGGCCGGTGCGGCCGACGACGGTTCACAAGACCGATCGTCTCAGCGAGCTCGTCTGCTCCAACTCATTTCGCGGCGACAAGCTCGATAACGCCGTCGGGCTGCTCAAGGAAGAGATGCGGCGGCTTGGTTCCTTGATCATGCGGGCGGCCGAAGCCAATCGAGTCCCGGCCGGCGCCGCGCTGGCAGTCGATCGTGAGGGCTTCTCACGCGCGGTGACCGAGGCCATTCACGGTCATCCGCTCATTACCGTCGTTCGCGAAGAAGTGCCGCGCATTCCCAGTGATGGCTCGATGTATCCGCTCATCATCGCGACCGGTCCGCTGACGTCCGATACGCTGTCGCGTGACATCGCTGCACTCGTCGGCGCCGATCACCTGTATTTCTACGACGCGATCAGTCCGATCGTCCTGGCGGAATCACTGGACATGACCAAGGTCTTTCGGGCCTCTCGGTGGGGCCGTAGCCTTCGGGGAGGGCCAGACGCTGATAGCGAACGTCGTAGAGGCGGGTCTTTACAACCGCCGTCCTTGCCCGAGGCGTCGTCAGCGACCTGTGGCATCGACGACGGTCAAGGCGACTACCTGAATTGCCCGCTCACCGAAGCCGAATACAGCCAGTTCTACGACGCGCTCGTCAGTGCCGAATCGGCGACGGTGCACGACTTCGACAAGGAGATCTTCTTCGAGGGGTGTCTGCCGATCGAGGTGATGGCCCATCGCGGCCGCGACACGCTGCGCTTCGGGCCGATGAAGCCGGTCGGCCTGATCGATCCGCGCACGGGGCGCGCGCCGTACGCCGCCGTGCAACTGCGGCAGGACACGATCGCGGGCGATCACTTCAGCCTGGTGGGGTTCCAGACCCAGCTGAAATGGGGCGAGCAGGCTCGCGTGTTGTCGTTGATTCCCGGTCTCGAGCACGCCGAGTTCGTCCGTTTCGGGATGGTGCACCGTAACACCTACATCAATGGTCCGACGGTGCTGCAGCCGACGTGGCAGACACGAGCGCGGCCCGATCTGTTCTTCGCGGGGCAAATCTCCGGCGTCGAAGGCTACGTCGAGTCGGCCGCCTCCGGCTTGATCGCGGGCCGCAATGCGGCAGCCCTCGCGCGCGGCGAAGAACCGCGCGTCCCGCCGCGCACGACTGCGATCGGCTCGCTCGCGTACTATGTGTCGCACGCCGACCCGCGCCACTATCAGCCGAGCAACATCACGTTCGGCATCATGCCGCCGCCCCCTTCGATTTCGGCGTCGGGCGCGAAACGGATCAGGAAGGACGAACGCAAGACGGCGATGTCGCAGCGGGCGCTCGATGCTCTGGACGCGTGGATCGCAGACTCCGCGGTGATGACGACGCGGTGACAACCCAACTGCGCGCGTTCCTCGAGTACCTCCGACTCAATCGCAACGCGTCGGCGCACACGGTCGATGCCTACGAAAGCGACGCGACGCAGTTCCTGACGTTCGCGGCGCAGCATCACGGTACCAGCCTCGAGGCGCTCGAGCCGGCGCAGCTCCAGCTCGGGACGGTGCGGGCGTTCATGGCCGATCTCTATCGCCAAGGACAGGCGCGTGCGTCGGTCTCGCGAAAGTTGTCGGCACTGCGCGCGTTCGGACGTTACTTGCGGCGCGAGGGATGGATCGACGTCAACGCAGCGGCGCTCGCCGTGGCGCCGAAGCGTGAGCAGCGTGTGCCGGCCCATCTGTCGATGGACGAGATGACGCGGCTGCTCGAGATGCCGGACGCCTCTGATCCGCTGGGTCGGCGCGACCGCGCCATCCTCGAGCTGTTCTACGCGTCTGGACTGCGCTTGAGCGAGCTGGTCGGTCTCGACCTCGAGAACGTCAACCTGCGCGCCCGCATGGTACGCGTCCTGGGCAAAGGCGCGAAGGAGCGGATCGTGCCGTTCAACACCACGACCGAACAGGCTCTCCGTGCATGGCTGGCCGATCGCGCCTCGTTGACGAATGCTCCTTCGACTCGCGTCGCTCGCTCAGGACACGCGCCGACCCCACAGCCGAAAACGGTTAGCCCAAAGCCGAGAGCTCAGAGCCGCGAGCCGCTGTTCGTCAACTTCCGCGGCGCCCGTCTCACCGGACGCAGCGTACAGCGCCTCGTCGCGCGCTACGTCTCAGCGTGCAGCACGCGCTTCGGCATCAGCCCGCATGCCCTGCGTCACTCGTTCGCGACGCACCTGCTGGAACGCGGCGCCGATCTGCGGGCGATTCAGGAACTGCTCGGACACGTGCAGCTGTCGACGACGCAGCGGTACACGCACGTCAACGCGGCGCAGTTGCTGGATGTGTATCGGAAGGCACATCCGCGTGCACGCCGGGAGTAACGGCGACGTACTTCAGCGCAGTGTTGCCGTCCAGTTGGTGATCACGTTGATCGGGGGCGGCGCTTCCTGCTCCTCGGCGACAACGTTGACCAGGAACCGCTGGCCATCGGCGGTGACATCGTAGACAGTGCCGACCCCGAAAGGAGGAGACGGCGTGGTTCGGCGAGTCACGTCGAACAACCGTCTCACAGCTCCGACCTGAAACGCCGGTCCGCTCCCGTTCACTTCCGCTGCCATGATCGTGTTGCCAGCCAAGTAGAACAGTTCCCTGCCGTCGCGCCGCCATCTGGGTTGATCGCCGCCGGCGGTCGACACCTGCCATTTGCCCCCTTGCGCCGCGGCGAATGGCATCACGTAAATCTCAATCCGACCGGACTCGTTGGAGCGATACACCACCCAGCGACCGTCCGGCGAGAACCGACCATCGAGCTCGTTGAACGGCGTCTGCAGCAACGCTCGCGGCTTCCGGTCCTCCGACAGTGACAACACCCACAAATCGTTCCCCATCGACGAGCTGCCTTCGCCGCTGTGGAATAGCACGAATCGGCCGTCCGCTGACCAGCTTCGGACATATTTGTTCGACCCGTTGGAGCCTTCCAGCAGTTTCCGCTCGGCGCCAGATCCATCGGCGCTCTTCTCATACAGGTCCAACGGACTCGCCCTGCCGGCGCTAAAAATAAGACTTCGGCCGTCCGGCGACCAGACGGACGACCAGTCATCCCCCGTATCGAAGGTGAAGCGTGTGCGCAGCCCGTTGCGCGTCAGGTCATAGATCCAGATGTCGCGAGTGCGACGAGAGGGATCGAGCAGGCTCGCAGCAGCGCGGGTACCGTCCGGCGAGAGCTGGATATCGGTTTGATCCGCCTTGTCACCGATCGCGCCCAACCTCTTGCCGCTGCGATCGAACCAAACGAGCTGCGAATCGGCGGCTCCCGCTGATGTGGCTCGATAGGACAGCAGCCCCGTGGTAGACGCTGATACGTTGCTCAGGGCACCGGGGATATTGACGTCGATGTTCTGCGCAACAACGATCGGATCACCAGTCACTTCCAGGCGATCGGGATCGAACGGCTGCGCCAGCAGCGTTCGGTCCCGAACGAACAGCAGGAATCGATCGGCATAAATGGCCTCGGTGTCGCTCTGCAGAAGAGGCGACACAGATCGGCTATCGAGCGAGCCGAGAAGCACTGAGCTCTTCGACGACGGACTGCCGGTCGCCACGAACAGGAAATGGCGTCCGTCCGGCAGGAACCGGGGCTGCTTGTGCGAGCCTTCGTTCCTGGCGGCATCAGGCTTCGTGATCTGAACCGGCGTGCCTCCAGCTGAAGACACCCGAAAGAGACCGGCGCCGGCGAGGTTGGACTCTCCAATGGCAAAGACGATCGTCCCATCGCGGTTCCAGGTGCCGCCGCTGGACGCGCCCGCCACCGGCGCGTCGCAGAGCACCTGCGCCGGACCGCCGGTGACATCGATTTTCTGCAGTTTGCCTGCGGCGAAAAAGGCGAGATAGCGGCTGTCGGGTGACCAGAATGCATTGCGAACATCATCCGTCCCAGCCAGGATGCGTGCGTTCGCTTCGTGAAAGCTCCTAATGGCCAGCCGCACCGTCGGACCCGTCGGGGTCGGTGCACTGCGAGGGGCGACGCGGAACGCAACGTGGTGTCCGTCCGGCGAGAGCCATTGGCCTTGTCCGGCCACAACCATGTCTTCCGGCGGCGTCACAGTAAAGCGAATTGGTGCTGCGGCCCGCGGCGGTGATTCAGAGAAGTGCAGTGCGGCAAGTGCAAGCGCTGCGACCGCTGCAATTGCGGCGGCGGTCCATGCAACACGCGGGTGTCCGGGTCGACGTGTTTGTGGTGCCTCCGCGGCGGAGAACGGTGCGGCAAGCGCCTCTTCGATTTCGAGCCGCGCGTCTGCGCTGTCCGCGAGGCGTCGTTTGCGATCCTTCTCCAGGCAGCGGCGCAGCAGCCTCTTGATGGATGCAGGTGTGTTTGTGGGCAGCGCCGTCCAGTCAGGTTCCTTTGTCAAGACAAACGCCAGCGTGTCCGCCACGTCTTCGCCCGCGAAGGCGCGTTTGCCGGTGAGCATCTCGAACAGGACCGCACCAAGGGCCCAGATGTCGGCGCGCTCACCCACCGCGCGTCCTTTCGCCTGCTCGGGGCTCATGTATGCGGCCGTGCCGAGCAACACCCCGACGCCGGTCATCAGGGCAGGTGAGGTGATTGTCGGCGACGCCGTCGCGTCGATAGTTCGCTCCGACGCCGGCTCGAGTGCCTTGGCCAACCCGAAGTCCAGTACCTTCACGGTGCCATCGGACCGCACTTTGATGTTCGCGGGCTTCAGGTCGCGATGGATTACGCGCTGCTCGTGCGCGGCCTCGAGCGCCTCCGCAATTTGCTTTGCGATCGGCAGCGCCTCGTCCACGGGTATCGCACCCTGGCCGATGCGGTCCGCGAGCGTGAGCCCCTCAACGAGCTCCATGGCAATCGCCGTCGACGTGTCCGAGCGCTCGAGGCCGTAGATCTGCGCAATGTTGGGATGGTTCAGCGCGGCGAGCGTTTTCGCCTCACGCTCGAATCGCGCCAGCCGCTCGTGGTCGTGGGCAACGCTGTCAGGCAGAATCTTGATGGCAACCTGGCGCGCTAAGTTAGTATCGAGTGCGCGATAGACCTCTCCCATTCCGCCCGCGCCTAATGGGGCAACGATCTCGAACGGCCCAAGCCGAGTGCCAGCCGCCAGGGTCAAACGGCTGCAATTATAGGGGGATGCTTAACGCAAAACGCGAAACTCAAGACTCAAAAAAGGAAACGGAGGGGATGGCCTGATGCCTTCGCCCCTCCGTTTTTGCGTTTTGCGTTTTGCGTTGAACTACGCCACCGGCGGCGCGGGCGTCGCCATGGGATTCGGGTCGTGATGCTGCAGCGCCGCACGACGTCCGCGCGGGAAATCGATGCCGAGCGTCTTGATCTTGTAGTTCATCACGCGCGGGCTGATCGACAACAGTTCGGCCGCGTCCTTCTGCACCCAGTTCGACATCTTGAGCGCTTCGATCAACGCGATCCGTTCGACTTCTTCGAGCGCGATTCCCGTCGGCGGAATCTTCACGATTGACGCGCCGTCGCGCGGCGTGCCCGACGGACCCGAATCGCCGAGCCGCAGATCGTCCACCTGGATGTGCGAGCCTTCGGCCAGCAGCACCGCCCGCTCGATCGCGTTCTCGAGCTCGCGGATGTTGCCGGGCCACTGGTAGCGCATCAACAGCTTCAGCGCTTCCGGCTCGAGCCCCTGGATCTTCTTCTTCAGCTCGCCGGCGAAGCGGCGGATGAAGAAGTTCGACAGCGCCGCGATGTCGTCCTTGCGCTCGCGCAGCGGCGGCATCTCCATCGTCACCACGTTCAACCGGTAGTAGAGGTCTTCGCGGAACTGGCCGGCTTCGACCATCGACGGCAGATCGCGGTTGGTGGCCGCAATCAACCGCACGTCGACCTTGATCGTCCGCGTGCCGCCCAGGCGCTCGAACTCGTGCTCCTGCAGCACGCGCAGGATCTTGGCCTGCGTATTCGGGCTCATGTCGCCGATTTCGTCGAGGAACAGCGTGCCGCCGTCGGCCTGCTCGAAGCGGCCAATGCGCTGCTTGTCGGCTCCGGTGAACGCGCCCTTCTCGTGGCCGAACAGCTCCGACTCGAGCAAGTTCTCCTGCAGCGCCGCGCAGTTGACCTTGATGAAATTGCGGGCCGCACGATGCGAGTTGTGGTGCACCGCGCCCGCGATCAGCTCCTTGCCGGTGCCGGTCTCACCGCGCACCAGCACGGTGGTGTTGCTCTTGGCCACCTTGCGGACAACACCGAGCACTTTCTCGAGTGCGCCGCTCGAGCCGATGATGCGGTCGAATTCGTAGATGTCGCCCTGCGCGTGACGGAGGTAGTCGATCTGGTTCTGCATCCGGCGCATCTCGAGCGCCTTCTCGATCTTGACCTCCATCTCCTCGAGCTCGAACGGCTTCTGCACGTAATCGAACGCACCCGACTTCATCGCCTCGACGGCCGTCGACACCGACCCGAAGGCGGTCATGAGGATGATGGCGCACGAGGGGTGCAGCGTCTTGGCGGTCTTGAGGACCTCCAGCCCGGTGCTGCCGCCCATCTTCAAATCGCTGACGACGACGTCGAAGAAGCCTTCGTGCAGCTTCTCGATCGCGGCGTTGCCGTTGGGCGCCTCTTCCACGTCGTGCCCCGCTTCGGCAACCGATTGCGCCAGGCCGCGCCGCAGCGAGTCGTGGTCGTCGGCGATCAAAATGCGTCCCATAGTTTCTATTCCTCGTTCCCGCCGGTCACCGGCAGCGTCACTCGAATCGTCGTGCCCTGACCCGGCGAGGTCCGCAAGTCGATCCGTCCGTCATGCGCGTCGACGATCTTCCTGACGATCGCCAGGCCCAACCCCGAGCCCTGCGCCTTCGTCGTGAAGAAGGGGTCGAACACCTTTTCCGCAACGTCCGGGGCAATCCCAGGGCCGTCGTCGGTAATCTCGACGAGCACCGCCTCCCGTGCCTCGCCACCATCGTCGAGGCGCAGGCGATCGGCCGAGATCGTCACGTGACCAGCGCCGCCCATGGCCTCGTAGGCATTCATCAGGAGGTTGGTGAAGACCTGCGTGATCTGATGCTGATCCGCGTTGATGTTCGGGAGTCCGTCGGCGAGCATCACGTTCACCGCAACCGCGCCGCGCCGTGCTTTGGTCTCGGCGAGCTGAATCGCGCCTTGAACGGCGTCGGCCACCGCGGTGTGCTCCACCTGCAGGCGGATCGGGCGGACGAAATCGAGCACTTCCTGCACGATGGCGTTCGCCATCTTCGCTTCGTTGATGATGTCGCTGAGGACGACCTGGGCGTCGGGCGCGTCGGGCATCTTACGCCGCAGCAGCCCTGCCATGACCTCGATGCCGGCGAGCGGGTTCTTGACCTCGTGGGCGATCACCGCAGCCATCTCACCGACGGCGGCGAGGCGGTCGCGCAGGCGCTCGCGCTCCTCGAGCTGCTCGACGCGGGTCAGGTCCTTGAAGAACATCGACGCGCCGATGACACGCCCGTCGTCATCGCGAACGAACGCCAGCGTGTAGCCGATCACTTTGTTCGACGGCTTCAACCGCATCTCGACGCGGTTGGGCAGGTGGTGCAGGTCGAACGCGCCGACGATCACGCGAACGACGTCGGGATGGTCCTTGAGCAAGCTCGAGAGCGTCTGTCCGACCGCATTGGCGACAGGAGAGACACCGAAAATCCGGTAGGCTTCGTCGTTGATCAGCGCGACGCGGCCGTCGCGCGTGATGGCGAGGACGCCATTGCGCATCCCGGACACGATGTGGCGGAAGAATGCGTCGGTATTGACGCCGTCTGTCGAGGTGTCGCGGGTTGTCCTGGCCCCGTCGCCGACCTCGTCGGTGCGGACCACTCCCGAGGCCGACGCTGGCCGGCGCGGCACCCGAGGACGCGATTTGGTCATCACACCTTGCTCCATGGAGCAGATCTCAACCCAGTCCGGAAATGGCAAAGCTCATGCCCGGACCTCAACTTCGCATCGCCGCACAAGTGCCTGATTTCACGCAGGTTCAGGTCCAGAATGCGCCTAGATGAGTTACGGAACTGTAATCTTACGACCGGTTCCGTCAGTCGGAACGGGTCATACTTACGATTCGGACGTCGCAGCGTGCTCCTGCAGGGCCTCCCACTGCGACATCAGGTCGCCGACCTCCCACATCAGCGATTGGTGGCGGTCGACCACCCGCTTGGAGGCATCGCGGTCGTCATAGAACCCCGGTGAGGCCATCGAGGCCTCGAGCTCCTTGATCTGTGTCTCCCGCTCGGCGATCCGGGTTTCGAGGTCGGCGATCCGCTTGCGGAGCGCGTCCTGTGCACGCTGTTGCTTGCGCCGCTCGGCCTCGGCGCGCTTGCGGTCTTCGCGGGATTCCTGGGCTCTAGCCTCCGGGCTCTGGGCTTTGGGCTGGCTCTGGGCTTTGGACTCTGGGCTTTGGAGTCTGGGCTTTGAGCTGGGGGCTCGGGGCTCTGGGCTGGCCTGCGTCCTCGCCCCTGGCGCCTGCTGATTCCTGATTCCTGATTCCTGATTCCTCTCCGCGTTCGCCTTGTGCCAGAGGAACTCCGTGTATCGCCCTGGGTAGACCACCGCCTCGCCGTGCCCGATCTCGATGATCTTCGTGGCGAGCCTCTCCACGAAGTAGCGATCGTGCGACACCATCACCAAGGTGCCACCGTAATCCTCGAGCGCCTCGAGCAGCACGTCCTTCGAATCGAGATCGAGGTGATTGGTCGGCTCGTCCAGCAGCAGTGTGTTTGATGGCCGCAGCAGCATTCGCGCGACGGCCAGTCGCGTACGTTCGCCGCCTGAGAGCACACTCGCCTTCTTGTAGATGTCGTCCCCCGAGAAGAGGAACCCGCCGAGGATGTTGCGAATGGCCGGCACCATGTCGTTCGGCGACCCCGACTCCAAGGTCTCGTAGACCGTCAGCGTTGGATCCAATCGGACCGCCTCGTCCTGTGCGAAGTACTCGAGGATGACTTGATGGCCGAGCGTACGCGTGCCGGCATCGGGCCCTTCTTCACCCGACAGCATGCGCATCAGCGTCGATTTGCCGGAGCCGTTGGGTCCAACCAGGGCGATGCGGTCGCCGCGCTCGATGTGCAGGCTTACGTCCCGAAAGACGTTGAGCGGGCCATACGCTTTGCGCAGGTGCTTCAGTTCCATCACCGTGCGCCCGCTCTTCGCGCAGTTGGGGAACTTGAAGTGGATGCGCTTCCGCTCGGGCGGTACTTCGATTTGGACCACCTTCTCGAGCATCTTGATCCGGCTCTGGACCTGCGCGGCCTTGGTCGCCTTGTAGCGGAATCGGTCGATGAAAAGCTTCACGCGCGCGATCTCTTCGTCCTGCTCGCGTTTGGCTTGTCGCAACGCCTCGAGCATCGCGTCGCGCTGCTCGACGTACTTGCTGTAGTTGCCGACGTAGTCGGTCAGCTTGCGCAGGTGCACGTCGGTAATCCTCGTGACGACGGCGTCGAGGAAGTAGCGATCGTGCGACACGAGAATTACGGCGTACGGATAGGCGTGCAGATACTCCTCGAGCCAGTTGCGCGCTTCGAGATCGAGGTGGTTCGTCGGTTCGTCGAGCAGCAGCAGGTTGGGCCGACCGAGCAGCAGCTTGGCCAGGGCGATCCGCATCTGCCAGCCGCCTGAAAACGTTTCGCACGGACGCGTCGCGTCCTCAGGACTGAAGCCGAGGCCGCGCAGGACCGTCGAGATCCGCAGGTCCATGCTGTAGCCCTCGTTGAGGCGGAAGCGGTCCTGCAGTTCGGCGTAGCGAGCGAGCATCGCGTCGTGCTCGTGCACCGGCACCGACGCATCCCCGAGGCGATGCTCGATGTCGTGCATCTCCGCCTTGATGTCGAGCAGCGGCTGGAAGGCACTGCTCGCCTCTTCGAACACCGTCCGCCCCGAATGGGTCAGACCGTCCTGCGGCAGATAGCCAATCGTGAGCGCGGCAGGACGGACCACCGCGCCTGAGTCGAGATCCTCGAAGCCAGCGAGGATCTTCAGCAGCGTTGTCTTACCGGCGCCGTTCGGGCCGCACAGGCCGACACGATCCCCGTCGTCAATCTGCCAGGTGACGTGATCGAAGAGTGTCCGGTCGCCGAAGGTCTTGGTGAGCTCAGTGAGTTGAATCACGCCGCAGGAACGCTCAGCGCTCGAGCCACGACGGCCATCACGTCCGCGGCACGAAACGGCTTCACGAGATAGCCGCCGACGCCCAGGTTGACTGCCTCGATGGCGCTCGATTCGGAGGAGTAGCTGGTTGGGCCGCTGTTGCCCGCTGCGTTTCGAGCCAGGCCTCGATGTCCCCGCGTCGAAACCGCCACTGCCGCCCCACCCGGATGGCCGGGATATTCCGCCGCCGAATCAGCCGGTAAACCGTCCGGAGATTCACCTGAAGGTATTCGAGGACCTCCTCCGTGGTCATGAACTGGTCGTGGTCGGCGAGCTTCGTCTTCACAATTCAGCGCGGTGCCGCATGAGGGCACCTTCCTCATACTGTATCATCGGCACCAGCCTAACGCCCTTTATTCAAAAGACTTAGGCAGGAGCGTCGCGGCACGGCCGGGGCGTCGGAAACGCAAGCGGTCCACTATGATGGGGATGACGGCCATGTCACAGCGGTCGCCGTCTTAATGGGCAGAACGAGAACGGACCTCAGTCCTCGAATGACGGCCACCGATGAGGAGCTGGTCGCCCGCTCGCAAGGCGGCGACCTCGAGAGCTTCAACGAGCTCATCGTCCGATGGGAACGGCCGATTTATGCGCTGGCTTACCGGGTGATTGGACGCGAAGAGGACGCCCGGGACGTCTGCCAGGATACGTTCCTCCGCGCCTATCGGGCGCTGCCGGGATTCAAGGGACAGGCGAAGTTTTCTTCGTGGCTGTATCGGATCGCGCTCAATCTGTGTCGCGATTGGATCCGGCGTCAGCGGCGCGCGCCCGTGTCGCAGATGCCGGAGGACATCGACGCCACGGAGCTCGCGGCAGCGACGGAGCCGACCGAATCGATCGAAGATCTCGTCGCGCGGCGCGAGCTGAGCGCGATCGTGGAGCAGGCGATGGCCGGACTCAGCGAGGAACAGCGTACGGCGATCATCCTGAAGGAGTATCACGGGATGACGTTTCAGGAGATTGCGGATCTGCAGGGGTGTCCATTGAGCACGGTCAAGACGCGCCTGTATCAGGGGCTCTCGCAGCTGCGTCGTCAGCTCGAACGTCAAGGGCAGATGGTGCCCGAGGTGGTGAAGCGGGTATGAGTGACACGTTCGCATGTTTGGATCCCGGCGCGCTCGTCTCGTATCTCTACGACGAATGCGCTGCTGATGAACGCGAGGCGATCGCCAGACACCTCGCGCTCTGTGTCGCCTGCGCGAGTGAAGTCGAAGGGCTGCGCTCGACGCGTCAGGCGATTGCCACGTGGGCGCCGCCCGCCGTTGATCTGGGCTTGCAGATCACTCGGAAGGATCAGGCGGAGGTTCCCACGTTGCCGGGTGCGGTGCTCGCGTTCAAGCGGCCGGCACAGGAGCCGGCGGCGCGCGCGCTGCCATGGTGGAAGGCACCGCTTCCGGCGTGGGCGCAGGTCGCGGCAGCGGTGCTGATCTTCGGCGCCGGACTTTCTGTCGGATTGTTGCGGCCCGACGCGCGCTCCTCCCAGGCGCCGGCGCCTCAGGCGGCAGTGCAGCCGACGACGCCTGTTGTCGCTGGACCCTCGAAAGCGGATCTGGTGCAACTCGAACAGACGCTGCGCGGCGAGATGGCGCAGTTGGCTCGGACCAACGTGGCGGCCCCAGCACCGACGCCAGTGGCTGCGCGCTCGGGCGACGACGCGATCATGCAGCGCGTGCAGGCCTTGATTACACAGAGCGAGGAGCGCCAGCGGATCGAGTTCACCGAGCGCAGCGTGCGGCAGGCCAGTGCGTACGAGGCGCAGCGACGCGCCGATTTCGAATCCGTGCGGGCGACGTTCGGACAGACCGGCGCCGAGGTGCGGCAGCAGCGACAGGCGATTGACGAGATCAATCGCTATTTGGTGCGTGTCAACCAGCAACGGTAGGGATCACATCCAAGGTGGCAGGTGAGTGGTTATGAAAGGTTGGATTTCAGGAGTCGCGGTGGTGCTGCTGGCCGTAACGCCGGCGTACGCCCAGCAGCAACAGACCGAGGCGGACCAGGCCAAGGCGCGTCAGCGAATCTCGACGATGGAAGGTGTGCTCGAGCGGGCGGTGACTAATGGCGCCGACAACATGCTGCGGCAAATCAAGGCGGTGACCTCCGATCCGCCGGTGTTGACGGGCCAGCCCGAGGTGCGGGGGTTCCGCCTCGACGGGTACGGTGTGTTCTTCGATGTGGAAGTGCCGCAGCTGCTGTTGCCGGTGACGTGGCCGCTGCGTCAGTTGTATCGCGACAACACCAATCGCGTCGTCGACGATCTGCGCGCGCTGATGGTCAGCCTCAATCCGCCGCAGCGCGAACAAGTGGCGCAGCTGGTGCAGCGGCTCCAGCTGCAGGCGCCCCAGTCGATCGCGGGTCAGGGGCCGAGCGCGCAGACGCCGCGCCTGGCCGATCCGGCGATCGACGATCCCGAGGCGCGCTACACGGTAGAGGTGAAGGCCGCACTCGTCGACGCCATGATCGAGAACAGCCAGGCACTGGCGATCGGTCTGGATGAGTGGCTCACCGTCGCCGCGCGCGACAACGTGCAAGTGGACCCGCTCATTCGCGGCGACCGCGCGGAGTTCAGCACCATAATCTTCCGCGTGAGGGGGAGCGACCTCAGCGCGTTCCGCGCCGGACGAATCACGATCGACGACGTGCGGAAGAAAGTCGAAGTGCGGGAGTACTGAACTCTGCGAGTTCCGAAGTTCTCGAGTTCCGGAGTTCTCGAGTTCCGGAGTTCCTGAGTTCCCCGAGTTCGGGCTTCCGATTCGTTGTTCCGGTCGAACTCGGGAACTTAGGAACTCTGGAACGCTGGAACTCGGAACAGTCAGCAAGCTACGGTGTCTGATCCACTGTGGCTGTGTACAATTCCCGCATGATGGCGCGGTTTGGCGTTTGTCTCCTGGCGGCTGTCCTCGTCGCCGGATGCCGCTCGCGTGAAGTCGAGAAGGACCTTCGGATCACCGAGGTGCACACGGGCTGGTATGACGTCGGGATCGTCGACGGCAAGAACAAGCTCGTACCCAGCATTGCGCTCAGGCTCAAGAACGTCTCCTCGGAGCCGATCTCGCGCGTGCAGATCAACGCCGTGTTCAGACAGGTGGGCGAGGACGCATCCTGGGGCGCGCCGTTCGTGCGTGGCATCGGCCCGGAGGGACTCCCGCCGGGCGCGACCGGGGAACTGATCGTGTTGCGCAACGATCGCGGCTACACCGGGACCGAATCCCGCCTGCAGATGCTGCAGAACAGCCACTTCGTCGACGCACGCGTGCAGGTGTTCGGCAAGCACGGCTCGCGCACGTGGGTGAAGATGGGCGAGTACCAGATCGACCGCCAGTTGCTGACGGAGTAGGCGATCGCCGGTCGACTCCATATAATCCCCGGTCGTGTCGACTACCACGACTGAACAGGTCCTCGAGCGCCGCCTCGGTCCCTTTGACGCGGCCGCCATCATCGTCGCCAATGTCATCGGCGGCGGCATTCTCTTCCGTTCTCCCGCGGTCGCGAGCGCACTCCCCGACGCAACCTGGTTTCTGCTGGCGTGGTTTGCCGGCGGCGTGCTCGCGTTCATGGGTGCCATGGCCTACGCCGAGCTCGCCACGATGAGGCCGAAAGCCGGCGGCGAGTACGTCTACCTGCGTGAGGCCTTCGGTCCGCTCGCCGGATTCCTGACCGGTTGGACGTCGTTTGTCGCCGGCTTCAGTGGCGCCATGGCTGCGAGCGCGATCTTCCTGATCGTCACGCTCAATCGGTTCATTCCTGGCATTGCCAACAGCACGCCGCTGCTGGCGATTCCGATCCCGTTCACGTCGAACGCGGTGACCTTTTCCATTCACACGCTGATGGCAAGCGCGGTGGTCATCGTTGCCGCCCTCATTCACATTCGCGGCGTCGGTCCCGGCCGCGCTGCCAGCAACGTGCTCACGACACTAAAAATCCTCTCGCTGGTGGTGTTCATCGGATTTGGATTTGCGGCAGGAACCGGATCGCCGTCGAACCTCACCGAGTCGGCGGGACCGGTGACTTTCACGAGCTTCTTGTCCGCGTTCATCCCGGTCATGTTCACCTATTCGGGCTGGAACGCGGCCGCGTACATGGCCGAAGAGATCCGCGATCCGGGACGCAACGTGCCGCGCTCACTGCTCATGGGCACGTTGGCTGTCATCGCGGTCTATGTCCTGCTGAACGCGTTGTATCTCTACGTGATTCCCGTCCGCGAGCTGGCCGGACTCGGTGGGAAGAGCGTACTGGACGTTGTGGGCGATCGTTTGCTCGGTGAGCGCGCCGGTGACATCATGGCCATCGTCGCGAGCATCAGTCTTGCCGCCGGAATCAATGCGTGGACGTTTGCCGGACCGCGTGTCTACTTCGCGATGGCGCGGGACAATGCATTCTTTAAGAGCGCCGGGCGCGTGCACCCGACATACAAGACGCCGGCCGCGTCTATCGTCGCGCAAGCCGTGCTGGCCATCGTCCTGATCCTGACTGGCAGTCTTGACTCGATTGCGAACTACGTCGGCTTTGCGATCACGTTGTTCGCGGGCACTGCGGTGGCGGCGGTGTTTGTCTTACGTGCGCGTGAGCCGAATGCCGCGAGACCATTCAAGGCGTTCGGATATCCGTGGACGCCGGGTCTCTTCGTGCTGGTGAGTGCGGCGATTGTCGCGAACGCGTTCTATTCCGATACGCGCGCCAGTGTGCTCGGCACGCTGATCATTCTGGCGGGGATTCCGGTCTATCTGTTCTTCACGAGGCGGCGACGCGAGAGCTAACGAAAAAGCCCGCGTGCGACGAGTGTGGTGATCGTCGCGCGCGGGCGTATGGTGCAGGTGCGTGCTTGATACCTAGCCCAGGGCTGAATTCTGATTCCTGAGCCCTGATTCCTTCTGCGTTACGGCCGCTCTGGTAACAGATCGCCTCGATAGGTCACTTTCTCTCCGGGCGGAATCCTGACGTTGAAGACGAGCGGCTCGAAGCCAGGCGACACGACCTCGACCTGGTAATCACCAACCTCCAGCCTTAAACCCTGGAAGATGCCGTCGAAGTCGTCCACGAGACCCGCGTAAGCGCCGTCGATGTAGACCTGCGCGTCGCGCGGCTCGACGTCGAGACGAAGCTCACCCGTCGGGTAGCCGTACCGTCCGTAATCGTTGTAGCGAACGATCGTGCGCGGATAGAACACATACGAGTCGTAGAACACGTCGAAGTAGAAGTACCCGCGTCCACGCGGACCGTAGCCGAACACGAACGGCGCGTAGTAGTTCGGCCGGTAGTAGTAGTACGGCCGGTACGAGTAGTACCGCGGCGAGTAGTAGTAGGTGCGGCCACCGGACGAATACGTGCGCGCGCGGTAACGATCGTCGCGTCGCACCGGCGGCTGACCGTACGGCCGCGGCACGGCGACGCGGTTGCCGTCGCTGCGGTCGTAGGTGCGGGTGTCGTAGGTCCGCGCGGTCGTGCGGCCACCGTCACGCGCGGTCGTGCGGCCACCGTCATAGGTCCGCTCCGACGTGCGGCCGTCGGCCCGACCGTCGTTGGCGCGACCGTCAGTCGTACGGGCTTCGGTTGAACCGCCCTCGTAGCGCGGCACGGCACGTCGGCTCCGCGGTTCGGAACTCGCCTCGGCGCGTGGCTCGGCGCGTGGTTCGACGCGCTGCGTCTGAGGTGGCGGCGTCGAACGTGCCTGCGGCGGCGCTTCGCGACGGCCACCGCCGTTCCCGCGATCGCCCCGATCTCCACCACGATCTCCACCCCGATCCCCGCCGCCCTCGCGCGGTGCGGCCCGTCCGGCCTGACCGCCGCCGCCGCTTTCCTGGCGGCCGCCGCCGTTGCCGTTGCCGTTGCCGTTGCCCCAGCGTTGACGCTGTGCCGCATCCGCGGTGTCCGCGAGAAGTGCCGTCGTCAGCACGGCGGTGGCGAAGAGCAAAGTCTGGTGACGCATATGGGTAACGTCCTTCCTGCAGGATAGCTGAGCAACACCGCTGCCATCCTGACCGCCCGAATTCCCTTGGAATTAGGGACTTCTGGCACCGGACGCCCGTCGAGTGTCCTCTCGGCCGGAGGACAGCCGTGCAGCGGCGTGAAGCCCTGACCCGGGGTCTGACCTCTGCTCTGACCCCCGCTCTGACCCCGACTCTGACCCCGGCTCCGACCCCTGCTCTGACCCCGGCTCTGACCCTGTCTAAGGCTGACCCCGCAGCCTCGGCCCTGGCCATGGATATACTCGCCAGTGTGATCGAGGCGACGACAATACTTGCCGTACGGCATCAAGACAAGACGGTTCTCGCGGGCGATGGCCAGGTCACGCTCGGCAACACGGTGCTGAAGAAGAGCGCGCGCAAGATCCGTCGCCTGTACAACGATTCGATTCTCGCCGGATTTGCAGGCTCTGCGGCCGACTCGTTCGCCCTGTTCTCACGGTTCGAATCGAAGCTCGAGCAGTTTCGCGGCAACCTCGAGCGGGCGTCAGTGGAACTGGCGCGCGATTGGCGTACGGATCGGCTGCTGCGCCGTCTCGAAGCGATGCTCGTGGTCGCCGACCGGAAGTCGACGTTCGTGCTGTCGGGCACCGGCGATCTCATCGAGCCGGACGATGGCATCGTCGCGGTCGGGTCGGGCGGCAGCTACGCCATGGCCGCCGCCCGCGCGTTGATTCATCACAGCTCGCTGAGCGCGCGCGCCATCGCTGAGGAGAGCATGCGAATCGCCGCCGACATTTGCATTTACACGAACGCGAACCTCACAATCGAGGAACTGTAGTCGCGACGCATGGCCATCTTTCTTCCCGAACGCACGATGACCGCCGTCGGGTCACTCACGCCTCGCGAGATCGTTGCGGAGCTGGACAAGTACGTCATCGGCCAGGCGAAGGCCAAGCGCGCCGTGGCGATCGCGCTGCGCAATCGCCTGCGCCGCCAGCGGCTGTCGACCGAGATGGCCGATGAAGTGACGCCGAAGAACATCCTGATGATCGGACCGACCGGCGTCGGCAAGACCGAGATCGCGCGGCGGCTGGCGCGGCTCGCGCACTCGCCCTTCATCAAGGTCGAGGCCTCCAAGTTCACCGAGGTCGGCTACGTTGGGCGCGACGTCGAATCGATGGTGCGCGATCTCGTCGAGCTCGCCGTCGACATGGTGCGCGCCGAGAAGGGCGAGGAGGTCAAGGACAAGGCGCGCGCCGCCGCCGAGGAGCGGCTGCTCGATCTGCTGCTGCCTCCGGTGCGTCCGGCGATGCCGGGCGAAGACCCCTCCGTCGTCCGCGAGCAGAGCGGGCGCACGCGCGAGCGCATGCGCGAGCAGCTCCGCGACGGGCGGCTCGACGATCGGACCGTGGAGCTCGACGTTCCCACTCCCACGATGCCGTCGTTCGAAGTGATCGCCGGAACGTCGGTCGAGGAGATCGGCGTCAACCTGAAGGACATGATGGGCAACCTGCTCGGCGGACGCGCGAAGACGCGCCGCCTGAAAGTGCCGGAGGCGCTGGAGCAGCTCGGCGCCGAAGAGCAGGCCAAGCTGCTCGACATGGAGTCGATCAGCCGCACCGCGGTGCAGCGGGTCGAGCAGGCCGGCATCATCTTCGTCGACGAGATCGACAAGATCGCCAGCCGCGACGGCGGTGGCGGCCACGGCCCCGACGTCAGTCGCGAGGGCGTGCAGCGCGACATCCTGCCGATCATCGAGGGGACGACGGTCAACACCAAGTACGGGATGGTGAAGACCGATCACATCCTGTTCATTGCCGCCGGCGCGTTTCACGTCTCCAAACCGTCGGACCTGATCCCCGAGCTGCAGGGACGCTTTCCGATCCGCGTCGAGCTCGAGCCGCTGACACGCGACGACTTCGTGCGCATCCTGACCGAGCCGCGCAACGCGCTGGTCAAGCAGTACGAGGCGCTGCTCGCGACCGAGGACGTCACCATCACGTTCACACCGCAGGCGGTCGAGCGCCTGGCCGACTTCGCGGCGAAGGTCAACGACTCGACCGAGAACATCGGCGCGCGCCGGCTGCACACGGTGATGGAACGCCTGCTCGACGAGCTCTCGTTCGAAGCGCCCGATCTCGGGCAGACGACGGTGACGATCGACGAAGCCTACGTCGATCGGATGCTCGCCGACATCGTCAAGAATGAGGATCTGTCGAGGTACATCCTCTAGGATCCTTGCCCATAACTGATTCCTGATTCCCGATTCCTGATTCCTTAGTACTCGTCGCCGTCTGTGAGCTCGCGCAGCACCGCGATACCGGCCGCGATGGCCGCGCTGCTGTCGTACGCGATCTTCGACGACAGCGGCGTGCTGTTCGAATAGCCGATGCGTTGATACTCTCGCGCGAGCGACTCCTGGTCCACCACATCTGGCGCGTCGGCGATCTCCACCGCGTGGCGGAGCTCGTGCGCCATGATCGCGATCTGGCGTTGGGCCGACTCGAGCGGCAGCAGACGCACGACGACGTAGCGAAGGCCCCCAGCTGCGGAGACGAACGTCAGCCGTCCGTCGGTGACGCGCTCGTGCACGCCGTCGCACCACAGATACACGACCACGTCAGACTCGAGCAGCCGCTGGACGAGCGCGCGAAACGTCGGTGAGAGACGCAGGCCATGGTCGAGCAACCGTCGCAATCGAGCGTCGGTCGTCCGGATGCGGCTACGCAGGCCGTCCCGGAGCGGACCCGAGGCGTTCGCGATCGACGGCGTCGCGACGAGCAGGAACAACAACGCACACACGAACCGGCAGGCAGATGTCATGCCCCGAGGAATGGCAAGCGGCGGGCCACCGCGCGGTTTGTGGGTCCGGCGGCCGTTTGATCTGTTTGCGCCGGAAATCCGCTACAATGGCCTTGCTGCTCGAAGCGGAAAAGCCCACACATTCGTGGTATGACTTTTCCGTTACTACAAAAAGGTCATGATAGGGAGGGTGGCACACCCTCCGGCCGCAGGCCCCACGACGTGCTGGCGGGTCGATGCGTCGCTCCACGGACCGAGCGACGACAGCTTTGCGTTCACTGTCGCATCACCGCGCAGAAATGTAGGAGACCTGTTATGCCTGCCGCCAAACCCGGACCCGATGCCACCACCGCGGCGCGTGACGCCCGCCGGCTCTCGACGCTGCTCGAGGTGAGTCAAGCCCTCTCTGGCACGCTCAATCTGAAGTCCGCGCTCCAGCGTGTGCTCGCCACGCTGTTGCGGCATCACAGCGTCCTGCGCGGGATGGTGACGCTGCTGCGCGACGGCGAGCTGCAGGTCGAGGCGGTCGAGGGCTTCGAGGACCGCGCGCGCACGATCCGCATCAAGCTCGGCGAGGGGATCACCGGCAAGGTGGTCGAGAGCGGCAAGCCGATCGTCGTGCCGCGCGTCAGCCGCGAGCCGGCATTCCTCAACCTGGCGCCGCGTCGTCCCGAGAGCCCCAAGCAGGAGCTGAGCTACATCTGCGTGCCGATCGTCCTCAACCGGCAGGCGGTCGGGGCGCTCTCGGTCGATCTCCGCTTCAAGGCGGAACGCGACTACGACAGCAGCGTCAAGTTCTTCGGTGTCGTCAGCTCGATGATCGCGCAGGCGCTCAACGTGCAGCGCATGGTCGAGGAGGAGCGGCGCCGGCTGCTCGACGAGAACACGCATCTGCGGCAAGAGCTCAAGGAGCGCTACGATTTCTCGAACATCATCGGCACGAGCGGGCCGACGCGGCAGATGTACGAGCAGGTGGCGCAGGTGGCGCAGACGAACACCACGGTGCTCATCCGCGGCGAGTCGGGTACGGGCAAGGAGCTGATCGCCCACGCGATTCATTACAACTCGCTGCGTGCGAAGAAGCCGTTCGTGAAAGTGAGCTGCGCCGCGCTGCCTGACACGCTGATCGAGTCGGAGCTGTTCGGCTACGAGAAGGGGGCCTTCACCGGCGCTACCGCGCGCAAGAAGGGCCGCTTCGAGATGGCCGAAAGCGGCACGCTGTTCCTCGACGAGATCGGCGACATCAATCCCAGCACGCAGGTCAAACTGCTCCGCGTGCTGCAGGAGCGCGAGTTCGAGCGCCTCGGTGGCACCGAGACCGTCAAGGTCAACGTGCGCATGATCGCCGCGACCAACAAGGACATGGAGAAAGCGCTCGCCGACGGCACGTTCCGCGAGGATCTGTATTATCGCCTCAACGTATTCACGATCTTCGTGCCGCCGCTGCGCGAGCGCAAAGCCGACCTGCTGCTGCTGGCCGATCACTTCCTCGAGAAGTTCTCGCGCGAACACGGCAAGGTCATCAAGCGCATCTCGACGCCCGCGATCGACATGCTGATGGCCTATCACTGGCCCGGCAACGTGCGTGAGATGGAGAATGCCCTCGAGCGCGCCGTGCTCGTCTGCGACGGCGCCGTGATCCACGGGCACCATCTGCCGCCGTCGCTGCAGACCGCCGACTCTTCCGGCACGGTCACACGCGTCGCACTCAAGGATGCGGTGGCCGGCTATGAGCGCGATCTCATTCTCGACGCGCTGAAGACGACGCGCGGCAATCGCGCCAAGGCGGCGCGTCTGCTCGACACGACCGAGCGCATCCTGAACTACAAGGTGCGCGGCTACGGCATCGACGTCCGCCGCTTCAAGACGCCGGAAGTCGGACGCCGCGGGCCGACCGAAGCGACAGCGCCAGAGCCGGCGCGCGAGGCGCCGATGGCTGTCTCTCGCTAGAGAGATGAACGATCGTCAACGTCCACCTTCCAACTCCCAACTCCCAAGAGGACTCAGGCTTCGTTGGCAGTTGGGAATTGGGAATGGGGAGTTGACGCGCGCGGCCGCCGCGGCTCTCGCGGCCGCGCTCACGATCGGGTGCGGTAAGAAAGGGCCACCGCTTGCCCCGATCGTTCACATCCCCACGTCGGTCGATCAGGTCTCCGCCCGCCGCGTCGGCAACGACGTGCTCGTCACGCTGACCGTGCCGGCCGAGAACGTCGACAAGACGAAGCCGGCCGACGTCGGACGCATCGAAGTGTACGGGTACACCGGTACGGCGGCGCCGCCGCGCGGCCGGTTTCTCGACGTGGCCGTGCTCGTAGCCACCATTCCCGTTCGGCCAGTCGAGACCGAGGCCACGAAGCAGAAAGCATCCGAGCCGGCGTCGTCGCCGGAGACAAAAACCGAACCCCCGGCAGGTGACTCGGCCAGCGAGATCCCTCCCGCGGTTCAAGGCGCGAGCGTGACGGTGCGCGATCACCTCACCGGTGAGGCGCTCGTGGCACGTCCGATTCCGCCGGCACCTGTCACGGGCCGACCGCGGAACACACCCGCGGTGCCACCGACGCCAGCCGCCACGGTCGAAGGGCCGCTTCGCCGGTTCTACCTCGCGTTCGCGTTCAGCCCTCGCGGCCGCGTGGGACCGCCGGGCACCGTCGCTGAACTGCCGCTCTTCACGCTGCCCGATCGGCCGCTGGGTGTCGTCGCCACGTACGCGGCTGATGCGATCACGTTGTCGTGGGAGCCAGCCGGCGGCGTGGTCGGTGCGCTGCTCGACAACGCACTGCCGATCGAGCCGTCGCCGCTCGAGGAGGCGGCAGATGCACCACCTCGTCAAGCCGCGCCCGCGACGCCGGAGGGGCCGACGCGTTACAACGTGTATCGAGAGATCGAAGTGGCTGCCGACGACATTCGCGAGCCGGCTGCACAAACGCCAGAGGTTCCCCCACCCGTCAACGGCGCGCCGCTCGTCGCGCTCACGTACACCGAAGGATCGCTCCTCGACGGCCGCCGGCGCTGCTACACCGTTCGCGCGCTGCGCGGCGATGGCCCCACTGCGGTTGAGGGCGAGCCGTCCGAGCCCGCGTGTGTCACGCCAGTCGACGATGTCGCGCCGGCGCCTCCGACGGGACTCTCAGCAGCGAGTGCACCCGGCGAGATCACGCTCACATGGGAGCCCAATGTCGAGGACGATCTGGCCGGTTACGTGGTCTTGCGTGGCGAGGCGGGCGATGCCACACTGACTCCAGTGACCGGCAGTGTGACGACCGAGGTCCGGTTCGTCGACAGCACGGTCCGGCCTGGTGTGCGTTACGTCTACGCGGTGACCGCGATCGACACACGGCTGCCGACGCCGAACGTCAGCATGGAGTCCGCGCGCGTGGAGGAGACGGCCAGGTAGTCTGGCAGGCGGTCGTCATCAGCCTGCTTGTGAGGAGACGTCGATGAAGCTCTTCGCCGACACAGGGAATCTGAAAGAAATCGAAACACTCGCCGCGATTGGCATCCTGGACGGCATCACGACGAATCCGTCGCTGCTCGCCAAGGAAAAGGGTGACTACCGGCAGATCCTCAAGCAGATCTGCCAGACCGTGCAGGGACCGGTCAGCGCTGAAGTCGTGTCGACCGACACGGCCGGCATGGTCCGCGAAGGGCGCGATCTCGCCAGCATTGACGAGCACATCGTCGTGAAGGTGCCGTTCACCAAGGACGGCGTGAAGGCCTGCAAGACGCTGTCGTCGGAAGGTCTTCGCGTCAATGTGACGTTGATCTTCTCCGCGACGCAGGCGTGGCTCGCGGCCAAAGTGGGGGCCAGCTACGTGAGCCCGTTCGTCGGCCGTCTCGATGATGTCGGCACGACCGGCATGAACCTCGTTCGCGAGATCGTCGACATCTTCGACAACTACGACTTCACGACCGAGGTCCTGGTCGCCAGCGTGCGTCATCCGATTCACATCGTCGAAGCGGCGCGCATGGGCGCGGACGTGGCCACGTGTCCGCCGGCGGTGATCGAAAACTGCTTCAAGCATCCGCTCACGGACATCGGCCTCGAGCGATTCCTCAAGGACTGGGAGAAGGCGCAAGCCGCCAAGGTCTAGTCCTTGGGCCTTGGTTCTTGGTCCGGCCTTGGTCCTGGGTCCGTCCCTGGTCCTTCGTCCTTCGTCCTTGGTGCGCCGGCCTGCTTGCCAGCTGGGACCCAAGGACCAGGGACCACGGACGGAGCGCGGGACCCAGGACGGACCAGGAACCACGTACGAAGCATCAAGGACTGACAGCTTGTTAGAAGCCGTCCAACCTTAGCGATACTATCCACACGTGTCACGCTTCCAGGATCTACAGCGCCGGGCCGCGCTCGGCGGTGGGGAAGAGCGGCTGCAGCGGCAGCGCGACGCCGGCAAACTGACGGCGCGCGAGCGCGTGACGCTCCTATTCGACGCCGAGACGTTCGAGGAAGTCGATGCGTTCGTGACGCATCGATGCCGTGATTTCGGCATGGAGCACCAGGTCGTACCCGGCGACGGCGTCGTGGCCGGCTACGGCCGTGTGAACGGCCGGCTCGCCTACGCGTTCGCGCAGGACTTCACCGTCTTCGGCGGGTCGCTCTCGGAGACCAACGCGGCCAAGATCGTCAAGATCATGGACCTCGCGATGAAGATGGGCGCGCCGGTCGTCGGCCTGAACGACTCGGGCGGCGCGCGCATCCAGGAAGGCGTGCTGTCGCTCGGCGGCTACGCCGACATCTTCCTGCGCAACACGCTCGCCTCCGGTGTGGTGCCGCAGATCTCGGCGATCATGGGCCCCTGCGCCGGCGGCGCGGTCTACTCACCCGCGATCACCGACTTCACCATCATGGTGAAGAACACCAGCTACATGTTCATCACCGGGCCCGACGTGATTCGTGCGGTGACGCACGAGCAGGTCAGCAAAGAGGAGCTCGGCGGCGCGATGACGCACAACGAGAAGAGCGGCGTCGCGCACTTCGCGGTCGATGACGATCAGGCGGCAGTGCTGCTGATTCGCGAGCTGCTGTCGTTCATGCCGAACAACAACGTCGACGACCCGCCGCGCCGATCGACCGATGATCCGCTCGATCGCGCCGACGCGGCGCTCGACACGCTCGTGCCCGCGGCGCCGAACCAGGCCTATGACATGGTCGACGTCATCGAGCGCGTCGTCGACGAGGGCTACTTCCTGCAGGTGCAGGAGCACTTCGCGAAGAACATCCTCATCGGGTTCGCCAGGCTCGGCGGGCGTTCGGTCGGCGTCGTGGCCAACCAGCCGGCGCATCTGGCGGGCACGCTCGACATCGACGCGTCGATCAAGGGCGCGCGCTTCGTCCGCTTCTGCGATGCGTTCAACATTCCGCTGGTGACGTTCGAGGACGTGCCCGGCTTCCTGCCCGGCACGGTGCAGGAGTACGGCGGCATCATCCGGCATGGCGCCAAGCTGCTCTATGCGTTTGCCGAGGCGACCGTCCCGAAGCTGACGGTCATCACGCGCAAGGCCTACGGCGGCGCGTACTGCGTGATGTCGAGCAAGCACATTCGCACCGACGTCAACTACGCCTGGCCGACCGCGGAAATCGCCGTGATGGGCGCCGAGGGCGCGGTCAACATCCTCTACAAGCGCGAGCTCGATACGGCCAAGGACGTCGCGGCGATGCGCGCGGCCAAGGTGGCGGAGTACCGCGAGAAGTTCGCCAATCCGTATGTGGCCGCCGAGCGCGGATTCATCGACGAAGTGATCGAGCCGCGGCAGACGCGCGCGAAGCTCATTACGGCGTTGTCGACGCTCGAAACCAAACGCGATCGCAACCCCCCGAAGAAGCACGGCAACATTCCGCTCTAGCGTGAGGCACTCGCGCGTAATCGTGCTGATTGTGTTCCTCGTGGTGTGGGGGCTCATCACGCACGGAACCTACGCCGGCTCGGGCGACGAGCCGCACTACCTGATGATCGCGCAGTCGCTGGCGTTCGACGGCGACGTCGACCTTGCGAACAACTACGGACAGCCGGGCAATCTGATCGGCGCTGGTGAACTCCAGATCGACGGGCACGCGCAGCCGGGCGTCGGCGGTGTGCTGCGGCCGGTGCACGACATCGGGATGCCGCTGCTGTTCGCCCCGTACGTGAGGCTGGCGTATCCAGTTGCCGAGACGCTGGCGCGGGTGCTGCCCGAGTCGCTGATGCGGGCGACGCGGCTGAATCCGCCGCTGATATTCCGCCACTTCATCAGCCTGGCCATGGCGGCGCTCACGGGATGGCTCGGCGTCCAGTTGTTCGCGTTGTTCGCACGGTCGGGTGCCTCATCGCGCCCCTTCGACGATGCTCAGGGCAGGCAGGCGATGTGGTGGGCGCTGCTGCTCACGCTCTCGCCGCCGCTGCTCTCGCACTCGTTCTTGTTCTTCACCGAGATTCCTTCGGCCTTGCTCGTGGCATGGCTCGCCCGAGTGTTCAGTGAAGGCCCCGGGGCCCAGGGCTCAGGCCTCAGAGCTGCGGCCCGGGGCCTGAGGCCCGGGGCCTTTTACGCTGTCGTTGGCGCAGCCATCGGCATGCTGCTGTTGATCCATGTGCGCAACGTCGCGCTCGTGATGGTCTTCGTTGTGTGGGCGGTGATTCGTCTACGCCGAACGCCACGATCAATGTGGGTGTACGCGGCGACTGGCGCTGCCGTGCCTCTGATGATCCGCACCGTGGTCGTTCATCGGTTCTGGGGCACCTACCTGACGACACCGATCGCGCGGCCGGATTTCACCCTCGGTCCGCTCGAGGCGACGGGCGAGGTGCTGATGCGCGCCGTGTTGCTGCTCGGGAGTCCAGACTTCGGACTGCTGCCGCTGGCGCCGATCTTCGTGCTTGCGCTGCCGGGGCTGTGGCTGTTGCGGAAGCATCCGATCGCCGATCCACGCGCGGTCTGGGCATTGGTCGCGTCGTATCTCGCGACGCTGCTGCTGCCGTACACGAATCCGTGGGGGGTGAACGGCGGTTTCGCCCCGGCGGCGCGGATGATCGTGCCGATCGTGCCGCTGCTCGCCGTTGCCGTGTTCACGGCCGCTCAGGCGCTGCCGACGGTGGCGCGTGTGTTCCTCGTGATCCAGATCGTCATCGACGTCGTGGTCTGGCAATGGCCGAAGGTGTTGTGGAGCAGTCAGTGAGCGAGGCACCGGCCGGCCGCATCGTCCAGGTACTCGGCCGCACGCTCAGTGTCGTAGCGGCCGTGCTGGCCGCGCTCGCGTGCGTCGCGCTGGTGCTCGGCGGCGTACGCCTGGCGCTCGGTCCGATCCGCATCTCCGCCACCGATCCTTCACGCGTCGCGCTGCAGGCGGCGCTCGTGTGGCTGGTCGCGGTATTCATCACGCCGAGATTGCGAGCGCGCGCGCCGATCGCCCTGCTGTCGCTGGCGCTCGTGCTCGTGACGGCCGCCACCGATTCCCTGCCTCGCCGTGTCGGCGACGGCGCCGAATACCTTGCGATGGCGATCAACGTTGCGCATGGCCGACCGCCGGCACCTTCGGCCGACGAGCGTCGCGAGTTGGTCACACGATTCGAGGCCACGCCTGGCTTCTCCGTCGCGTCGCTCGATCAGCCGCTCATCGGATTCGACGGACGGCAGGACTTTCCGCACTTCTGGCTGTTTTCCGTGCTCGTCGCGCCCATCGTCGCCGTCACCGATGCGCTTGGCGTTCATCCGAATCACGCCTTCACGGTGTTCAACGGCGCGCTTCTCCTCTTGCTGTCGTGGTGGCTCATCGCACAACGGCATGCGCTCGTGGCGGCGCTCCTCGTTGCAGGTCCGTTGATCTGGTGGACCGACAAGGCTCACGCCGAAGTGTTCTTGTTCGTCCTGATCGCGGGGGCGGTTGCGCTCGTCGAGTCGCAGCCGGCGCTCGCGCTGATCGCCGCGGCGCTCGCCGCGGCGCAAAACTCCGGGCTGTTGCCGGTGTTCGGCGCCGTCGTCGTCTACGTCGTCGTGTGCCGGCCCAGAGGTGGGGTGCCGTTTGCGGCGCTTGCCGCCGCCGCGCTCATCGCCGCGCTTCCCTCGGCGTACTACGGCTGGCATCTCGGCACGTGGTCGCCGCTTGCCGGCACGGTCGAACGTGGCATGCCGAGCGTGCGCACGCTGCTGACGGTGCTGGTCGATCCCAACCTCGGTGTTGTGCCATACGCACCTGTACTGGTCGCGCTCGCGCTGGTCGGTTTCGCCGGACAGCCCCGACGCACACGCACGTTCGTCGGACTTCTCTTCGTCGTCATGCTGATCGTCGTCTCGCGGCCGGTGAACCTGAATCACGGCGGATCGCCTGGCATGAGCCGGTACGCGTTGTGGTTGATCGCCTGCACGGTGCCGCTCGTCGCGCCTGGAACGGGTCTGCTCTCTCGTTCGCGGCCGCTCGTCATGGCGCTTGGCCTGATGCTGGTCGTCTCGACCTCGTGGTATGCGTTCCGGCCGGAGTTAGTCGATCGCGGCGGCAGCACGCCCAGTCTCGGTGCAACGATGATCTGGACGCGGTGGCCGTGGCTCGATAATCCGCTTCCCGAAGTGTTCGCCGAACGTGTCAGCGGCGTCGATGGCGTGCCCCCAGTGCCGATTGCGATCACCGGCTGCAGCAAAGCGTTGATTCGCGGTGACGGTGCGGAAACGTGGTGGCCGTTTCCGTGCGAACCACGCCAGGCGCCCGCCGAGTGCGTCGCGGCAGGCGCGCTTTGTTACGCCAACGGCGCGCGGTTCGTGGTCGCGCCGAACCAGCCGGCGTTTCGGTTCGATCCCAGTCCCGACGTGTCGTGGACGGTCAGCCGCCGCGCTCACCTCACGCCGCTCTTGCAGCGGCTGGGACGTGACGCGCGCTACGTCCGTGAGGCGGCGGCTCGCCGTTTCAGCTACGCCGAAGAGATCTCGACCCCGACGATCGTCGAAGGCAGTGCCGCGACCGCGGTCTGGGTGCAGCCCGCGTTGCCGGCCAAGGCGTACATTCGAGTTCGGGTCTCGACCCCTGCGACCGTGGAGATCTCGCGCGCCTCGACCGCGACGCAGGTGAGCGCACTCACCGTGCCTCCCGGTGAGCATCAGGTCCGCCTTCCATTCGACGAACGGATGCTGGTGCTCATCGTCGATGCGCCGTAACCTCCGTTCACTCCAGAGCGCCGGCCCTACGTTAGAATTGCGCAGATCGTGCGAAAAGTGCTCATCGCCAACCGCGGGGAGATCGCGGTGCGCATCATTCGCGCGTGCCGCGACCTGGGCCTGCCGACGGTGGCGGTCTACTCGGAATGCGATCGCACCGCACGCCACGTGCGCATGGCCGACGAAGCGGTCGCCATCGGACCGAATCCCGCAACCGATAGCTACCTTCGCATCGACGCAATCCTCGAAGCCGCACGCGCAACCGGCGCCGACGCCATCCACCCTGGCTACGGTTTTCTCGCGGAGAACGAGGACTTCGCCGCCGCGTGCCGGCAGGCGACGCTGACGTTCATCGGTCCCTCGCCAGAGGCGATCACGCTCATGGGCAGCAAGACCGCGGCCCGACGCACGGCGATAGCGGCCGGCGTTCCCGTTGTGCCGGGCACTGAGGATTCGCTGCCCCTCGACACACCGCACGATCTGATCGTTCGTGCGGCCGAGTCGATCGGCTACCCGATCATGATCAAGGCGGTCGCTGGTGGTGGTGGCAAAGGGATGCGCCTGGTCGAGAAGGCTGGCGACCTCGCGAGCGCAGTGCGTGCCGCGCGCTCGGAAGCGAGTGCAGCGTTTGGCGACGCCGCGATCTACCTCGAACGGCGGCTCGTACGCCCGCGGCACGTGGAAGTACAGCTCCTGGCCGATCACCACGGCCGCGTCTTGCCGTTCGTCGAGCGCGAATGCTCGGTCCAGCGGCGTCATCAGAAGGTCATCGAGGAGACACCCTCACCGGCGGTAACTCCGCCGGTGCGTGCGCGACTGGCGGAGGCCGCCGCGGCCGTGGCCCGCTCGGCCGGATACACCAACGCCGGAACGATCGAATTCCTGCTTGATGACGACGGCGCCTTCTACTTCCTCGAAATGAACACCCGCATCCAGGTCGAGCATCCCATCACTGAGATGGTGACCGGCGTCGACCTGGTGCAATGGCAGATTCGGATCGCCCGCGGCGAGCCGCTGACGCTGTCATCTGAACGGCTGCTGGCTCCGCTCGGCCATGCCATCGAGTGCCGCGTCTACGCCGAGGACCCCGATGTCGGCTTCCTCCCCTCGCCGGGGAAGATCGCGGCGTTGCGCACGCCAGCCGGTCCTGGCATTCGCGACGACGGGTGGGTCGAAGCGGGGACGGAGGTGACGACGTTCTACGACTCACTGCTCTCGAAACTCATTGCGTGGGGTCCCGACCGCGCGGAAGCGATCGCGCGGATGCGCCGGGCCCTGCTGGAGTACGAGGTCATCGGTGTTCGGACGACCGTCCCGTTTTTCCACTGGATGCTGCAACAACCGGCCTTTCTCGATGGGCGCATCCACACGAGCTTCTTGGACGAGCTTTTGCAGCAGCGCCCTGGCGGATTCAGCGACGACATCGACGTGTCGCTCGCGGAGGTCGCAGCCGTCGCCGCATGCCTGGCGCGCATGACGTCGGCGGGCCGGGCCGACGCGTCACCGACCCATGGATCTGCGACGAACCGCCCCTTCGCCTCGCCTCGCTCGCTCAGGGCAGGGACGACGGAGACTCCGAGCTGGGCCGACGGCTGGAAACGGCAGGGGCGCCTCGAGGGTCTTCGCGAGTGACATTCGACGTCGAAGCGGGCGGAACGCGACGTACGATTGAGGTGCGTCCGACGCACGATCGCTGGGCCGTCACGATCGACGGACGGCCGATGGCGGCCAGTCTGCGGCGTGTCGACGGGCGCTGGTCGCTGCTATTCGGCGCTGATGCGAGTCTGGGGGCGGCCAGGAGTTACGAGATCGCCTTCGAGCCGCAGCGCGGCGGCGAACAGATTGTGCACGTCGACGGCCGCCGCGTGAGGGTGTCGTTCCCCGATCGCGTCCGGCGCCAGCAGGGCGACGGTGCCGCTGGAGGGCCCGGCGCACGTCGGGTGGTGGCGCCGATGGCCGGGCGGATCGTCAAGGTGCTCGTGAAGCGCGGTGATGCCGTCGTGGCCAACCAGGGGCTCGTCGTCGTCGAAGCGATGAAGATGGAGAACGAGCTTCGCGCGACGAGGAACGGAACGGTCGCCTCGGTCGAGGTCGCCGAGGGGATGTCGGTCGAAGCCAATACGGTGCTGGTCGTGGTCGAGTAAATGCGTTTCTCCTCTCTACTCTCACCGTTCCGTCACCCCGTGACGCTGAAAGTGCAGCGCGCGATCCGCCGCGTCGTGGTCGTCCTGGCCGTCATCCTTGCGGTGGCGATCGTCACCACCATTTCCGTCGACATCGGTCCGGCGCTGAGGGAGATTGCCGAGCAGCAGGGATCGAAATACATCGAACGGCCGATGCACATCGGCAAGCTCGAGATGCGACTGTGGGACGGGTCGTACATCGTGCACGACCTCCGCATCGAAGGGCTCGAGCCCGACGACATCCCCTTTCTCACGGCCAAGCGCATCGTCGTCTCGATGCCCTGGCGGACGTTGTTCGATCGCCGCGTCGTGTTCGATTCGATCGAAATGAGCGACTGGCGGATGAACATCGAAACGCTGCCGAGCGGCAAGCACAACTTCCCGCGCTTTACCCGTGAGCGACGAGGGCCGCGCAGCGTGTGGACGACGACGCTCCAGTACGTGCGGGCGCACCGTGGTGAGGTCGCGTATCAGGACTACGGCACGCCGTGGGCGATCGTCACGCGCAACCTCGAGGTCATCGTCACGAAGCTCGGCACCGATTACCGCGGGACCGCGCAGTTCGCCGACGGCCTCGTCGCCATTCAGAAATACTTGCCGTTCCGTGCCGACATGACGTCGAACTTCAAGATCGACGGCAGCCGGGTGATCTTCGGCCGCATCGATCTGGCGACTGAAGGCACCACGTCGGTCATGAACGGCGACGTCGATCTCTCGCGGTTTCCCGAGTTGATGTTCCAGGTGAAGTCGACGATCGACTTCCCGAAGATGCGGGAGATCTTCTTCCCCGGCGATTCGTTCTCGCTGAGCGGGACGGGCCAGTTCAGTGGCACCTACCACATGTTCAAGGAGACGCTCGTTGCCGGCGAGCCGCCGCGCACGGGGCGCGAGCTGAAGGGGGACTTCTCGAGCGTTCAGGCCGGCGTCAACAAATATCGATTCCAGAACCTTCGCGGCGAGGTTCGTTGGACGCCCGACAAGCTCGAAGTGACGGACGCGAGCGCGGGGGCGTACGGCGGCACCTCGCAATTCACCTATCGCATGGCGCCGCTCGGCAAGAAGGACGTACCGACGGAAGCGACGTTCGACGCGCACTACACGAACGTCGACGTCGCGACGATCAGCGACCTGTTCGAGCTGAACGGCATCAAGTTCACCGGGCGCGCGTCGGGCCGCAATCTCCTCGAGTGGCCAGTCGGGCGCTACGGTGCCGGTCATCGCGCTCGGGGCGAGGTGCGCCTGACCGCTCCCGAGGGCGCGGTCGTGATGACGCGCGAGATGCCGACGGCGCGCATCACCGCGCGGCAGGCTCGTGGTCCGGACATGGGCCCATTCAGCCCGCTGACGCCGTTCGAGCCGGTGCCCGTTGCCGGTCAGATCGCGTATGCCTACGGTCCCAACACGATCGAGGTGACCGACGCGACGCTGGCGACCGACTCCACTTACGTCGAGATCAAGGGCAGCACGAGCTACGGCACGAACTCGCGCCTTCCGTTCCACGTGTCCAGCTCCGACTGGCAGGAGAGCGATCGCCTGTTTGCCGGCATCCTGACGGCGTTCGGATCGAACACCGGCGTCATACCGATCGGCGGCTACGGCACGTTCGACGGCATCATGCTGGGCGAGTTCCGTCGTCCGCGGATCGAGGGCGAGTTTGCCGGCGAGCAGATTCGCGCCTGGAGCGTCGTCTGGGGAAGCGTACGCGGGTCGGCGGTGATCGAGAACAGCTACGCCGATGTCACGAACGTAGTGATCACGTCAGGCCCGTCGACGATCACGACCACCGGGCGGTACTCGCTCGGGTTCCCGCGGAAGGATGGTGGCCCCGAGATCGATGCGCGCGTCGACATCAAGCAGCGTCCCGCGGCTGACCTCCGTCACGCATTCAACATCGACGAATACCAGATCGACGGCACGCTATCGGGTCAATTCCAGATCCTGGGCGACTACCTGCGGCCGCATGGCATGGGCACGCTGCAGATCGTCGAGGGCACGATCTACGGCGAGCCCATCGACAGCGCGACGGCCAACGTGCGTCTTGAAGGCGACGGGGCCTGGCTCGAGAATCTTGTCGTCACCAAGGGCGGGGGCCGCGGGACCGGCAGCGCCAATATCAATTGGAACGGCACGTACGGGTTCAGCTTCGACGGCCGGAACGTGCCCGTCGAATCGATCGCGGCGGCCAAGTCGCTGCAGGTGCCCATTGCCGGTACGCTCACCTTCTACGCGGCTGGTGCGGGGTCGTTCGAATCGCCGAAGTATCAGGTGAAGCTGACGCTGACCGACGTGTTCGTCGGCGACGAAGGTTTGGGCCAGGTGTCGGGTACGCTCGACGTGGCGAACGAGACGATGAACGTTCAGGTCTCGGCGGCCTCGCCCCGACTTGCCGTCGACGGCGTCGGCCGAATCGCGATGAACGAGCAGATGGACGCGCAGCTCACGTTCAACGTGGCGGAGACGTCGCTCGACCCGTATGTCCGCATCTACCTGCCTCGCCTGTCACCGTTCACGACGGCGGTCGTGAGCGGATCGCTGTTCGTCCGCGGTGAGCTGAAGGACATTGATCGTCTGCTCGTCGACGCGACCGTCGACAAGCTCGATCTGCGGCTGTTCGATTACGCGCTGCACAACGCGCGGCCGATCCGGATCGCGCTCGATCGTCATTCGGTGGATATCAAGGACATGCGTCTCGAGGGGCAGGACACGCAGCTCGACGTGATTGGGCGCGCCAACCTGCACGACGAGACGGTTGCCATGAAGGCGAGCGGAGACGCGAACCTGGCTGTGCTCCAGGGGTTCATCTCCAACATCAAGAGCACCGGCACGGCGAACCTGTCGGCCACGCTCGAGGGTCCGCTTCGCAATCCCGCGGCCAACGGTCAGCTCACCATCGAAAAGGGACGCATCCGCTACTTCCCGCTCCCGCACGCCCTCGAGGAGATCAACGGATCGGTTCAGTTCGATTCGAGAGGCGTGACGCTCGACGGCCTCACCGGTCAGCTCGCCCGCGGCGACGTCCGCTTTGGCGGGCGTATCGACAAGGACGGCTATCTGCCCGGGCGGCTGAACGTGACGATGACCGGCACTGACATGCAGCTGCGATTCCCCGAGGGGATGCGGCAGTCGCTCGTCGACACCACGTTGTCGTTGCAGGGGACGATGGAGGACGCGACGTTGTCGGGGCTCGTCAACGTCAAGGATGCGGTCTATACGCAGGCGTTCGGAGGAAGCGGCGGATTCTTGAGTTTGACCGGCGGCGACGACAACGCGGAGGCGGCGCCCGGGCCTGCGACCGCACCCACCGTGCCGATTCGTTACGACATCCGCATTGTCGCCCCTGGCACGCTGCAGGTGCGCAACAACACGCTGCGGATCACCGCCGACGCCGACTTGCAGCTGCGCGGCACCTACGATCGCCCGATCCTGCTTGGCCGAGTCGAGGTCCAGCGTGGCGAAGCGCTCGTGTTTGCGAAAAAATTCGTCTTCACGCGAGGCACCGTCGACTTCAACAACCCGGCACGGATCGATCCGTTCTTCGACGTCGAAGCGGAGACGCGTATTCGTGTGCCCGGGGAAACATATCGTGTCACCGTCCGCGCCGCGGGCCCGCGCGATCGGTTGAGCAATCTCTCGCTCAGCTCCGACCCGCCGCTACCTGAAGGCGATGTGCTGGCGCTCGTGGCCGGGGATGTGAGGCCGAGCGGAAATGTCGAACTGGGTCAGTACACGGCCCAGTACACGCCGCAGCAGCGGCTTGCGGCCGAGCAGGCCGCCCGCGCGTTGACCGGCTTGGCCGGGGTGGACGAAGTGAGTCGGGCCGTCGAGAAGGGGCTCGGCGTAGACACCGTGCAGATCACGCCGTCGCTCAACGACCCGACCGGTCAGTCGACGCGCTTCGAGCCGGGCGCGCGCGTCACGATCTTCAAGCGCGTCTCGGATCGCGTGTCGCTGATGTATTCGCGCAGTCTGAGCTCCTCGGCGACCCGCGATCAGATCATCGTGCTCGAATACGACCAGACCGACCAGTTCTCCTGGATCCTGTCGCGCAACGAGGACGGTACCTACGCGCTCGACTGGCAGATCCGGAAGACGTATTGATGCGCCTCCTGCCGGTCCCGGCTGCTGTTCTCCTTTTGCATTTTGCATTTGTCCTGTTGCATTGCACGATCGCCCTCGCCCAGACTGCGGCGGGACCGCCCGGCCTCGATCAACCCATTGTCGCGGTGCAGGTGGAGCAGGAAGGGCAGCCGGTCACCGATCCTGCGATCACGTCACTGATTCAAACCCGTGTCGGACAGCCGCTCTCGATGCAGGACGTGAAGGAGACGTTCACGCACCTGATCAGCCTGAATCGGTTCGAGGACGTGCAGCCGGTGAGCGAGATGGTGACCGGCGGCGTCCGTGTCACCTGGCGCCTGGTGCCGCTGCACCCGATCGACCGCGTCGAGTTCGCCGGGATGACCGGCCTCTCCGAAAGCGACCTGCGCCAGACGCTCACCGAGCGCTATCGCGGCGTGCCGACGGAGGGACACGTCGACGAAGCCCGGGACGCGCTGGTGACCGAGCTGCGGCGGCGCGGCTATCGCACCGCGAAGGTCACTCCGAAGGTGGTGCCGACGCACAATCCCGATCGGGCCACGCTGACGTTCGACGTCCAGGCCGGCATGCGTTCGCCGATCACGCTGCTCCGCATCGAGCAGCGCGACGCCGAGGGCAAGGCAACCATCGTCGACGTCCCGAACATCAAACAGGGTCAGCCCTACGACGAGGACGAGATCCAGCGCGAGTTGCAGGCCTGGGAGAACCGGATGCGGCGGCGCGGCTTCTACGAGGCGCGCGCCAGCCGTGGCGTGCAGTTCGACGACAGCGGCGCCATCGTCTTCGTCAGCCTGACGCGCGGACCGCTGGTGACGATTGCCTTTGCCGGCGATCCGCTACCCCAGAACGAACGGGAAAAACTCGTTCCAGTCCAGGAGCAGGGGTCGGCGGACGAGGATCTGCTCGAGGACGCACAACGCGCGATCGAGAACTACCTGCACGAACGCGGCTACCGCGACGCCAGCGCGGCGTTCACCCGCGACGAACGCGATGGCGAGCTCGTCATCACGTTCAACGTCAAGCGTGGATCGCGCTATGTGGTGCGTGACCTGCGGTTCGACGGCAACATATCGATTCCCGCCGCACAGCTCGAGGAGCTGGTGCGCCTGAAGACTGGTGAATCCTACGTGCGCGCCACCGCGGAGGCGGGCCGCGCGGCGATTCAGAACACCTACCGGGCTCGCGGCTTCACGCGGGCGCAGGTCAAGCTCAACGATCTCGTCGCGTTGCCGGACAACCTGCGTGACCCGGACCGTGGCATCGAGGTGATGTTCGCCATCAACGAAGGACCGCGCAGCGTCGTGCGCACGGTGACGTTCGAGGGCAACACGGTCGTACCCGAGGCCGACCTGCAGCGCTTGACGGTCGTGTCACCTGGTCGAGGCTATGTGGCCGGCGAGATGGTGGCCGATCGCGATCGCATCGCGACCGAGTATCGCAACCGCGGCTACGAAAGCGTGTCGGTGACGAGCGAGCCGATGTTCGCGGAGAGCGACACGCAGGTCAACGTGCACTACACGATCAACGAAGGACCACTGGTCCGCGTCGATCACATCATCATCACTGGAAACCGGCGAACCAGCACGCGCACCATCGAGCGGGAGCTCGTGCTGCACGAGGGCGATCCGCTCGGCGAGGCCGCGCTGGCCGAGAGCCGGGCGCGACTGTACGGCCTCGGGCTGTTCCGTCGCGCCTCAATCGAACCGGTGGCACACGGCGGCGAGCCGCGGCGGGATCTTCTCGTCCAGGTGGAGGAGGCCCCGGCGCGGGTCCTCGGCCTGGGCGGCGGTGTCGAGGCTGGCTTCGTCTCGCGGACGGGGCCCAACGGGCTGGCCGAGGACGTGTTCGAGGTCACGCCGCGTGGCTTCTTCCAGATCGGCCGCCGCAATCTGTTCGGCAAGAACCGCACCGTCAATCTCTACACCCGCCTCAGCCTGCGAACGCGGGACCAATTCACCCAGACTCCAGCACCGTCCGATCCGAACGCACCGGCCGATCCGAACGCGCCGGCCGTGAGTGCGAACGGCTTTTACGAATACCGGGTCGTTCCGAGCTACGAGGAGCCGCGCATCTTCGGTTTGCGCTCGACGCTGCAGGTGCAGGGCATCCTCGAGCAGGCGCGGCGGACCAGCTTCAACTTTCGCCGGCGTGAGATTCGCGCGCAGGCGAACCTGCCGGCTGCCCGCATCTATACGCTGAGCGGCTTCTATTCGCTCCAACGTACCGAGCTGTTCGACATTCAGGATCTTGCGGAGAAGCCGGAGATCGACCGGGTGTTTCCCTCGGTGCGGTTGTCGAAGTTCTCCGGGTCGCTGAGTCGCGATTCCAGGGACGACGCGCTCGACCCGTCGATCGGGACGCTGGGGATTCTGACCGGGGACCTGGCCGCGCGCGCCATCGGATCGCAGGTTGGATTCATCAAGAGCTACTTCCAGGGCTTCATCTACCGGCGGCTGCCGATGCCGCGCCGGGTCGTCCTCGCGCTGGGCGCCCGCGTCGGGCTGGCGCACGGCTTCGAGACGATCGAGCAAGGAGAGGACTTGAGCGACCTGCCGGCGAGCGAGCGGTTCTACGCCGGCGGCGATACCAGCGTGCGCGGGTTCACGCTCGATCGATTGGTGAACGAGCGCACGATCACGCCCAGCGGCTTTCCGACAGGGGGCAACGGCGTGATCGTCCTCAACAGCGAGCTGCGCGTGAACCTGTTCGGGCGCCTGCAGGGCGCCGGGTTCATCGATGCCGGCAACGTCTTTCCCCGCGCCAGCGATCTGTCCTTCACCGATCTGCGTCCGGCCGCCGGGTTCGGCGTGTTGTATCGGTCACCGGCCGGGCCTGTTCGCGTCGACCTGGGATTCAATCTCGACCCCAAGACGTTCCCGTCCGGGAAGGAGCGGCGTTACACGGTGCACGTGCTGCTCGGACAAGCGTTCTGATGCCCGTAATGCAAAATGCAAAATTCAAAATGCAAAAGAAGCTTCGGCGGCGAGGCCGGACGGCGATTCTTTTTTTGCATTTTGCATTTTGCATTTTGAATTACACGCCTGCGCTCACCGCGCAGCAACCGTTAGATAAACTCCTGGCGCGGATCGGCACGACGCCAATTACTCACACCGACGTGCTGGCCGCGGTTGGCCTTGGTCTGGTGGACGCGACGTCGGCCAACGATCCCGCGGCGGTGAGCCAAGTAATCGATCGGCAGCTGATGCTGATCGAAGTCACGCGCTTTCCACCGCCCGAGCCGTCGGCCGCCGCCGTCGACCAGCAGCTGGCGGTGATGAAGAAGCAGGCGGCCGATTCACTGCCCGCGCTGATGCGCGCGACCGGCCTCGACGAGACGCGGTTGCGTGACATGGCGCGGGACACCTTGCGCATCCAAGGGTACGTGGCACAGCGCTTCGGCACCTCCCGGCAGGTGGGCGAAGACGAGGTGCGGCGCTACTACGACGAGCACCAGGCGCAGTTCACGCGCAACGGCAAGGTGATTCCGTTCGAGGACGCCGAGCCCGAGGCGCGCCGCCTCGCCGCCGCCGCGCGCCTGCGTGACGCGATCATGCAGTGGGTCCACGACCTTCGGATGCGTGCCGAGGTCGTGGAGGTGGGGAAGAAGTAGGTCCTTCGTGCTTGGTTCTTGGTCGCTTGGTCCGTTCGTGGTCCTTGGTCCGTCCTTAGTTCCGGGTCCTTGCTCCTCACCGCTGGCTGATTGCCGCAGGCGTGCTTGCATTCAGGACTGGGTTCAAAGCGGGGTCTCACTGTGGCTCGGCTGACGCTCCGATTTGCGCCTGCGGGAGATGACCAGATTGTTGTTAGCGTTACTCGAGTCGCACGCCAACCGAACTGTTCGCGGAGCATCTAGATCTCGAGACTCGATGACCCCCAGGACCAAGGACCGAGGACCAAGGACGGACAAAGGACCCTGGACGGACCAAGAACCAAGCACGAAGGACCAAGGACTTGTTCAGGCGCTGCGCTTCAACGTCCGCCGCGCCTTCGCCTCCTGCTCGCAACCGGATTGATCCTGCTTCCACCGCTTGTCGAACGCCGCCGCATCGTCCTTGACGACGCCGGCCGATTTCTTGGCGAGTGCGGCCAACACCGCGCGCGCTTCGTCCTCGCTCATGGCGATGGTCGTCGGCGCCATCTCACCAGCGACCCAGAAGCGCACCGCGTGCGTCGCCGGCTTCGATCCGTTCGACGGCGTCGTCACGGAAGCCGCGCCGACGATATCGCTGAACCTGAAGACGTGAATCGTCGGCTCGAGCCCCACGACCCACGACACGCCGATCCACAGCGGCGCGACGCGCGCGGCTGATCCCAGCGTGGCGAACTCCTTCTCGATCGCCTCGATCACGAACGAAGGATTGCCGTATCGCTTCAACGCGGCAATCGGTCCATAGCGCTCGACGTTCATGCGCCTGCGCCACGTCATGACGGTGATGACAAAGCCGAGCGCCAACAGCACCGCGGCACCGAGCACGAACAGGTTCAGGTCCCCGCGGAAGCCGCCGGTGGCGATGCCGTAGAGGTATTGCCAGTTGAATCCGAGGACGCCCAGGCCCAGGACCACGAGGATGGCGCCGCCCCCGAGGCCGGCCTGTGTGCCCCGGTGTGCAGCTTCGAGAATCGCGCCTCTCTTCATGGGCACCTCGCGTCTGGAGATATCGGCGCGAACTAGCGAAGGAATCAGGAGGCGGGAATCGGGATTCAGCTCTGGGTCAGGTCAGGGGATTCCCGATTCCTGATTCCTTACGTTGATTGGGACAAGAAAGCGACCGAGGCGACCTGAATCGCGTTGAACAGCGCGTGGCTCACCATCGGCGCGACGACGCTTCGTCGTCGCAGATAGACGACGGCCCAGAACGCTCCGAGGAGGCCGGTCGTGATCGTCGCGTCCCAGCCCTGCGGGTAATGACCGAGGCCGAACGCCAGACTGAGGACGATGACCCCGACGATCGGGCCACCCAGGTACCGCTCGAAGCGTTGCAGCAGGAACGCTCGTTGCAACTCCTCGCGGATTCCGCCGGCGAGGATCGCGACGACGCCCAGGAGCGCGGCATCGCTCGCGCCGCCGGTCGCAAGCTCCTCGAACGGATTCACCGGCACGTTGTGCAGCGCCGGAACGAATTGCATCAGTACGGTCATCACCACGGCGACGATGATGAAGACCGGTATCACGAGCAACAGTCCGAGCCTCGCCTCGCCCATCGGGTGACGATGTCCGAGCCAGAGATCCTTCAGGCTCTCGCGGTGCGCTCGCGTAATCACGACCATCATCGCGATCAGGACGACAGTATCGACGGCGCCCAGGAACGCGATGGCTGGCAGCGACGGCTCGGCGCTGAGTCCCCAGCCGGTCGCCTGCATCAAACCCAGGATGCTGAGCTGAGTCGGCACGCTGGAGCACAGCACGACCTCGCAGATCGCGAGAGCACGGCGCTGTCCCGGCGAGAACCGTACGTCCGGCACGTCCCCGGCGACGGCTTCGGGGGGTGCGTAGGGGTTCGGGGAGTGGTCGACGACCTCCTGCGAGACGGGTCCCGGTTCGCCCGGAATCGAAACCGGCAAGGTTTCCGAAGGAATTTGCGTAGGATGCGTAGGAATAGGCCCGTCGGACACGCGTCTTAAGTGTACGAAAGAAACCGGCCTAGGGGTTTACCCCCTCGGGTATTTGCAGAGGTCATGGCTCGGGCATTGACCCGGCAGCCGGACCGGGCCAAATGGTGTAAAAATGACCAGGTAGCAAGCTCCCTAAAGGACTCAACGCATCAATGTCCGCAACAAACGGCGAACGCGTTCTCATCGTTGAAGACGAGCCAAGTACCAGGCTCGGGCTCACCGAGCTCGTACGTACCTGGGGATTCACGACCGACTCGGCGGCCGATGGCGAAGAGGCGCTTCAGCGCATCACCGCCTTCCGGCCGTCCATCATCATCAGCGACCTGGTGATGCCGCGCATGGGCGGCCTCGAGCTGCTTCGCGCGCTCAAAGACGATGGTGGCGATTTCACCATCGTGATTCTCACCGCGCAGGGCAGCGTCGAAACCGCGGTCGAGGCGATCAAAGAAGGCGCCTACGACTACCTGACCAAACCGGTCGAGACGCAGCGGCTCAAGATCCTGCTCGACAAGATCGTCGAGCGGCAGGACACGCTACGCGAGGTGAAGTCGCTGCGCAAGCAGCTGCGCGAGCACGGCAGCTTCGGCCGGATGATCGGCAGCAGCGCGCAGATGCGCAAGGTGTATCAGGTCGTGGAGCAGGCGGCGCCGACCTCCGCGTCGGTGTTGATCTGGGGCGAGTCGGGCACCGGCAAGGAGCTCGTCGCGCAGACCATTCATCAACTCAGCCCCCGCGCTCAGATGACGTTCGTCCCCATCAACTGTGCCGCTATCCCCGAGACGCTGCTCGAGAGCGAAATCTTCGGGCACGAGAAGGGCGCGTTCACGGGCGCGGTCGATCGCCGGCCCGGCTGCTTCGAGCTCGCTGATCGCGGCACGCTGTTCCTCGACGAGATCGCCGAGATGACGCCGGCCACGCAGGTCAAACTGCTGCGTGTGCTCCAGGAACGGAAGTTCCGCCGGCTCGGGGGCCGCGCCGAGGAGACGGTCGACGTCCGGGTCATCGCCGCGACCAACGTCAACCCGACCGAGGCGGTCAAGAACGGGAAGCTCCGCGAGGACCTCTATTACCGCCTGAATGTCTTCGCCATCGAGCTGCCGCCGCTGCGGCACAGGAAAGAAGACCTGCAGCTGCTCGTCCAGTCGTTCCTGGCCGACTTCAATCAGCGCAACAACAAACAGGTCACCGCGGTCGATGCGACGGCCATGCGGGTGCTCGAGCAGTACAACTGGCCCGGGAACATCCGTGAGCTTCGGAACGTGATCGAGCGGGCAGTCATCCTGAGCTCGGGCGAGTTCATCGAGCCCAAGCACCTGCCGCCACTCGTCACCGATTCGCCCGACGTGGTCAAGCCGACCCTCTCGCTGACCCCCGGGACGACCGTCGAGGAGGCGGAAACACGGCTGATACTGATGACGCTCGAGCACACGCGCGATAATAAGACGCGAGCGGCCGAAATACTGGGTATCAGCTTGAAAACGCTGCACAACAAGTTGAACAAGCTGCGTGGCCGGGCGACGGGGAAGCGTTCCGACGAGCCTGTCGCGCAGTGATCGCACTGATCGGGGGCCAGGCGCCGATAAGTGTAGGGGCCGGCTCGTAGGGGCCGGCTTCAGCCGACCCCGTGCCTTTGAGTTGTGAATGCGCCTGAGCATCCGGTTCAAGCAGATCGTGGGCGTGACGGCCATCGTGGGTCTGGCCGTCATCGGCCTCAGCGGACTCTACGCGACGCGCCTGGCCGACGTCGTCGTACGGGAAAGCTATTCACGCGGCCAGATGCTCGGCCGGCAGATCCTCCACCTTGCTGGAGGCGTCGTCACGGCGGGTGTCGACCCCTACGCCGCCCTGCGTGACGATCCCGGCGTTCGGGCGATTCTCGAATCCAGTCTTTACGGAGAGGACGTTCTCACGGCGGCAATCGTCGACGCCAACGGCATCGTCGTCGCTCACAACATCCGGTCGCAGGTTGGCCAGACGATCAAGCCGCGCGGTGACTTGGCAGCGCTGTCGAACGACAGCCCACTGAACAAACTCATCTTCCTGTATCTCGCCGACGAGCAGACGATCGTCGAGGTCCAGCAGGCGTTGAAACGGGGCGACGAGGATTTCGGCTCCATCCGGATTGGCGTGTCGACGACGCTGATGCGGGAAGAGTTGGACCGGCTGCTGTGGGAAGCGCTGTTGACGGCGGGAGTGGCGTTGGCCATTGCCATCTTCGTCGCCGGTACCCTCGCGCAGCTGCTGCTGCGCCCAATCCACGTTCTGCGAAGCGGCCTGACGCGACTCGGCAAAGGCGAGTTCGGCGTGACGTTGGATCTGCCGCCGGGCGACGAGTTCGGCGAGCTCGGTGATTTCTTCAACACCGTCAGCCAGCAGCTCTCCGCGGATCGCTCGGCGCTCGCTGGTCAGAAGGCGAATCTGCAGTCTGCCGTCGAGCACCTCGAAGACGCGGTCGCGTTGTTCAACCCGTCGGGCGAGTTGTTGTTCTGCAATCCGGCCATGCAGCACACGCTGGCGACCGACTCGATCGGCCAATCGCTGCCGGCGCTCATGCCGACCGGCCATCCGTATCGAACACTTGTCGAGGAGACGCTGGCGACGCGACGCTCACGCGGGCCGATTCAGATTGGGGGGCATCAGACCGACCAGGTTCCGGTGCCCAAGCGGGCGGATGCGACGCAAGCCGTCGGAACGAAGCTCGAGGCGCGCGCCGTGGACGAAGAGCTGGTCATGACGCACGCCATCATCGGGACGAGCGGTGAGCTCGTTGGCGTGATGCTCGTGTCGCGCAATCTGGCGCAGCTGTCACGGGTGCAGTCCACATTGGCGTACTCGCGGAAGCTCGTCGCGCTAGGCCGTCTGACCGCGGGCATCGCGCACGAGGTGAAGAACCCGCTCAACGCGATGATGATTCACCTCGAGCTGCTGCGGACCAAGATCCGCGGCACGTTTGCAGTGGCGCTGCAGCCCGAACCGGTGGCGGCCGCCGGCGGGATGCTCGGGCTGGGGCCCGGGCGCGCCAGTCCGCTGCCAGCACCAGTCCAAGGCGCGCTCGAACACGTCTCCATTATCGAGAGTGAGATCCGGCGCCTGGATGAGGTAGTGCAGGGGTTCCTGAAATTCACGAGACCGGAGGATTTGCGGCTCCAGCCGGTGAAGATCGCGGCGCTGTTGGAGGAGATCCTTCCAGTGATCGAGACCGAGGCGAACAAGCACAGCGTTCGGATCAGCGTCGAGGTGCCGCCGTCGTTGCCCGCGGTGAATGGTGATGCCGCGATGCTGCGTCAGGTGTTCCTGAATCTGGCGATCAATGCGTGCCAGGCGATGACGAGTGGAGGGTCGCTCCGGATCGTGGCGGCGCCGTCATCGCGCGGACGCGTCGAAGTGCGGGTGGAGGACACGGGGGTCGGCATCGCGCCGGAGCACCTGTCACGGATTTTCGATCTGTATTTCACTACCAAGGAGCGGGGCACCGGCATCGGCCTGTCGATGGTCTACCGCATCATTCAGATGCACGACGGCGAGATCGAAGTGCAGTCGACTCCGGGGCGCGGCACGACCTTCCGTGTGCTGCTGCCGCGGGCACAAGGATATTGAAATGCCACGAAAGCTTTTGCCACTGGCGTGCTTCGTGCTGACGTCGGCGGTGTTCGCGGCCGGATGCGGGTCGAAGCGCGCGCCGTCGGTGCCCGATGGGCCGCCGCTGGCGATGTCGGAGCCGCCGCCGCGCGTGTTTGCCCCGATCGAGGAGGAGGAGCCGGTCGCCTCGACTCCGGTCGCGCAGGAAACGCCGACACCGGCGCCAAGACCGATTCCGCAAAACCGTCCGCCGGCGCGCCGATCGACGCCCGCGGAATCGGAGCGTACCGAACAGCCCGCCGCGCAAACGACGCCCGTGCCCACACCGGAAGCGCCGCGCGAGCTGCGCGCCGCCTCCGCACCCACTGATGCCGAGTCCGAGCGCAAGATCGGCGACATGCTGCGGCGTGCGAATCAGTCGTTGAACATCGTCTACTACCAGGGCTTGTCAGCGGCGCGGAAAGAACTCTACGACCTGGCCAAAGCGTCCATCAAGGATGGCGAGCAGGCGCTGAAGGAACGCAATTTCCTCTATGCCGAGACGCTCGCTGACAAGGCCGCGAAGCTGGCGACCGAGTTGGCCGGCCGGTGATGACGTAGGCGTTGAGCGCGTCTCGCCGTAGCCTCGGCGGAGGCGGATACCTGCGCGCTAGAAACTCACGCCGATTCCGAAATGCCCGCGAGGCTTTCCGTCCTCGGGCCAGCCGAGATCGAAATTGAACATGAACACGGCGGCACCGAAAAACACGCCGCCGCCGATGCCGCGCTGGAACGGCTGATCGGCGAGCCGCTCGCCCGACGCCCAGATGGTCCCCACGTCGACAAACCCTTTCACGCCAAAGCGACCAACGTTCAGTGGTGAGGTGAGCGGGTAGCGAACTTCGGCCGTGAGCGCCGCGAGGTTGTCGCCGGCGCGATGGCCGGTGCGATAGCCGCGCAGCGAATCGCTGCCGCCGAGCAGCGGCTGTTCCGCGGCAGGAAGCGGGCCGTCGGCTCGTGATAGCTGTCCGCGCACGGCGAGCACCGCCGGTCCGCCGATACCGACATACCCCCGGGCATCGATCAACCACCGGCCTTGCCCGTCGCGTTCTGAGAACGCCAGCCGCTCCCAGCTGATCCTCGCGTCGATCGCATTGCGCGGGAACGAGGGATCGATGCGCGTGTCGAAGGCGACGTGGACGCCGGCGGCCGTGTGACGCGCGTCGTAGTCGTCGCCGAACTCCACGTTGGCGACGCGCGCGTTCGCACCGACCCGCAGCCAGCCGACCAGCGCGCGATCCACTTCGACGCGAACGTCGCGCCGCAGATCGGCAAGCTCGTAGAACGGGTTCTCGCGCCGGTTGATCGAGGCGCCCACTCGCACGAACGACACCAGACCGCGATCGAACGAACGCTCGACCTCAACGCCCGCCCGCCGCTCGCCGCCCCACGTCAGCGGCACCGAGATGCGACTGCTCGCGCCGATCGCATCGGCAAACGCCACCCGAATGCCGTAGGTGAATCCGTAGCCGTCGACATACCCGAGCACGGGCAGCCACTGGCTCGCGGCGCCGAGGCGCTTCAACGGCCCCGGGGTCGGATCGTCCGCAGTCACCGCCGCCCGCTCGTCGACGAGGATCACCACGAGAATCTCGGACGCGTGGTCGATCGAGCGAAAGCGGCGACGCACTTCGACGGTGTCGAAGCGGTTGCTCGATCGCAGCTTCGTTTCCGCGTCACGGAGTGCCGTCTCGGAGGCCGCCTCGCCGGTCGAGAGGCCACTGAGCGAGATCACGTCCGCGTCGGGAGTGGTGTGATTGCCGTGAACCCGGATCTCCGCGATCGTTTCCTGTTGCGCGGCCACGGAGGACACGGAGATCAGGGCCACTAAGAACACGGAGATCACTAAGGTCTTTGTGTTCTTTGTGCACTCCGTGGCCAAACTGCCCTTAGTGTTCTCAGTGCTCTCCGTGGCCAA
>Ga0111538_10000303_pt1 | contig 63284 bp, 52 predicted proteins | sample SoiMethybrSBSTD1_FD_79669 | JGI IMG/M metagenome (GOLD analysis project Ga0111538, IMG submission 79669) | Bulk soil microbial communities from a Populus tree surrounding site in Tennessee, USA - Soil MetaG P. TD hybrid SBSTD1 (version 2)... | ecosystem: Environmental > Terrestrial > Soil >...
CTTCAGGCACGGCACGTTCGCTTGCACCAGATCGTCCGCCAGCAGCACCGCGAACGGCTCGTTGCCGACCAGGTTGCGCGCGCACCAGACCGCATGACCAAGGCCGCGCGCTTCCTGCTGGCGGATGTAGGCAACCTCGCCCGGGTTCGGCACCAAATTGTTGATGAGCGCCAGCTCGGCATTCTTCTGCCGTTCCTTCAGCGTCTCCTGCAATTCGTAGGAGTAGTCGAAGTGGTCCTCGATCGCGCTCTTGCCCCGCCCGGTCACGAAGATCAGCTCCTCGATCCCAGCGGCCCGCGCCTCCTCCACCGCATACTGGATCAGCGGCTTGTCCACGACGGGCAGCATCTCCTTCGGCATCGCCTTGGTCGCCGGCAAAAACCGCGTCCCCAACCCGCCGACCGGAAAGATCGCCTTACGCAGCGGCTTGCGCATTCGTCAGTCCTCTTTTCTTGGATGTCATTCGCGTGGCCGATCGTGACGCAGGTTGTGCCACAGCGACCATCGACCGGCAACCTGCCGCGCCCCTAGCCTTTCGACTATGCTCTGGTATGTACTTGAAATTATTATATTTTGTTTAGGCCACCCGCGCGTCCTGGAGGCCCAGGGCGGCGACCAGCTCGCGCACTTCCTGCCGAGCGGCAACGTGAGAGATGCGCCAGGTGACGCCGGCATCCTTCCTGCTGAGATCGAGTAAGGTGAGGCCGCGCGGAAACAATTCGCGGAAGATGACACGTTCGGTGAAGCCGGGCGCGATGCGGAAGCCGATGCGGCGCGACAGCTGCTCGAGCAGCCTTCCGATATCCCGCTTGTTCTTGGCATCGAGGCTGCTGAGGCGGTTGCGCATCACGATCCAATCGATCGGCCGGCCGCGATTGATGGCGCGCTGCTTGCGCTGGTCCCACACCATTTCGCTATAGACGCTGGGCTTCAGGATCTTTTCGCCGTCGCGGTCGATCCGGCCGAGCAAGTCGAGATCGAGGAAGCTGTCATTCAGCGGCGTGATCAGCGTGTCGGCCAGCGTATGCGCCAGGCGCGACAGCGAGGTATCGGAGCCCGGCGTATCGATGACGATGAACTCGCAATCCGCCAGCTCGGCGAGCGCACCGCCCAGCCGATCGGCTTCGTCGTCGCGGCCGGCGATCGCGCTGTCCGCCGCCGAGCGTTGCACCGGGACGTGACGCGACAGCGGCAGCGGCACCAGCATCTGCGCCGCGGTCGCCTTGCGGTTCTCGATATAGCGGGTGAAAGAGCCCTGGCGCGCATCGCAGTCGATCGAGCCGACCTTGTAGCCGTCGTGGAGCAGCGCAACGACCAGATGCATGGCAGTGGTCGATTTGCCCGACCCGCCTTTTTCGTTGCCCAGCACGATGATATGCGGCTTGCCCGTGCGTTGCAGCGTCACGCCCGCGACTCGGCTGCCTTGCCAATCCATACTGCAGTGTCATGAAACACCGCACCGCCGTTTGGCAAGCCCGCGTCGTCGCTAGTCAGGGTGTTGATGCCGTTGCCACCCACGAAGGCGGCGTTGGGCCAGATCGACTCGGCCACCACGACGCCCGGCAGCAGGCCAGCGAACGGCCTCACATGGATCAAGACCCGACCCCGGTCATTGCCGATCTCCGCCAGATCGCCCTCTGCCAGCCCGAGTCGCGCTGCATCGGCCGGGTGGACCAGCAGGGTCGGGCGCCCTTCCCGCTTCTTTGATCCCGGCGTTTCGGTGAAGGTGGAATTCAGGAACGACCTGGCCGGCGCTGTCACCATCCGGAACGGCCGCTCCGGCGTCGGCGCATCGAACACCGGCGCCATATCCGGCAGAGCCGGCAACCGCGCGTGATCCTTGCCGATCCTGGCCCAGTCGGCCTTGAAGTGGAACTTCTTGTCGGGATGGCCGAAGCCGTCCTGGAAATGCGCCGTCTCGAAATCCAGCGCGCATTCCTGCCAGTGCTTCTCGTGGATCTCATCTGGCCCCGGCCAGCCGGAACGCTTCAGCGTCTCCGTGATGATCTCCCATTCGCTCATGAAGAAGGCGGGATGCTGGCAGCCCAGCCGCTTGGCGAGTTCGCAGATCACGTAGTGGTTGGTGCGCGCCTCGGCATAGGGCTCCACCACCTTGCGCGTCACCTGCAGGAAAGTGTGGCCGCTGCCCTGATAGATATCGTCATGCTCTAGGAAGGTGGTCGCCGGCAGCACGATATCCGCCATCGCCGCCGTCTCAGTCATGAACTGCTCGTGCACGCAGGTGAAGAGGTCCGGCCGCGACATCCCTTGCCGCACCAGGTTCGTGTTGGGACAGACCATCATCGGATTCGTGTTCTGCACGATCATCGCCATGACAGGCGGGCCGTCGCCCAGATCGCGCTTGTCGCCGGTCAGCACCGCACCCAGGCGCGACTGATCCAGCTCGCGCACGTTGCGATCCAGCAGCTCCTTGCCGACGATCATCGAATTGTCGATGTGATAGAGTGAGCGGTTGGAATAGAGCGCCCCGCCGCCCTTGTGAGCCCAGGCGCCCGTGATGGTCGGCAGGCACGTGACCGCGTGCAGCGACACCGCACCGTTACGCGCGCGCGCGAAGCCGAAGCCGACGCGAATGTAAGCGCGCTTGGTCCCGCCATAGAGCCGTGCGAACGCGCGGATGGTCTCCGCCGGCACGCCGGTCACGCCTTCCGCCCATTCCGGTGCCCGGTCCCGGACGTGCGCTTCGAGGGCCGCGGGATCGTCGGCATGGCGCGCCATGTAGTCGCGGTCGGCGTACCCTTCCGCAAACAGCACATGCATCATGCCAAGTACCAGCGCGGCATCGGTGCCCGGCCGCAGCATGATGTGCTGGTCCGCCACCTCGGCAGTCGGATTGCGATAGGGATCGACCGAGATGAACTTGGCGCCGCGCTCCTTTCGCGCGCGCGCCACATGGGTCATGACATTGACCTGGGTCGAGACCGGGTTGGTGCCCCAGGCGATGATGAGGTCGCTGTCCGCGATCTCGCGCGCATCGACGCCGCGCATGACACCGACGCCGGCCATCCAGCCGGAATCGGACAAGGCCACGCAGATCGTGCTTTTCTGCCGTGAATATTTTTTCTCATGCCGCAGCCGTTCGATGCCATCGCGCTGCACAAGGCCCATGGTGCCGGCATAGAAATATGGCCAGACCGATTCCGCGCCCCATTGCTGCTCGGCCTTGATGAACCGCTCGGCCGTCTCGTCGAGCGCCTGCTCCCATGAAATCGGCGCGAAGGCCTCAAGGCCGACGCCCTTCTCACCCACGCGCCTCATCGGCTGCGCCAGCCGGTCGGGATGATGCTGCCGCTCGGCATAGCGCGCCACCTTGGCGCAGATCACGCCGGCGGTGTACGGGTTGGCCTTCGCGCCATGCACGCGGCCGATGCGCGTCGGGCTGAGCCGCTCGACCTCCAGCGCGCAGGTGGAAGGGCAATCGTGCGGACAGGCGCTGTGCACGATGTCCGGCTTGGCATTGGCGATGGTGTCCAAGGGCATGAAAATATCGGGGCCGCTCTTGGCGGCACGCTCCAAAATACCTAGAGTGCCGCGACTTTACCCGCCGGGGCCCGGCATTTCCAGGGCCGCGAGGGCTCATTCGGGGATGTATCGTGACAAGTTTGGCGGCCGCCGGTCAGCTTCAATTCAAGCCCAGATTGGGCGTGTTCTACATCGTGGCGGCCATTGCCGTTCTCGGCAGCACCGACGCCATCGTCAAATGGTCGACCACCAACATCGACCCGATCCAGATCGGATTCTCCCGCTTTGTCGTCTCGCTGATCATGGTACTCTGGCTGGTCGGCCAGTCGCAACCGGGCTTCGCAGCATTGCGCACGAAGCGGCCGGCGGAACATGCCGCCCGCGCTTTCTGCGCTGCAGTCGAACTGACGGCCTTCTATTTCGCGATCAGCCTCATCCCACTGCCGACGGCGATGAGCCTCGTCGCCACGTCCCCCATCTTCGGCACCCTGCTCGGCGTGGTGTTCCTGCGCGAACGCCTGCGCCTCGGCGGATGGATCGCCGTCTTCACGGGCTTCGTCGGCATGCTGCTGGTGGTGCAGCCTGAAGAGGGCGTCGACAGCTTCTATGGCACGATCGCCGTCCTAACGTCGGTCTTTCTCTGGTGCTTCGCACAGCTCTTTGCGCGGCGCCTCAGCACGACCGAGAGCAACCTCTCCATCCTGTTCTATTATGCGATCGGCGGGGTTGTCATCCTCGGCCTCGCGACGCCGTTCGTCTGGGTCAATCCGACGCCGCTCGAATGGGCCGGGATTCTCGCAGTCGGGATTTTCGGTTGTATCGGCCAGTATTTCCTGATCCTGGCCCTGCGCTATGCGCCGATGTCACTGCTGGCGCCGTTCGAATACAGCGCGCTGGTCTGGGCCAGCCTCTATGGCTACATCTTCTGGGGCGACCTGCTGGGACCGATCGCCGTCGTCGGCGTCGCCATCATCGTCGCAGCCTGCCTCTACATCACACGCACCATGGAGCACTGATGGCCAGCGATGTGATCGGCCAGGCCGAGGTCGATTGCGTCGTCATCGGCGCGGGAGTGGTCGGCCTCGCCTGCGCGCGGCGGATCGCGCAAAGCGGCCGCGAGGTCCTGATCCTGGAATCCGAAAGCGACATCGGATCCGGCATTTCAGCCCGCAACAGCGAAGTCATCCACGCCGGTATCTATTATCCAACCGGCAGCCTGAAGGCGCGCTTGTGTGTCGCAGGCCGCGAGCGGCTCTATGCCTATTGCGCGGACCACGGTGTCACCGCGCGCAGGGTCGGCAAGCTGGTGGTCGCGACCACGTCCGAACAGATCCCGGCTTTGCACAAACTGATGGACCAGGCGCGCGCCAACCATGTCGACGATCTGGCGCTGCTCAGGGCGGACCTGGCCCGCGCACTGGAGCCCCAGCTCTCCTGCGTCGCCGCGTTTCATTCGCCTTCGACCGGTATCGTCGACACGCATGGACTGATGCTGAGCCTGCTGGGCGAAGCGGAAGCGCACGGTGCCGCCCTTGCCCGCCATGCGCCCGTGGAGCGCGGATGGATCGAGGATGACGGGCGGATCACGCTCGCGGTCGGCGGCGCCGAGCCGATGCAGGTGACGGCGCGCTTGCTGGTCAACGCCGCCGGCCTCGGCGCGCAGGCAATCGCGCGGAGCTTTGAAGCCTATCCTGCCGATCGCATTCCGCCGCTCTACTACGCCAAGGGCAACTATTTCTCCTTGAGCGGACGATCGCCGTTTTCGCGCCTGATCTATCCGATGCCGGAAGTGGCTGGGCTGGGCGTGCATCTGACGCTGGACCTGGCGGGGCAAGCCCGCTTCGGCCCGGATGTCGAATGGGTGGATCGGCCCGACTACGATGTCGATCCACGGCGTGGCGATGCCTTCTATACCGCCATCCGCACCTATTGGCCGGGCCTACGCGACGGTGCATTGCAGCCGGCCTATGCCGGCATCCGCCCTAAGATCCAGGCGCCGGGGGCGTTAGCCGCGGACTTCCGGATCGATGGGCCGGAGGTCCATGGGCTTCCCGGCCAAGTTCACCTCTATGGCATCGAATCCCCCGGCCTAACCTCGTGCCTTGCCATCGCCGATGAGGTCGCCATCCGACTCGGCCTGGAGCAAAACGCGTCGATAACCGCCTAGCTTGTAATCGTTCAAATCAGCACGCCGATGATGCAGCGCAGCGACTCGCGTCGGCAACGCGTTTGATCGGCGGAGAATTGTTCCGCGTGCGCCGCAACAATTCGGCACTGACCGCATGCTCGTTTGAGAAGCCATGTTTTCGGCGCTACTCTTCCCGCATCAACATCAGCAGGAGATCACGCACACCTAACGAAATTGGGGGAGCCACCATGGCACAGGAATCTGGCCCATCCGGCGTCAGCTATGAAAAGGTTGGCACCGAATATTTCGAGAAGCGGAGTCTGCGTCGGCACGCCCGCGCATGGTCACTCTGGGCGCTTGGGGTGGGCGCCGTCATCTCCGGGGACTTCTTCGGCTGGAACTACGGCCTCGCCACCGGCGGCTTCGGCGGCCTCTTCATCGCCACCATCATCGTCAGCGTCATGTATATCGGCCTCTGCTACTGCCTGGCCGAGATGTCGCCGGCCTTGCCGCATACCGGGGGGGCCTATTCCTTCGCGCGAACTGCGATGGGCCCGTGGGGCGGCTTCCTCACCGGCCTTGGCGAGAACATGGAATACGTCATCACGCCGGGCGTGATCATCATCTCCGTCGGTGCCTATCTGCAGACGATCTTCGCAACACCGCCGGAATGGCAATGGGTCTGGTGGGTGGTCGTGTTCGTCATCTTCGTCGGCCTCAATGTCTGGGGCGTCGAGCTGTCGTTCCGCTTCACGGTCTTGATCACCTTCATCGCGATGGCGGTTCTGGTGTTCTTCTTCCTCGCGGCGCTCTCGGCCTTCGACTTCAACCGACTGGCGCTCAATATCGGCATCGGGCCCGATGGCGCTGCGGTCGAACTGCCGGAGGGGGGCGGGCCGTTTAATCCGTTCGGGATCGACGGCATCCTCAAGTCCCTGCCCTTTGCGATCTGGTTCCTGCTGGCGATTGAGCAGCTTCCACTCGCGGCGGAGGAGAGCCACGATCCGAAGAAGGATATGCCGAAAGGCCTGTTGTGGGGCCTCGGGACCCTGATCGTGCTGGGCTTCCTGACGCTCTTCTTCAACGCTGCGGTGCCGCCTGGTGCTTTCAAGCTCGGAAGCTCCGCACAGCCGTTGCTCGACGGCTTGATCGGCATCTTCGGCGAAGGGCTCGGCACGAAGTTCCTGGCGTTGCTCGCGGTCGCCGGCCTCATCGCCAGCTTCCACACCATAATCTATGCTTACGGCCGCAACATCTACTCGCTGAGCCGAGCGGGCTACTTCCCGCGGTGGATGTCGATCACGCATGGCGGGCGCAAGACACCTCACGTCGCGCTGATCCTCGGCGGGGCGGTGGGGCTTATCCTCGCCCTGTTCATGAACTACGTGTTCGGCACGGCCTCCTACGTGGGCGCAGCCTTGCTCAACATGGCAGTGTTCGGCGCGGTCATCTCCTACACCATGCAGGGGTTGTCGTACTACATCCTGAAGCGCGACTTCCCCACGATCGAGCGGCCCTACGTCAGCCCGCTCGGCAATCTCGGTGCCTTTGCCTGCATGGCCATCGCCCTGCTAACGCTGGTCTACATGTTCCTGAACGAGGCCTATCGGCCTGGCCTGTGGGGCGCTCTCATCTGGTATGCCCTCGGCGTGCTCTACTTCGCGATCGCCGGCCGGCACAAGCTGGTGCTCTCGCCGGAAGAACAATTCGCCATGACGCACCGCAAGGCGGCCGCCAGATAGCCAAGGCGGTTCTCATCGGCATCGGAGGCGGCGGCGCCTCAAGCGCCGCCGCCTCCTTGTCGGGCATCGGTAGGAACCGATGCACCGTGCGCAGCCAGTCTCGGGACGGCTTTACAAGCCAATCACGCCTGCTCATACTCCCGCCACGCGGCGTCTAGAGGCATGGACGCACGCGGTCGGAGTCGCAAATCGCGCGACGAAGGGGGTTCGGGCCGCTCAGGCGCGACGGACAGCTTCAACGGCATATAAGACTTGGCAGATCAGCCAAACAGCCGGCCCTGATCGAACAATCGATCCTGGTGTCGCTCGACTGCGAAACAGCAATAGAGGGGAGCTTACATGGCAGACCAACAACACCATGATGCGGACGTGAAGCAACTTCACTCCATGGGATACTCGCAAGAGTTGGCCCGTCGCATGGGTCTATTCCAGAATTTCGCAATCTCGTTCTCGATCATTTGCATCCTGGCGGGCGGCATCACCGCCTTTCCGCTGTCCTTGAGCGCCGCCGGCGGCGCATCGCTGGGCATCGGATGGTTGCTGGCTTCGATCTTCACGCTGATCGTTGCCACGGCGCTTGGCCAGGTGGCCTCGGCCTATCCAACAGCGGGCGGCATCTATCACTGGGCATCGATCCTGGGCAACCGGGGCATCGGCTGGGGCGCTGCGTGGCTCAATCTGCTGGGCCTGATGTTCGTCGTCTCTTCGGTAAACGTCGGCCTGTGGTGGCTGGTTCGCGATCTCATGCTGCCGAACGTATTCCATATCGATACGGCCTCTCTCGTGTCGGCGGCGATGTTCGATAAGGGCTGGTGGTCCCAGACCATCTTCGTGATCGTCGTCACCACCATCCAGGCGATCGTCAACCATCGCGGTATCAAGCTGACGACCGTGCTGACCGACTTCAGCGGCTATCTGATCTTTGCCGTCACGATCGTTCTGATCATCGGCTTGCTGGCTGCCGCGCCGGTTGTGCTGGATTTCGGCAGGCTGTTCACCTTCGCGGACTATACCGGCGATGCCGGCGGCGGCGTTTGGCCCACCCCGACCAGCGATCGCTGGCTGGGCGCCATCTTCCCCGGCGCCATCGCGGCATTGATCCTGGGTTTGCTGCAGGGCGTTTACACGATCACGGGGTTCGATGCTTCCGGTCACACGTCGGAGGAAACCCGCAATGCCGCGCGCGAGGTGCCGAAGGGCATGATCCACTCGGTATTCTGGTCGGGCCTGTTCGGCTACATCATGGTCTGCGCGTTCGTGCTGGCCATGCCGTCGGTCGAAGAGGGTGCCAAGCAGGGCTGGCTAGCATTCCCCTGGACCATGGAACAATCGGGCATGCCGGTCATCCTGAAGAACGTGCTGATCATTGGCATCGTGGTTGCGAACTTCCTCTGCGCGCTTGCCGGATTAACGTCCTGCTCGCGCATGCTGTTCGCATTCTCCCGCGATGGCGGCGTTCCTTGGTTCTCCAAATCGCTGCGCAAGGTCAGCAAGGAGTTCCGGACGCCCGCCAACGCGATTTGGGCCGGCGGCGTCCTGTCCATCATTGCCACGCTCTATGGCGATGCGTTTATCGTGCTGTCGACCGGCTGCGCGGTGTTCCTGTACGTGTCCTACGCGATCCCGATCGGCGCGGGCTTGCTGACCGAGGGAAAGACCTGGACCAAGAAGGGACCGTTCGATCTGGGTGCCTGGTCGAAGCCGATCGCCTTCCTGGCGGTGCTCGGTTGCATTGTTCTGGTGGTCGTCGGCGTGCAGCCACCGAACGAGAAGGTCGGATACCTGCTGTTCTGGGGCATCATCGCCCTGATCATCATTTGGTATGCGGTGGAGAAGAAGCGCTTTGCCGGTCCGCCACTGACCGAAGAAGCCGTGAAAGCCCGGCAGGCCGAGATCGCCCGCGAGGAAGCGGCGATGGGCGGTGCCGGATAACAATCGGTTATGTGTTACCGAATTCCTGGGGCCGCTCTTCGGAGCGGCCCTTTTTTTGCGTCCTTTTGCGCCTTGACGACACTTTAGCGCCGACACAGACTTGTCCCCTGTTTCGCCGTCGTCGGGAGAGACCGCGACCCTTACGGGTATCGCGGCGCCGAAGGAGCAACCGCCCCCGGAACCTCTCAGGCAAAAGGACCGATCGCGGCCATATACTCTGGAAAGCAGGCATGGCGACCCGAAGTCGCAGCGCCTCACCGAAGGAGTAAACCGGTCTTGCCGCTAGCATGATCGGTGAATCTCTCAGGTCCAATAGACAGAGGGGGGACCGGCCTTCCGCTCAACCAGGAGGGCGGGCCACACGTCACCCGGGGGGAGCTGGATGGCTGAGGAAGAGGATCATCGCGCGTGGCGGCCGCCCTCCGTGGCGGAGACGCTGCGTTCGCCTGCTTCGCCCTTCGCGCTCGATATCGAGCGGCGGGCCGCGCTCAGCCTGGTCCTGATGAGCGGCTTCGCGCTGGGAGATCTTGCGCGCCTGCTGGATGTCTTCACTTCCGCCAACGAGCTGTCACACCGCCATGCGTTCGCCTGGGAGATCGTGGCCATCTCCGGCCGCTCGGTCGCCAGTTCCGCCGGCATCCCGGTCGCCGCCGATGGCGACGTGACGGAATTGCGCCCCCGCTCTACCGTCATCGTGCTCAGCGATGCCGATGCGTCCTCCGACGATTGCGCCGGCCTCGCCGCCTGGCTTAGCGCGCATCCGGCTTCGATCCAGCGCCTGGGCGGCATCGGCGGCGGCTGCTCCGTGCTCGGCCGCATCTCCGCCATGCCGAAGGAACGGGCCCGCGGCGCCGCGCAGCGCAAGGAGCTGTTCTGGCGCAAGGACGATTTCTTTGGCTGTCGCGGCGGCTGCGCGACCTCCGATTTCGCGCTCGCCAATGTCGAGGCGCTGCTGGGTGCACCGGTCGCCCAGCAGGTGATGATGCGCCTGGCGCGCCAGCGGGTGCGCAAGAAGATCGAGCCCGCCGCCGACCAGCAGCAATCGATCGAGACCCAGGTCGCACCGCCGATCAAGCGCGCGGTCGCCCTGATGCGCAACACGGTCTCGGATCCTGTTCCCCTGCCGAGGATCGCGGCGGAGGCGGGAATACACCTTCGGCATCTGGAGCGGCTGTTTCATCGCCATCTCGGCGTCAGCCCGCGTGGCTACTACCAGCGGCTGCGCCTCGCCCGTGCGCGCGACCTGGTCCAGGGCACCATGCTTGGGCTCGCCCGGGTGGCAGAAGCGGTGGGTTTCGACTCGCTTTCGCATTTCTCCAAATGCTATATGGACGCCCACGGAGTGAGGCCGAGCGAGGACCGCCAGCGTCACTTCACCACCCCCGGCGACATGCCGGGTGACGGGCTCCCGGGGGATGCGACAACCATCAACGAGCCACCTTCCAAACGCCCATCCGGCGCGCGTCGCCACGCCGCCTAGAATTCCAATCACGACATAAATCACGACGACAAACGGGGAAGAACGTCATGCCTTTGAAGCCGGAGCAGGTGAAGAGCGTCGCTGACGCCAAAAAGATCGTGGAGGAAAGGGGCCTCACGCATATCAAGGTTGGCGTCTTCGACGGCGATGCGATCCTGCGCGGCAAATACATGTCGAAGGCGAAGTTCTTCTCGGCGCTCGAGGGCGGCTTCGGATTCTGCGACGTCGTGCTCGGCTGGGACAGCAACGACCAGCTGTTCGACAACGTCAAATATACTGGCTGGCACACCGCCTATCCCGATGCCTGGGTGCGCGTGGTGCCGGAAACCTGCCGCGAGATTCCGTTCGAAGACAACATGCTGTTCTTCCTAGCCGAGTTCGTGAACAAGGCGGAGGAGATCTGCCCGCGCGGCGTCCTGCGCCGGGTGATCGATCAGGCAAAGACGATGGGCTATGAGGCCTATGCCGCCGCCGAATACGAATTCTTCATGTTCGACGAAACGCCGGAGAGCGTGCGCGAGAAGGGCTTCCGCAACCTGCAGCCGATGACCCCCGGCTTTTTCGGCTACTCGGTCCTGCGCGGATCGGTGTGGGCGGAGCTCTATCACGAGATTCTCGACACCTGCGAGAAAATGCGCATGCCGATCGAGGGGTTGCATACCGAGACCGGGCCCGGCGTGCTGGAAGCGGCCCTGACCGTCGACAAGGCGCTGGAGGGCGCCGACCGCGCGGCCTTGTTCAAGACCTTCATGAAAGTGCTGGCGCAGCGGCGCGGCCTGATGGCGACTTTCATGGCCAAATGGTCCAACAATTGGCCCGGCCAGAGCGGCCACATCCATGTCAGCCTCAAAGGCAAGGACGGCAAGTCGGTCTTCTACGACACGAAGAAGCCGCACAATATGAGCGACAAGCAGCGCTGGTTCGTCGGCGGCCAGCAGGCCTTGATGCCGGAGTTGCTGGGCATGGTAAGCTGCACGGTCAATTCCTATTCGCGCCTCATCCCCGGCTTCTGGGCGCCGACCAATGCGACCTGGGGCGTCGAGAACCGCACCTGCGCGCTGCGCGTCATTCCGGGCTCGGAGAAGTCCCAGCGCGTCGAATACCGCATCGCCGCCGCCGACATGAACCCCTATCTGGCATTCGCGGTTGCCCTCGGCTCGGGCCTCTACGGCATCGAGAACAAGATCGAGCCCATGCCGCCCATCGTCGGCAACTCCTATGATATGAAGCATCCGGCGAAGCTCGACCTGCCGCGCACGCTCTGGGAAGCGGCGCAGCGCCTGCGCAAGTCGAAGGCGGCGGCCGAATTGTTCGGCGAAGCCTTCGTCGATCATTGGGCTTCGACCCGCGAGTGGGAAGAGCGCGAGTTCCGCAAGCACATCACCGATTGGGAACTGCAACGCTATTTCGAGATCATCTAACGGACGACGGACATCATGGCCTCCATCCAGAAAACCATCACCCCGATCGACAACAGCGTCTATGTCGAGCGGCCCTACGCGACCCAGTCGGAGATCGCCGCCACCCTGAAGGCGGCCGCCGAAGCGCAGCGCAGATGGAAGACGGTCCCGGTCGCCGAGCGCGCGAAGATCCTCGCCAAGGCCATCGATATCTTCCTCACGCACAAGGACGAGCACGCCGAGCAGATCACGCGCCAGATGGGCCGGCCGATCGCCCAGAGCCCGGGCGAGATGCGCGGTTTCGAGGAGCGCGCACGCTACATGATCCAGATCGCCGCCGATGCGCTGGCCGACATCGAGGCGACGGACAAGCCGGGCTTCGTACGCTTCATCCGGCGCGAGCCGCTGGGTGTCGTCTTCATCGTCGCGCCGTGGAATTATCCGTACCTGACCTCGGTCAACGGCGTGGTGCCCGCCCTGATGGCTGGCAACGCGGTTGTCCTGAAGCACTCGGCCCAGACGCCGCTCTGTGCCGAAGGATTCCAGCAGGCGTTCGACGCCGCCGGTCTGCCAAAGGGCCTGTTCCAGCATCTGGTGCTGACCCACGACGACACGGCGAAGGTGATCGCCGCGCCGGAAATCGCCTATTGCAACTTCACCGGCTCGGTCGCCGGCGGCCATGCCGTCCAGCAGGCCGCCCTCGGCAAGTTCATGGGCCTCGGCCTGGAGCTCGGCGGCAAGGACCCGGCTTATGTGCGTGCCGACGCCAACCTGGACCATGCGATCGAGAACCTGGTCGACGGCGCCATGTTCAATTCCGGCCAGTGCTGCTGCGCCATCGAACGCATCTATGTGGACGAGAAGCTGTTCGACAAGTTTGTGGACGGCTTTGCGGATCTCACAAGAAAGTACAAGCTGGGCAACCCGCTCGATACTGCCACCAACCTCGGACCCATGGTGCGCACCTCCGCCGCCGAGTTCGTGCGTGGCCAGATCGCCGATGCGGTGAAGCGCGGTGCCAAGGCGCTAATCGATCCCAAGAGCTTCGCCGCCGACAAACCCGGCACGCCGTATCTGGCACCCCAGGTGCTGGTGAATGTTGATCATGCCATGAGCGTGATGTCGGAGGAGAGCTTCGGCCCCGTCATCGGCATCATGAAGGTGAAGTCGGACGACGAGGCGATCCGCCTCATGAACGACAGCAAATACGGCCTCACCTGCGCGCTATGGACCTCGGACACCGACGCCGCGGAACAGATCGGCGATCGGCTGGAGACTGGAACGATCTACATGAACCGCTGCGACTATCTCGATCCGGCTTTGGCCTGGGTTGGGGTCAAGGATTCCGGCCGCGGCGCCACCTTGAGTCGGGTCGGCTACGAGATGCTGACCCGGCCAAAGTCGTTCCACCTGAGGAAGATCTAGAACAGGCGGCTGCCCACCCCTGGACAGACCCTGAAACCCCTGTAAATCTGCCGCCCGTGAGGGACACCATCGCAAACAGCAGGGCGGTCATTATCGGCGGCGGGGTGGTCGGTTGCGCCATCTTCCGGCGCCTGGCCATGGCCGGCCTCGAGCCTGTTCTGGTGGAGGCGGCCACCGACATCCTGGACGGCGCCAGCAAGGGCAACAGCGCCCTGCTTCACACCGGGTTCGACGCGCCGGAAGGCAGCATCGAGCTCACCTGCATCCAGGCCGGCCACCGCGAATATCTGGCGATCAAGGACCACCTCAACCTGCCGCTGGTGGAAAGCGGCGCGCTGGTGGTGGCGTGGGATGAGGAGCAACTCGCCAAGCTGCCGGCAATTGTGGAGAAGGCGCATCGCAATGGCGTCGGCGACGTCGTGCAGATCGACCGCAACGAGCTGCGCCAGCGTGAGCCGTTCCTCAGCGAGCGCGGCCTCGGCGCGGTCTACGTGCCGGGAGAGCACATCATCGATCCCTGGTCCGCCCCGCTCGCCTATGCGCATCAGGGCTTGGCGCATGGCGGACAGATACTGCGGCGCTGCCGCGCTACGGGCGGCGAGTTCGACGGCTCACGCTGGAATCTGCAGACGACTCTCGGCGACATCTCGGCCGGCGTGGTCATCAACGCCGCTGGCAATTACGGCGACCTGGTCGAAGCCATCAACCGGAAGAGCCCCTTCACCATCACGCCGCGCAAGGGCCAGTTCGTCGTGTTCGACAAGCCTGCCGCCAAGCTGCTGCACGCCATCATCCTGCCGGTGCCGACCGATCGCACCAAGGGCATCGTTGCTTGCCGCACCGCCTTCGGCAATCTGCTGGTCGGCCCGACCGCGGAGGATCAACAGGATCGCGGGCGCGCGGACGTGGACCGCGCGATGCTGGAGCAGCTGATCGCCAAGGGCGTCGAAATGATCCCCGGCCTCGCGCGCCATTCCGTGAACGCGATCTATGCCGGCCTCAGACCCGCGACCCAGTTCAAGGACTACCAGATCGCCATCAACCGCGAGCGCCGCTGGATCACCGCCGCCGGCATCCGCTCGACCGGCCTCACCTCGGCGCTCGGCATCGCCCAGATGGTCGGTCGGAGCTTCGCCGAGAACTTCGGCGGCATGCGCGACGAGGAGCCGATCTGGACTCCCGTCCCCAATCTCGCTGAGGACCGGCCGCGCCAATACCTCACCCCGGCCGGCGGCGACATCGTGTGCCATTGCGAGCTGGTGACGCGCAGCGAGATCGTGGCAGCGCTGGACGGACCGCTGCCGGCCGGCGACCTTGGCGGATTGAAGCGCCGTACGCGCTGCATGATGGGGCGCTGCCAGGGCTTCTATTGCGGCGCCCAGGTTCTCGCGCTGGCGGAAGGCCGGCTGTTGTCATGACCACCAACAGCGATGTGCTGATCCTGGGCGGCGGGCCGGCCGGTCTTTCCTGCGCGCGCGCTCTGCGCGGGCTCGGCATCCATAGTGCCGTCCTGCTGGAGCGCGAAAGCGAACCGGGCGGCATTCCGCGTCATTGCGGCCACCTCGGCTTCGGTGTCCGCGAGTTCGGCAAGATCTATACCGGCCCCGACTACGCCAAGCGCCTCGCCGATGAAGCGGTCGGCGCCGATTTGCGGTTGCGCATGACGGCGTTGAAGCTCGAGCGTGACGGGATGGTGCGCACGACCGGCCCCAACGGCCCGGAGGATTTCCAGGCCAAGGCCGTCGTCCTGGCGCTCGGCGCACGCGAGATGCCGCGCAGCGCGCGCCTGATTTCCGGCGAGCGGCCATTCGGCGTGATGAACACCGGCGCCCTGCAGCAATTCGTCTATCTCCACGGCACTTGCCCGTTTCAGCGGCCTGTCGTCATCGGCAGCGAGCTGGTGGCGTTTTCCACGCTGCTGACCCTGCGCCACGCCGGCATCAAGCCGCTGGCGATCATCGAGGAGAATGAGCGTATCACCGCGCGCCAGCCCGGTAAGTGGATCGCACGCCTGGGCTTCGGCGTTCCAGTGCTGACCAATACCCGCCTCATTCGGATCCTCGGCCGGAACAGGGTGACCGGGATCGAGATCGACCGCGGCTTCGGCCCGGAGCGCATGGAATGCGACGGCGTCATCCTGACCGGCAGGTTCCGCCCCGAGACGGCGCTGATTGCGCCCAGCCACGTCGAGATCGACCCCGGCACCAGCGGCCCGTCGATCGATGCCTATTTCCGCTGCTCCGATCATCATTACTTCGCGGCGGGCAACGTGCTGCGCGGCATCGAGACCGCCGGGCAATGCTGGCGCGAAGGCAAGGCGGTGGCCGGGATGGTGATGGCGCGGCTGGAGAACCGCTTGCCCCTACGCGAGCCCGATGCGCGCGTGACGCTGCAAGGCCCGCTCGCTTATGTCTATCCGCAGCGCATCTATCGCGATGCACCTACGACCAATCCCTTGCTGTTCAAGGCGCGCGTGACGCACGCCGTGCACGGCCGCCTGTCGGTTGTCGTCGATGGCAGCGTGGTGTGGTCGCGCCGCATCTCCGCGCTGCCCGAACGCCGCATCGCTTGGCACCTTCCCTACAGAGATATGAGGGACTGCCAGCAGGTCTCGGTGGAACTCGATGCCGCCTGAGCCCTCTGTTATCGCCATCGACCAGGGCACGACGGGCACCAAGGCGCACCGCCTGCGCGGCGACGGAACGTTCGAGACCATCGCCGGCTTCGAGCATCGCCAGATCTATCCGCAGCAGGGCTGGGTCGAGCACGACCCGGAAGAGCTCACGCAACACGTCGAAGCCGCGCTCGACCGCGCTGGAGACGCCGCCGCCATCGGTATCGCGAACCAGGGCGAGACGGTCATCGCGTGGGATGCCGAGGCCAAGCGACCCATCCACAACGCCATCGTGTGGCAGGATTCTCGCACGTCAGATGTGACCGACCGGATGAGAGCGGATGGTGCCGAAGAACTGACGCTCACGATCGCGGGCCTGCCGCTCGATCCCTATTTCTCCGCAGCCAAGCTGCGCTGGCTCCTCGACAACGTGCCTGAAGCGAAGGCCCTGCGCAGCGCCGGACGCTTGCGCCTCGGCACCAGCGATTCCTTTTTCCTCGATCGCCTGACCGGCCGGTTCGCCACCGATGTCACCACCGCCTCGCGCACCAGCCTGATGAATCTCGAGACGCTGCAATGGGATGAGCGGCTCGCCGACCTGTTCGGCGTGCCGATCGAATGCCTGCCGGAGATTCGCCCCACCGCCGGTCTGTTCGCCGAGGCACGCGGCATTCCGGTCACCGCCAGCCTAGTGGATCAGCAAGCCGCTTTGTTCGGCCATGGTTGCCGGCGCAAAGGCGATGCCAAGATCACGTTCGGCACCGGCGCCTTCGCGCTGGCGGTGGCAGGCGCGGGCGTGCCCCGCGATACCGAAAGCGGGCTCGAAGCGACCATCGCCTGGAAGATCGGCGATGCGCCCTGCGCCTATGCGCTGCAGGGCGGAATCTACAACGCTGCCTCCGCCGTCAATTGGGCGCGCAGCCTCGGCCTGTTCGCGGACTACAAGGAGATCGACGCGTTCACGGCAGACTCGGCGATCGCGCGCGGCCTCGTCTTCGTGCCGGCGCTCAGCGGCCTCTCCTGCCCCTATTGGGACCGCCGCGCCGCCGGCCTCTGGCTCGGCATGGGGTTGGAGACGACCAGGTCCGACATGATGCAGGCCCTGCTCGAAGGCGTGGCGCTGCTGGCGGAAAAGGTCATGGCCGCCATCGACAAGCTCTCGCCCCTCGCGCCCGTGCTCTCGGTCGATGGCGGCCTCACACACAATTCCTATTTCACGCGCTTCCTTGCCGACGCGATGAACAAGCGCGTGCGCGTGCCCGCGAGCGCGGAGCTGACCGGCCTCGGCGCCGCACAACTGGCGATGATCGGCGCGGGATTGGCCGACATCGATACCCTGCCGCCGCCTCCGCCATCGAAGGCGGAGATTGCACCCGCCGCGCCTCTGTCCGCCGAGCTGCATGTGCGCTTCGCCGACGCAGTGGAGCGAAGCAAAGCCTGGCGCTAGCCCGGCCCGCTGCACGCCTCCGTCCTGCCGCAAATCCGCCACCTTCAGGAGCGCATGCTCTGCCTGTCAGAGGGGGGCACCATGCGCTCTATCATCGCAGCGATTCTCCTGATTGCGATAGTGCCGGTCGCTTCACGCGCAGAGCCCGCGCAAACCCTCGACCTCGTCACTGCCGCGCGAGCGCAAGTCGGCGTCACGCTGATCTATGATCCCAGCTACCAGCAGATCGCCTATCCGATGGGCGACGTGCCACCGGAGCGCGGGGTCTGCAGCGACGTGGTGATCCGCGCCTTCCGCGCAATCGGCATCGATCTGCAGGAGGAGTTGCACCGGGACATGAAGCGGCACTTCGCCGCCTATCCGAAGAGCTGGGGCCTCTCGGCGCCGGATTCGAACATCGATCATCGCCGCGTGCCGAACCTCGCTGCCTGGTTCACGCGGCAAGGCTACACCGTCAAGGTCAGCAATAGCGCTGCCACCTATCAGCCGGGCGACGTGGTGGCGTGGGTTCTGGACAGCGGCAGGCCGCATATCGGCATCGTCTCCGACCGCCGCTCTGAGGACGGCGCCCGGCCCTTGGTCATCCACAATATCGGTTGGGGCGCTCGGGAGGAGGACGTGCTGTTCGAATACCGGATTACCGGGCATTTCCGGGCCTTCTAGGCCGATTTTCAGCCCCTTCCCTGCCGCCCGGAACTGGCTAGAATGCCGCCACTCCGGCCTGACGGCCAAACCCAAGGACTTCTGGAAATGACCACCGACGCCGCCGCGCTTCGCGGCAACTGGAATTACCCGACCTCGGTCAAGTTCGGCTGCGGCCGCATCAAGGAGTTGGCTGACCATTGCAAGGCACTGGGCATGAAGCGTCCGCTGCTCATCACCGATCCCGGCCTTGCCAATCTGCCGATGATCAAGGACGCGATCGCGCGCAACAATGCGGCGGGCGTACCGACCGGCCTCTTCAGCAATGTGCAGGGCAATCCGACGGGCAAGAATGTCGAGGACGGCATCGCCGCCTACAAGCAAGGCGGCCATGACGGCGTGATCGCGTTCGGTGGCGGCTCGGCGCTCGACGCGGCCAAGGCGGTCGCGCTGATGATCGGGCAGAAGCGCCCGATCTGGGACTACGAGGATATTGGCGATTGGTGGACCCGGGTCGACCCCAATGGCATCGCCGTCATCATCGCGGTGCCGACCACGTCCGGCACCGGCTCGGAGGTCGGCCGCGCCTCGGTCATCACCGACCAGGACAATCACGTGAAAAAGATCATCTTCCATCCGAAGATGCTGCCCTCGATCGTGATCGACGATCCGGAGCTGACTGTTGGGCTGCCGGCGCACATCACGGCCGCCACCGGCATGGATGCGCTGTCGCACTGCCTCGAGGCCTATTGCGCGCCGGGCTTCCATCCGCTCGCGGACGGCATCGCGCTCGAAGGCATGCGCCTCATCAAGGATGCGCTGCCGACAGCCGTGAAAGACGGCAAGAACCTGGTCGCACGCTCCAACATGATGGCGGCCGCCAGCATGGGCGCGACCGCGTTCCAGAAGGGCCTGGGCGGCATGCATGCGATCAGCCACCCGCTGGGCGCGCTCTACAACACCCATCACGGCCTGACCAACGCGGTCGTGATGCCCTACGTGCTCGACTACAATCGCGCGGCGATCGACGAGAAGCTGACGCGCCTTGCCCGGTACCTCAACCTGCCGAACCCCTCCTTCAAAGCCGTGCTGGATTGGATCCTTGCCCTGCGCAAGGAGATCGGCATCCCGCACACGCTGAAGGAGATCGGCGTCGACGACAAGCAGGTCGACAAGGTCGCGGAGATGGCCGCCGCCGACCCGAGCGCCGGCGGCAACCCGATCCAGGTCGGCGCCAGGGAACTGCGCGTGATGTTCGTCAACGGCCTCGAAGGCAGGCTGGCGGCGTAAAGTCCACCATCCGAAAACGCCGAAGGGCCGGCGGCGTTGCCGGGCCATTCACCCGGAGTGTTGAAAACCGTAGAAACCCGGATCCATTTCAGGCCGGCAGGCGCAAGGCTGCCGGCCTGCCCGCTTTCGCACCCGAGCGCACGGCCATGGCGGCGAGATAGAGCACGCCGCGAAAGCCCGCTGGATCGTTCTATGGCTTGATTCCAGCCGGCCAGCCCGATGGAAGCGAACGAGCTCGCCTCGAGGCTGGATAAATGCCGCAGCCTTGCAAGCAAGCGCATGAGCGCCGCTTGCATCGCCATGAGCTGCTGGTCAGACGGCGCTGGCCGCCCCACCTTGACCAGGGTATCGGCCGCTTCTCGGAACGCAGACCAAGGGGCCTTTGGTCATTCAGCCTCGAGCACAAGTAGACAACTACCTCGGGTCAAGGGCGTTGCATCAGCCATGTCCGCCCGTCCAAGGGTAGGCGGTCTGCCCGAGTATCTCTGGGCGTCAGCAGACTACTGCCGAGGCACTGCGTGTCCATCTTCTCGCCACCTGGGTCATATCGGGCAAGTCACCTGAGGTGTTGAGTGCAGAAATGCGGTCTCACGCACGCCCCTCCAGGGGAGCGTCATCCAGCCTCTCCGGTATCGCAAAGAATATATGGACCGGCGGCGTCACCGGGCGAACCACGCCGCCGACGATCACGGCGACGAGTGATCCCTCATACTTGAACAACGGGAAAGTGCCTCGAATTTCCTGAATGATCACCGGGCGATCGACGACGTAGTGCAGCGAGTCCACGAAGGTGCAGGCGACCTCGTCACGATTAATGAGTCGGACGGCCGCTTGCGGCGACAGGCCCCCGCGCATGTGGGACAAAGCGTCGTCGATTTGCTCGGCTGCGTTGCAGAACAACCCCTGCAGCGCATGTGTGGGGACCTTCGCCAGGACTTTGCCCCCATGGGCGAAAGTAAGAGCGGCAATCGACGCCACGACGAGGCAAGATGAAATCCAGCGGCGAGCCGCCGGCAGTGAAATCCGATCGTCCGGCATTGTTGGCAGCCTCCCCAAAAGGTGTTACTGATGCTGGCACTGCCCGGGACCTTAGTAACGAGCGTGTTCCGATGCCCTTCCGATATTTCGCCGAAATCCCTGCAGCGGATCGGCCGGCCGCGCGGTGAGCCGTGCTGAGATAAAGGAAGTTGATCACCGTCGCTGGGGATCAGGAGATGGAGCCTCAATCGCCGCCTACCGCATTTTCGATCAATGGGGTGCGGGTCGATTTGAGCAGCGAGTCCCTGCGCGGCCCCGATGGCGGGATCGTGCCGGTGCGGCCGCAAGCCTTCGCGACGCTTCGATACCTGCTGCAAAATCCTGATAGACTGGTCACCAAGAGCGAACTGATGCGCGTGGTGTGGCACGGAACGTCGGTCACAGACGACAGCCTTGTGCAATGCATTCACGAAATCCGCCGCGCCCTGAAGGACGAACGTCATGATGTCCTTCAAACAGTACCCAAGCGAGGATATCGGATTGTCCTGCCTGAAAAGATGAACTCGGCGACGCCGGCGAACAGGGCTTCGCTCGCCGTCTTGCCATTCGCGAATCTCAACCGCGATCCGCAACAGGACTATTTCGTCGACGGGCTCGCAGAGGATCTCATAACCAGTCTCGCGAGGATCCCGGGGCTATTCGTCATCGCCCGCAACTCGTCATTCGCGTACCGGAACGAGCCGAGAGATGTCCGCAGCGTGGCGCAGGAATTGGGTGTTCGCTACCTTCTGGAAGGCAGTGTCAGGCGATCCGCCGATCAAATTCGCATCAACGGACAGCTCGTGGACGGCCAAACGGCAAGCCATGTGTGGGCGGGCAAATTTGGTGGTGCGGTCGCGGACATCTTCGATCTGCAGGACCAGCTGACGACGCAGATCGTCGGAGCAATCGAGCCTTCCATCCGCCGTGCCGAGATCGATCGTGCGCGGCGCAAGCGGCCAGACAGCCTCGATGCGTACGACCTTTACCTGCGTGCCATGCCTTACGCACATGCGAATTCTCCGACCGAGACGGACGAGGCGTTGCGGCTGCTTCATCTGTCCCTGCAACTCGATCCCGGCTATCTCGCCGCGCATGGGTACGCTGCGTGGTGTCACGAGCAGCGATACTTTCGAAACGGCTTTCGTCCGGAAGATCGCGTTGCCGCCCTTGAACACGCCGACACCGTGCTCGGGATCAATTGCGACGATGCAAACGCGATCAGCATGGGGGCGTTTGTCCGTGGCATTCTGACACGCGACTATGATGGCGCAATCGGCGCGCTGGATCGCGCGCTGGCGATGAACGAGAACTCAGCGTTGGCGTTAGGCTTCAGCGCGCTGGTGAGCTCGCATAGCGAGCGCTACGCCAGAGCAGTCGATCACGCCCAAAAGGCGCTACGGCTAAGCCCCCTCGACGATCCCTTGAACTATCATCCTTACTGCGCGCTTACGCTCACCCACCTATTCACAGGTCAATTCCCGGAAGCGGTGAAATACTCTACCTTGGCGGTTCAGGCGAATCCGAGCTTCAGTGTGGCGCACGTGTATCTTGTTGCCAGCCAGGTCGGCCTTGGCAACGTCGAAGCCGTGCGCGCGGCCGCGGACCGCCTGCTGGAGGTAGCTCCAAAGTTTTCCGTGGACGCTTTCGTGCGAATGCGCCAGTTCCGCCCCCCTTTGATGGAGGGGCTGGCCGCCGCGCTGAGGAGGGCCGGTCTGCCGGAAGGCGCGGCCGCTGAGTAGCGGCCTTGACCAGCCAGTTTGGCTACTGGCTCGTCTTGCGGATTACCTTGAGCCAGGGGGCGCCTTCTTATGGCGCGTGCTGGCCCCATCTCTGATTCACCGGAGGCAAATCTAAAGGCGAAGCGCCGAAGTTCTTGCAGCCGGGCGTTCGGCAGAAATTGGCCTGCACATCGCCTCCTTCTAGCGGCACGATTTCAACCAATCGGTCTTTTGTCAGTTTCGTCATAAACCGATTTTGAGCTCGCTATTGCTAAAAGGAATCTAGTGACGACAACTTAGCGACAAAGACGTGCGCTCGGAGGTGTGTGTTTCAACACTCCGGGTGAATGGCCCGGCGGCGTTGCCGGTCCTTTGCTTCAGAACCAGTAGCGGCCGGCGTAGATCACCGTCGCCGCCACGCCGAACGCGATGATGCCGATGCGCACGCCGCGCGACGGCAGCACGCGGATGAGGTACCCGCCGGCATAGCCGCCGCCGATCGAGCCGGCCATCAGCGCCACCATCGCCGGCCACACCACCGCGCCCTGCCAGACATAGACCCAGACCGACGACAGGCTGACGCCGGTGATGAGGATGTTCTTGAGGACATTGGTGCTGCGGAAATCGGTCAAGCCGCCGATCGACAGGATGGCGAGGTTGATGACGCCGAGCCCCGCGCCGAAATAGCCGCCATAGATCGACGACAGGAAGATCGGAAATGCCACCCGCGCCATGTGCAACCCGCCATGCTCGCCGCTCGGCAGGTGGTGCTGGATCCACGGGCCGATCGCGAACAGCAAGGTGGCGCCGCCGATCAAGGCCGGTACCAGCAGGATCAGCAGGTCGGCCGGCGTTTGCAGCATCAGGAATGCGCCCACGGCACCGCCGATCACGTTGATGAGGAACAGCCAGCTCAAGGACCGGCCCCAGCTTGGGCGCCGCCGCCAATCCGCCACGGCTGCCATGAAGTTGCTGAGCGACAGGCCGACGGCGTTGGTGGCGTTGGCCGCGACCGGCGGCAAGCCCAAGGCCAGCAAGGTCGGAAACGTGATCAGCGATGCGCCGCCCGCAATCGACGCCGCGATCCCGCCGCCGAACCCCGCGGCGAACAGCAGCGCTGCGCGTGCGATATCCATGATGGTGCGTCCCCAGAAGAAAGGCCCCGCCATCGGCGAAGCCTGATGCACTCTAGCAGCAGAATGGGGCGCCGATCACCGCCCTCTCCTGCATGGGGCATTTACTTCCGGTGCATGGCCACCGTCGCCGCTTCGACAATCGCCGCGGCATCGATCCTGTATTTCCGGTAGAGGTCGGGGATGGTCCCGGTCTGGCCGAAATGCTCGACACCCAGTGCCTGCACGCGGTGACCATGAACGCCGCCCATCCAGGACAAGGTCGTCGGATGACCGTCGAGCACGGTGACGATCCGGGCATCGCGCGCCAGCCGCGCCAGCAGCCGCTCGATATGCGACACGTCTTCCGGATGCCGATGCTGCTGCGCGGTCTGCGCCGCCTTCCAGCCGGCGTTCAACCGGTCCGCCGAAGTGACAGCGAGCAGGCCGGCGCCGGGAAAAGAGCTCAGCAATTCGCCCATCGCCGTCGCCGCCTCCGGCGCCACGGCGCCGGTGAATGCGACCGCCAAACCTGCGCCTTCCGCCGGCGGGCGCATCCAATAGCCGCCCTGGATGATGCCGTCGCGCAACTCCGGCGACATCGGCCGCAGCACTTGGTCGATGGCGCGGGTGGAGAGGCGCAGATAGACAGAGCCGCCATCGCGCTCATGCAGCCAGGCATCTCCCTTCTCGGCCTTCGGCGCGCGCTGGATGTATTCCAGCGCCCATTCCAGGATGACAGCCAGCTCGTCGACATAAGACGGTTCGAAGCTGGCGATGCCGTCCTGCGCCATGCCGATCAGCGGCGTGCCGATCGACTGGTGCGCCCCGCCTTCGGGCGCCAACGTGATGCCCGACGGCGTCGCCACCAGGATGAAGCGCGCGTCCTGGTAACAAGCGTAGTTGAGGGCATCCAGGCCACGCGCGATGAAGGGATCGTAGAGCGTCCCGATCGGCAGCAGACGCTCGCCGAAAATGCTGTGACTGAGACCCATGGCAGCCAGCAGCAGGAACAGGTTGTTCTCCGCGATGCCAAGCTCGATATGCTGGCCGGCGGGCCCTTTGCCCCAACGCTGCGCCGACATCAGCTTGCGCGCCTGGAACACGTCTTCCTCGGCCTCGATCGCGAACACGCCGCGGCGATTGACCCAGGGACCGAGATTGGTGGAGACGGTGACGTCGGGCGAAGTGGTGACGATGCGCTCTGCCAATTTGCCGCCAGCGCGCGCGACCTCGGCCAGGATCTGCCCGAAGCCCTGCTGGGTCGACATCGCACTCTTGATCGGCGGCAACGGCAGCGCGCCGACCTCGATCCGTTCGGCATCGAAGCGCCGCCGACCCTTGGCATTGAACGGCGTCTCGGCGAGCAGGGCCTCGAACTCGCGCTCGGACCGGTTGAGGCCGGCGCTCTTCGCCCATTCCTGTCCGTCGAGGACGTTGTTCGCCGCCTTGAAGCCCTTCATCTGGTCGGGAGTCATCAGGCCGGCGTGATTGTCCTTATGCCCGGCAAGCGGCAACCCCTTGCCCTTGATCGTGTAGCAGATGAAGCAGGTAGGTTGATCGGCGCTGCTGGCCTCGGAGAAGGCCTCCAGTACGCTTTCCAGGCAATGGCCACCGAGATCGGTCATGGTGGCGGCGAGTGTCTCGTCATCCATCGCGTCGATCAGCGCCCGCGCATCACCACGCGTTACGTCCTCCGCCAATTGCGCGCGCCAGCCGGCGGCGCCCTGGAAGGTGAGCGCCGAATAGAGGCTATTGTCGCATTCATCGATCCAATCGAGGATTGCCTGCCCGCCCGGTTTCGTGCGCAGCGCCTGCAGCCGCTTGCCGTACTTCACCGTGACGACGCGCCAGCCCATATTCTCGAAGACGGTGGTGAGCTTTTCCGTCAGCGGCGCCGAAATCACCGCATCCAGGCTCTGGCGGTTGTAGTCGACCACCCACCAGGTGTTGCGCAGATCGTGCTTCCAGCCCTCGATCAGCGCCTCGTAGATGTTGCCCTCATCCAGCTCCGCATCGCCGACCAGCGCCACCATGCGCCCTTCCGGCCAATGACGGCCCCAGCCATGGGCGCGGATATAATCCTGCACCAGGCTGGCGAACGACGTCATGGCGACGCCGAGCCCGACCGAGCCGGTTGAGAAATCGACATCGTCGATGTCCTTGGTGCGCGAGGGGTACGATTGCGCGCCGCCGAAGCCGCGAAAATCCTTCAGCTTGTCGACATTCTGATTGCCCAGCAGATACTGGATGGCGTGGAACACCGGAGAGGCATGCGGCTTCACCGCCACCCGGTCCTGCGGGCGCAGGATGGCGAAATACAGCGCCGTCATGATGGTGACGAGCGAGGCGGACGAAGCCTGGTGCCCACCGACCTTCAACCCGCCGTCATTGTCGCGCTCGTGATTGGCGTTATGGATGATCTGGGTGGACAGCCACAGCACCTTGCGCTCGATATCGCGCAGGACATCGATCGGAAACACCTGCGCGCCAGTCGCCCCCGGCGCGTTCGCCGTCTGAACCATTGTTCGCTTTCCCGTCCCCGTTCGCGCCTAGACCGCCTGCATCGCCTGCTCGATGTCGGCGACCAGATCGTTCGGATCCTCGACGCCGATCGAGAGGCGGATGGTGCCTTCGGTGATGCCGAGCGCCTTGCGTTCTTCCGCCTTGACCCCGGAATGGGTGGTGGAGGCCGGATGGCAGATCAGCGATTCGGTGCCGCCCAGGCTGACCGCAAGCTTGATGATCTGGATGCGGTTGAGGAAACGGAATGCCGCCTCCCGTCCACCCTTGATGGTGAAAGCGAAGGTCGAGCCGGCGCTGCCGCATTGCCTTGCGAACAGCTCGGCCTGCCGCGATCCCGGTTTCAGAAAACCAAGATAATTGACATCCTCGACTCCCGGATGATCGCGCACATATTCCGCGATGATCCGCGCGCTCTCGTTGGCGCGTTGCATCCTGAGGCTCAAGGTCTCCAGCGAGCGGCTGATCAGCCAGCAGCTGTGTGGGTCAAGCTGGGTGCCGAGCAGACCGCGCAGCTTCAGCACCGCCGCCATCAGATCGCTGCGTCCCGCCACCGCGCCGGCCACAAGGTCACTGTGACCGGCCAAGTATTTGGTGACCGAATAGACCACCAGATCGGCGCCGTGCAGGATCGGCTTCTGATAGATCGGGCCAAGGAAGGTGTTGTCCACCACCAGGAGCGGCTTGTGTCCGCTGCGCAAACCATGCTGCAGGCATTGCCCGCCGACCAGGCCGATATCGATCAGCGTGTTGGTCGGGTTCGCGGGCGTCTCGATCAGCACCATGCCGAGCTGCCCGTGACGCGCCGCTTCGTTCATGGCCGAGGTGATGCCATCAACGCTCATGCCGTCGGTCATCGGCACCACGGTTATTCCAAGATCGGGAAAAAAGCTCGAGAACAATGATGACGTGCCGCCATAGATCGGCTTGCTCATCACCATCGACATGCCCGGGCGCAGGAACGCCATCGCAGCGGTGGTGATCGCCGACATGCCGCTGGAGAAGACGCAGGCGGCGTCCGCCTCTTCCAGGACGGAGATGCGGTCCTCCAGCACTTCCAAATTTGGATTGTTGAAGCGGGAATAGACCAGGCCCGAGGTTTCCTCGGCATTCAGCTTCACGCGGCCGGAGGTCACGTCGAAGAAATGCGCGCCCTCCTCCGCCGTGCGGAAGGCGAAGGTAGAGCTCATGAACAAAGGCGTCTTGACCGCGCCCTCGGAGAGCTTCGGGTCATAGCCGTAGCTCATCATCAGAGTGTCGGGCTTCAGCTTGTGGTTGCCCACAAAACGCTTGTGATAGGATTGCTGTTTCATGGCGGTCTCCCGAGACTCAGAGGGCGTTTCAGGTTAACCACGTTACGCTGCGACCTGCGCAAAGATGCGCCTAATTCCACCTCAGAATTGACATTCTTGGCAAAATACGCCAAAAATAGGCGCTGTGACGCAAAATATTGCCAATCCTGATCTGGACGCCCTGGACCTCAAGATCCTTGCGGCGTTGCAGGAAAATTGCCGCCTCACTCTAGCAGAATTGTCCGAGCATGTCGGCCTCTCGCAGTCTCCGTGCCTGCGGCGATGGCGGCGCTTGGAAGAGGAAGGCTACATCACCGGCTACACTGCGCTGGTCGACGCGCGCAAGCTCGGACGCAAGATGATGGCGTTCGTGGAGATCAAGCTCGCCATTCACAGCGACGAGGCAATCGAGTTGTTCGAGCGCGCGATCGCCCAAGCGCCGCAGGTGCAGGAATGCTTCCTGATGACCGGCCAGCGCGACTATTTCCTGCGCGTGCTGGTGGACGACCTCGATGCCTACGACGATTTCGTCAAGACCGTCCTGCGCTCGGTCGGCAACATCAGCTCGATGGAGACCTCGTTCGCGCTGCGCGAGGTGGAAATGCGGCCGCGCGTGCTCGAGCCGCACCCGTCGCGGCGCGCCAGGCAATGAAGAAAGCGCGTGAGCCCGCGCTGACGCGCGCCATGATCATCGCGCGCTTTCCCAATCCCGTGACGGATGGCCTCGGCGTTCACAAGCTGAAGACGGACGAAGAACTTGCAGCGGCGCTCGACCGGATCCTGCTCGACCATGATGAGGGCGACCTGTGGCTGTTCGGCTACGGTTCCCTGATGTGGAAGCCGGAGCTGGATTTCGCCGAGAGCCGGCCGGCGTTGCTCAACGGCTGGCATCGCCGCTTTTGCCTGTGGCAGTGGCGCTATCGCGGTTCGCGCCACCATCCGGGCCTGATGCTGGCGCTGGATCGCGGCGGTGCCTGCCGCGGCGTCGCCTATCGGATCGCCGCGCCGGGCGTGCGCGACAAGATCGCGGCGGTCTGGCGGCGCGAGATGCTGGGAAACGGCTATGTCCCACGCTGGGTCAGACTGACGACCATGCAGGGACCGGTCCGTGGCCTGACTTTCGTCGCCAATCACGGCGGCGAGCGCTATGCCGGGCGCATCTCCGAGGAAATCGTCGCCGACCACATCGCCAGTGCCTGCGGCGAAAACGGGAGCGGCGCGGAATACTTGCTGGAAACGGTGCTGCGATGCGAGGAGCTCGGCATCCACGACCGCTTCCTGTGGCGCCTGCAGGAACTGGTCGCAGAACGGATGCGTTAAGCGCTAGGATAGTGGTGATCTCATTCCTTCAGGTGATCTTTGGATCTCATCCTCTACGGCAATCGCGAATCCGGCCATTCCTACAAGGTCCGGCTGATGCTGGCGCTGACCCAGACGCCGCATGAGTACCGGCCGGTCGACGTCTCGCTGGCGCGCGAACAGCGCCCTGCCGATTTCCGCGCCGTCAGCAAGTTCGGCGAGGTTCCTGTGCTGGTGGATCGCGCCCAGGCTTACGTCCAGTCCGATGCGATCCTGCTGCATCTGGCGCAGCGCACCGCCAAGTTCCATGGCCGCGACGCCGTCGACCATGACCAGGTGCGCGAGTGGCTTTTCTGGGAGGCGAACCGGATCGGTATCTCGGTCCCCAACCTGCGCTATGCGCTGCGCTGCGCTCCCGAGACCAAGCCGGAGGTGCTCGACTGGTTGAAAACCCGCGCGCTCTCGGATCTCGACCGCCTGAATAGCGAAGTCAGGGAACACAAATTCCTGCTGGGCGAGATTCCGACCATCGCCGACATCGCGTGCTGCGGCCATCTGTTCTGGCCCGAGCAGGCGGGGCTCGATCTGTCACGCTGGCCGCACGTCCAGCGCTGGCTCGGCCGCATCAGCGCCCTGCCCGGCTGGAAGCATCCGTACGATCTGATGGGGCCGGCCTAGAGGAATCGTTCGGCCTGCGTTTGATCCGCGACCAAGCACAGCTCGCGCCGCCCGAACCAGCGATAGCGGTTCCGCGCGACCCAGTCATAGAGCCGGTCGAGCGGCTGCGCCGGCAGAACCGAGAAAACCCCCAGCCACGGCCAAGGCCAGCGCAGATACTGAACCATGCTGAGGAAGCCGGTGGATTTGTGCAGGATGATCGCGTTCTCGACCAGATAGAAGCTGTCGAAGGTCTGCGCCGGCAGGCGATTGCGTTTCAGGAACTCCTGGCCCAGCGGCGATTGCGCCGCGAGGAACTTCAGGCGGGCCTTGCGGTCGCGCTTCAGGGCGAACCGCACCCAGCCATGGCAGAGGTTGCAGACCCCGTCATAGACCATGACCGGATGGCCGCCTGATAAGCCCGTCAGCGTGGGATCGAAGCCGGCCCGGCCGCTATACGGCCTAGCCTTCTGCTTCGGGCGCGCCATGCGCGGCTCCTCGCTCACCCGCGCGCCGTCCTGGCGCGGAAACCGCGCGGCCGCATCCGCTGCGCGATGCGGAACGGATTCGGGAAACGGCTGGTGACGGCACTGAACTTGCCCAGCACCTTCGGCACCTGCATCACCTCGTCGATCCGGCGGTTGAGGAACGCCCATGTATCGGCCGCGCCCGCCGACTTGTCGTTCAGCCAATAGAGGACAGTAGTGGAATAGACGCCCGCCAGCAGCGCACGCTTGGTGTAGAAGTTGAAATCCGTCGCGTTGTCGCCCGCGCCGTACCACATCGCATCGACCGTCCGGTACAGCAGACGCAGCGCCAGCGCCGCATTGTGCGGCATGGCGAGGAAGCTGCAGGCCGACTTGATCGCCTCGCGATGCCGCATATTGCGTTGCAGCCGCGCCTTGACCGCGAAGGCAATGCGATCGCGCACGCGCATCTCCAAGACATTGGCACGCGCCATCGCCTCCAGCATCTCGCGGTCCTCGGTTTCGTGATAGAAGGCGAGCAGTTCCGCAAGGCCGCCGGGAAAGGCATTGAGCGCGCGGTCGGCCGGAATGCCGGCATCCTTCGCGCCGAGGTCAAACGCCTTCTGCGACCAGCCGTCGAAGGCGGCATGGGACAGCGTCGCTTCCAGCAGCGCCTGCCGGTCCGCGTCGCGGTCATAGGTGCGATTGTCGGTCATGGGCCTAGTCCTCTTCCACTTTCTGTCCGTCGCCGAACCGGCGCAACTCCTCGACAAACGCCAGCGCGGACAGGTCCGTCATACGCATCGGATAGAGAATGCCGTCCAGATGGTCGCATTCATGCTGCACCACGCGCGCATGATAGCCCTTGGCCTCCCGCTCGAACATGCGGCCCTGCAGGTCGAGCGCGCGGTATCGGATATGGGTCCAGCGCGGCACCGGCCCGGCGAGGCCGGGAACGGAAAGGCAGGCTTCCACGCCCGGCACCTTTTCCTCGGACAGAGGCTCGATCTCGGGGTTGATGAGGACGGCGAGCGGGATATCCTCGGCTGGCTCGCCCGGAGCGGCCCGCCGGTCGCCCGGGACATAGAAGATCACGACCCGTTTCGAGACATGGACCTGGGGGGCGGCGAGGCCGATCCCGCCGACATCCTCGAGGGTCTCCACCATGTCGCGCACAAGCTGTTGAATCTCCTGGGATTTCGGGTCTGGAACCGGCTCGGCCCGGACCTTCAGGACGGGATGCCCCATGCGTGCGATTTTCAGGATCGCCATCGTCCGAATTCTCCCTTTCCCTTTGAAATATGGGGCAGAATCAGGGCCGCTTAAAGCCCCGTGAGGCCTTCACAAGGTGACGAGCCTGTGCTACACACCGCGCCAATCAACGGGCGGCTGCATCGTCGCCCGATGTTTTTTTGTGGTTTCAACCCGGCCGGTGGATGGATCGGCCGATGACAGAGATAGGAGCTGGGTCCACCGTGCAAGTCCTCGTCCGTGACAACAATGTCGACCAGGCCCTGCGCGCGCTGAAGAAGAAGATGCAGCGCGAGGGTATTTTCCGCGAAATGAAGATGCGCCGGAACTACGAGAAGCCCTCGGAGCGGAAGGCGCGGGAAAAGGCGGAAGCTGTGCGGCGTCACCGGAAGTTGCTGCGCAAGCGCCTGGAGCGCGAAGGCTACTAGTCAGCGCTCTCTTCGGAGAAGTTTGTCGGGGTCGGCTTGCCGGCCCCGATTGTTTTGGGTCCTACCACATCACGATCAGGATGATCACTCCGAGGATGATGCGGTACCAGGCGAATGGATTGAAGTTGTGCGTCGAGATGAAGCGCAGCAGCCAGCGCACGCAGATCAGCGCCGAGATGAACGAGACGATGAGGCCGACCGCGAGCACGGCGGCATCGCCGGCGGCGAATTCCTGGCGGTGCTTGATCAGGTCGTAGCCGCCTGCAGCGATCAGCGTCGGGACCGCGAGGAAGAACGAGAACTCGGTCGCCGCTTTGCGCGAGAGGCCGCACAGCATGCCGCCGATGATGGTGGCGCCGGCGCGCGACACGCCGGGGATGAGGGCGCAACATTGCGCCAGGCCGATCAGCAACGCATCGCGCCAAGTCATGTCATCGACGCTATCGATGCGCCAACTTTTATACCAACGCTCCACCACCAGGATGACGATTGCGCCCGCAATCAGCGCAAGTGCGACGGGTATTGAGCCGAAAAGATTGGCCTTGATCAGATCGCCGAACAGCAATCCGACGATCGCCGCCGGCAGGAAGGCGACGAACAGCTTCGCCACAAAGATCTGATCGTCGCGCCGGCTCAAGAGCCCGATGGCAAGGCTGGTGAATCTGACGCGATACTGCCACATCACCGCCAGCATGGCGCCGATCTGGATCACGATCAGGAAGGCCTTGCCCTTCTCGTCATTGAAATTCAGCAATTCGCCCGCGAGGATCAGGTGCCCGGTGCTCGAAATCGGTAGAAATTCGGTCAGGCCTTCGACGATGCCGAGAACGGCGGCTTTGAGCAGCGGTACGAGTTCAAGCATGCGGGATTGTCCGAGTCGCGAGGTGACGGCCGCCAGACGTTAGCGAAATCCGCACAGTCTCGCGATACTTAAGCGACGGGACCGAATGCGCGAAAGGTCGCTGCCATGCGCTCGTTCTTGTAAGGAAAGCGTCAGCTTCTACGGCAGGGTCTTGAGCTGGTTGCGCCCGCCATGCTTGGCCGAGGCGAGAGCGTCGGCGGCGAGGCTGAGGAATTCCGGCAAGCCGTCGCGCGATTTCGGCTCCAGCGTCGCCAGCCCGATCGAGACCGTCACATAACCATTGTCATTGTCGGCATAGGGCAAGCGCAGATCGCGCACGCGCCCCAGCAGCCGGTCCGCGACGTGGCCGGCTCCGGTCCCGTCGGTATCCGGCAGCAAGGCGACGAACTGGTCGCCGTGATAGCGCGCGAGCAGATCGGACGGGCGACGGATCTCGTCCGCCAGCGCACCCGCCAATTGGCGCAGCACTTCGTCACCGGCGATGTAGCCATGCTGCTCGTTATAGCCGTGAAACCTGTCGACATCGATCACCGCAACCGAGACCTTGGTGTGGTGGCGCAACGCGCGCCGCCATTCGCGGTCCGCATGGGCATCGAAATGCGACAGGCTGGCGACGCCGCTGACCTGGTCGACGCCGGAATGGTGAGCAAGCGTGTCGCGCTCCGCCTTCATGTCGAGGTGGCGCTGCACCCTCGCCGCCAGCACCAGCGGGCTGAGCGGCTTGGAGATGAAATCGACCGCGCCCAGCGCCAGGCCGCGGATCGCCACCGATTCCTGCGCCACGCCGGCCAGCAGCACGATCGGCGTGTTGCGCGTGGTCGGCGCGTTGCGGAAATGCTTGATCATGCCGTGGACGATGCCGGCATCCTGATCGTCGCCGATATCGAGCGCGATCAGGTCGGGCGGCGTGCGGTCGGCGAAACGCATCGCCTCGCCCGTGTCGGTCGCGGCCTGGATATCGCGGCGCCCCTTGAAGGTGATCTTGAAGACCGCCCGGTTCGCGATCGAAGCGTTAATCAGCAAGAGCTTATCTGGCAATTGCATATTCATTGGTTGAACTTGGCCCCCGTAGGAAAAGGCGTCTATCACGGACGCGCAGAGACTTTCCAGCCCAAGACTCGACCGAAACTCACACATAGTAGCGGAAGACGAGCAACACGCCCCGCCAGAATCCTACCGGGAATATGGTTTACGATTCCTTGCCGTCGCGTTTCGGCCGGGAATGGCCGATGGGAGCGACCCCGAGGCGTCAGATGTATTCGGCGAAACCGAAAAGGGGCGTAGCCGGCTGCGATTGGTTTGCCTTGGCCCGGCGGGCCACGATGTCTGCGTTCATCGCCAGGATGATGCGCGATGCGGTGGTTTCGCAGAGGCAAGGGATGATCGCATGAACCAGCGCAGCCATCCCGGCCTGCAGCAGCCTCAAACTGATCCCCAGCGCGAAGGCGCTGTGTTCGAGGTAGCTCTCATCCACCGTGCGCGGATGAGCCAGAAACACGCGATTCAGGAACTGCATAGCCGTCTCCATTACAGGACCGGCATTCTGCACCGTTCTTTGTGAAAAAACATCCCAATTTGTCCAGCCATATGGTAAATATGCGGGACTTTATCCCACAAAACCGTGATTTTGATGATCGATGATATCGACCGCGCCCTGCTGGGTGCCCTGCAGAAGGATGCCAGCCTGTCGGTCGACGAGCTGTCGGAGCGGGTGCACCTGTCGCGCAACGCCTGCTGGCGGCGAATCAAACGGCTGGAGGAAGAGGGCATCATCCGGGCGCGGGTGGCTTTGCTCGACGCCGCCAAGCTCAATCTCGGCCTCACCGCCTTCATTGCCGTGCGCACGGCGCACCACGAGGCAGGCTGGCTCGAGAAATTCTCCGCCGCGGTGCGCGACATTCCGGAGATCGTCGGCGTCTACCGCACGACCGGCGATATCGACTATCTGCTGCAGGCAGTGGTGCCGGACGTCGCGGGCTATGACGCGCTCTACAAGCGCCTGATCGCACGCATCGCCCTCAGCGACGTGTCGTCGAGCTTCGTGATGGAAAAGATCAAGGAGACCACCGCGCTGCCGCTGACGCAGGTCTAGGAGGTAACGGGGGGAACGATCGCTCCCCCGCTACGCCTGTTGCCGTCCTAGCTCACCGACTGGGTCAGATGAACCTGGACATCCTCCTGGACGAGGGCATAGGCGTCGCCCGCACTGGTGTGCCGCGCATAGACGTCGTAGCCGTCCGGCGCGTTCGTGGCTTCGATCTCGTGCCACTTCCCGCCGGTCAAGGTCACCTCATCGCCGTGGCCGCCATCGATCCGCACCGCATCGCCGGCGCCGAGCTTGTCCGCGCCGCTGAACTTCGGGTCGAACGTACCGCTGCCAAGATCGAGGATGTCATGTGCGCTGAGGGTTAGCCTATCCTCGGCACCGCGCATGGCGATGGTCTCGATGCCGCTGACACGACCGCCGCGGTGCTCGTGCGTGAGGTCGAGTTCGCCCTTGAATTCCAGCACATCGCCCCTGCCCTTCGCGAGGTCAGTGCCGCCCGCGCCGCCCGAGACCAGACCGAAATCCTCGGGGTTGAACAGTGTGATGATGTCGTTGCCGCTGCCGCCATAGCCCTTGTCGCCGACGCGCAGGTAAAGGTGATCGTGGCCCTGATTGCCATAGAGGATATCGGCATCGGTGTCGTTGCCGCCACTGATCACGTCGTCCCCACGGCCGCCCTTGGCGACATCGCTGCCGGTCCTGCCGTTCAGGTGATCGTTGCCTGCGAAGCCGTTCAGCTCGTCCTTTCCGGCCCTGCCTTCCATCGTGTCGGCACCCGCAGTGCCGTCGAAGATGATCTTTGCCAGATGATCGAAGTCCCCGGTGTTTTCAACGCCATCGACCACGCCGATGCCGAGGGCGTAGAGCTTGTGCTCGGCAACACCGGGTTCGAGCGGGTTGGTTTCCCTGGTGTCCAGCAGGTCGCTGAACATGCCGTACGGAACGTCCGCCTCTCCGTTGAAGCTGACGACTTTGGCCCTGTCCTCGGCCACGCCGGGAGCGTCCTCCTGCTTGTAATGGTCGCCGACCTGGGGATGGACCTCCATGACAATGCCCGGCTGCGCGCCATCGACGCCGGCCCGCCACGATCCTTCGGTGCTGACGACCTTGCCGTCCTCGAACTCCTTGGTATCTTCGCCGAAGTACCAGACGTTTCCTTCCTTGTCCTGTGCGTGGTAGTCGAACGTGTCCTCCACGACCTCGCCGTCCTCGTAGGCGATGTCGTGGATCACGGTGCAGGTGACGCCGTCGATCACCTTGGTGTCATGGGTGACGATAAAGGTGTCGAAAGCATCTTTGCCCGGATTCTCGTAGACGTACGTGGTGCCGGGCTGCAGCGGCAAATATGGGTTGTCGATCACGGATACGAAGTCGGCGGGATCGATCGTGGTCTTGGTCGATGGTGTTGACATCTCGGTCTCCTTTCGATGAAAGCTCCGCCCTCATTTGCAAGCCTTCCCGACCGAAGCCGACAATTCCCTCTCCCGCCCGCCGCCGTTGGCGAGCTCCATCGATATTTGTCGATGACAACACCATCCACCCGCTCACGAAGAGCGGACCCGTAGCGCGCAGAGTTTCAGTCAAATCCCGACGGTACTCAACTTACAGATTCGTAAGGCTGACGCCGCGGAGATCCCGCACGCCGGCAGGAAGCGGGGCGGAAGGACCACCCCGCCAGTCTGCCAGTCCCTCCGTCAGGTCAGGTGAACCTGGACATCTTCGTTGACCACGACATAGGCGATTCCGGTCGATGTCTGCCGTGCAAAGACGTCGTAATCGTCGGGCACGTTCTTCACGTCCTCGACCTCATGCCACTTTCCCCCGGTCAGAGTCAGCTGGTCGCCGTCGCCGCCTTCGATCCGCACTGCATCGCCGCTGCCCCACTGATCCTTGCCGCAGAATGCCGGGTTGAGCTTGCCCTCGCCGAGATCCAGCACGTCCCGCGCACTCAAGGTCAGGTGGTCGTGGCCTGATCCCACCATCGAGAGCGTCTCGACATGGGTAATGCGCTCGCTGACGCCGGCTTTGGTGAGATCGAGATTGTCCTCGAACTGCAGGATGTCACCCCGCACCTTGCCGAGATTGGTGCCGCCCTGGCTGCCGCCATCGACCAGGCCGAAGCCGTCATTGTCCAACAGCCGCAGCTTGTCGTTGCCGTCGCCGCCATATCCCTTGTCGCCAGTATCCAGAGAGATCCGGTCGCGGCCCTGGTTGCCGTAGAGCAGGTCGGCGTCGGTGTCGGCGCCGCCGCCGATCACGTCGGCGCCGCGACCGCCTTTGACGATATCGGCACCGTCACCGCCATCGAGGTGATCGTTGCCGGCGAGCCCCCTAATCCAGTCCGTTCCGAGCTTCCCATCGATCGTGTCACCGCTGGACGTGCCATCGAAGATGATTCTAATGAGTTCCTCCACCTCGCCGCTGTTCGCATCCACCGTGGAAACGAGACCGACACCGGAAAGGTAAAACTTGTGCTCCAGAACATCGGGCTCGAGCGGCGTGGTTTCGTCGGTCTCCAAGGCATGATCCCCTGAACCGTACGGAGCATCGACCACCTCGTTGAGGCTGACGACCTTCGCCATATCCTCCGCCACGCCGGGCGCGATTTCCTGGCTGTACTCATCACCGACATGGGGATGCACCTCCATGATGAAGCCCGGCAACGCACCGTCAACGCCGGCGCGCCAGCTTCCTTCGGTGCTGACGACCTCTCCGTCCTCGAGCGTCTTGGTATCTTCACCGAAATACCAGACATTCCCGAACTTATCCTGCGCGAGATAATCCAAGGTATCTTCCTCCAGATCGCCGTCGACAATGGACGTGTCGTGGACGACGACGCAGGTGACGCCGGCGATCACCTTGGTCTGGCGCGTAACTTCAAAATTAACTACCTCGCCGGTCGATGCCGTCTCATAGACGAGCGTCGTGCCCGGCTGCAGCGGCATGTAGGGGTTGTCGATGATGGAAGAAGTGAAATTGGTGGGATCAAAGACCGGACTTACTTTGGTTGACAGCGTGGGCATCGCACTCTCCTCTCTATGAATGGGCGATCTCGTTCCGGACCTCCGCGGGATTTGGCAAAACTCCTCCGTCGCCTGTCGCCGGTGGCGAACAAGCAGATCCTTCTTTCACGACGCTGATCATCGCCTTCGGCGCGCGGCGGGGTCGCGGCGGCCTTCGGCATCTGGATGAGCTGACAGTGAACCGCGCGATCGAGGCGCACGCAACTTACGGATTCGTAAGGTGGGTGCTGCCGAATTTGCCCGCGCGGCAATCCTGCGCACTGTGTTACAATCCGAAGGCGCTTTCACATCGCAAGCCATGCCGCGCAGGTCGCCATGAACATCCTGCTGATCGAGGATGACGCTGATACCGCCGCATACATCGTGGACGGCCTGAAACAGCTCGGACATGTGTTCGACCACGTCGCCGATGGCGAACGCGGCATGCAGTGCGCAGCCAGCGAGGGCTACGACGTCGTGATCGTCGATCGCATGCTGCCGGGCCTCGATGGTCTATCGATCGTGAAGGCGATGCGCGCGGCCGGTGTGCATACGCCTGTGCTGTTTCTCAGCACCCTTGGCGGCCTGGACGATCGGGTGATCGGGCTCGAGAGCGGCGGCGACGATTACCTTGTGAAGCCGTTCGCGCTGTCCGAGTTGGCCGCCCGTATCAACGCGCTGGCCCGCCGCCCCGCGATGGCTGCAAAGGACGTGGTTCTGCGGGTCGCCGACCTTGAAATGGATCTGCTGAAACGGACGGTATCGCGCCAAGGCCGCCCGATCGATCTGCAGCCCCGCGAGTTCCGCCTGCTTGAATACCTGATGCGCCACGCCGGGCAGGTCGTGACGCGCACCATGCTGCTGGAGAATGTCTGGGACTTCCATTTCGATCCCAAGACGACCTTGGTCGACACGCACATGAGCCGGCTGCGCGCCAAGGTCGACCGCGACTTCGACGCCGAACTCATCCACACCATACGCGGCCACGGGTATCTGATCGATGCGCCTTCGCAGCCTGCTCCGAACCTATAGTTTTCAGACGACGTTTCGCTACGCGGCGTTGTTCGGGATCGCGATGGCGATGTTGTTCGGCGTGATCTATTGGCTGACCACGAGCTACATGAACGCCGAACTCCAGGAAGAGGTCACGGCGGAAATGCAGCCTCTCTTCGCCCAATATGCCAGTGCGGGAAGCGGCAGCATAGCGGCCACGATCATGCAACGGGTTGATTCCCCCGAGTTCGCAATGAGCTTCTATTTGCTGCAGGACCCCTCGCACCGCAAGATCGCCGGCAATCTTCCGGCAATGGAGCCGGCCGTCGGCTGGCACCAACTGCCGATTCCCGTCGATGAAGGCGGCGAGGATGACTCCGACCAGCTGATGGCCGAGGGGCGATTGTTGCCCGACGGGTCGTTCCTGTTGGTCGGCCAGGACATGGATCAGTTCTACGATGTCCAGGAATGGATTACCGAGGTCGCCGGATGGGGCGTGGCGGCCGCGTTTTGCCTTGCCCTGGGCGGCGGGCTTGCGACCAGCGCCAGCATATTGCGGCGCATCCAGACGATCGCCGACACCAGCGGCGAAATCGTGCAGGGCAATCTCTCACGCCGCATGGCGCTGCGCGGCACAGGGGACGAATTCGATCAGCTGTCGACAAATCTCAATGAAATGCTGGATCGGATCCAGATGCTGATGGAAGGCCTGCGGCAGATGTCGAACGACATCGCGCACGATCTGCGCACGCCTTTGACCAGGCTGCGCCAGCATCTGGAGGGGGCGCAGAACAAGGCGGAGACGGCGGCCGAGTACGGGGACATCGTCGGCAAGGCCATCAAGGAGACGGACGACATCCTGCATACCTTCGGGGCCTTGATGCGGATCGCCCAGATCGAGGCCGGTACGCGCAGATCCGCCTTTACCGAGGTCGATTTCTCCAACGTGTTATGCACGATCGTCGATGCCTATGCCGCGGTTGCGGAGGACGCGCGCCACGCCCTGACGAACCGGATTCCAAAGGGCGTCGTGGTGCGTGGCGACCAGCAGCTGTTGACCCAGATGATGGCCAATCTGGTGGAAAATGCGCTTCGCCACACGCCGGAAGGCACACGCGTCGAAATCACGCTCGAGGACGGTCCGGCCGCGCCGATTTGCGTTATCGCGGACAACGGGCCGGGGATACCTGAGGAGGAGCGCGACAAGGTGTTCCGGCGCTTTTACCGCATGGACCGCAGTCGAAGCACGGCCGGCAGCGGCCTGGGATTGAGCCTGGTCGCGGCAATCGCCGAGCTGCATCGAATCGTGGTCGAGGTCGGCGATCAGCGGCCAGGCGTCAGAATCGCGCTCAAGTTTCCGGCGATTGAAAAGGCGCAGCTCGACCCCAGCACGGCCTAGAACTCGATCGACGTGCCGAGGCCGATCTCGATTGCGTCGTAATGGTCTGCGGTGTCGTCGAAATCCGGGCCAGACACGTGCTGCCATGTATAGGCGACTTCGCCGTCGAGATCGATGCCGGCGCCCAACTCATAGTCGGCCGTCAATGTTGCGCGCTGCAAGGTGTACCTGTCATCGTCACTGTCGCGAATCTCGATATCCGCCCGCGTCATCGCATAGCCGATTCCGAGTTCCCAGCGGTCGATCTGGTACGCTGCGCCGATACCCAGCACCCACCGGTCCGCGACGACATCGCCGTTCTCCAGCGTGGCGACGAACAGGTCGTCATCGTTGAAATATTCGAATGCGGCGCCTGTCGAGAAATCGCCGATCTCGACCAAGATGCCAGCCTGGTAGAACTCGGATTCGTCGCGATTGGGCCCGCCATCGGTCTTCTCGACATTGCCTTGCCATGCACCACCGGCGCCAAACTGAATGTTCCAGTCCTCCGCCTCGTAGGTATAGGTGCCATAGAGCGAGACGTTGTGGCGGGATTCCTCCTCCTCATTGACCGGCATGCCGACGTGAGGGCCGACGCCGTCGACGTGATCCTTCTTGTCGCCCGAGGGCGTGTAGCTGAGACCCAGCTGGAAGCCACCGAAGATGGGCGAGAAATAGGCGATCTTCTGCGCATCGCCCTCATCATCGACGCCGTCGCAGACGGCGTTGGTGGTCAGCGTATTGGCACCCCATTGGTTGGGCGAGAAGGCGGAGAAGTTCTCAGTCCCGCCCGGCGGGATGATGCACATCTCACCGAGTGCGTCATCCAGCGAACCGGCCCTCACCTCGCCGAAGCCGCCGGAGAAATAGACCCAGGCCTCGTCGATCTGGTCTTCGTCGTCCTCGCCTTCCAGCTCGACCCGCGCGCCGACCTCCAGCCCGTTGTCGAGCACGGTCGAGCCGAAGAAGCGGATCTCCGCATCCTGGAAAAAGCCGTCGGTATTGTGCTCGTTGCCCGGCCTGCCTTCGCCATCATCGTCGAGCACGACCATATAGGCGGCGTTGTAAGTACCGCCGATCGAAAGCCTGACCGGTTCGGCCGCCTCGGCCTGCACGCCGAGCGTCAAGCCGGTCCCGATGAACGTCGTCGTTCGGAGCAGCCCCCGCTTCATGATGCGATCCCCCGCGTCCTGGCGCAAAGAGGGGATGCCGCGCCAGCCGAACCAGGGTCGTCCAAATACGCGCCGATGTCAAAAGAGACCGGCTCGGGTAGCGATCGCTACTCAGCAATGAGACCTAACCGGATCCTGGATTTCAGCTATCCGAGGGACTTGACGATGTCCTCGCACATCTTCTTGGCGTCGCCGAACAGCATCATGGTGTTGTTGCGGAAGAACAGCTCGTTGTCGACGCCGGCATAGCCCGATGCCATGGAGCGCTTCACGAACAGCACCGTCTTCGCCTGCTCCACGTCCAGGATCGGCATGCCGAAGATCGGGCTCTTGGGATCGGTCTTGGCCGCCGGGTTGGTGACGTCGTTGGCGCCGATCACGAAGGCGACGTCGGCCTGGGCGAAGTCGCGGTTGATGTCCTCCAGCTCGAACACTTCGTCATAAGGCACGTTGGCCTCGGCCAGCAGCACGTTCATGTGGCCAGGCATGCGGCCTGCCACCGGATGGATGGCGTAGGAGATCTTGGCGCCTTCCTTTTTCAGGATGTCCGCCATCTCGCGCAGAGCGTGTTGCGCCTGCGCCACCGCCATGCCATAGCCGGGCACGATGATGACGCTGGCGGCGTTCTTCATGATGAAGGCCGCATCTTCCGCACTGCCGGCCTTGACCGGCTTGTCGCCGCCCTTGCCGGCCGCTGCCGCCGTGCCGCCATCGGTGCCGAAGCCGCCCAGGATCACGTTGAAGATCGAGCGGTTCATGCCCTTGCACATGATGTAGCTGAGGATCGCGCCAGAGGAGCCGACCAGCGCGCCGGTTACGATCAGCAGGGTGTTGGAGAGCGTGAAGCCGATGCCGCAGGCCGCCCAGCCGGAATAGGAATTCAGCATCGAGACGACCACCGGCATGTCGGCGCCGCCGATCGGCAGGATCAGCAGGAAGCCGAGCAGCAGCGACACCGCCACCAGCCCCCAGAAGGCGAACTCCGATTGCGTGAAGATCACCGCGATGATGAGCACGATGATGCCGATCCCGAGCAGGGCATTGAGAACGTGCTGGCCCGGGAAGACCAAAGGTGCGCCGGACATCAGTGCCTGCAGCTTGGCGAAGGCGATGATGGAGCCGGTGAACGTGACCGCGCCAACCGCGACCCCGAGGCCCATTTCCACCAGACTGCCGGGATGGATGTTGCCGACCTCGCCGATGCCGAACTTGTGCGGGGCATAGAAGGCGGCCGCCGCGACCGCGACTGCGGCGAGACCGACCAGCGAATGGAACGCCGCAACCAATTGCGGCAGCGCGGTCATCTGAATACGATGCGCGATCAAGGTGCCCACCAAGCCACCGGCCACGATGCCGCCGATGATGAACCAGTAGTTCTGCACGATCGGCAGGGAGACCGTCGTGACGATCGCGATCAGCATGCCGGCGACGCCGTAGAGCAGTCCGCCGCGCGAGCTCTCCGGCGAGGACAAGCCACGCAGGGACATGATGAAGCAGATTGACGCGAGCAGATAGAGGAAGGCGTTCAGGGTCTCGTTCATGGTGTCGTTTCCCCCGATCCGCCTCAGCGGCCTTTCTTCTTGAACATGGAGAGCATGCGATAGGTCACCAGGAACCCGCCGAAGATGTTGACCGAGGCGAGCGCCACCGCGACGAAGCCCATGATCTGGCTGAAGCTGAGATCCGCCGGACCGGCCGCGATCAGCGCACCGACGATGATGACAGAAGAGATGCCGTTGGTGACGGCCATGAGCGGCGAATGCAGCGCGGGCGTCACCCGCCAGACCACGTAATAGCCGACGAAGCAAGCCAGCACGAACACGGTGAACAGGAAGACAAAGGGTGCGTGCGGGATGCCTTCGGCCATTTGCCCCGCAGTCTCGACGGCAGTGGTGGTGTCCATGGCGCTCTCTCCCTACGCCTTGAAGTTCGGATGGATGATCTGGCCGTCGCGGGTCAACGCCACGCCCTTCACGATCTCATCCTCCCAATTGATCTTGAGGCCCTTGGTCTCCTTGTCGATCAGGAGCGCCAGGAAATTCAGCAGGTTCCTGGCATAGAGCGAGGTCGCATCGGCGGCCAGGCGGCTCGGCACGTTGGCGTGACCGACCAGGGTCACGCCATGCTTCTCGACCACCTTGCCGAGCTCCGAGAGCGGGCAATTGCCGCCCTGCTCCACCGCCAGGTCGACGATGACCGAGCCCGGCTTCATGCTCTTCACCATGTCTTCGGTGACCAGCACCGGCGCCTTGCGGCCAGGGATCAAAGCAGTGGTGATGATGACATCCTGTTTCTTGATATGCTCGGCGACCAGCGCCGCCTGCTTCGCCTTGTAGGCGTCGCTCATCTCCTTGGCATAGCCGCCGGCGGTTTCGGCCTGCTTGAATTCCTCGTCCTCGACCGCAACGAAGGTGGCGCCGAGGCTTGTCACCTGCTCCTTGGTCGCCGGGCGCACGTCGGTCGCCGAGACGATGGCGCCGAGGCGCCGCGCGGTCGCGATCGCCTGCAGCCCCGCGACGCCGACGCCCATCACGAACACGCGCGCCGGCGCGACCGTGCCAGCCGCCGTCATCATCATCGGAAAAGCGCGGCCGAACTCCGCCGCCGCATCCAGCACCGCCTTGTAGCCGGCCAGGTTCGATTGCGACGACAGCACGTCCATGTTCTGCGCGCGGCTGATGCGCGGCATCAGCTCCATGGCGCAGGCGACGATGCCGGCCCCCGCATAGCCGGCGATCTGGTCCTTGGCGCCATAGGGATTGAGGATTGCCGCCAGCAGCGCGCCGCGCTTCATGAGCGAGAGTTCGTCCGGTCCGCCCTCGGCCGCGGTCAGTGGGCGCTGGACCTTCAGCACCACGTCGGCATCAGAAAGGGCAGCGCGCGCATCCGGCACGATCTTGGCGCCCGCCGCCTCATAGGCGCCGTCAGGCACCGAGCAGCCGGCACCGGCGCCGGTCTCCACCAGCACTTCCGCGCCCAGACCCACATATTTCTTGACCGTATCGGGAGAAACCGCGCAGCGCCTTTCGTTTGGCCGCCGCTCTTTCACCACGCCGATTTTCATGCTCTCTCCCCCGGTTCGAACGTCCGGTTTACCCCTGATGGCAGGCGTCCAAGCTAGCGCCTCGCTCCCGCTGAGATTTGCAGATTTCCCCCACGATTGGCCGATTTTCGACCATCGGCCGCGTCGAATCCGCCCACTCGCGCAAAAGCGGCGGCATCTTGCACAGTTTCAACGGAGGGAACAAGGCGTGCCCGGGGAATAGCAGTTAGCAGAACCCCGGGTCACCCGGCGAACTTGGGATCACGCCTTCCAGTGCGGCGGAATCGTCTTGTCGAAATAAGGCAGCGCCTCGATCCGCTTCATCCAGGCCGCGATGTTCGCCGGCAGGTCCTCGCGCTTGAGGCCGAGGCCGGGCGCGCGTTCCTCCACCCGGATCGGCATGCGCAGGTAGGGATAGACGGAGAAGTCGGCGAGGCTGAGCGCCCCGGCAAAGAAATCGCCCTTGAGGTAGCCCTGCCAGTATCCTAGCTCGGCGCGCAGCTTTGCCTTTGTCTCGTCGATCTGCTTCGGGTCGCGTTCCGCAGGTGCCACGTAGAGCACTGCCGACATCAGGTCGCTGCCCGGCTTGTAGAGTCCGTCCTCGCATTCCCCGATCAGGCGGCGAACCAGCGCGCGGGCTTTGGCGTCCTTGGGCAGCAGCGGGTTCTGCGGATACTTCTCATCGAGATACTCGCAGATCGCGTTCGACTCGTAGAGCGCGAATCCATCGTCGACGATCGCCGGCACCCGCCCGCGCGGATTGATCGCGAGGAACTCGGGCGTGCGCGTTTCGTCCTTGTCGAATGACAGCCGCTTGGGGGTGTAAGCGATCCCCTTATGCTCCAGGGTGAGCCATACCTTCCACGCAAAGGGCGAGCCGGAGCCGAAATAGAACGTCAATGCCATGATGTTTCTTCCCAGATATGAGGTCTAACGCTGCTTCTTGAGCCCGGCTTCCTTGAGCGCGGCCTTCTGGCGCCGGTCGAGCGCTTTCACGTCGAAACCGGTGATGAGCTCGTGGAACAGGCGGTACCAGTTGATCTCGGCCTTGAGATGCATGAAGACCGAGCCGAGGCCGATGGCGGCGCGGTCCATGAAGACGAATTCCTTGGGCGGCGTCACGGGGCCGAGGCGGCGCAGCTCCGCATGCACGCCTTCCGCCACGTCGCGGCCATAGACTCCTGTTTCGGCATCCTGGATCTTGCGCTCCTTGTCCTCCAGCAGCGGCCCATAGACGAAATGGGCCCAGCGGTTGAGGACGTCGATCACCTCGCGCGACAGCCCCTTGAAGCCCCAGCCCTCGTAGGCCGAGACTGCCAGATCGCGGTCGTCGTTGAGCAGCGCGTAGTAGAGATCGATCACGCCCTTCACGAATTTCGGCTCGAAAATGCGGATGCAGCCAAAATCCAGCAGGTTTACGTCGCCGTTCGGCCGCATGGTGTAATTGCCGAGATGCGGGTCGCCGTGGATGACGCCGTATTCGTAGAACGGCACGTACCAGGCGCGGAACATGTTGTAGGCGATGCGGTTGCGCAGTTCGAGCGAAGGCTTGCCAGCCAGCATCTGCATGACCGGCTTGCCTTCGATCCAGCTCATGGTCAGCAAGCGCTTGGTCGATAGTTCGAGCAGCGGTTCCGGCAGATGCACGTGCTTTTCGCCCGCGAGCATGCGGCGATAAAGCGCCATGTGCCGCCCTTCCAGCTCGTAATCCAGCTCCTCGCGCAGACGGTCTCCGATCTCGCCGTGGATCTCCCTGGTGTGGATCGCGCGATCGTAGCGCTCGTAGATCGAGAAGATGATCCTGAGCTGCGAGAGATCGGCCTCCACCGCCGATGCCATATCCGGATATTGCAGCTTGCAGGCCAGCGCCGCGCCGTCATGCGCAATCGCGCGATGCACCTGGCCGAGCGAGGCCGCCGCTGCCGCCTCGTGCTCGAACTGCTTGAACTTGGCCTGCCAGTCGGCACCCAGCTCCGCCGCCATGCGGCGTTTCACGAACGGCCAGCCCATCGCCGGCGCATTGGCCTGGAGCTGCTGCAGTTCCTCGACATATTCCTTGGGCAGCGCGTCCGGGATGGTGGCCATGATCTGGGCCACCTTCATCAGCGGCCCTTTCAGCCCGCCGAGCGCGGCCTTTAGGTCCGCCGCATCCTCCGCACGGTCGACCTTGAGGCCGAAGTAGCGCTGCCCCGCCACGCGCGCCGCCAGCCCGCCGACCGCACGGCCGACGCGGGCATAGCGCATGACGCGCCCGCCGAGGGAATTGCGCTCGTCAGTCATGACGAGGTTCGGGTCGTCACCCCATTTTCTCCAGCTCGTCGATGAAGCCGGAGATCACGCCGAGACCCCTGGACCAGAAGGCCGGGTCGGCGGCATTGAGGCCGAAGGGCGCCAGCAATTCCTTGTGCCGCTTGGTGCCGCCCGCCTTCAGCATGTCGAGATATTTCTCGGCGAAGCCGGTCTCGGCCTGCTGATAGGCCGCATAGAGCGAGTTCACCAGGCAATCGCCGAAGGCATAGGCATAGACGTAGAACGGCACATGGATGAAATGCGGGATATACGCCCAGTAGATCGCATAGCCCGTGCCGTCCGGCAGATCGACGCCGTCGCCCAGCGCCTCGCGCTGTGTTGCCAGCCAGATGTCGGAGACCTGCTCCGGCGTCAGCTCGCCCTCGCGCCGCGCATCGTGCAGCCGCCGCTCATATTCATGCATCGCGATCTGGCGCACGACGGTGTTAAGCATATCCTCGACCTTGCCGGCCAGCAGGACCTTGCGCTCTTCGGGATCGGTCTCGCGCTTCAGCAGCGCCTGGAAGGTCAGCATCTCGCCGAACACGGATGCCGTCTCCGCCAAGGTCAGCGGCGTGTCGCACAGCAACTGGCCTTGCGGCGCGGCCAGCACCTGGTGCACGCCATGCCCCAGTTCATGCGCCAGGGTCATCACGTCGCGGGTGCGGCCGTGATAGTTCAGCAGCAGGTAGGGATGCGCGCTCGGCACAGTCGGATGGGCGAATGCGCCGGGCGCCTTGCCCGGCCGCGGCGGCACGTCGATCCAGCCCTTCTCGAAGAACGTCCGGCCGACTTCTGCCAGCTTGGGCGAGAAGGCGTTGTAGGCCGTCAGCACCAGCGACTGCGCTTCTTTCCATTCGATCGGCGCGTCCTCGTCATCCGGCAGCGGCGCGTTGCGGTCCCAGTAACTAAGCCTCGGCAGGCCGAGCCACTTGGCCTTCAGCTTGTAGTAGCGGTGCGAAAGCTTCGGGTAGCTCGCCTTGACTGCGGCGACCAGCGCATCCACCACCTCGTCCTCGACCTGGTTGGCGAGATTGCGCGAGGAAACCGGGCGCGCGAACTTGCGCCACTTGTCGTCGATCTCCTTTTCCTTGGCGAGCGTATTGGTGACCAGGGCGAAGACCCGCTGGTTCTCCTTGAGGCCCTTCGAGACCGCATCGGCCGCCGCCTTGCGCTTGGTTCCGTCCTGCTCATAGAGGAGGTTCAGCGCCTCGTTGCTGGTCATTTTCTTGCCGTCGACCTCGAAGCGCAGATCGGCCATGGTCTCGTCGAACAGCCGCATCCAGGCCTGGCGCCCGACCACGTCGCGCTCGTGCAGCATCTTTTCGAGATCGTCGGACAGCTGGTGCGGGCGGAAAGCGCGCACGGTGTCCAGCCACGGCGCGTAGCGGCGCAGCGGCGCGTGCGTCAGCTTCGCCTCCATGTCCGAATCGGAGAGCTTGTTGATCTCCAGCGTGAAGAACAGGGTCTCGAGCGAGATCTGGGTGGCACGCTCGTTGATGTTCTGCTGGAACCGCCCGAACTCGGTGTTGGACATGTCGCCGGCATAGAGCAACTGGGCATAGCTCATCAGCCGGCCGAGGATCTCCTGGATCCGCTCATAGGCCATGATCGCCGCCAGGAAGTCCGCGCCGCCCAAGCTGGCCAGCTTGCCTTCGTATTGCTGGCGGAAGGCGGCCGCCTTGGTTCCGGCGTCTTTGAGGTCGCTCTCCACTTCCGGCGCTTCCGGGCCGGCATAGAGATCGGCGAGGTTCCAGGTCGGGAGGGCTTGGGCGCTGGCGCCTTGATCGGGGGTCATGGTTGTGATCCTGGGGTAATGCCCTGGTTATGCTCAGGGCTTTGGCATTTGGCTCGACCTGATTTATATGGGAACACCCAGGGTCCCGCCAAGAGAGCCAGCTGTCACAACTCATTACGGAAATGATGCGTTCCTGTCCCATTTCTCCCCAGATCCGCGCGGAAGCCCTCGCATCATGACCGCGCCCATCGTCATCCGCGTGGAGCAATCGGGCGATATTCCCCACATCCGCGATATCGTTGCGCATGCTTTTGGACAGCGGGCGGAGGCCGATCTCGTCGATCGCCTGCGCGCCGACGGCGATGTCCTCATCTCGCTGGTGGCGGTCGCGGAAAACGGCGAGCTGGTGGGACACATCCTGTTCAGCCGCCTCCCGATCGAGGGCGTCAGAGGCCGTGTGACCGAGGCCGCGGCGCTGGCCCCCCTCGCCGTCCGGCCGGAGCATCAGGGCGAGGGTGTGGGCAGCGCACTGTCCAAGGCCGGGATCAGGGCCTGCGCGGCGCGCGGGCTTGCGGCGATCATCGTGGTGGGCGATCCGAAGTTCTATCAGCGCTTCGGCTTCTCCGCCGCCGCGGCCCGCGGCCTGCAATCGCCCTTTGCCGGAGACGCTTTCATGGCGCTGGAGCTGAAACCCGGCGCATTACTTGCCAATCCCGGAACCGTCCGCTACGCCGATGCCTTCGGCGCCCTGCCGGTCGAGGACAATTCATGAACTACGATTCGATCCCGAACCTGCCGCGACTGTTCTTCGACCAGGCGAACAAGCTCAGTGCAAAGCCGTTCCTGTGGCGCAAAGATGCCGATGCCTTCGCCTCGATCCGCTGGGCGCGCGTTGCCGCGGACGTGCGGGCGCTGGCCCGCGGCCTGATCGCGCTCGGCGTCAAGCCCGGCGACCGCGTGGCGCTGATCGCGGAGAACCGGCCGGAATGGCTGATTTCCGATCTGGCCATCATGTCGGTCGGCGCCGTCACGGTGCCGGCCTTTTCAACCAACACGACCGACGACAACAGGCATGTGCTGACGCACAGCGGCGCGCGCGGCGTCATCATCTCCAGTCCCGCCATTGCAAAGCGCGCGCTGCCGGCGGCCATGCTGGCGCCCGAGCTGAATTTCCTGATCACGATGGAGAACCTGAACCTGACGCAGCAGCTCCCCTTGCGCTCCCTCACCTGGGGTGAGGCGATGAGCCTCGGCGACGTCAAGCTCGATTCGGACATCGAGGAGCGGGTCGGCGCCCTGGCGCGCGACGAGACCTGCTGCATCATCTATACGTCAGGCACCGGCGGCGTGCCCAAGGGCGTGATGCTGACCCACGGCTCCATCCTGTGCAATATCAAGGGCGCCTATCGCCTGTTGCAGGAACTCGGCACGGGGAACGAGGTGTTCCTGTCCTTCCTGCCCTTGTCGCACTCCTACGAGCACACGGCCGGTCAGTTCCTGCCGATCTCCATCGGGGCACAAATTTATTACGCGGAAAGCATCGACAAGCTGACCGACAACATGGCGGAAGCCAAGCCAACCATCATGACCGCCGTGCCGCGGCTCTACGAGGTCATCCACCAGCGCATCCAGCGCGGCCTTGCCAAGGCGACGCCGTTCCAGCGCAAGATGTTCGACCTCGCCTATCGTCTCGGCCGCAAGAACTACGAGCATCCCGGCACGCTCACCTTCAAGGAGCGCATCCAGAATTTCGTCTGCGACCTGCTGGTCCGGCGCAAGGTGCGCAAGCGCTTCGGCGGCCGGCTGAAGGCGTTCGTCTCCGGCGGCGCGGCCCTCAATTACGAGATCGGCGTCTTCTTCCTCGCCCTCGGCGTGCCGCTGCTGCAGGGCTACGGCCAGACCGAGGCCTCGCCCGTCATCAGCGCCAACCGCCCGAAGAAGATCAAGATCGATACGGTCGGCCCGATTTTCGACGGGCTCGAGGCGCGCATCGCCGACGATGGCGAGATCCTGGTCAAGGGCGAAGCCATCATGAAAGGCTATTGGCGCGACCCCGAAGCGACCGAGCGCGCGATCGGCGACGGCTGGCTCTATACGGGCGATATCGGCGAGTTCGATGGCGACGGGTATCTCAAGATCACCGACCGCAAGAAAGACATCATCGTGCTGTCCGGGGGCGACAATGTCTCGCCCGCACGGGTCGAGGGCTTCCTGGTGCTGCAGCCGGAGGTCGCGCAGGCGATGGTCCATGGCGATCGCCACCCGCACCTGGTCGCCCTGATCGTGCCCGATCCGGATTTTACCAAGGAGTGGGCTGCTCGCAACAACGTCGCGGACGATCTCGCCGCGCTGGTCGAGAACCCCACCTACATCCGCGCCGTCGGCACCGCCGTCGACCGCGTGAACACGACTCTCGCGCCGGTCGAGCGCATCCGCCGCTTCGCCGTCCTGCCGGAGAACTTCACCATCGACAACGCGATGCTGACGCCATCGCTCAAGATCCGGCGCCACAAGATCCGAGAGAAGTGGGGCGAGCTCATCGAGAAGCTGTACGAGCGGAGTTAGTTGGTCGCCGCTCATAACCCCCATCCGTCATCCCAAGGCTTGGCCTTGGGATCCACGAGTTTGCTTGCAATGACGCGATCCGGCCCAACGAAACTCGTGGATGGCAAGGCCAAGCCTTGCCATGACGATAGAGTGTACAGGGCCTATCGTCGACTATATCGATGCTTCACCCCCACCGGGAAATAATCCGGATGGCCCTTCGACCACAGGGTAACCACCGGCCGCTGATCGTCCTTCGACACATAGTTGGCGTATTCGCTGTTGTGTGTGAGGAGCGTGTCGAGGATTTCGCGCTCAGCCAGTTCGATGCGGGTCGGGTCGGTTGCTTCCTTGTCGGCCAGCTCGATCGCGACGGTAAAGCACGGACGGTCGGCCAGCCCTTCCTTCACTTCCATGACGAACTTGCCCGTGGTCCAGCGGCTGAGGCTCGGCTTCTCCAGCGCGAGGCTGATGGTCTCCGGAAAGATGTTGGCGCCAAAGAACGACAGCGTGAAGTTGGCCCGTCCGAACACATAGACGAAGGGCAGCCGCCGCGCGCGGCCGAGGCCGGCCTGAGCGATCGCCGTCTCGGGATCAAACTGGTAGTCGGCAAGTTTCGCCCGCATCGCCTCGAAGCTGTAGATGCCGCCCTGGTCTGCGATGTGATAGCGGACCAGCGGCGCGCCATTGTCGCCGGTGAAAGCGAGCGTGCCGCCTTCCACCGCTTCGAAATACCGTGAGGTCGGATCGTACTGACACAGCGTCGGCAGGCGCTCCTCACCGAACAGCGCCTTGGCCGCCATCGGCTTCTCGCTGAGAAAGCGGCGGATCGCGACCGATAGCGGCGTCTCGTTGCCCAGCACGCCTGCATCGGCGGTGCCGTAGAGCGAAGCGATGCTGTTGAGCCCTTCATCCTGGTCGAGCCGCTCCAGCACCAGGTCGCGCCAGGTTTCGCTGAACACCTCGCCCGCTGTCACCAGGCGGACATTGAACTTGTCCCAGGCGATCTTTTCGAGCCGGCCGGCATCCACCACTTCCTTGAGGAACGGCGGATAGCCGAACAGGACGGTCTGCTCGAAATCCGGCGCCAGGCGCTTCACCACCCGCAGGATCTCGTCGATCTTGTTGCCGGGCGTGACGATCAGCAACGGATACCCTTTGGCTGCGACCCAGCGCAGGCAGGAGGTGGTGTACATGCCGCCGACCCAGGAACCGAGCGCGAAACACACCACCGCCAGCGTCCGCCGCTCATGGGCGCGGAAATTATCGCGCAGCACCTGCTCGAACCGCACCGCGACGGGCAGCTCGTGATGCAGCCCGCGCGGCCACAAGGTCGGTTCCCCGGTCGAGCCGGACGACACCGCAAGGAAATCGCATGCTGCCAGATCGCCGCCCTCCACCAGCGCCTCCAGCGGGAATCGGCGGACATAATTTTCCTTGTTCAGCAGCGGCAGCTTGGCGAAGTCGGCGGCATCATGGATGTCGGAAGCGCTGAGGCCGGCCGCCTTCAGCATCGCCCCATAGGCCGGCACCCCGTCCGCTGCGCGCCGCAGCAGGGCCAAAGCCTCGGCGAGGCCATCGCTGGTCTCCCCTGGCGCCAGGAGACCGTCGAGATTGGTGTCGAGAAAATGCTGGAAAGACGGTACCGGCGGATGCGCCATGAGAAGCTCTGAAGTGGGGTATCGCTGCCCCATTACGCCCGATCCGCCCCGCCGGTTGCAACCGATCTTCCGGTGACTATTGCCTTCGCCTGTCACAGCGGCGATCCTCCGGCTTCCGCGCTGTGCCACCGCGGAACGGCAGCTTGGGGGGATCATGTCATGGCCGGCGCTAAGACTGACTATGATCTGATCATCGCCGGCGGCGGCCTCGCGGGGTCAGCGCTAGCTATCGCCATGGCCAGAAGCGGTCACCACGTTCTCGTCGTCGAACGTGAAACACGGTTTCGCGATCGCATCAGGGGCGAGATGCTCCAGCCATGGGGCAGCGGCGAAGCGAAGCGGCTGGGCCTCTACGATGATCTTGTGGCCAGCTGCGCATTGGAAGCGCCTTTCTGGTCCTATTTCATCGCCGGCGAATTCGTGCGCGTGCGCGATCTTAAAGCCACGACACCGGATAGCAATTGCGTTCTTACACTTCCCCACCCTGCAATGCAGGAGATGCTGATCTCGCTCGCGGAAAAGGCCGGTGCCGAGATTTGGCGCGGGGTCGCGCTGGACCACGTAACGGCCGGCGCCCCGCCATCCGTTGCCGTGACCATCGACAGACAGACGCGCTCGCTTTCATCACGGCTGGTCGTGGTGGCGGACGGTCGCGAGTCACGGCTCCGCAAGGCCTTGGGCTTCGAGGTCAAAACCGATCCCGAATTCATATTGATCGGCGGCATGCTGCTGCGCGGCGCCAACGAGATCGGCCGCCGCGTCGACAACAATGATGACGGCACCAGGCGCGCTGTTCATTCCCTCTATGATCCGATCGGATTGCGCTATGTCATCGCGCTTACGGTCGCCGACCATCTCAGCCGCGTGTACCTCATCCACCACAAGGACATGCTGCCCAAGCGACTGTCCGGCGAGCGCGATCTCGCGGAAGGGATCCGGCATCTGCGCGCCGCGGGCGCGCCGTCGCGCTGGTTCGAGGATGTGGGGCTGGCCGGACCGTTCGCCACCTTCGATGGGGCCGCCCGCTGGGTGGACCATCCCTATCGCGATGGAGTCGTCCTGATCGGAGATGCCGCCGGTGCGACGGACCCGACCTGGGGCGAGGGACTGGCTCGAACGTTGCGCGATGTCCGCCTGCTGCGAGATCGCCTGTTGGCAGATGACGATTGGGATCGTATGGCGTCTGCTTTTGCGGAAGATCATGACGCCTTCTTCAGCCGGATGCTGCGGCTGGGCGCGATGCGAGGCGAGCTTCTGTTCGATGCCGGACCGGAAGCCGACGCACGACGAAAGCGTGCCTTCGCCGCCCACAAAGCAGATCCTAGCGTCTTGCCGGACACGCTGGGGTACGGACCCGACGCACCCTCTGACAATGCCGCCAGAGCGCGATATTTTGGCGAAGCCTGATCGGCTAGTTCGCGTCCAGCCAGCCCGTCCGATAGCCGTCCTTGCGCCAGAGAATGGGGAAGAAGCTCTCGTCCATCGCCAGGTCGCCGTGGCGTTTGTAGCGGTTGTAGATATAGCTGACATTGATCGAATGGAACTGCGCGTCGGACGAGATGCAATGCGCCACCACCGATCGGCGCGGCCGGTCGGCGCGATTCATGTCGGAGCCATGCCACGTGCCGCCGTGATGAAAGGCGCAGCCGCCCGCCGGCACCTCGATCGGCACGATGTCGGCCGTCACGCCGGCGCGCTCCGCCGCCGCGCGGAACTCCTTCCGATAATCCTCCGGCGCGTGGAACTGCTGGATCGGCTGCGAGATGCCCCATTTGTGCGAGCCGCGGGCATATTCGATGGTGCCGCCGGCAGCGGTCGTATCGTCCAGCGCGATCCAGCAGGTCGCCATGTGCGAGGGCGTGAACCACTTGGCATAGGAATCGTCCTGGTGATAGCCGAGCGCCTTGGCGCCCGCCGGCTTCCAGATCACGTTGTCCTGGCAGATGCGCGCGCCGGGCCAATCGCTCAGTTCTGCGACGCAGTGTCCGACCTGTTCGCTCAACACCACGCTCGCGACCGCGCGATCCGATTTCCAGCCGTTGCAGATCTGGCGCGTTCGGTCCGGCCGGTCGCGTCCTTCCTGCCAGTTCCATTCGTCGGGATAGAGGCCGGTCTCGAACTCGCCCTTAAACAGCGGCTCGAACCGTGCGCGCAGGCGCTCCACCGTCTCCGAGTCGATGAATTTGTCGAGGATCAAGAAACCGTCGGCCTCGAACCGGCGCTTATGCTCTTCGGTGAGGAGTTGCGAATGACCCATGCGATCAATCTGCGGCAGCTTGCGTAGGTGCAATGCGATGGATTCGACACGGATTGACGAAGAGTCGCAAAGGGCTCCGGCTATCCTTTGAGTTTTGCCAATGCCGCCTGGTCCCCCTTCGCGCCGGCGAGATCCGCATCTGCCGCCAGCATGCCCTGGAGCCGCGCGCCGGTAAAGTCCGCATCGTTGAACTTGGCGTTCGCCGCCCGCACCGGCCATTCGCGCGTCGTGCCGTCCGGCAGGGTGACGATCTGTACCTGGAGGTCGGCATCGTGGAAGTCGGCGCGGCGCATGATGGCGTCGGTCAGATCGGCGCCTTTGAGATCGGCTCCGGCAAAACTGGCGGCCGTGGCGTCGGCGCGCGACAGGATCGCCAGCGACATGCGGCAATGGTCGAACCGTGCCGACCGCAGGCGGCACTGCGTGAAGACCGCGCCCGTCAGATTGCGCCCGGAGAAATCCACCGCCGACAGGTCCCGGCCAAGGAAGTCGGCCCGCGCGCCTTTGCCGCCCGAGGTCTCGACCCAGTCCTCGTGTGCCTTGATCTGATCGGCGATAGCTGCCGCGGCCTCCTCCGAATCGTCGACCGAGATCGACTCGCGGAGGGCGAGCGCGTCGAGATAAGCCGCCTTCCCGAAATCGACGCTGAATATGTTGGCATCGCGCAGGACGGCGCCGGTCAAATTCGCGCCGTCGACGACCGCCCGGTTCATCAACGTGCGTGACAGGTTGCAGTTCGTGAGGTTGGCGCCACGCAGATCGGCGTCCTTGAGCGAGCTGCCGGCCAGATTGGCGTCGCTGAGGTCGGCCTTGCGCAGCACGGCCGCCGACATGTCGGTGCGCTTGATGACAGCGTGATGGAGCTTGGCGCCGGCAAGATCGGCGCGCGCCATCTTGGTGCCGCTCGCTACGCCCTTCTCCATCTCCGGCGGCGCCACGGTTCCGGCTATGCTGACCAGCAGGGTTCCGTCACGGAAGTCGCAGCCCATCAGCTTGGCTTCCGTGAAGTCCGCCGCCGACAGGATCGCGCCCCGGAAGTCTGCGCCGTTGCAATTCGCCTTGCGGAACGACGTGCCCGACAGGTTGACGCCGAACAGGTCGGCATCGACGAGGATGGCGCCGTCGAGATTGCAATTGAGGAACTGCGCACCGGTCAGCTTGGCGCGCGTCAGATCGACGCCGCGCAGATCGAGATTGCGCAAAGTGCGCAACGACAGGTCGGCTCTCTTGCCGCGCCGGTCGTTGTACAGCCAGCGCCGATGCGCGGTGATGAGTTCCAGCGCCTCCTTGTCGTGAAGCTCCAGCATGGATTTGTTACCCGATATAGCCTGCCCGGACAGCGCAGCCGATGGCATTGGCGATGAGACGGCCCGCGGTGATGGCGGTCAAGCCGCCGACATCGCGCTCCGGCGCGATTTCGACCACGTCCATGCCGACCAGCCGGTTCTTCATCGCCGCATGGCGGATGATGGCGCGGGCCTGGACGAAGCTGACGCCGCCCGGCACCGGCGCGATCACGCCCGGCATGATGGTGGGATCGAGGCCATCGGCATCGATGGTCAGATAGACGTTCTTGCCCGTCGGCAGCCGCTCCAGCAGCGCCGCGATTCCCATCTCGTGCAGGTCCCATGCAGTGATGAGGTTGGAGCCCCATTTGCGGGCATCCGCCACTTCTTCCTCGCGCGCGCTGCCGACACCGCGCAAGCCGATCTGCCAGGCGCCCTCGACCCAGGGCAGCTCGGAAGCACGGCGGATCGGGCTGGAATAGCCGTCGCGCACGCCATTGACGTGATCGCGCCAGTCGAGGTGCGCGTCGATGTGGATGAGGGTGATTGGCCCGCGCCCTTCATAGGCCCGCAGCGCGGGCACACTGGCGCCATGGTCGCCGCCGAGGATGATCGGCAGCGCACCGGCTTTGAGGATGGCCCGCACGGCCAGCTCGGCGCGCTTCACGTTGCCGCCGGCGTCATACTGGTTGCCGGGAACGTTGCCGCAATCCGCGAGGCGGATCTTCTTGCCGGCCAGCAGCGGACCGCCATGGTCGAAATCGTAATTGCCGTCGCCCCACTGGATCTGGTCGGAGCAGGCGCGCACCGCATCGGGCGCCTGTGCCTGGTTGTTCGCCACCTCTTCCATGGAATAGGGCGCATTGTACGGAATGCCGAGAAAAGCGATGTCCGCGGACAGGGTTTCCAGGTCGGTGACCGATGGCCAGCCGAGAAAGGTGCGGGCCGACTGGCGCGGCGCGCGGGTCAAAGGCAGAGTGGGCAGATTCATGGTCGTCCCCGTTGGTTCAGACCGGGATTAAACCACGCTTTGTCTCCTTGCGCACGGCTTCCGGCGATTGAACGCGGCGCGGCACTGGGATAAGTTTCGCAGTCACAGCAAGGGCTTGGGAGAGGCCTGTTGCCGACGATCCATTTGACCTCGCATCTGCGGCGGGTGGCGCCCGCTGGGCCGACCACGGTCGAAGCCGCGACGCTCGGCGCCGCGCTCGATGCCTATTTCGCGACGGCGCCAAAGGTGCGGTCCTACATACTCGACGATCAGGGGCGGCTGCGGCGCCACGTGGCCGTCTTCATCGACGGCGAATTGCTGGTGGACAAGAAGGACCTCGGCCGGCGCGTGACGCCGACATCCGAGATCTATGTCATGCAAGCCCTGTCCGGTGGCTGAAGAGGAGCAACGATGTCGCAGGATCTGTTCGTGTGCACGCGCAAGGGATTATTCCGCTTCCAGCGCACCGGCGGCAAATGGCAGCAGACCTTTGTAGCGTTCCTGGGCCAGCCGGTGACGGCGTTCCTCGCCGACCCACGCACGGGCAACTGGTATGCCGCGCTCAATCTCGGCCATTTCGGCGCCAAGCTGCATCGCTCCACCAATCACGGCGCGACCTGGGAAGAGCTCACCATGCCCGCCTTGCCGAAATCCGAGGACAAGGACGCGCCGAGCCTCAATCAGATCTGGGCGCTGGAGGCGGGTGGAGCGGATCAGCCGGGCCTGATCTGGGCCGGCTCATTGCCCGCCGCCTTGTTCCGCAACGACACGGATGGCGCAGGCGACTGGCAGTTGGTGGAAGGCCTGTGGAACCTGCCGGACCGCGCGAAATGGTTCGGCGGCGGCACCGACGATACCGCGCTGCATACGATCTGCGTCGACCCGCGCAACTCCAGCCGGATCGTCATCGCGATTTCATGCGGCGGCGTGTGGCGCAGCGAGGATGCAGGCGCAAGCTGGACCTGCCGCTCCGACGGGCTGTTTGCCGAATACATGCCACCCGAGCGGCGCGGCGATCCGGCGATCCAGGACCCGCATCGCATCGTGCAATGCGGCGGCAAGCCGGATCATTTCTGGTGCCAGCACCATAACGGCATCTTCTTCAGCACCGACGATCTCACCGAATGGCAGTTCGCCGGGCCGCGCTTCGGCTTCGGCGTCGCCGTCCATCCGAAGGACCCCGCGAGGGCTTGGTTCGTACCGGCCATCAAGGATGAGGTCCGCGTGCCCAAGGACGGCCATTTCGTCGCCTCCCGCACCAGCGATGGCGGCAAGAACTTCGATGAGCTCGCGAACGGCCTGCCGACCGGCTTCGGCTACGACCTCGTCCTGCGCCACGCCCTCGACATCGACGCAACCGGCGAAACCCTCGCCTTCGGTTCCACCACCGGCAACCTCTACGTCACCGAGGATCAGGGCGAGCACTGGCACGCCGTCACGCACCATCTGCCGCCGGTGCATGCGGTGCGGTTTGCTGCTGGCGTTTGACATTGTTCTCTTTCGTCATCACCGGGCGAAGACCCGGTGATCCAAGTTTCGATATACCGCTCTGAAGCAGACTTGGATTGCCGGGTCTTCGCCCGGCAATGACGGGGGGGCGTTACGCCTCCACCTTGTTCCGCGCATAGTGCGCTTGGTACCACTCCACAAACCGCGGCACCCCTTCGCTCAGCGGCGTCTTCGGCTCATACCCCAACAGTCGCCGCGCGAGCGCGATATCCGCATACGTCTCTAGTAGGTCGTCGGGCTTTATCGGTTCATCCTCGATGATCGCGCGCTCACCGGTCGCGCGTTCGATCTCGCGGATGAAGTCCAGCAGACTGTCGGCATGGTCGTTGCCGATATTGAGGATGCGGTGCGGCGTCTCGACCGGGCTCTCCGCCGCCGGCGGCTGGTCCAGGGCAGCGAGGATGCCCGTGATCGCATCGTCGACATAGGTGAAGTCGCGCCGGAACTCGCCCTTGTTGTAGGCCGGGATCGGGCGCCCGGTAAGGACCGCCTCGGTGAAGGTCATGTAGAACATGTCGGGCCGCCCCCAAGGCCCGTAGATCGCGAACAGGCGCAGGCCGGTCATGGGCATCCGGGTCCGGTGGGCATAGGCCGCAGCCAGCAATTCGTCGGCGCGCTTGGAGGCGGCATAGATCGAGCGCGGATTGTCGGCCTGGTCGCTTTCGGCGAACGGCACCTTGCGGTTGCCGCCATAGACCGCGGAGGACGAGCCGTAGACGATATGGCGCAAATCCGGCAGCGCGCGACAGGCCTCCAGCAGGATGAACATGCCCGAGACGTTGGTATGGAGGAAATCCTGCGGCCGCTCGTGGCTGTGGCCGACGCCGACCTGGGCCGCCAGGTGGACGACGCTGTCGACGTCCGGGTGCAGGGCCAGCACCTTCGCGACGGATTCCGCATCGCCGATGTCCAGGTAATGGAAGGAGAAATCGCGGTGCTCCTCCAGCTCCGCCAGCCGCGCCTCCTTCAGCTCCAGGGAATAATATTCGTTGAGGTCGTCGATGCCGATCACGCGCTCGCCACGCTCGAGGAGTCGAAGCGCCACATGCATCCCGAGGAAGCCAGCGGCGCCGGTGACAAGAACGCTCATTGCGTCGGCCCTCAGTCAGACGAAATCAAACACTATCATGGGCGCTTCCAGCGACCAAATCGAACCCCGGCCCGCCTACCCTGGACAAGGGCCGGAAATCGGCCCATTTTCAGTACTAACGGGCCGCGGAATGGCCGGGAAAACCCGGCGAGACGGCCGCTTTGGGAGGAGCAAAAGTGGCGCAGACAGCGCGCTTGGCGTCCGTCACTTTGGACGACAAATATACCGCCCATGAGGGCCGGGTTTACCTCAATGGCATGCAGGCGCTGACGCGCCTCGCCATCATGCAGCGCCAGCGCGACATGGCGGCGGGGCTCAACACCGCCGGCTATGTCACTGGTTATCGCGGTTCGCCACTGGGCGGGCTCGATCAGGCCATGATGGCGGCCAGGAAGCACCTCGAGGAACACCAGATCAAGTTCCAGCCGGGCGTGAACGAGGACCTCGCCGCCACTGCCGTCTGGGGCACCCAGCAGCTCGACCTGTTCGGCGATAACAAGTACGACGGCGTCTTCAGCATGTGGTACGGCAAGGGGCCCGGCGTCGACCGCAGCGGCGATGTGTTTCGCCACGGCAATCTCGCCGGCGCCGCCAAGCATGGCGGCGTGCTGGTGCTGGCCGGCGACGACCACACCTCCAAATCCTCGACCACGGCCAACCAGACCGAATATGCCTTCATGGATTACGGCATCCCGGTCCTCAATCCAGCCAACATCCAGGAATTCCTCGACTACGGGCTCTATGGCTGGGCGGCGTCCCGCTATTCCGGCTGCTGGATCGCCATGAAGGTGGTCGCCGACAATTGCGATTCGACCTCCTCCGTCTACATCGATTCCAGCCGCGTCAACATCAAGATCCCGGAGGATTTCGCGCTGCCTGAGGGCGGGCTCAACATCCGCATGCCGTCCTCGCAATTCGCGACGACCCAGGCGCTGGAGCAGGAGATGCTGCTCCACAAATACAAGCTTTATGCCGCCCTCGCCTTCACGCGCGCCAACAAGCTCAACAAGATGATGATCGACGGGCCCAACCGTCGCTTCGGCATCGTGACCTGCGGCAAGACCTATATGGACGTGCGCCAGGCGCTCGACGATCTCGGTATCGACGACGATTACGCCAAGCGCATCGGCCTCTCTCTCTACAAGGTCGGCATGACCTGGCCGCTGGAGCGCGAAGGCGTGCGCCATTTCGCCGAAGGGCTCGAGGAGATCCTGGTTGTCGAGGAAAAGCGCGCCTTGATGGAGAACCAGCTCAAGGAGCAGCTCTATAACTGGAAGGAGAGCGTTCGGCCCAAGGTGGTCGGCAAGTTCGACGAAAGCGGCGAATGGATCCTGCCCTCGGCCGACGAGCTGACGCCAGCGCGCATCGCGCGCGTCATTGCCAAGCGCATCGCGCGCTTTCACACCAGCCCGGCGATCGACGATCGGCTGAAGTTCCTGGAGGCGAAGGATAAGGCCCTGACCGGCTATAAGCCCGCGATCCGCCGCGTCGCTTATTTCTGTTCCGGCTGCCCGCACAACACCTCGACCAAAGTGCCGGAAGGATCGCGCGCCTTGGCAGGCATCGGCTGCCACATCATGGCGAGCTGGATGGATCGCGGCACCGAGACCTTCACCCAGATGGGCGGCGAAGGCGCGACCTGGATCGGCCAGGCGCCCTTCTCCAAGACCGGACATGTGTTCCAGAATCTAGGCGACGGCACCTATTACCATTCCGGCCTGCTTGCGATCCGCGCCGCGGTCGCCTCCGGTGCCAACATCACCTACAAGATCCTGTTCAACGACGCCGTCGCGATGACCGGCGGCCAGCCGGTAGATGGGCCGCTGACCGTTCCGATGATGGCGCAGCAGCTGACCGCGGAAGCGCTCTCGAAGATAACGGTGGTCACGGACCGGCCTGAGATCTACCGCGACGTTGATTTGCCTGATGGTGTTTCGGTCTACCATCGCGACGAACTCGATGCGATCCAGCGCGAGATGCGCGAGATCAAGGGCGTGACCGCCATCATCTACGACCAGACTTGCGCGGCCGAGAAGCGCCGCCGGCGCAAGCGCGGCCTGATGCCGGACCCGGCGAAGCGCGTTTTTATCAATGAGGAGGTCTGTGAAGGCTGCGGCGATTGCTCGAAAGCCAGCAACTGCCTGTCGGTCATCCCGCTCGAGACCGCGATGGGCCGCAAGCGCGCCATCGACCAGTCGAGCTGTAACAAGGACTATTCCTGCCTCAACGGCTTCTGCCCCAGCTTCGTGACCATCGAGGGCGGCAAGCTGAAGAAGCCGGTACCCACCATGCCGGTCGGCGAAGTTCTGCCCGAGCCGGAACTGCCGGCGCTCAAGGACCCGTTCAACATCCTGGTCACCGGCATCGGCGGGACGGGTGTCGTCACCATCGGCGCGCTGCTCGGCATGGCCGCCCACCTGGAGGGCAAGGGCTGCTCCATCATGGACATGACCGGGCTGGCGCAGAAGGGTGGCGCGGTCTTCTCGCACGTGCGCATCGCCAACCGGCCGGAGGAGATCCATGCCGTGCGCGTCGCGGCCGGCAATGCCGATCTGCTGCTCGGCTGCGACATCGTGGTCGCCGCGACCTACGATGCCCTGGCCAAAGGCCGGGTCGACCACAGCCGCGCCATCGTCAACAGCCATGAAACGATTACGGCGGACTTCACGCGCGATCCCGATTACCGGTTCCCCGGCCAGACGCTCAAAGCGGCGATCGAAGCTGCGGTCGGGCCGGGCGCGGCGGAATTCGTCGATGCGACCGGCCTTGCCACCACGCTGATCGGCGATTCGATCGCCACCAATCTGTTCATGCTGGGCTATGCCTACCAGCGCGGTCTGATCCCGGTTTCCGCCGCTGCCATCGAGCGGGCGGTCGAGCTCAACCGCACCTCGGCGAACGAGAACAAGCTCGCGTTCCTGTGGGGCCGGCGTGCCGCCGTGGATCTTGCGGGTGTCGATAAAGCCGCGGCACGGATGAGCGCCGCGGCACGCCAGATTCCAGCGACGCTGGATGAGATCATTGCCCACCGCATGGGCCATCTGACCCGCTATCAGAACGCCGCCTATGCCGAGCGCTATCGCAAGCTGGTCGATCGCGTGATCGCGGCCGAGCGGGCTGCCATGCCCGGCTCGCAGGCCCTGTCCATCGCGGTCGCGAAATACTATGCGAAGCTGCTGGCCTACAAGGACGAGTACGAGGTCGCACGGCTGCATGTCGACCCGGTATTCCGGGAGCGCATCGCGGCGCAGTTCGAGGGCGACTACGAGCTGCATTTCCACTTGGCGCCGCCGGCGGTCTCGCATGCCGATCCGGTTACCGGCCGGATCAAGAAGAAAGAGTTCGGCCCCTGGATGATGGCCGTGTTTCGCGTGCTGGCGCGCCTGAAAGGGCTGCGCGGCACTGCGTTCGATCCCTTCGCAAGGTCGGAGGACCGCAAGCTGGAACGGCGGCTGATCGCCGAATACGAGGCGTTGATCGCGGAGATCGTGACCGGCCTCTCGCCCGAAACCCACGCGACGGCGGTCGCGCTGGCCGCCCTTCCGGAGCAGATCCGCGGCTATGGCCACATCAAGGAGGCCAGCCTCGAATCCGTGCGGAAGCGCTGGGACGAGCTTCTGGCGGCCTTCCGCAGCCCGTCCAGCACGCGGCGCGCCGCGGAATAGCGGTTTCCGGACCTGACTGAGGCTGCGGCGCCGAGGCAGTCGTATTGCCGTCCCAGACTGGCGGTTTGACGCCTGCCCGGCGAAGCGCCAGCCTTCCAGTGGCAAGCTCCGGCAATCTGCCTGGATTCGTTGGACTGGATACGAAACGCGAACGCCCGCGGAGGCAACAACGGCGCGGAGTTGTTGAGTTATTCTGGCTTAATCTCATTGAAACAATCGTACCAATCGGGGAATATCGCCCCAAGTCCGCGCGGGGGCCGGAGGCTAAGTAAGATAAATTAAGCGCCGCCGAGCGTGACCTCACAGCGACTAGGGAGGACATGCAAATGTCACTGATAAAGCGCAACGTTCTGTTGTCTGCGCTGACGGCAGCGACGCTTCTGATAGCGTCGAGCGCAGCGCAGGCC
>Ga0111538_10000304_pt1 | contig 63275 bp, 53 predicted proteins | sample SoiMethybrSBSTD1_FD_79669 | JGI IMG/M metagenome (GOLD analysis project Ga0111538, IMG submission 79669) | Bulk soil microbial communities from a Populus tree surrounding site in Tennessee, USA - Soil MetaG P. TD hybrid SBSTD1 (version 2)... | ecosystem: Environmental > Terrestrial > Soil >...
CTCCGTATGACCCTCAATGCCGCCGAGCCCCACGTGGGCTCGGCCCGACCCTCGCTCAGCCGGCTGCTTCCTGAGCCCTTCCTCAAAAAACTCTTGTCCATCCATGGGAAGTCCGGACCACCGAGGTCCTGCGCGTTCCGCAAACGCGCGGTTCCGCGCCGAACCGACAACAAGCAGCCGCCCCGGGTGCGCCAGAAACCAGGGAGCAACGAGGGAGCGCGGAGCAGGAAACTATGTCGCCCAAACATAGTGTTTGAAACGCATAGCTTTTGCGGCTTGCCGGGCGCACCTAGCGGCCGACCGCGCGCGATCAGCCGTCTAAGAACGTGCTATCTTGGAAGATTCTGGGCCGCGTCTTTTCGCGCCTGGCGCTTGGAGGCTTTGCATGCGCTTCGTTCGCTGGTTCCCCTGGCCGTTTCTGGTGCTGTCGGTCGCCCTCGCCCATTCAGCGTGCGGCGACGATTCGGGCGCTAGCGGCCCGAACACGAGCCCGACGGACGCTGGAGCGGATGCAGGCGGTTCCGGGGGCTCCGCTGGCGCCGGGGCAACGGGTGGAGCTTCGGCCGGAGGCGCAAGCGGTTCGTCCGGCGCTTCCGGCGCGGCGGGTACGGCGGGCGATAGCGGCCCGGTGTGCACGCCGCGCGATCAGATCTCGGTACCGCCGGCACCGTCCGTCGACGCCCCAAATGCTTGTCCGGCCATCACCGCGTGCGGCGGTCCGATCGAGAACAAGAAGTGGGTGTACAGCAAGGTGTGCATCGACGAGGACATCGCGTTCGCGCCGATGTTCAGCGAGTGCCCGAACGCCCAGTTCCGCGGCATCGGCGACGTCGAGCTCAGCGGATCGCTCGAGCTCACCGGCGGCGCGGCGAAGCACAGCCTGTCCCTGCACGCGACGGGGGTGTTTCACGCGCCCGCGGAGTGTCACGCCTGCGGTTGCAAGGATTTCCAGGCCGTCCTGATAAAGAACGGTGCGGGGCCGAACACCTACTGCTATCCGGACTGTAACCCCGACGATTCGACCTGCCGCTGCCTCGTCGACTACGACCTGACCCTGAACGAGCAGCCGAGTTACACGATCTCGGGATCTTCGCTCAGCGCCGGCACGCGCTCGTACGACTTCTGCGCGACCGCCTCGAGCGTGACGCTCGGGGAAAAGGGCTCGACGCCGGCGTTTCCAGGCACCGCGGAGCTCGTGCCCGAAAGCTCGCGCGCCTTCCCGGAAATCTGCGACGGGCTCGACAACGACCAGAACGGCCAGATCGACGACGCGATCGTGGAATGCCCGACCGAGTGCAACACCAAGGGCGTCTGCGCGGCCGTCACGCGCCGCTGCATGAGCGAAACCGGCTGGATCTGCGAGTACACGTCGCCCGATCTCGAACAGGGCGACGAGGTGACGTGCGACGGGCTCGACAACGACTGCGACGGGATGGTCGACGAAGGTCTCACCGGCTGCGTCGAGATCTGCGACGGGCTCGACAACGACAACAACGGCAAAATCGACGACAACCCGCAGGACCCGCACTGCCCGCTGGGTCTCGGCGTGTGCGCGCAGGTGGCGGGGACGTGCCGCGGCGCGGCGGGCTGGGAATGCGCGTACACGTCGAACGCGCACGAAGCGACCGAATCGCGCTGCGACGGCCTCGACAACGACTGCGACGGCTCGAAAGACGAGGGCTGCAGCTGCGCCACCGGAAAGAGCAAGCTGTTCGTCGTGCGCTGGGGACGGACACCCGCGCTGTTGCGCGCCGACCTCGACGGCAAGAATGCGGAAACCGTCGCGCCCCTGAGCGGCTTCGCCATCATGGGCCTTTCGATCGACGCGGAGCGGAACAAAATCTATTTCTACGACGGCACGACGCTCAAGCGAGCGTCGCTCGACGGCAGCGCCATCGAGCCGCTCTGGACCGGCAGCACCCAGATGTGGGAGGTCGACTACGCCGCCGGCCGCGCCTACACCGAGTGCGGCACCTCGAACATCTGCGGCGTGAGCTTCGCGACGCCGGCACAGTGGTTGCCCTTGGTCCAGCCCGCGGCCGTCGCCGGCATGGATATCGATCTCGTGAACCGCCACGTCTACTGGGCGGATCACGGGGCGGGCTACGAAAAGAACCTGCTGCGCGCGAACCTCGACGGCACCGGCGTGACCGGCATCATGAAGCTCCCGTTCGCTCCGCTGACGGTCACGGTCGACCCGGGGCTGCGAAAGATCTACTGGGCCACCGGAACCGGAATCAGCGAGGCCGGCATCGACGGCAGAAACGACCACGAGATCATCCCGCTACCCGGCTCGTACACCTACGACATCGCCGTCGACGCCCGCGCCGGGAAGCTCTACTTCACGGATTTCCGCGCCGGCGAGGTCCGCCGCGCGAACCTCGATGGCACAGGCTACGAGATGCTGATCCCGAGCCTCGAGCAGCCGCAGAACATCGCGCTCTATCTGTGCACGCCGTGATTATTCCAGATCCGGCGTGACGGCGAAGAAGAACGCCCACTCTTCGTCGTAGCTCAGGCGGCGGGCCAGCTGAAACTCGATCGACAGCGGTACGACCCAGAACGCCACCCGGAAATCGAGCGAGCCGCCTGCCGCCAATGCGGCTTCTCGATCGTCCTCTAGCAGCGAGGCCGCGCTGAAAAATAGATCGAGATTGATCTGTCGCAGCATGAATGCGGGCAAGATGTAGAACGTGGTCGCGGAGCCGGCGTCCAGGATGAACGGGTACGTATACGTCGCCTCCCCGGTCACGACGCGGCGGCCGAACAGCGCGAGGTCTTCGAACCCCCGTAACGGCTGAAAGAAGCGCAAACCCGGAGGCAGGACGCCGCCCGACACCGCGGTTTGCTGCGAGCCGGCGCCGCCGACCGGGATCGGCTCGTCGCCGCCGCCGCCGACCTCCAGGATCGGGCGCTCGGCGGGGACTTGCAGCAGGGCGCGCACGGCTCCCGACAGCGTGAGCTTGTGCCGGCGCGATAGCGGCAGAGGCACGACGATTTGCGTGTCGCCGAGCACGTCCACCACGTCGAAGTCGTCCTCGGACCAGGCTTTCGGGAAATAAGTGCCGGCGCCGTTCAGCTCGATCCCGAGGCGCCTCCCGGCGTAGAGCGTCCCGTCGCCGCTCGAATGGCCGAAGAAGACGGTCGGCCCGGTGAAGCGGTATTGTTCGACGGTCGCGCCGTCCGATTTCAGCGCATAGTCGGCGTCGATGTAGCGGGCGCCGAGACCGAAGCTGTTGGTCGCGTACCAGTTGCGGGCGATCGCGACGCTCCCCACAGTTTCGCGGATCAAAACTGGTTGTGCCGGCGCGGGCACGAGATCTTCGGTCACCTCCTCGCTGCGACCGATGTGGGCGAGCTCGAGCGAGGCGTACCAGGGTGCCAGCATCGTGTTCAGGTAGCTGAAGCTGGCCGAGGGCAGATCGGCGTTGAAATCCCAGCCTCCGGCCAGCGCCCAGAGCTGGAGCCCGAGCCGATCGCCGCCTTTGGCAAAAAGCCCCACCGTCGTCTGATTGTCGCCGCGAGAGGCGAGATACGGGCCCCAACCTTGCGCCAGAAACAACCGGTCGAACCCGGAATACGACTCATCGGAATGAACGCGGACGGGACGATCGTCGGGCGTTCGATGCTTCCAGTACGCGTCCGAAAAATAGGCCGGCAATACTTTTGCCATGACCTCTGGCACGTACGGCGCCTGATCGAGCGTCCAGACCCAACCTTCGCGATTCAGAAATCGCACGCTGTCGCCGTTCGAGTACGGCTTGTTCACCGCGTAGGGAGCGTTGGTGAGCGGCCGGTAGCGGCCCGTCGACAGGTCCGTCTCGAACACCTGCGTGCGCTGACCGTCGCTCGCGACGTACACGACTCGGCGCTCGTCGATGAAGCTCCCCTGAAAGAGCATCCCCGGCGGAGCGGGTACGGTGGCGAGCCGCGTACCGCGCGAGGCATCGTAGATACCGAAGCGGAGCCCGGCGTCGTCCGCTTCGAGCACGAGCAGCTTTGCCCCACTCGGCGAGACCACCGGCGTGACCTGGTACCGCCGCTGCTCGGGACGAGTGAGCGGGTGCGCGCGCCTGGTCAGCAGATCGTACACGTAGAGCGAATACGAATCGCCGTGCGGCCGGCTGAAGTAGTAGCGCGCGCCGTCAGCGTCGATCGAGCCGCCCGGTCCCTTCAGGTCTTCGACCAGCACCTCGAGCGTGTCGGCGTCCACGTCGAAGTGGACCAGGCGCTCTTCCTGGTAGATCTCCCCCTGATCGAGCGCGACGAAGTAAACGTGTTTGCCGTCCGCCGTGATCGAGAGTCCGCTGATACCCGCAGCAAACGGCGTGATCAGCCGGCGGCCGACGCCCAGATCCCTGAGATGGCGTGAAACGAGCGTCTCGCCGTCCGCGTCCAGCACCTCGAGCAATACCTCCTGATCGACGCCTTGGGTGACGATCGCGGTGCGCCCTCCCGGAGCGACCGCGATGTCCGATTCCTTGTCCAGGCGCTTCACGATCCGCTGATCGCTCGGCCGCGCGCGCGGTGGAAAACGCAGCTTCACGTCCGCGGCGAAATCGTCGATCAGCGCGCTCAGCGATTTGCCGTAGACCGCCCTGAACTTGCCGTTGATGAAGAGCGGGAACGTGACCTCGTCCGATTGCTCCTTCATCACCTTCCACAGCGCCTGCTGTCCGTACCTGCGGGCCAGGTAGTCGATGAACTGTGCTCCCACCAGGTACTGAGCCCCGAACAGCGGCTCGCGGTTGAAGAAATTGAGCCAGCCGCCGTTGATGGTCAGATCCTGGACGCCGGCCGCGAACACGCCTTCGAAGTACTTGTCATGAAGGCGCCCGAGGCCCGTGAGCCTGGTTTCGTAGTAGACCGCGAGCCCTTCCTGCCACCACGGATCGAGACCGAGCTGCGGCGTGAACAGGTGACCGAAGACGTTGTAGATCTTTCTCGGTACGCCGCTGACCTGCCGCTCGGCGACATCGTGCACCATCTCGTGGCAGCCGATCGCCGCCGGGTCGGGCGGCAAGTTGAGCGGAGAGAAAACCGCCGACGAGTTGTACTCGGAAACCACCGCGATCTGTTCGCGACCCGCCAGCATCGGGTCGACGAAGGCGTTGTTCAGCGGCATCCGCGGCAGCACGAAAATCGACTTCGCCGCCGCCGGACCGGCGCCCTGGACCTCCGAGTCGCGTTCGAGCTCGCGCCGGCAATACTCGAGGCGCGATGCGACGCGCAGCGCTTCGTCGCGCGCGCCGTCCGCGTAGTAAACGACGAGCTGTTCCGTCTCGAGCCGGCGCATGTCCGTGCTCGAGACCGCGGTCTGCACCGAGCGTGGAAAACGCGGCTGGACTTCGGTGCAACCACCCAACCCCAGTACGAGCGCCAACCGCCGCATCGTCGCGCCCGGCGTCATTTTGCGTTCGATCTAGTAGCGGACGCCGGGTCGGACGGTCAACCTCCGAGCTGTTTCATCGCCCGCTCCACGGCGCGCCGCGCATGCGCGTCGCGGGCCCACTCCTCCGGCGCCCAACCCGCGAGGAAACGCCAGAAGTCCGCATGAGCGATCGGGTAAAGCTCGCGCCATTCGTGCTCGAGCGCATCGACGTCGACCGGCGCCCTCAGCGCGGAGCGAAGCTCGGCGAAGTAGCGATCCAGGTGCCGCGCTTCGTCGGCTTCGGAATGCGGCGTCGGATGATCGCTCAACAGATAGGCGACGTCCTTCATCCCGCACCCGCCACCGACGTATTGAAAATCGACCGCCGCGACCGCACCACGGTCTGGCGCGAAGCAGAAGTTTGCGATCTTGGCGTCGCCGTGGACGAATGTCTTGAACTTCGCCTCGTTGAGCCTGCGATCGAAGAGTGTAGCAGCCGCGCGAAGCTCGCGATCCACGATTTTGTCGAGCTCCTCGCGCCGCGTCGCGAGGTGCCAGTACGTCCCGGTGTGCCACAAGCCCTCCGGCTTCATTCCCATGAAACAGGCGTGAAAGCGCGCCAGCCAGCACAGGCAGCGATCGATCTCGTCCGGGGTCAGCACGCTTCGCCGGCCGGAGTAGCCGGCGGCATCGAGATCCTCGAACAAGAAACGCCACTCTTCACCGCTTCGCTCGAAGTGGTAGAGCTTCGCGACGCGACAGGAGTCGCCACAGCGGTCCGCGAACTTCTGATACCAGACCGACTCCACGTCGTACGAGCGGCACTTCCGAGCGTGCGAGCTGGCGTCGCCTCGCGGCCTCCGCGCGGGCGGACTCACCCATTTGACGACCGCGCTCGCGAAAGGAATACCGGTCAGCTCGACGCGAAAGATCTCGCCGTAGCCGCTCCACAGCGACTGGATGCGACCGCCGCGTTCGACGCTGCGGGCACCAGTGGCTTTCGCGATCCACGCAAGCTCGTGATCCATCGGGCACGGGTTTACCAGATCTTCCCCTCCTGCCGAGCAAGCGACCAACTTTGGTCAGCCCGAGTGCGCGACTTGCAGACGTTACCGCGCAGTTACGAGCAAACGTGGCGCGAGTGAGTTGTCGCGCCACACTCCGTTCCAAATTTGTCGCACGCTGGGAACGACGCGCGCACTCGATTCACTTAGGACACTTGTACCGAGTGCGCGACGATGCGACGTTTCGCGCGGCAGAGACGGAGTGACGTCGCGGCATTCGCGCGTCGACGCGAATGCGCGCGCAAAACGGGAGGAGACCTTGTGATGTCACGAATCAAGATGTTCGTACCCGCGATGATCGTGAGTTCCCTGTGGTTCGGCTGTTCGTCGGCCGACTACCCCGCGCCAACAGGCGACGAATCGGTCGAAAGCACGGACAACGACCTTCTGGCGCGGAGGTGCAAACAAAACAGTGACTGCCCGGTTCCCGCCATAGCTTGCCGGCAGTGCCCCGACGGAGTGAGCTTTTCTTGCCCTGAGGGCATTTGCACGAACGGGCAATGCGGCGTGCGTTTCACGCCTTGTCCCAGTCCCAAGCTGATCCAGTGCGGAGGCTTCGCCGGCTTGCCGTGCCCCGCTGGTTTCGACTGTGTCGACGATCCCCGCGACGATTGCAGCCCCTGTCGCGGCGGCGCGGATTGCGGCGGGATCTGCGTGGAGCTGAGCTGCAAACCCGCGTGCGACCCGACCTTGATCTGCGCGCAGGTGCTGACGTGCGTGGACGGCGCGCTCTATCCAACGTCGTGCGGACCGCGCAACTGCGACAAGCCAATCGGAGACTGTACCCAGACCCAGTAACGCCTGAAGCTCGGGCCCGCGGTCAGCGCGCCGCGGGCCCGGCATTGCGCCGCGCGATCGGGCTTTTTATCCACGCGGGGCCGGTGCAGGATCGGCTCGTGAGAAGCCCGGCGAGGTTGCCGCTGTTCGCCGCGGATCGGCTGCCGGCCACCGTCGCCGAGCTCGAAGCGGCGCTCGAGCTCGAGCTTGACGACAGCAAAGCGCAGGTGATGATGACCGCGCTCTACGCACCGCGACCCGACGGCAGCGGGAACCAGGGTCACCCTTCCGAAGCGGTGCGGAGCGTTTCAGCCGCGTTCGACTGGGACATGTACCACGAGCGACCGTGCCACGAGATGGCGGACGTGCGCTGGCGCTCCCTGCAAGACTTCCGCGTCGAATTTCGATCGGACGCTGGTGAATGCGAAGCGCGCTTGCGGGAACGCTACGGCGCGCCGAGAACGGCTTCCCAGCACGTCACGGACCGCACAATCACCTACCAGGTGTACGGGCCCTTCTTCGTCCAGCGCCACGCCGCGAGCTTCTCGCTCGCCTTCTTCGCAAAGACGCCCGACTGGGCGCGCCCGCCCGTGGACGGGGAGAAAAGAGAGCGTTTCCTGCGTGAGCTCGCGCACGCCCTCGAGCACGGAGAGGACCCGCTCGCACCGCCCCCAGATTGCGGCGTGCTCGCACCGACCGCGCCGACCACGACGGCCCTACACCTCGAGTTCGCACCGGCACTGCCCGCCGTCGAGCTCGTCCGGATCTGGGCATGCAGTGACGCCATTGGCGCGAGCACCGACGTGCACATGTCCACCTGGTACGTGAAGCTCGTCTCGCGCTCCTCCGCGGAGTTTTCGGCGCGCTTGCCGGCGTTCGGCGCGTGGGAGATCAGCGCGCTACTCGAGGGTTGGCCGAGCGGCGGATCCGTCGAAGGCGCACCGGTGGGACCGTGGGGCTATCGTCACCTCGGCGCCGAGGATCTGGTCCGCCACGTGAGCATTCGTCAGCGGAAAAACGCCGGGGGTAGCCGATCACAAGCCGCTACTGCCGTCGCGACCTGAAAATCCAAAGCCAGGTCTCGTCAGATACATCACCGTCCGGAGCGACGCGCGATCGGGCTTCTCTATCGTCATCGTCTCGTGTAAGAGGTGTGGTTTATCGCGATTGCGACGCCCGCTCGCGCGGTAGAAGTCGTCGCGAGCGCCCGTGCTCTCGAAGTTGAGCTCCCGCTTGCACAGCGTGCTCCTGCACTCAATGCGCTCGATGGTCGCGCCGGGCGATTCTTTGAACACCTGGCGGAGCTCGCTTTCGCGCTGCTTGGCCCACTCGACGTCAACGGGCTCGGCAGTCATCACGCGTTCGACGCGATCCGCATCGGTCTCCAGCCCTGGCAATGCCGGTTGAATCCCGCCATCCGAAACCTCAGGGGGCGGAGGACTTGCGCTCACCACGGGCGGAGGACTTGCGCTCACCACGGGCGGAGGACTTGCGCTCACCACGGGCGGCGCGCCGTTGCATGCCGCGAGTGCGGTCACCCCTGCGAACGCGAACCACGAACCCCGCTACGACAACGAGATATCGTACGCACGCACGGTTCCCATCCTTCCCCCGCTCGGCCCTTAGCGTCGAATGGAGGGTAGCCAAGCTTCGGATCACACCTTGTGCGGCAACGCCAACTTTGTGAGAGTTCCGAGGATTCTCCGGCACTGTGCGTCGAAGCCAGGCTCGAGCACCTTGATGTAGCCATGGATCTGAGCCGCCTGCAGAGCAGCGTAGCTTTCACCCATCTCTCGCAGGGCAACGCCGTAAGCATTCGTGCGATGTCCGCCACGGGAATGCATGCCCTCGCCCGTATTCAAGATCACGCTGGAGCTCGCGCGCCGGAGCTGCTTGGCGAGATCGGAATCAAACCGCGCAATCTGCGAAATGAGCGGAGCGAGCTGCCTGAGCCAGTCGAGCATGACGGGATAGATCCGAAGCATGGTGAGCCAGCCTTTCCGCCGAACATCGGCGAGGCGTCCCACCGCCGGCGCGCGGAGGCCGCGTCAAGGCTGCGCGCGAGCGCAAGCGAGCGCGCACCGCCGGCGTAGCCGGCGGCTGCGGCCTTGAGGCGGCCGAGCACGCGGGCACGATGAGAAAGCCGAGTGCAGGCAGCCGTAGAGTGTGTCTGCCTCGGATCGTCCGCGCCGAACCACGACGAGGGGAGCCTTGCCGCAAAGCGCCGCACAGAACCCAACCCCAAGAACGACCCACCTGGGTAATGTCCCTCCGCTTGCGCTTTCGCTCGCGCATTCGCTTGCGCTTCGGCTTCCGCTTTCGCCTTCGCGTCCGCCTTCGCGTTCTTCCGCCGTCGCAAAAACACCGAAGCCCCGACGTTACTGACGTCGGGGCTTCATCTGCCGCCTCGAGGTTGCGTGCGCGCTAGCTTCCTCGCGTGTTCAGCCGCCCGCGGCAGCCGCCACGCCGTTCCCACTCTTCCCGAGCGGAATCACCTTCGCCAGCCGTTCTTTCGCCCGACCCGCCAACACCGGCGCCTGCTCCTTCGCAATCTCCGCGAGCTCGCTCGACGCCTGCCCGATCAGCTTCGCCGCCTTCTCGGCGTTCGCCGGCGCGTTCTTGCCCGCGCTCACCAGCCACTCGCGTGTTCCCGCGGCGACGCGCTGCGCGCTCTCCAAACCGCGCTGCCAGCGCGACTTGCCGCTGTAATCCGCGACCTCGTAGACCACGTCCGCCGGCGTGCTCGCCGCGCGGTGCAGCGGGTGGTGCAGCGCATTGCCGAGCTTCTTGTCCTTCGCCAGGTACTCGCGCACCTGCTCGACGCTGAGCCCCGTGACCTCGAGCGCCTTCTCGAAGTCGGCGAGCGCCGCCTGCTTGGCCTTGAACATGTACATCTGCACGCGCGAGTAGAAGTTCACGGCGCCGTCGCCGCTCGTTTCCACCGCGCAGTAGATGGTGCCCGGGAACTTCTCGGTGATCAGCGACTGCACGCCGTCCGAGACGCTCGAGCTCGGCATGCAGCCGAACGGCTTCACGCTGAGCGTCATGGTGGCCTTGCTCTTCATCACGTTGAGGATGAGCTTGCCGACCTCCATGTGGCCTTCGCCGCCGCGAAGGTCGTTGTTGTAGTAGGGCGCGGCGACTGCTGCGACCTGGTCCATGTCCGGCAGGTGGTAGTCGTAGAACCCGCCGCACCACGCATACGTGTGGAAGGTGGCGCGCAGGGCCTTGTCCGCGGCCCAGAGCCCGATCTGCCGCAGGAACACGCCGTAGTCGCCGGTGCCCGCGAGGCCGCTCTTGGACGCATCCTGGCCGCGCAGCAGCGCGCGATTCGCGGTGTCGAAGCGGACCTCCCAGATGTTGTAGAGGATCCACGCCGACACGAACTGGATGTCGCACTCGGCGCCTTCGGCCTCGAGGAAGCGCTGCAGCTGGTAGTTGCCGTCGCCCTCGGTGGTCATCGCCCAGAACTCGCAGATGATCGCGACCTTGGGCTTGGGCGCGGTGCGGTCGATCTTCACCGCTTCGAACAGCGGCCGCGCCTTGAGCAGCGCGCGCAGGATCGAGCGTCCCTCGAGCAGCGCGTCGTAGCAGATCTTCTTGGCTTCCTTGATCGCGCGGTCGGTCGCGCCTTGCTCCACCTCGTACGGGCGCAGCCGGTAGCCGATGCCGTTCAGGATGTCGCCGGCGATCAGGCCCTTGAGCAGGTTGATGAAGAATTTGGGATTGAGCTCGAGGCCGCTCTCTTCACCGGTGGCCTGCGAGAGGCCGCCCTGCTGCTGGAACAGCATGACGCGAAAGCCGTCGAAGCCGGCGTCGCGCAGCGCCTTCCGGTACTCGGTGACGTACATGCCGAAGCGGCACGGACCGCAGGCGCCGGCCGTCAGGAACACGAACTTGTCGATGATGTCCTTGGTGCTCATCCCCTTGTCGTCGCGGAGCGCGATCAGATACTTCACCAGGTTTCCGACCGTGAAGTACGTGGGGTTACACTGCGCACGGTTGCCGAACTCCTTGCCGACGCGGAGCGCATCGTTGTCCGGAGCGTCGAGCGCGATCGTCTCGTAACCGAGGCTCTTGAAGGCGCCTTCGACCAGATAGTCGTGGGCCATCGTGAGGCCGCCGATGAGCAGGGTGATCTTCGACTTCTGGCTCTTGGTGAAGCCGAGGTTGGCCATGTCCTCGACCCACTGCTCGCGCTGGCCGAGCCCGAGGCGTGCCCGCTCTTCGGCCTCGAATTTGGCGAGCTCCGCCTCGACGTCGAGCGCGTCGTCCTTACCGACGACCGGGAGAGTGCGCTTCTTGTTCGAACCCAGATCGATTTGCTGCGTCATCTTGGATGCTCCTCGTTCACTCGGCCGGCGGCGGCGCAACTTCGACCGGGACGACCCGGCCCTCGGCGTTCTTCTTCCCCAGCCGCACCATTCCCTTCGGTAGCTCGACGGGCGGTGGCGCGACTTTGTAGCTCTTCAATTTCTCACCGAGCTCGGCGATCTGCCGCTCGATCTCGGGGTCCTTTTGCTTCATCGACTCGAGCTGGCTCTGCTTGGCTTCGAGCAGCTCGAGCCGCTTCTCGTCGAGGCGCTGGTTCAACTGGAGGCGCTTGCGGCCGAGGTCCTCGAGCCGCTCCTGCTGCAGGCGCAGCGAGTGCGCGTAGGTTTTGACCCGGATCTTGATCGAGCCACCGGGCTTGTTGGCGTCGAGATCGTGCAGCGCGGCGGCCGGGGTTTTCGCGGTCTGCAGGATCGAGTCGACCAGGCCGTAGGTCGGCGCGTCGTGGCCGCACTTGAAGCTCGAGAGATCGAGCACGGCGACGTTGGGATGATGCGCTGCGAAGCTCGCGCCCCAGACTTTCTGGGCGCTGTTGGCCGAATAATTCTCGGGCCAGACGTGGTTCAGCTCGAGGGGCGTCTTGATCACACCGCTCTCGAGCTCTTTCTTGTAGTAGCGGTCGAGGTACTCGCGGTCCTTCGGGATCGAACGGATGCTCAGGATCGGGTAGCCGAGCACCTGGAACTCCTCGGGGATGCCGTGGTTGAGTCCCGGATCGGAGTGGTACGGCCGGTTCAGCACCAGGATCGCGATCCGATCCTCGGCTTCGACCGTCTCGAGAATGGCGCGGCCCTTCTCCTGGAGATCGCGCTCGAACTCGGCGAGCGCGAGAAGGCCCTGGCGGCAAGCGTGATCGTTTTCGTCCTCGGTGATGCCGAGGCGCGAGCCCCAGCACTCGAACATTCTTTTCGTTAAGAGGGTGGGCTCGGCGAAGCTCAACGCCGGATCGACGTACTCGATGTTGCGCTGCGCGAAGAAGTCGATCTCCTTGGTGAACGCGGCCTTCATCACGTCCGGCGTGCCGGCGACGATCGGGCACGAGGTGTTGTCCTGCGTGTCTTTCACGAAGGAGGGGACGTGGGTCAGGATCGGGAAGAAGATGAACCTGAGCGGGCGCTTCTTGTCGGGGTGATGGTGGTGGAAGAGCAGGTTGTGGACGTGCGCCTGCGCGACCTTGCTCGGGAAACACGGGTCGATGCTGCCGTATTTGCCGCCCTCGACCCACATCTCCTCGCTGGTGGCGTCGCTGAAGACGACGTTGGTTTTGGCGACGCCGACCGCCTCGAAGTAGGCGCGGATGAAAGGCGCGGTCGAGTAGATGTTGAGGACGCGCGGGATGCCGATGCGCATCTTCGCGCGCTCTTCCCAATGTTGTGGTGACGAGCGCTGGAACGGGCGCGTGTACTCCTCGCGCTTGATGCGGAAGATGCCCTTCTTCACGCGCACGTCCTGGATCGGCGCACCGTGGGCCGGCATCGGGTCGCCCTTGTAGAACGACGCAAACGCGCGCTTGCTCTCGTAGTCGACCAGGTTCGGGAAAGCGGCGGCGACCTTCTTCCGCTCGGCGACGATATCGAGCATCGCCTCCTTGCTCTCGACCGTGCCCTTCTCGCAAGAAAAGCCTGAAATGTAGCGGCTGCTCGAGCCGTCGGGGCGCTGGGTGTCGATGAAGGTGCGCTTGCACTCGTTCGGGCAGAAGTGACACGTCGTGGTGTCGTCGGTCTTGGTCGTGTATTCGAGCGCGAGCGTCGCCTCGATGCCGATGAAACGCGTTTTGCCGCTGCGCTTGTAGCGGCGCAGCGTTTCCATGGCGGCGCCGATCGCGCCCGCTTCGCCGGTGTGCGGGTGCACGTAGACCTCGGCATCCGGCACGCGCGCCTTGATGTAATCGACCTGCGCCTTGACCGCGGCCAGGTTGTACTGCGTGCCGCCCTGCAGCACGAACTTGCGGCCTAGCGAAGCGAGCCGCGGGATCTGCACCACGTACTGCCACACGTTCTTCGGCAGCACCTGCGCGAGGCCGGCGAGCAGCTCCTCTTTCTGGAAGCCCTCTTTCTGGAAGTTGACGCGATCGGTATCGAGGAATACCGCGCAGCCGTAGGAGAACTTCGGCGCGAGCTCGGCCTTGAACGCGTTCTCCGCGTACGCGGTGACGGGCAGACCGAACTGATCGGCCATCGCCTGGAGCAGCATCCCGTTGCCGGCACTGCACGAATTCGAGAGCTTGAAGTTCTGGATGTCGCCGTTTTTCATGAACAGGACCTTGATGTCCTGTCCGCCGATGTCGCAGATCACGTCGATGTCGCCGAAGAAGTGCACGGCGCTCATCATGTGCGCGACGGTCTCGACGATGTTCACGTCGGCGAGCACGCACTCGTCGAGCACGTCGGCGGCGTAGCCGGTCGCGCCGAATCCGATGCACTCGAGCTCCGCGCCCTGTTCGGCCACCTGATCGCGGAGCTTGGCGACGAGCTCCTTGGTGTCCTGGATCGGGTTGCCCTTCGACAGCTGATACGCCTTGGCGAGGATCGTGCCTTCCTCGTCCACCAGCACCGCCTTCGACGACGTGGAACCGCCGTCCAGACCGATCACCGCGCGCACCTTCTGGCCGGGCCCGAATTTTGCCGCCGCGAACTTCGGCACCTTGTAGTTTTCGACGAACTCGTGGGTCTCGTTCTCGTGCTTCGACAGCGGCGGGCCCGCCTGTTCGCCGAGCCGCGCACGCCGGCCGTGCGCGATGAAGTCGCGTAGGCTCTGGAGCCCGTTGAAACGCGCGGCCTCCCCGCCCTCGCTGATGCCGTACACCGCGGCGCCGAACGCCGCGTAGAGGTCGGCGTTCTTCGGCACGAAAATCAGCTCCTCGAGCGGCACGTCGGTCGGATACTGAAGCCCGCGATCACGCCAGGTTTCGGGAATGCGCTGGCGCCAGCACTCCTGCAAGAACGGCAGGTAAGTGTTGGGCCCGCCGAGCAGCAGCACGCGCGGTTTCAGCGTGTTGCCGCGCGTGAGCACGCTCAGGTTCTGGAGCACGATCGCGTCGGCGAGCGAGTTCAAGACCTCGTCCTTCGGGATCCCGGCCTTCACCAGGTTCACGATGTCGGTCTCGGCGAACACGCCGCACTTGGCCGCGACGTGGTGCAACCCCTTGTCGTTGAAGTGCAGGCTGGTCGCGAAGCCCGGCTCCGCGCCGACCTTGATCATGCACTTGTCGATCGTCGCGCCGGTGCCCGACGCGCACTTGTCGTTCATGGAGGTGGTCGCGGTCTTCTGCCCGCTGTTCTTGTCCTCCTTGAACATGATGATCTTCGCGTCCTGACCGCCGAGCTCGATCACGCTGAGCACGTCCGGGTGCTTGTGCTCGACCGCGAGCGTGACCGCGTTCACCTCCTGGACGAACTTGCCGCCGGTCGGCTCGCACAGCGGGCCCGAGCCCGAACCCGTCAAGAACAGGTACCAGCCGTCCTTGGGCTGATCGGGGAACGCCGCGCTGATCGCCTCGAGCAGCTCCAGCACTTTTTCGGGCTGCTTGGTGTGGTGACGCTGGTAATCGCTCCAGAGAATGTTCTTCTCTTCGGGGTCGATCACCACCGCTTTCACGGTCGTCGAACCGACGTCCATGCCGATGACCAGGTCTTTTGCCGCTCCGCTCATTGCTGGCGCGCCCTTTCGCAGAAGCCGACTGACGCTGGCGTCAGTGCCCCAAGGACTACCAGACACCGGCTCGGAAACAACCGTCGACTCGGGACCCTAGCGACACGTGGCAGAAACCGCCAAAAAACCGGGTCGATTCGCGACGTTCGTGGGCCCGATCGGGCAAGCTCGCAGGCGCAGAACACCGCGCCCCGTCGCAGACTGACACGCGTGTCACGCGCGCTGGACCCGCTCCTTTGGGGGAGCCACCCGCCGTCCGGAGCTTTGCGGTCTGCCCGGACACCCGCGCAGCGTCACGGTGAGAATTCACGTACCAGCACGAAAAACGGCCCGCCGCTCAGGGCGGCGGCGGCAGCCGTTTGACGACGCTGGTTTCGATCGCCTCGAGCCCCTCGGCCCAGCCGCGCTTGCGCAGCCACTGCTCCGCGTCGAACGGCGTCGAAAAATCGACGCGCTCGCCGGCCGGCGTCATCACCTCGGCCAGACCCAAGCCGGTGGTGACCACCGACGCCCACTGCGCATTCGTGACGTCGTTCACGTCGACCCACCACGCGTGGGAGGCGACGCGCAGCGCCTGTCGCAGCTCCCGGACCAGCAAGAGCCCGCGCAGCAAGCACACGGCCGCGACCAAACCCGTGAGCGCGACCACCGGCGTTGCGACCCCTGATCGGAACGGTTCACTCGACTGGAACTTTATGAAGAGATTGATCGCGTAGCTCGCGAGCAACACCAGGGTCACGTTCCGAGCGCTGCCTGCGCGCTGCGGGAGCCCGAGCTCGCGAAACAGTGCGCCGACGTAGAGCAGCCCGGCGGGCGCGACGCACATGCTGATGACGGTCAGTAGCCACGCCAACGGTGGCACGGCGTCCATGAGCAGGAGGAATGGGTATCGAAACGCGACTTGCGCTACGACCAACACGGCGCTCGCCGTCGCCAGCGCGCGGAGCGCCCATGCAAGAGTCAGGGGCCAGCGCGCTGCGCTCGGGCGCCGCACCGTGAGCACCCACGCGCACGCCGCTTTGAGAATCGCCAGAAACAGGAACAAGAACGAGAACAGCCAGACGGGGAATTCTCCTAGTTGCACCGGAGTGAAGGATCGCTGGAGCATGTTCGCCAGCGCTCCCACCAGCAGCAGCCAGATCAGGATCTGAACGGTCGCCGCGACGCGGACGCGCCAGCGCACGTCGTCGGCGCGGGGCGCCACGTCCTTCGGCATGCTGCGATACGCGCCGACCACGGATTCGACTCCCAGCGTCAAGCCTAACGCGGGGAGCGAGCTCGTGCCACGAGTGGCTCAGAACCCGCACCCTACGGGCTGCGTGCGCGGAACACAGCGGTCGTCTTTGCAGTCGAGACCGTCCTCACAACCGAAACCACCCACGCCCTGGCACGACTCTCCCTCTTTCTTGGCGCGGACGCAGATCACCGCGCGCCCAGTGTAGTTCACGCACTCGCCGCTCGGGCCGCATTCGTCGCCCGAACAGGGCGCGCCGTCGGGCGCGTCGGCCTCGCAAACGCCACCGCGAGTACAGTGAGCGCCGGGCTGACAAGTTTCCAGGTCGAAGTAATCGCAGCTTTGTCCGACCGCCCAGCCCTGCACGCACACGCTGCCGTCGCAGCGGGTTCCAGGAGCGCAAGTAGCGTCGGTGCAGGATGCGCCGAGCGCGGCAACGGCTTCACACTTCGGCTCGCCGCCGCCATCGCGCAACAGGCACGCGGCGCCCGAACGACAAGCCAGCGGGCCGTTGCCGCAGCGCGCGCCGAGATCGAGCAGCGTCACGCACGTCGTTTCGGACGTGCCGCCCGCACACTGGCAATTCAGTTCCTGATCCGCGACGGGCTTGCAGTCCTGGACACGGTTGCAGACGCCGCCGAGCTCGACCGAACCGGGCGGCTTGGCGCCCCGCTCATCATCGTCCGAGCAAGCCACCGCGCCGATCACGGCCCCCACGATCAACCATCGACCCTTCCCCATGAACATCGTTTCACCCTCCGCTCAGAAGCCGCACTGTACCGCACTGTCGCGCGGAACGCAGCGGTGCGCGACGTCGCAATCGAGACCGTCGTCGCACTCGAAATCGTGCTGGCATTCTTCCCCCTGCTTCTTGATGCGAAAGCAAGTCGCGGAGTTGTTGAACGACACGCAGCGGGAGTTCATTCCGCATTCCTGGTCGCTCGAACACTGGCCAAACTCGGGAACGTCCGCCTCGCAAACGAGGGTGGATCCACTGCAGTGAGCGCCGGCCTGACAAGGCTGGGGCTCGGAAGGATCACAAGCCTGTCCGATCGGACGAGCCGCGACGCACAGCTCGCTCGCGTCGTCGCAGCTGCTGCCCGGAGCGCACAGAGTGTCGGCGCAGGATGCGCCGGCGGCGGCCAAGGCCTTGCACTGTACATTGCCGCGGTCGTCCGCGACGCACGCGGAGCCCGACCGACACGCGAGCGGCCCATTGCCGCACCTTTCTCCGATATCCAGGAGCGCGATGCACACCGTGGCGTCCGTGCCGCCCGCGCATTCGCAACCAACTTCCTTGCCCGCGACCGGCTTGCACTCCGCGGCACGATTGCACATGGCACCGAGCTCGACCGTGCCGACCGGCGCGGCACCTGGCCCGGCCCCGCCTGGGTCATCCGACGAACAAGCAACCAAGCCCATGCACGAAAGCAGGGCTCCCACCACCAACCACTTCCCCGTAAGCTTCATGACACGGTTTACGGCCGTCTTCTCCCCGATCTCCCTCGGGCGGATTTCACCGAGACAAGACGCGCACCGGTTGGAACCAGTGCCGCCGCGGCGCCGGCGAGCCCGCGAGCTCGCGCCGGAAGCCGGTGCGCCAGGTGGGGTAGCGCAGCGACCAGCCGAAGACACGTTTGGCGAGGCCGTTCGCCGAGCCGCGCGCCTCGGTCATCATCGAGAGCCCGGCGCCGCCGACCAGCATCCAGCCGAGCCACGCGGGCACCTTCACTGGCGGCTTCGCGCCGACGATCTGCGCGAGCTCCGGCAGCCAATCCGCGACCGCGGCCGGTTCGTCGTCGGTGATGTTGTAGACGCCCGACGCGCCGCGAGTCAGCGCGAGCAGCGTCGCCTGAGCGGCGTCGTGGACGTGAATGAACGACCACATGCCGGCGCCGCCGCCCACGATCGGAAACTGCCGGCGCCGCACGGCCTGGACGAGCGCGCCGTCCGGCGCGAAGCCCGTGCCGGGGCCGTAGAAGTTGCCATAGCGCAGCGCGAGGCCCACGATCTGCGGCGTCTGGCTCACGACGCGCTCGAGGTGCTCGATGGCGTCGAGCGAACGCCGTTGCGCGCGCGGCGGCGCCGGGTCGAGGGGATCGCTCTCGATCTTCACCGCTCCGCCCTCGCGCATGTTCGGCCAGTTGGTGAAGCTCTGCGCGATGAAACGCCGGGCGCCCGCGGCGAGCGCGCCCTCGAGCAGGTGGTCCGTTCCCTTCGTGCGGAGGCGGTTGGTGGCGGCGAACGCGGCGTCGAAGCGGCGCAGGCTCTTCATGCCACTCAGCGCGGTCACCTGATGCACGACGGCCTCGGGGCAGGCCCGCGTCACCGCGCGGATGACCGCGTCGCGATCGAGCGCATCTACGATTGCGGGTTCTGCCCCGAACGCACGAATTTCCGCGGCCTTCTGCGGGCTCCGCGTCATGGCAATGACGTGGTGCCCATTTGCCACGAGCAACGGCAAAAGCCGGCGCCCAATTACGCCGGTGGCTCCTGCAAGGAAAACTCTCATGCCCAGCCGGTGTTTGCACCGAACGGGCCAACGAAATTTTTCGCTCCCTGCGGGCTACTGCGCGTACGCCAGGCACTGGATCCCGGCATTGGTCGTGGACGATACGCCGTGGTAGCGCCACCACGCGATGCCGGAGCCGGGATCGATGACAGCACCGAGGTCTGCGAGGGTGAAGGGATAGCGCGCAGAGACCCCCGTCAGCCAGCAGAAGTGCGAGTCCAGGGTGACCGGCAGCACGACGTCACTCGTGTACGGGTACTGCGAAACGATGCCCGCCACGTCGCCGGATTGCCAATTTTGGAAGGGGTCGGAGTAGGACCAAAGATGGCCGGGCACGTAGCCGTCGCAGTGGGTGAAGCTGTCGAAGTCGTGCCCCGTGGTGAACGCGATCGCATCCACCGTCCACCCGTTGGTCGTGTCGAAGCGAGTCCCCGAGAACTGGTTTTGCAAGTAGTTCGGGGAATTGACCCTGCGATCGAATCCCGACCAGCGGCACGCGTCCGTCGCGTAACCGCCGTGAAGGTGCACCTTTCTGAAGACGAGGGTCTCGGATGGCTCCGGCGCGTCGTGGCTGCCCACCGAGTATTCACCGGTGCCATGAGCGGATGTCACCGGCGGAAGGCCGGAGAAGTCGCTCATCTTGACGCAATTCATCGCCGCCGAAACGCGACGGGGAAACTCGTAGACACCGATCAATAGCCGATAGTGGCCGGTGGGCCCCACGTCGATGCGCACCACGCTGGCGTTGTCGCTCTCCTCATCGATCTTCGAGAGACCGCACATGCCCCATTCCAAAGGCGGTAGCGAACCGCCGATGGGTCCGACGGGCGCGTCGCGAAAGCACCCGAAGAGCTTCCGCCCTTGATACGTCATGAAACTGCAATCCGGGGCCTCGGTTGAAAGCTCGATCGCGGTGATCGCCTGTCGCGTTTCCGCAGTCTTTGGGTCTTGATTTCGATCGCCCGAGTTGCCGCAGGCGACACCGAGAGTTGCGAGAGCCAATGTGCCAATGAGTCGCTGTGTCATGGGAGCGCAGCGCCGTGCAAGAATGGCGCCAGCCCTGCAAGCCTTTCTGGGGCCGTTTCATCGAACTAGGGGCCAGGCGAATGGCACAGGATGGGCCGTCGCTCGGCTCGGTAGATAGCGTTTCGCGGCCTTTCGCAGCGGCGCGGCCTGCGCATACGACAGGCACTGAATGCCGACCATCGTCGAAGTGGTCATTCCATCGTACACCCAGTGCGAAATACCAGACAGCGGGTCCACGGTGGCGTGGAGATCGGCGTGCATGTTCGGGCCATAGGTGGAGATCCCCGTGAGCCAGCAGAAGTGCGTTGCCGGCGTCACGTCGAGCACGGTTTTCGCGCCGTACTGATATTGGGAAAACACGCCGCGAAAATCGCTGGATCGCCAGCTCTGCACCGGATCGTAGTAGTTCCACGCACCAGTCTCTGCGCCGTCACACCGGCAGTGGCTGGTGAATTCGCGCGCCGCGGGCCCGAAGGTGATGGCGTCGACGGACCAGCCGCGCACCGAGTCGTAGCGGCTGCCCGAAAACAGGAACGAATCGAGGTCGCCGAGCGGAATCGAGTTCACGCTACCCTCGAATCCGGACCACAAGCACAGATCCGATGCGTGACCGCCGTTCACGTAGACCTTCCGGAACGTCAGTGTCTCGGCCGGCTCCGGCGCATCCCCTCGCCCCACGGCGTAGTCGCGCGTCGCACGCACGGACGGGGCGGCCGGCAGGCCGGAGAACTCGCTCATTTTCACGCAGTTCAGCCGAACGTCCAGGCGCTGCCGAGACGGCGTTCCCACTCCCAGCAAGAGCTGGTAGCGGCCGCGCGGTCCGACGACGACGCGGAGCACGCTCGCATCGTCGCTGCTGCCCGAAACCTTGGTGATGCCGCAGATGCCCCAGTCCGAGGGCGGGGTCGCGCTCCCGCGCGGCCCGACCGGCAGCTCGTAGCTGCAGCCCCAGAGCTCTCGCTTGCGATGGCTGGCGAACGCGCAGTGGGAGTCGGTCGTCGAAGCCTCGATCTCGGTCAGTCCTTGCCGGATCTCGACCACGTCAGGCTCGAAATTTCGAGCGCCGGAATCACTGCACGCGGCACCGGAAAGTGAAAAGCTCGCGGCGAGCGTCAGAATACCGAGATCGCTCCTCGTCGGAGCACCAAGCATCGTTCTCGACGAACGGCGTAAGTCGTTGCCAGCGGCCGTCAACGCTTGGAATTTGCGCTTCGCTGCGCGCCGATTTGCGCTACGAAAACGCCCTCGTGACTGCATCCGCTCGACCGCCGTGTGACCGCGGCCTCATGGAGTCGGCACGGCCGCCGGCTCTCGAACTTTCGCAGCGCACTCAACGGCGAGTGCTGCTCGCGTGCGTGCTCGGCTCGAGCATGGCTTTCATCGATTCATCCGCGGTGGGCGTCGCACTGCCGGCGATCCAGCGTCAGCTCGGCGCCGGAGCGGCCAGCGCGCAGTGGATCGTCAACGCGTACCTCCTGATCCTGGGCTCGCTGGTGCTGGTCGGTGGCGCCGCGGGCGATCGCTTCGGCCGTCGCCGCGTGTTCATGATTGGGGTCGCGCTGTTCGGAGCGGCGTCGCTCCTGTGTGGACTGTCGCCGAGCGTGCCGGTGCTCGTCGCCGCCCGCGCGCTACAGGGCCTGGCCGCCGCGCTGCTCGCACCCAACAGTCTGGCCTTGCTCGGCAGCGCGTTCTCGGAGAAGGAAAGGGGGCGCGCTTTCGGCGCCTGGGCCGGGTTTGCCGCGCTGACCTCCGCGCTCGGACCGCCGTTCGGCGGGTGGCTCACCGACGCCGTTTCGTGGCGCGCCGTGTTCTTGATCAATCTGCCGCTGGCGTGCGTCACGCTGATCGTCACGCGCCAGTCGGTCCCGGAGAGCCGCGATCCCGCAGCGGGCCGCCTCGACTGGGTGGGAGCGGGCCTGGTCACGCTCGGGCTCGGCGCCCTGACCTGGGGCCTCACCGCGGCGCCCGACCGCGGCTTTCGCGACGCTGCCGTGCTCGGCGCGCTGGCCTCGGGTGTTCTGTTGCTCGCCACGTTCCTGTGGAGCGAAGCCCGCGCACGGGCGCCGATGATGCCGCTCTCGTTGTTCCACTCGAAGACTTTCTCGGGAGCGAATCTGTTGACGCTCCTGCTCTACTTCGCGATGGGCGGCATGTTCTTCTTCTTGCCCTTCGATCTGATCGGCGCGCAGGCGTACAGCGCGACGCAGGCGGGTGCGGCGCTCTTGCCGTTCTCGCTGGTGATGGGCGGGTTCTCGCGGCTTGCGGGTCGGCTCGCCGATCGCACGGGCCCGCGCGTGCAGCTCGCGGTCGGAGCGACGATCGCGGGCGCGGGGCTCTTGCTGATCGGCATCGTGCCGCTCGGCACGCCCTATCCGTTCGGCCTCTTGCCTGCGCTGCTGGTGCTCGCGGCCGGGATGACGCTCGCCGTGGGTACGCTCACGTCGACGGTCATGGGCTCCGTCGATCAGCGCCACGTCGGAGTCGCGTCCGGGATCAACAACGCCGTGGCGCGGGTGGCAGGCTTGCTGGCGATCGCGGTGCTGGGCGTGCTCTTGTCGGCGGCGTTCACGCGCTCGATCGCGGGCATCGCCGCCGGTCGCGAGGCACGAGCGCTGCTGGCCGCGACGATGGCCGGCGAGGCGATCCCCGGCGTCGAGGGCTTGCGCGAGCACTTTCACGGCGCGCTCGGCAGGGTGATGCGGGTCGCGGGCGCGTGCGCGGTGCTGGGCGGCCTGAGCGCGTTCTTCACGATCGAGCGCGGGAAACCATTGCCGCGAACCGGCTAGCACCGTATTTCCGGTGGCGATGGCGGACCAAGCGAATCTTCAAACCGCACTCGCTGCCGAAGCTCGAGGTGAAACTCCCGGGCGCGGCCGGCTGCGCGGCAGGCGCATCGTGGTCGTCGGCGCCGGCCGCGAGACTTACGGCCTCGACGATCCGCCGCTCGGAAACGGCCAGGCGATCAGCTGCCTCGCGGCCCGCGAGGGCGCCGCGGTCGTCTGCATCGATCGCACGCTCGAGCGCGCGGAAGAGACGGCGCGGCGCGTCCGTGAGCTCGAAGGCGGCAAGGCAACTGCCTTGGCCGGCGACGCGTCGCAAGAAGCGGACGTCGTCGCGATGGTGGCTCGCGCGCGCGAAGAGCTCGGCGGCATCGATGGCCTGGTGTGCAACGTCGGGATCGGCCGCGGCGGCGGGGTCGAAACCACGAGCACCGCCGATTTCGACACCGTGTTCGCGGTGAACGTGCGCTCGCACTTCATGTTCTGTCGGGAGCTCTTGCCCCAGCTGAGCGCGGGTTCGGCGATCGTGCTGATCTCGTCCCTCGCCGGTCACCGCACCGGAAGCGGCCTGGTCGCCTACGACGCTTCCAAGGCCGCCTTGTCCGGGCTTTTGCGGCAAACCGCGCGCGAGGCGATGAAGCGCGGCGTGCGCGCGAACATCGTCGTGCCCGGTTTGATCGACACCAGCCTCGGACGCATCGCCACGCTGCATCGCCCGAACCGTACGGCGCGGCTTCCCTTCGGCCGGCAGGGCACGGCGTGGGAAGTGGCGTACGCGGTCGTGTTTCTCTTGTCCGACGAAAGCTCGTACGTCACGGGCCACGAGCTGTTCGTGGACGGCGGCATCTCCGTGCTCTGAATCTCGCCTTTTGGCTCAGGCTCTGAGGCTCGCCACGCGCAGCCGGATCAGCGCCTTGAGCTCGCGCAGCACGCGCTCGCCCTCGCCGGGCGGCATCAAAAAAGACTGCCGCACGACCGGGCCCGCAATCACCACCGCGAACACGCAGGCGTCGCGCATGCCCTCGCGATCGACGGCAGGGGCGATCGCTTCGAACCGCGCGCACAAGAGGTCGGCGAGCGCGAGCGCGTCCTTCAGGTCGAGCTCGCGCAGGAGCGGGCTCGACTGCGCCAGAGACCAGATGTTGAGGTGCGAGCGCGCGGCGCCGAGCTCGACCACCAGCCCGTCGATCATGGCGTCGAAGAAGGCCGGGATATCGTCGGGGTGGTTGACGAATGGAAGCGCTATTTCGAGCCGGCCTCGCATGCGCTCGTAGAACTCGAGCACCAGCCGCCGCAAAACCGCGGTCTTGTCCGGGAAGTACTGGTAGACGGATGCGATCGGGACGCGAGCGGCCGCCGCGATCTCGCGCATGCTCGCCTCCGGGTGCTCGCCGATCAGCCGGCGCGCGGCCCGCAGGATCGCGTCCACTCGCACACGGCTGCGCTCTTGTTGCGGAATGCGGCGGGGCGCCGCGGAAGGCGTGCGCGCCAAGGGGCGGCCCCGGCGCCGAGCAGGTTCGCGCTCGCGCATGACTTTCATGCCAATATGAGCGCTGATCATTTCCAAATCAAACCAAATTTCAGCTAGTTATTAGCTCAATTGACAAATATGAGCAATGCTCATATTTGTTAAACATGAGCACTGCACACTTTTTCTCGAGCGCCGCCCTGGTCCTCGTGGGAACGGCCCTCGCCGGCTGCGGTGGGGAAGACGCGGCAGCGCCGGGACAGACATTGGCGATCGGACAGCAAGCGCCCTGGCCGACCCAGGCCTGGACCGTGACCTCACCGGAAGCGATGGGCATGGACTCCGCCCAGCTTGCAAGCGCGCGCGACTACGCGCTGCGGCCCGATCAGAACACGCAGGGCGTGGTGGTCGTGCGCGGCGGAGCGATCGTCGCCGAATGGTACGCCGACGGCTACGACGCGAGCTCGTTCGCCGCCAGCTGGTCGATGGCGAAGAGCTTCGTCAGCGCCTCGCTCGGCGTCGCGCTCGGAGAAGGCCTGGTCAAGAGCGTGAACGACCCGCTCGAGGCGTACTTCCCGGAGTGGGCAGGAACCGAAAAGGGACGCATCCCGCTGCGCGCGGTGCTGCAGATGCAGTCGGGGCTCGACTTCGTCGAAGACTACGTGGACGCCGCCAGTTCCGACGTGATCCAGATCGGGCTGAGCGCCGACACGCTGAGCTACATGCTCGCGAACGTGGACGTGAAGGTCCCCTATGACTCGCAGTGGTACTACTCGAGCGGCGACACGCAGCTGCTCTCGGGAGTGATCGAGCGCGTCACCGGCAAGAGCACCAAGGACTACGCAGCGGAGAAATTGTTCGCTCCGATCGGCATGGAGCCCGTCGATTGGTGGGTCGACGGCGTCGGACAAACCATCGGTTTTTGCTGCCTGGACACGCCGATCCGCCAGTTCGCCAAGTTCGGCCTGCTCTTCTTGCGCGGCGGGCGCTGGGACGGCCAAGAGCTCGTGCCGGAGGCGTGGGTGCGCGAATCGACGACCACGCGCGCGAGCCACTACGACGGCTACGCGTACCAGTGGTGGCTCGCCCAGAGCGACAGCGAGCTCCCGCGCGACCTCTATTATGCATCCGGCAAGGACGGCCAGAGCATCTACGTGATCCCGAGCCTCGATCTGGTCGTCGCCAAGAACACGATCTACCGAAAGCCCCCGGGCGAAGCGGTCGCCGAGGCGGGCTACATCGCCGAGTTCACCCCGGGCGGCCTGACCGAGTACGGCACGCTCGCGGCGGCACTGTGGGAGGACGGGCCGTTTCTGTCGTCGATCATCCGATCGATCCGCGGGGCGGCGCAGGTCGAGATTGCGGCGACTCCACCACCGGGATCGTCGCCGAACGACCCCGCATTGTGCCGCGAAAAGGCTCAGTCGGGCTTCGGAGACTATTGCGAGGCGATGCACGGCTGCGTGTGCGACGCCTGCGCCGTGGAATTTCTCGACTGCAACGCCAACACCGCTTGCAAATCGATCATGGAGTGCGCGCTGACGGTCGGGTGCCGCGGCATCGAGTGCGCCGGACCTTGTCAGGGCGTGATCGAGCAGAACGGCGGGGTCCAGGGTGCGGGCGTGGCCCTCGGGCTCACGCTCAGCGAGTGCAGCACGCCTTGCCCGACGGCCTGCCCCTGAGCCCGCCTGATGGGGCTACAACTGCGGGAATTTTCTTTGGATTCCGCTATGCTGTCCGGTCCCGGCGAAAAGCCCGGTCAATAGTAAGGAGAGCTCGCATGTCTTTCGCACGGAGCCCATTTCAGCGCACGTCGGCACTCACCGGACTGGTCGCGCTCGCACTGACAGGCTGTGGGTCGAACCCGGGACCAGCGGGCAGCGGTGGATCGAGCGGCACGGGCGGCTCCGGCGGCACGGGCGGCTCCGGCGGGAGCGCCGGATCAGGCGCGCCAGCCACGTGCGACATCGCGCTGTCACCGGGTGACAACGACAACGAGACCGTGCAGACCGCTTTCATCGAGGCCAAGCCGGATTCGACGATCTGCTTCAATCCGGGGACCTACAAGTTCACGGCCGAGCTTTTGCTCAACGGGACGGCGGGGGTCACGGTGCGCGGCATCGGCGCGAGCCGCGACGACGTCGTGCTCGACTTCTCCGGGCAGGACGAGGGCGACGAGGCCGTCGACGTTCAGGCCGATCGCTTCACGCTCGAGCACCTGACGCTGATCGATGCGCCGGGCGACGGCGTGAAGGTGTCGAACTCCGACCACCCGACCTTCCGCGACGTCAAGGCGTCCTGGCGCGCCGGCTCCGTCACTACGAACGGCGCGTATGCGCTGTATCCGGCGCTGTGCACCAACGTGCTGATCGAGCATTGCGAAGTCGAGGGTGCGTCCGACGCCGGCATCTACCTCGGGCAATCGACGACCGGCGTCGTCCGCCACAACAGAGCGCACGGCAACGTGATCGGTATCGAGGCCGAAAACTCGGAAGACGTCGCGATCTACGACAATGAATCCTGGGACAACACCTGCGGCATTCTGGTCGTCGCGCTGCCCGGGCTCACCAAAAAGATCACGAAGCGCACCAGCGTCCACGACAACCTCGTCCACGACAACAACCGCGCGAACTTCGGGCTGGAGTCGGCCTTCGTATCGACGGTGCCCAAAGGTTCCGGGATCCTGATCGCCTCGGCCGACGAAACTCACGTCTACGGCAACACGCTCCGCGGCAACGGCAGCCCCGGGATCCTGGTCGTGAGCTGGCCGACCATCGTCGCACTGGGCGGCCCGGCGGCCAACGACGACGCCTTCGATCAGTACGCCGAGACCACGTACCTTCACGACAACATGTTCGAGAACAACGGCGCCGCGCCGGACGCCGTGTACACGGGTGCGCCGCTCAGTCTGACGCCGCCGATCGCGAGCATCATGTGGGACGGCTTCACCGATACCGCGAAAGACGCGAGCAGCGCTCCCGCGCGCAAGCTCTGCTTGCAAAACAACGTCGGCGCGACGTACCTCAACATCAACGTCCCCGATCTGATGCACCCGCTGACGGACGTGGCCGCCCACGATTGCGTCTACGCGCCGCTCACTCCCGTAGCTTTCAAGTGACGATACACAAGCTCAGCGCGCTCGTGCTCGCACTCTCGATCGCCGGTTGCGGCGACGGCAGCGACACCGAACCCGAAAAGCTCCCGGTCGAGCCGACACCCGCCCCGGAGGGCGAACCCTGGGAAACGCTCGCCGAGTGGCGACTGTTCGAAAACGCCGCGGCCCAGCTCCCCGCAAACCGCGTCGTGCCGTACGACGTGATCTCGGTGTTGTTCGCCGACGACTCGCGAAAAGAGCGCTTCCTCTGGATCCCGCCGGGCACGACGATCGGCTGGCGGGACGCCGAGCGCTGGCAGTTTCCGATCGGATCAATCGCGATCAAGAGCTTCTGGTTTCCGAACGACGAGCGCGACCCGAAGGCCGGGCGGCGCCTCCTCGAGACCCGGCTCTTGATCAACGAAAGCTCGGGCTGGAAGGGCCACACTTACGTCTGGGACGAGGCGCAGACCCAGGCCGTCCGCGTCATCCCGGGCAGGAACCTCGAGGTCAGCTACGTCGACGCCGCGGGGGAAGTCCACCAGCAGCGCTACCAGGTGCCGAACGAGGATCATTGCGAGGAGTGTCACGGCGTCGCACCCGACACGCACCTGTTGGGCCCGCGCACGCGCCAGCTCGATCGTGTGCACGACTACGGCGGCGGGCCGGTGAACCAGATCGATCACCTGGCCGAGCTCGGCATGTTCGACGTCGCGCCGCCGCCGAGCCGCTTGCACTTCGAAGACCCGCTAGGCAACGGGCCGATCGTCGATCGCGCCCGCGCTTACCTGGACGCCAACTGCAGCCACTGCCACAACCCGGACGCCGTCGCGGCCTCGACGAATTTCTGGCTCGACTACGACCACACCGATCCTATGACCGGCAACCCGATCAACTGGGGCGTTTGTAAGTTTCCGACCTCGGCGGGCCCCGCCAGCGGCGGCCATACCTACGACATCGTCCCCGGGCGCCCCGACGAGTCCATCCTGGTGTTTCGCATGGAATCGACGAAGGCGAACGAGAAGATGCCGCCGATTCCCACGCGCCTCTCGGACGGCGCGGGCACCGCCGTCATGCGGGAGTGGATTGCGGCGATGCCGTATCAGCCGTGTCAGTGAACGGCACTGCCAAAAGCGCGAGGGCGCGATTGGCATGCAATCGATACGGACTCGTGTCGTCCCGCGTCCGCGCCACGAGCACCGCGGAGTAGCGGTCGCCGCGCTGGCGACAGAACGGGATCAGCGCCGAGAGCTCGCTCGCTTCGACCTGGTTTTTGACCGCAAAATCTGCCAATTTGCCCGCCAGCACGGCGTTCAGCCAGTGCCGGCGCCGCCGTATCAACCAGGCTCCCGCTGCCGCGCTCGAAAGCCCGACCAGCGCGACGAAGACTCCGATCGCCTTGCACCACGTTGCGAGCGGAACCAGCGCGCCCAGCACGCCCGCCGGGACCAGCCAGAGCCCACACGAAACCAGCGCCCGCTCCGCATCGTCGTGAGCAGGACGCTCGCGAGCGCGTCGCGCGATCCAGAGCGGCACGGCATACGCGACGCCGAACGCGAGCCCGAACAGGACCCCGATCGGCCCCGCACAGGTGCTGAGCAAGAAAGCAGCATGGAGTTCGATCTCGAGGCCGCGGGCCGTGAACATGCCGAGCGCCGTGTTGATCGAATGCGCCCAAAGCCCGTTGAGCGCGCCGAGTGCGGCGGCCCAGCCCATGCTAGGCCAAACGACCAGCCGCGCGGGCCCCGACGGGACGTACCGCGCGTGCACCCAACTGAGCAGCGCAGTCGAGAGCACGACCAGGGCCGCCAGCACGTGGTCCACCGTCCGCAGCGGCTCGCTCCAATCGTCACCGGGAATGCTCGCGAAACCGTTGAGGGGCACCATCACGACCGTCGTGACCGGCACTGCCGCCGCGGCTCCCGCGAGCACCACTGCGCACACCGCGATGCGCCGCGCCGTCAACACGCCAAACCCGGCCAATGGCAGCACCGCGTTCTTCACTCTAGCCTCTACACCGGCTGAAAATCGCGCAGATCCTCGACGGCCAGCAGCGCCATCGCCCGCGAGCCGGTGGATCGATAGGCGCCGGTTCTACCGGGATTCGCGATCAGCACCGCCAGCTCCGAAGTGCGGACACCGCGCCGTCGATAAAACGGAATCAAGCCTTTCAGATCGCACTTCTCCACGGCGGCTCCCGAAGCGATGGCAAAGTCCGCGACTTTTCCGGCGACCACGGCGCGGAGCCAGCGGCGGCGCCGCGCTCTCGCCAGCGCGCCGGCCGCGGCGCCCGAAAGCCCGACAGCGATCGCGACGCCTCCGAGCGCCTGCGGCCACGTGCCGAGCGGCAGCAGCGCGGCGAGCGTGCCGATCCCAGCCAGCCAAATTCCGGCGAACACGAGCGCGCGCTCGACGGCGTCGTGAGCGGGAGCCTCGCGCGCACGCACCGCGACGCGCAGCGGGAAAAAAAATGCGATCCCGAAGCAGATGCCGAGCAAAACGCCGGGGAGCGCCCCGACGACGCAACCGAACAGGAGGGCCAAGAGCATCAGAGGCGACTCCGCGTGGGAGGTGATCGCGCCGAATGCAGCGCTCGCCGCGATCAAGCCGGGGTTCAGCGCGCCGAGCAGCGCGGCCCACCGGACGCTGCTCCGGAAGAGCCGGTGCTCGGGGTTTGCCTCGACTCGCCACGCGTGAAATGCGCTCAAGAGCGTGGTCGGCACGCTGATCGCGAGGATCATCTCGGCTGCAAAATCGACGGAGCTCGGGCCAGATGCACCCGCGGGCCGCGCCATGGCGAGTGTGATCAGCGCGAGCACCGAGGCCGGCATGGCCGCCGCGGCTCCCGCGAGCGTCACGGCACAGATCGCGACACGCGTCGCCGTCAGCCAGCGGGGCAAGCCGAACGGGACGGAGACGGGGGACATGTCGGGCCTTTCCGAGCCTACGCTGGCCCGCGCCCTTCCATTCCCCGGCCGCCTCCGCGATGAAAATCCCCAATCAGCGCCCGAGCTTATAGGCCAACAGCGCCAGCAGCAAAAGCGCGACGACCACCGCCACTCCGCCGAAGACGCGCCGCTGCCGCGCCACGGCCAGCTGCTTGGTGGACGCGACGCGGGAAGACTTGGCCTCCGCACTCGCCTTGCGACGCGGGCGTTCACGCCGCTCCGGTTCGCGCCGCCCTCCCGCCGACGCCTTGGAGGCCTTGGCGACCGAAGCCGCCTTCTGCTCCCGGTCGGGCCGCGGTGCGCGCTCCGCCCGTTCCGCGCGTTTCTGCGCGGCAGCGGCGCGCGCTGCCGCGGCCTGCTCCGCGCGCTTGGCGAGCTCCGCGGCGCGCTCTGCCTTGCGTTCCGCTTCGCGCTTCGCCTTGGCCTGAGCCTCTCGCTCGCGGCGTTTGCGCGACATCTCGCGCTCGAGCTTCTTCGCGGACTGCTGGCGCGAAGGGGTCGGCTTCACGACCGCGGGGCGCAACGGCTGAGGTTGCGCCTTGCCGCGCTTGCGCTCGCGGCGGCGCTGCGACGACTCGTCGTGCTCCGGCTCGCCGAGCGGCGCGTCGGCCCCGGACGGATCCGACGGCTCGATGTCCCAGCCCGCGTCGATCTCGTCGGCCGCGGCGTCCCACACCGCTTCCTCGGTCGAGCGCGGAACCACCGAATCCGGCGCGGACGGCGCGGCCGCTTCTTCCTCGAGGTCCCAGCCTCCGTCCAGATCGTCGTCGGCTTTTTCGGTGTTGCTCATGGGCTCCGCCGCGTCAAACCGCCGCAGCACTCTAGTCCAGGCTCCCCCGCTCTGCCATCCGTAACGGCTTGCTGGTTGTCGGTTCGGCACGGTATCAGACCTTCCAGGAGGACCCATTGAGCGATAGCTACGAGGCGCTCGTGGACTGTCGCGCGAGCGCCGAACAAGCCAGGAGCTTGGCTCCGGTGATCGTCCAAACGCTGTCGCGCAGCGGCTTGATCGTCCCGGAGCCCTCTCCGGACTGTGTTTTCGATGGCGCGGGATATCCCGCGGGACCGAAGTGCGCGGAGGCGTACATCGCCAACCACCGCGACATCCGATTTTGGAAACTGCGAACGAGCGGGGTCGAGATCCATTGCGAACCCTGGGTCAACATCTGGGGTTTCACGCAGTTCGACAGCGCCCGATGTCCTCGCTGCGACGACGAACACGGAACGGATTTCCTAGACGACGTCGGGAACCTCGTGCAGGGCTTCTTGGATACGGGAGTGGTCCCACGAGTCGCGTGTCGCTCCTGCAAGGCGGCTTCGCTCATCCACGAATGGCAGTGCGATCCGCACCTCGGCTTCGTCCATCTGGCCGTTGTTTTCTGGAACTGGGCGAGCTTCGTCGACGAGAACTGGAGGATCGACGTCCCCGCGCTTCTCGCCGACCATCTGAAGCGACCGCTGGTGCTCACGCATGGCCGCATGTAAGGGAGCGACCGTGGATAAAGTCGCAGCCTGCCGGATGGAGCCAGGCGAAAGACGCGTCCGTGACTTCGAGCGTCGCCGTTCGAAGATCCGACCGGATCGTCAACCAGGGGGCGACTCCAGTGAGATACCGTGCCGAACCGACAAATCATCAGTCGCTCCGGCCGCGGCGACGGCCTTTCGAATCCGCCAGGTCGCGAAGAGCGAGCTTGCCAGCAGCACGAAGCCGGTGGCAACCGAAGTGACGCCCCACTGGAGCGCGGTTTCGGGAGCGGAGATGAGCCCGACCTGGATGGCGAGGTGCAAGCAGCTCGCGGGGACCGGCGCGATCGCGAAAACGCTGCGGGTTCTGTACGCGATACCCAGGAGCGCGACTGCTCCGAGCGCGTCGAGCACGGCGTTGTGGGCAGGCCAAGAGCCGCCCTGCCAGCCGAAGGTCCAGAGCGAAAGATAGACGCCGGCTAGCGCTCCGATCGAAAGGCGCGTGATCGCGGCGGGCTCGGCGCGCGTGAACGTCAGCCAGGGTCGCGGCGCCGATGCGGCGCGCGGCGGCGTCGTACCGGTGCGATAGGGTGCGCTCGGTTCGGAGAGCGGTTCCGCCGGAGTCACCAGCGTGGGCTGGCGCCAGGCGCGCAATACCAGCGTGATCGCGACCATGATCGCGATCGCGCTGAACAAGCCCGGCATCGCGAGAGCGGCGAGGAGCATACTGGAGATTGCCGTGGACCAGACGCTCAGCTCGCTTCGCATCCAGCGCGTGCAAAGCAGCATGGCCACCGGGACGAGCACGATGGAACGGAGCCCGAGCTCGTCGAACCAGAACAAGGCGCGGCCCAGCGCGAGCGCCGCCCAGATCAGCCAGGTGGCGCGCGCACCGCGCTCGAGGACCGTGTGACCCCAGGCGTCGAGCTCGACCGTGCTCGTCACCTCGCGCCGCGTCCAGAACGCGGCGGCGAACAGAGCGAAGACGAAGCACGCGATCAACGCGGTCAAATCGAAGCCGTCCAGAGCGCCGAAGCAACGCGGGATCGTCAAAAGCCCGATCGCGCCGAAGGTCGGTACCGCGAGCGCCGACCGGGAAAGGCGCAGTCGGAGCGCCGAGCCGAGCGCGTACAACTTGCCGACGAAGCTCGCGAGCCAGGCCGCCGCGGCGGGGACGCCGAGCGCTCCCATGTAGGCGCAGGTCTCGCTGTGGAGCGTGGGGTCGCATTGATAGATGGCGACCAAGAGCGCGAGCATCACCGCCGGGCGGCGGGATCCGGTGCGCGTCAGCCATGCCGCGGACGCGATCAGAGCCCAGGCGTAAGCTTCGGCGATCGCCGGAACGCCCAACAGCGCAAGCAGGCCGCGTCCCCCGATCGCGCTCGAGATCAAATTGACGCCGACCACGACGCAGCCGGCGCTCGCGACGTAAAACGGGTTGTACTCGACGAACCAGCGGTAAAGGAGCCGCCGCGTCCACGAATCGTTCATGGGACGGTCGGCTTTGCAACTCCAGTGCCGCGAGCGCGGGCACCGAAACCGAGCCGATCACGCGCACGCCACGCAGCGCGCACTGACAGACTGACGCGCGCCGCCGAAGCGTGGGTCAGAACGTCAGTCCGTCAGTCCGTCAGTCCGCTATCCGCGTGCCCTGGCATGCCGTGACGCGTTTCGGAACGCGCGCTCAATAAAGTCTCGTGACGGCGTCGCGATCGGCGCTCTGCAGCGAGGTCGACGACGTCGCGCACGGATCGCGGCCCTCGAGGCGTCCCAAATCCGATTCGCAAAACGAGAGCCTGCTCCCTTTCCCCCAATCGAGGGCCTGGCAACCGTTGCATGTGCATCGATTCGCGCTCCAGGTCGTTGAAATCACTGAGGCACGAAACCTGGCTGCCCGCGCACCGCGCCCTCGGTTTCTCGCAAACCCGCGAAACGGCTGGCATGTGACCACGCTGGAATCGATGGCCATGCAACGGTTGCCAAGCCAACAATTTGCAAGATGGGGAGTGGGACCTTCGGGAGGCCTTCGGGATTTTTCGGGGAGGGCATAGGCCGAGACCAGCCCGAAACCTACGGGAGCCTGACGATCCACGCTTCGTGCACGCCGTTCGCGTTCGCGCCCGCGCCTGCGACGACCTTGCCGTCCGCGGAAACCCCCGCCGCGTAGCCGAGGTCGTAGCCGTTCAGACTCGCGCCGGCGAGGGTCAACTCGTCCGCCAGCGGGCGGAGTCCGCGCGTTTGGTCCCAGATGAACGGCTGGCTATCGGTGGGCGTGGAAGAGCAGTAGCCGACCACGACCGATCCGTCGGCGCTGACGCCGCTCGCACCGCAATCGGTCATGCCCGGAAGCACACCCAGGTCCGTCATGCGAGTCGCATCCGTCCAGCGGTAGGCGCGCCTGCCGCTCGTACCGACGATCACGGTCCCGTCCGCGCTCACCGCAGCGGCGCTGCTGGTCGGCTGATTCGCCAAGAAGCCGAGGCCGATGATCCCCGTGGCGGAAACGCGAAAGGCTTGGCTCGGGTAAGCGGTGCTCGTGGCGTGGCTGGTGTTGCCGACGATGACGCTGCCGTCGCGACTCGCCGCCGATGCGTAAGCGTCGGTGTATCCGGCCAGCAGACCGAGATCCACCGCGGGCCCGCTGGTCCAGCGCACGGCGCGCTGGCCGCTCTCGGTGCTGCTCTGACCCACGATCGTCGTGCCGTCCGCGCTCACCCCGGCGGCGACGCTCGCATAGCCTCCGGGCAAGAACCCGAGGGCCAACATGCCGCCCGAAGTCCAGCGGAAGCCGCGCGGCGGCCCTTCGCTGATGCCGACCACGATCGAGCCGTCAGCGTTCACCCCATAGCCGTAGCTGGCGTTGTCGTCGAGGACGCGGCCGAGGTTCTGCATGCCGCCGGTCTGCGTCCAGCGAAACGCCCGCACACCGTCGGGCGTCGAGCCCTGACCGATGACGACCAGACCGTCGCCGCTGATCGCCGTCGCGGAGCTCTGGTCGCCACCGGGGAGAAGGCCGAGCGGTTGGAAGCGCTTGAGCTCGCAGCGTTTGCCCGTGAGACCTCCTGCACACGCGCACGTGAAGTCATTGACCAGATCGGTGCAGGTCGCGGACGCGGGGCACGGATTGGGCGAACAATCGTCGATGTTCGTCGCGCACGTCGGCCCCGTGTAACCGCTCTGACACTCACAGTGGGGCCCGCCGTCGGCGACCGAGCACGTGCCATGGATGCTGCAAGGATCAGCGCACGGTTCACCCGCGTCCGTGCTGCCGGTGGTTCCGGCTTGGCCCGCGGAACCGCTCTGACCGCTGGTCCCTCCGGACGCTCTGGATCCAGCGCTGCCCCCTTGGCCGCCGCGCCCTGCACCCGATTCGCCCGTGCCACCGTCCCCACCTCCCCCTCGGCCGCCGGCGTCAGTGTCGGCATCCGGGGCGATGTTGGAAACGGTGGTCGAGCTGCACGCCGAAGCCAAGCTCAGGCAGAAGGCCAGCTTCCCGGCGATCCCCCCACGGGATTGCGAGGTAGTCATCCTCTTCCTGAGCGTAGAGAGCGCTCTTGGTTCCCGGATCGCAGGCCCGCACCCCCGACTCAACGAAGCTCTTTGACGACCTCTTCCAGCCCGGCGATCGCTCGATGGAGCTGCTCGTCGCTCAAGTAAGGTGCGGGACCCAATCGCAAAAAGTCGCCCCTGGCGTCGGCAAAGATCGCACGCCGCGCGAGCTCCCGCTGAAGGTCGGCGGCGCGCCGCGACCGAAGCGCCAGAAAGCCGCCCGCGCGCGCAAGCGGAAGATCGAGTCGCGCGAGCAGCTCCGGCGGAGCGTCGAGCCGATCGACCGCCGATCGCAGCACTCCGACCTGGTGTTGACTGACCTCGCGCAAAAGCTCGGGAGTGAGTCCCATCTCGAGAAAGAAATCGAAGACCTCCGCCGCGCGGTAGTGGCTCGTGGGGTCGTAGGTCGCTCCGGCGAAACGGTCGCCCGGCGCGAACTCGGCGAACCAGCCGGTGATCGCCGGCCGGAGCTCGGTGTCGGCCGGGGATCGCAAGAAGCAATTCCCTTCCCCGAGCTGGCAATACTTGTAGCCGCCACCGGTGACGAACGCGCTTTCGAGCGCGAGCGCCCGGAGCGAGAACGGGACCACGTTGAGCGCATGGTACGCATCGAGCAGAAGCGAAACGCCGTACTTTTCGCAGGCGCGGGCGAGCGCCTCGAGGCCTCCGGCGATCTCGGCAGTCTCGTAGAACACCGTGGACGCGATCACACCGGCCACGCGATCGCTGACGGCCGCGGCCAGGCGCTCGCCGACGCTGTCCGCCGGGCGGGCCGCGACGCGCAGTACCTGTAGCCCCGCTTCCTCCAGTCGCTCGAGCTGGCGGCGTGCGCTGTGAAACTCGGCGTCGGTCGTGACGAGACACGGCCGTTCGCGGAGCGGCAGGGCCGAAAGCCACTTGATCAGCAGTTCATGCGTGCTGGTTCCGAGGCTGATCGTCTCGGGCGAAGTGTCCAAGAGGCGGGCGAAACCGGCGCGCACGCGAGCTGCGCGCTCGAGCGCGCGCTCCCACTTGCCGTCGACGTGTTCGGCGGCATCGTCCCACGCGCGGCGCTGGCCGATTTCGGCGCGATCGGGCCAGGCTTGGTGAGAGTGGCCGGTCAAGAGCAGCCGTTGTGCCACGCGAAAGCGCGTGTAGTGCGCGGCGAGCGGGTTCGGCGATCGGTACAAGCTCGCTGCATCGGCGATCATCGGCGTGCCCTTCACAGCTTGACGCGGATCGCCCACAGGTCGGGGAACAGCGGACGAAACAGCGTGCTCTTGAGGTACTCGGCCCCGCTCGATCCACCGGATCCAGTCTTGGTTCCGATCGTGCGCTCGACCATCTTCACGTGTCGATAGCGCCACTCCTGGAGACCTTCGTCGAGGTCCACCAGGCGCTCGCAGACCTGGCTCACGAGCGCGTCCTCGCGGTACACCTTGAGCAGCACCTCCTGCATCGCTTCCGAGGGCTCGATCGGCTCGGCGACGTTGCGCTCGAGCGAGGTCTCGGGCACGGCGAAGCCCTGGCGATCGAGGTAGCGCAGAAAGAAATCCCACAGCGTGGGCTGCTGGAAAGCCCGTTCGAGCACGCTGCGCTCAGCGGAGCCCGGCGGGTAGTGGTTCACTGCGGCGGGTCGCTTGTGCCCGAGCGCAAACTCGACCTGACGAAACTGAACCGATTCGAAGCCGCTCGCCGTATCGAGGCGATTTCGAAAGGAATTGAACGACATCGGCGTCATGGTCTCGAGGATGTCGACCTGGGCAACCAGGGTCTTGAAGATGGTCAAGACCCGTTTCAGCGTGGCGAGCGCGTGATGCGTGTCTCCGCCCTCGAGCGCCGTGCCGACGCGCTCGATCTCGTGGAGAACTTGCTTGAACCAGAGCTCGTAAACCTGGTGGATCACGATGAACAGCAGCTCGTCGTGCTCCGGCCCTTCGGAAAGCGGCTGTTGCGCGCCGAGCAGCTGGTCGAGCCGCAGGTACTTGCCGTAGGTGAGCGCCATCGCGTGACGCTAGTCTAGCGCTGCTTTGGGGCGCGAGCCGTGCCGGCGCTCCGCGCATGATTCGGGTCGGAGTCCGCCCGGAGCTCGATTGCGAGCGCACGAACCGCCGCCCTTTCGTCCGCGTCCAGCGCAAAGAAGGACAACGCGTCGTCGAGCCCATCGGCCGGAAAGGCTCGACTCTCCTTTTGCTTCTGCGTAAGCCAATTGATTAATCGTGTCTTTGCGCGCGACCATGAAGTCGAGCATGGCCTTCCATTCCCATCGGTGGGCGTGGCGAGGTGAACCTGCACCATCACGCCGTGCGGCGTGCTGTCGTAGCGAATCGTCATCACCCGCTCGCCACTACAGTACTTCCAGGTCCCCTGCCAATTGGGCGCACGATCGCTCCTATCATCGCATTGCATTTGCGGGAGCGAACCCGAATTTCCAGGCGTCGGATTGGGAGGTAAGACCCAAGTACGGCAACTTCTGCCCGCCACCTCCGGTCGGAGGGCGCCCTCACGAGGCTACTTCGGCCAGTGACGATAGCGAACGCCCCGCACGGGTTCGGCGTGAGGGTAGACGTTTCCTTCAATCGCGAACACGTGGAAGCCTCCGGGCCAGGCCACTGCTCCCGGCGCCCCACTGATCTCGCCTCCCAGTGGGAAATTCTGGGCCCATGGCCCGTTCTGGCTCGTCCGATGGTGGTGCCATAGTCGACCATCCCAACCTTTCAAATACATGTCGACTTGCTGGTTTCCTCGATACGCCACGGCGGGGCGATATCCGGGATCCGTCGTCGAGTTCCCGACGGTCTCCCAGCCGAGCCAGCCCCAACCTACGAACGTCTTATAGTAAACTTTACCGTTCGTGGCGACGGAGTAGACCTCCACGCGCTCCGACGTGGTGGCTATCGCAGCCGGATCGCTCGCGAAGACCACGCCAGACGGCGGCGCAGCAACGAGTTCCCAGCCGCTCCAGCCGTTGTTCCATCGCTTCCAGTAGATGCTTCCGTTGGTGCTGCGGGCGAAGATGTCGAGCCTGTTGGCGCCTCGCGAGGCGATCGTAGGGCTCCCTGCGGTACCGCCCGGGGGAGAGCCCAGGGGTTCCCAGAAGCCCCACCCGCCCTGCCACCACTGGTGCCAGACTTGTGAATCCGAAAGTCGCCGCGACACGAGGTCCACGCGCCCGTATCCCCAGGAGACGGACGCCGGCGAACCCATGTGGTCCGTCACGCCGTTGGTCGGAACCGGAAACCAGCTATTGGAAGGAAACCAGTTGGTCAGCCGGAAGGTATTGTGCGTGGCGGCACCGCAATTTCCGGTGCACCAGCGCTGGTAGATGATGTTGTCGCTCCCGCGCACGAAAACGTCCAGGGCGCCAGGAGTCTGCGAAGATACGGCCGGGCTGCTTCCTACCGCGGCGCTTACGCCAGGCGCGAGATACTTGTCCAATTTTGCCGTATCGGACGTCCATACGCCGAGCGACTCGAAGCGGCCCCAGCTCCATTCGTGTTCTGCATAGAGCTCGACGAGGTTCGAGCCGTCTTGTGCCGGAACAGAAGGTGCCAGTGTTATCAAACTGCCATCGTCCCTGTTGTACAAGGCCCCCTGTAGGACCCCGTTACTGTCGAAGACTGCTCCATAGTGCATGATGGAAGCGCTGTTGTACACGCCATAGTCCGCACTGGATTCATACTGCAATCCGGCGGCTGAGGCGGCCGCGTCGTGCCCGATGCAGCGTCTCCAAACGGTGTAGCAGTCGCCGTCGCCGCCATTCGCTGTCGGGGGAAAGTCCAGCTTAGCAGTGTCGACCGTTATGTACTGGTCGCGGTTGTTGCGAACGTGCTCGTGCGAAGCACCGATCAGGTGCCCCATGTCGTGCAGGGAGCACCAGTCATTGTTTCCACCGCTCGGATGCACGCTGAGCGCCGTACCTTCCGGCCGATAGCCGTTTCCATTCGGGAGCGCGCAACCAAAGTTGGCGATTGATACGGCATCGACGGCGTTGGATTCAACGAACGTGATCCTATTGGATGTTGCGCTGGACCATTGAAACATGAGAGCCCCTAAGCTCGTTCTCTGCTCGAAGCTCCAGGTTCCCACGACCTTGTACTTCACGATGCCGTTCGGCCAAAGCTGCGTGTAACAACTCTGAAAGTCTCCTCCGCAAAATGCCGGGTCCTCGGCTTGAGCAACCTGACCTATCTCGGGGCCGGGTTCCATGTCCTCGCCTCCGCATGCGCTGGCAAGCACGACCGCGCCCACCACGGCTAGAGTCGTATGGATATCCCGACCGTTGCCGCGGCGTAGCTTGTGCTGGTTCATCTGTGCGATCCTCTCTCTGACTATCCGGGACACGCAGCGAGCTGAGCAGTCGTTGCGCGGCCGGTCCGGAGTTTGCGAAAGCGCATGGTTTGGCCCGCCTGGCCAGATGGAGCAGTTTGGCCAAGACGCGGCTTCTCTGCAGAATGCGTGCCGCTCGAGACGGGTCCCCTGCGAAGTACTGCGCAGGCGCCTGCAACACGTAAGGCTGCGGATCGTGCACGCCTTTCGCGGCTGCGGGCGCGAGCGCGGCGACGTGCCAGAAACCACGGCTGGTACAGGTTGGAACAACCCTCGGAACACGTGTTCGTGTTCCACCGTGTTCCACGCTGAACGGCGCCGATCTCGGTTAGCGCTGGCCTCGTTCGAAGAAAGCCGTCACCCCACTCGCCGACCAATCTCAGCCGCGCGCCCGCTGGATCCGAAGTCCCGGCGCGCTGCTGAGCGCGCTCCGGGCGCAAGCGCCAGAGTGCGGGGCGCGATACCGGCTTGACGGAGAAAAAGATATAGCTAAAGATGTGTCTTTAGATACATCTGATTTTCTCCCGAGCGGAGAAAACTCAAGGAGTTACCGATGATTAAGGCTGAAGCCTGCGGGCCGTACGGGTGGGTCTGGATGTCGCGCGGCGGTTGGGGGCCCCATCGCTCGCGACGCGGCGGGCGACCCTGGTGGGCGGAAGTGATGGATGAGCAGCCGCCGCGCGCCGAACGCGGCGGGATCCGCTATCTGGTGCTCGAAGCGATCGCGGATCAGCCGCGCCACGGCTACGAGATCATCCAGCACATCGAGCAGCGCGCGGGCGGCGGTTATCGCCCGAGCCCGGGCGTCATTTATCCGACGTTGCAGCTGCTCGAGGAGCTTGGCCACGCCGCGCTCGTCGAACAGGAGGGGCGCAAGGTGTACCGGATCACCGAAGCCGGGCTGCGCGATCTCGACGAGAATCGCCGAACCGTCAGCGACTTTTACGAGCGCTTCGACGAAGAGCCGTGGGAGTCCTATGCCGAGGACTTCGGCGACCTGGCGCGGGGCCTCGCGCGGCTCGTGCGCGCGTTCAAGCGCGGTGCGCGGCGCGGGCGGCTCTCGCCGGACGCGATGCGTGCGATTCGCAACGCGCTCGACGAGGCCGTGCGCAAGATCGAGGACGCGCTCGACGGCAAAGCGCGCTGACGCGTCTCAGCCAGCGCCGACGCGTCCGCTCACACTGGCGCTGGCCTCGACGCTCACCTGGATGCGTGCCGACGCTTGCACCGACGCCTGGGCGCCGGCGGCGATGCACGCGAGCGCCTGAGCTCCGGCGTCCCCGACGACCTTCGGTAGCTGGGAACCGACTTCGACGACGACCTGGACGTCACCGAGCATGCGTTTTCCGAGCGCGATCTGCGCGTGCAAGAGCGCGGGCAGATTCGCTTGCAGTGTGGCGGCGAGCCGCGCCGCGAGCTCGGCGCCCGACGAAACCGCGACCATGACCTGGGCCGGCTGGCACTGGGCGCGAAAGCTCGCGCGCGCATTGCAGCTCGCGTTGCACTCCGCGTCGGCGCTGGGCGGGCGGACCATGCCCTCGCAGCGCGGCGCCTGCCACTGCCCTTCGCAGCGGGCGTGGCAAGTTGCGTCGCAGCTTCCGGCGCACGTTCCGTCGCAGCGCCCGGCGCAACGCCCAGCGGCGTCGCGCATGCTGCAATTGCCCTGACAGTCGCCGTTGCACGTGCCCTCGCAGCCGCCGACACAGCGACCTTGGCAAATGCCGCTGAGCCGCGCCGGCTCGCACTGCGCAACGATTTGGCCGGGGTCGAGCTCGACGTTGCACGACCCCTCGCACTGCGCCTTGGCCTGGGCGTCGATCTGGCACGCGGGAGGTTGGGCCTGGACGCGCACCTGGACGCCCTGGCGCAGGATCATGTCGATGCGTGCAGCGACGGCCGAGCACGCGGCGCGGGCGCGGGCGCCGGGCTCGTCGTTGCGTGGAGCCATCTCGGGCTCCGGGACTCCGAGATCGCGGCCCATGCGCTGACAAGCCTCCGCCGCCGTCGCTTCCGCTTGAAGGCTGACCTGGATCAAATCCTTCGAAGCCGCGACGAATGCCCGCACCTTGGCGTTGGCACGAGCATTCGCCGAAAAATTCATGACCAGTGGCTCGCCGGCCGCGAACAGCGGTGGACACGCCGCCGCGCCGAGCGCGCCGAACCTTCCGTCCTGAAGACAGCTCGCGCAGGCGAGCAGCGTGACGAACGCGAGAACATGACGAAGCAGCCGAGCCGAAGTCCCAAATCGCATCTCGGCCCTCTAGCCTCGAAAGACGGCGTCGGCAAAGGTCGCTTGCGACACTGCCGTCACCGCCGTGTTTCGTGAACGTCGTGCACCAGGTGGTAACTGGAGTTTTCCAGCGACTTGACGTAAAGCTCGCGCGCCGCGCGGGCGACTCGTGCCCGCGCGGCCTCGCAAGCGCCGGTTCGGACTACCAGGTGCGCGGGTTGTCGTAGGTCAGGGACCAGCCCCAGATGGGACCTTCGCCGCTCGCGATGAACCCGAAATTCGTCCCGTTCTGTCCATACGCTTGCTGGGTCACCCACGACCACGGCGCTACGGTCCAGTCGTAGAGAGTTCGAGCCGGTTCGTTGTTGCCCGGGTACCAGCGCATCGTCGCATTGCTGTTTACGGTCGTGCTCATGTTCGTGTGCAAGTACGTGATGTAGTCATCCGTCCGCGCATAACTGAACCAGCCGCCGATGCCGATCTCGCACCGAAGCGTGTGCGTCACGCACTTCTGGCTGCTCCACCAGTTCCAGAAGTCTGCGAAGCCGGGAGCGACGTAGTTTCTCCACACGGGAGTGGCTTTCTCGATCAGCTCCGGCTGCACCGTTTGCTGAGAGCGCGCGACGCTGGTGATCTCGTCGAGCGTTTTCAGACGCGCCATGTCGATCTTCGACGCTCCGGGGTCGGCGGCTCGCGCCTGCAGTGTTTCGACCAGCGACACCAGGGATGCACCTTTCACTTCCCTCAGATCGGCGACAGCCTCGTCCACGCCGATGCCGCCGAACTCGATGATGCCAACGATGCCAGCGGCATTCTCCAGAATCTGGACCTTGTGAGAGTCGCTCAGCTTGATCTCGGCCACGAGGGTGTTTTGCGTGGCAGCGATCTCTTCGGGGGCCGGATTGACGGTTTCCGGTCCTCCGCCACTGCATCCGACCGCCAGCGGGACGATGGCGCATAGCAAGCTCAATGAGTTTTTCATCGGGGGCTGTTTCTCCTGTCAGCGCTTCGTTGCTGACGGATCAGACTCGTAGCTCCTGCAGCACCTCGATCGATCTCAAGAATCCCTCAGCAATTTCTCAGATCGGCCCGCTTCGTGAGCGTTCGCTTCCGCCCTGGCGTCTTGTTGCGAGCCGTTGGCGATCGTAGGGTGTAGCGGTGAATGCGAACTCGCGCATGCTGGCGTCGTGCTGCTTGCTGTCGCTCTCGATGGCTTGCGGCACCGAATCCGACACGGCCTCGGGCGGTCCGGGCGGGAACGCCGGTCAAAGTGGTAGCGCGGGCACCGCGGGCAGCGGTGCGGGAGCCAGCGGAGGGAGCACCGGTGTGGGCGGAACCGGCGCGAGCGGGAGCGGCGGCACGGCCGGAGCGACCGGCGGAAGCGGCGTCTCGACCGGTGGAAGCGGTGGCTCGAGCGGCGGAAGCGGCGGCTCGACTGGCGGAAGCGGCGGCTCGACTGGCGGAAGCGGCGGAACGGGCGGATCAGCGGGTAGCGGAGGAACGACGGGTACCGCCATTTGCCCGCCGGGAAGTGACGCGCTCGTGCTCGATCTCACGGGAAGAAGCCCCGCCCCTGTTGCCGGCGTGCCCGTCCAACCGGCGAAAGGGCAGAACATCGAGGGGCCGGTGTGGATCGGCGATTCACTTTACTTGTCCGAGATCACGTTCCAGGACGGGCTCGATCCGGCGCGCATTCTCAAGCACACGCCGGGCAAGGGCACGACGGTGTTCCTGGACGCGGTGAGCGGCGGAGATCCTGGTGAGAATGCGGGCACGAACGGGCTCGCCCTCGACGACGACGGCCATCTGCTCGCCGCGCGCCACTACGACGGAAGCATCTCGATCATCGATCTCGGTAACCCGAGCAACATCACCCCGATCGTGACGGCGTATCAGGGCAAGCGCTTCAATTCCCCCAACGACCTCGCCGTGCACTCGAACGGCAGCATCTACTTCACCGATCCGGACTACCAGGGTCCGAGCCCCGCGCCCCAGGCTCAGGAGCGCGCTTACTGGGTTCCGAAGGGTGGAACCCCGCAGCCGATCGCGGGCGCTCCCGGCAAGCCCAACGGCGTCGCCCTGAGCAAAGACGAGGCCACGTTGTTCATCCTCGGCAACAGCGGCCTCGTTCGGTTCCCGGTCGCTTCCGACGGAAGCGTCGGAACGGGTACGAGCATGACCAACCAGGGGGGCGACGGCATGGGGAGGGATTGCGCGTCGAACCTGTACGTAACTCAGGGCAATCGAGTGCGGGTGTTCGATCGCTCGTTCCGCGAGATCAGCCCCGCGATCACCGTCCCGCTCAGCGGCGGCTCGGTCACCAACGTCGCCTTCGGTGGTCCCGAGCGCAAAACCTTGTACATCACGTCGCTCTCGCCCCCCTCGCTCTTCAGCGTCGAGCTCAACGTCCCGGGTTATCCTTACTGATATCCCGTCCACCCACCCCCACCGTAGTCCTCCGCCGGGGGCAAGCCCCCGGTCCCCCAACGCGACTCGCTTCGCTCATCGCGGGCTCGCTTCGCTCGCCGTAGTTGCCCCAACGTCTATTCGATCAGCTCGGAGACGATGCGAGCGTCGATGAGGCAACTACTGACAGGCAAACACCGGGTTTTGCTGAATAATCCGCGCTGCTCCGCGCCGATTGACGCCGGCGCGCGGCCAATCTAAGCATTGTTCAAATTCGGAGATTCTGATGCGGGCTGTTCCTTCTCGGCGCTGTTGGTTCGGTGCGTTCGGTTCACTTGCTCGGGCTTCGTGCGCGGCGCTCGTCGTTTCGTCGTTCGGATGCTCGAGCGAGGACGGCTCGGATCAATCCGGCAACCCCGGCGCGCAACCGTGGAGCTCTGGCGCGGTGCTTCCCGAGGAACCACAGGACAGCGGCGATCCGCTGCGCGGCGAGCAGATCCTCTTGAACGGCTCCTACATGAGCTGCGGCATTCCGCTCAAGCTCATCGACAGCGCGCTCGGACCCACGATTCTGTCCGCGCTCGGATCCGGCGGCGAGCTCGGTTTGCGAGGACGCGAGGGCCGGAACGCGACCTTGCCGCATACGCTGAATGCTTTCACGACCAGCGACGGCGCACAGGTCGTGAACCAGAACTGTCTCGGTTGCCACTCCGGCAAGGTCGACGGAGAGCTCGTGATCGGCCTGGGCAACGCCACGGCGGATTTCACCGGCGGCATTGCGCGCGGCATGCCGGCGGGCGGTCTGCCGGACGAGCTGCTCGATCAGCTCGGGCTCGACGCCGTCGAGAAGGCCAATTTCGGAAAACTGATGCGCACCGGACGCATCTTCGGCCCGAACACGATCATGCGCACGATCGGCCAGAATCCCGCGGAGGCGTTCACGGGTTTCCTGCTTGCGCACCACGATCCGGCGACGCTCGCCTGGAGCGACGAGCCGCTACAACCCGTCGACATCGTCGACGAGAGCGGCAACGTGATGGCGGACGCGCGCCTCACCTCCGATCCTCCGCCCTGGTGGCGCGCGAAGAAGAAGCACGCGCTCTTCTACAACGGCATGGCGCGCGGCGATCATCGGGGCACGATGGCGCTCGCGACCTCGGTTTGCGTCGACGACGTCGTCGAAGCGGACCGCGTGGACGGCCTGTTTCGAGACATGCAGGCCTTCGTAGCGACCGTGACCGCTCCCGTCTACCGACGCAGCATCGACGCAGATCTCGCGAACGCGGGCAAAGGGGTCTTTCGGCGTGCGTGCGCTGGCTGCCACGGAACCTATGCGGACGATCCAACCGAAGATGCCAGCGACACTTACCCGAATCTCTTGATTCCGCTCGACGTGATCGGGACCGACCCTGCCGTCGCGAACATGGGCGTCGTACACGCGCCGCAGTTCGTCGATTTCTACAACGGCTCGTTTTACGGAAAGATCACGCGCGCCGCGCCGGACGATCCATTTCCCGGCTACATGGCGCCGCCGCTCGACGGCGTGTGGGCCACGGCTCCGTACCTGCACAACGGCTCCGTTCCCACGATCGAGCTCGTGCTGAACAGCAAGGCTCGACCCGCGGTCTGGAAGCGCGTCGATCTCGACGACACGCACTTCGACGAGGACGCCGTGGGCTGGCCCTGGCAGGCGGTGCCGTACTCGCAGGCCGAGGCTCCTGCGGAAGAGCAGAAGCTGATCTACGACACGTCCTATTGGAGTCAGAATAACGCCGGCCACACCTTCGGGGACGCGCTCACCGAGGCCGAGCGCCGATCGGTGCTCGAGTACTTGAAGACGCTCTGACTTCCGGCGCTTCGGCGAGCTGCCCGAACTCTCGCCACAGATCCGGCAGAAATTCGGACAGGTGCGTGAATTCGATCTGGTCGTGCAAAAACTGCTCGTACCCGATGCGCTCTCCGGCGAGGCGCCGCGTGAGCCACGGCCAACGGCCCACGCGCAGCGACGCACCGAACCCGCGGAGCCTCACGTCGTGCCCGATCCAGTAGCGGCTGCGCTGCTCGATGCCGCGATCGGTGCGCCGCGCGAGGTGAATCATCGTGACGACTTCGGCCGGCGTGCCGATCAAGCGCACGCGCGCGCAGGCGTGTCCAACGATCCCCGCGGCTGCGAACCGGCTGGTGTCGAGCCCTAGCTCCGCCGGATCGACGAAGCGGATCGCCACCCGCACGAAATCCGGCCCGATGTACTCGTCGACGTGATGAGTGGTGCCGACGTAGCGTTGCTCGTGTGTCAACCCGGGCGCCGTGAGCACGCTGCGATCCAACGGGCGAACCGCGACGTGATTGTGCGGATACCAGAGCGTGTAGCGCTCGGATTCCACCGCGTGCCACCAGAACCACCATTGGTACATCTCGCCGGTCGCGCCTGAAAAAGGCACCAGGCTCGCCACGTAGGCGGAGCCGTCCCGGAGCTCGCAGAAACCGTTCTCGACACGGTGGTAACCGGGATCGAGCAACGCATTCACGTCCCGCAGCGGCAGCGCGTCGGTGGCTGACATCGGGCGCTCGAGCGCCGGCAGCACCTCCGCACGCAGGCGGAGCTCCGGGCGGAAGTACCGCGCGTACGGCTTGCCCGAAATGCGCTGCTGATTTTTCCGGAGCTGGTGCTGAGTGGCGACCGGAAAATAGGTAACGGGTACCGTGGCCCACTCCATGCTGGAGGCGGTACTCCACGAGTGTGGAGGAGTCACGCTTCGAAGCGCGTCCCCGCTCTACTTGAGCTTGCGTTTAACGCAAATCAGCGCATTGGAGCTTTTTCCCTCACCCCAGTAGACGTGCGTCGCGCTCAGGGTGAAAAAAGCGATGCCCTCGTTCTGTAGCGGCACGACTTCACGCGAAACGCCGCCGGTCCTTGCCACGCGCTGGATACGGCTGCCTTCGACGAAGTAGATCTCCTCGCCATCGAGGATCAGCGAAGCGGGGCCGTAGAGCGCGGGCTCGGCGCTCGCCGTGACGGTTTCGCGCTCGCCGCCGGCCAGAGGCACGCGGTAGATCCCGCTCGAATCGCGCCAGTACGCGTGCGTCGCGTCGACGGTGAATGCGCGCGACAGTTCACTCAACGCCAGCACTTCGACTGGAGCTCCGCCGGCGAGCGGGCACGTCTCGATGGCGCGGAAGTGTATCCAGGCGACGGCGCTGGCGTTGGCCGCGAACCAGTCGACCGCCCCGAACTCGCACGCGTCGGTCGGCGGCCCCCCCGCCCACGGGACCAGCTGAAACACGCCGCCACCTTCGGAGGAGTCCGAGCGGGCGCGTGCCACGATCACGCCCGCCGGAGACGTGTTGATGCCTCCGACACGCCCTTTGACCATCACCTGAACCGCTCCTCCGCTCTTGGGGACGCGAGATAGATTCCAATCGGCAAGGTCGGACGGCGTCGGTACGTCCATGCTCGGGCGCTGTGCCCACCACACGTGCTCCTGACCGAGCACGAACCCCATGACGTAGCCCGAGCCAGTGTGAATCTCTTCGAGCGGCGCGCCGACCTCGAGACCCAGCTTGTAGAGGCGGATCACGTACACGTCCGGTCCACCGGCGTGGAACGGGTAGTAGAGGTGCGTTCCGTCGGTCTCGGGGTATCGGATGTTCACTAGGTCGTCCGCCAGCACCTCGGCTCCGTCGTCGAGTGTGCCGCAGCGCGGCTCGAAGGCGCCGCCCGATCCGGAGCTCGCGCCGGCGCCGCCAAAGCCTGCCGCTCCTCCCGACCCGCCGCCCGCATCGATCAGCGGCGCGACACCCACGGTGGTTTCCGTGTTACTGCCGCACGCCGCAGCGTGTAGCGCGCACACGCCAAGCGCCCACCCGAGCCGCCCCCGCCTCGCTTCCGCCATCGCCCGACTATAGCCCAGCCTGCGCAGGCGGACTTGACGAGTCCAATTCCGCGACGTATGGAACCTATAGGTTCCGGAACTTAGAGGTTCTGTATGCCACAGACCGACCGCCTCACCGCCACCCTCACGGCGCTCGCCGACCCCACCCGCCGCGCGATTCTCGAGCGGCTCACGCGCGGTGAAGCGTCCGTCGCCGAGCTGGCGGAGCCGTTCGCGATGACGCCGCGGGCGGTCTCGAAACACGTCGCCGTACTGGAAGCAGCCGGCCTCGTGACCCGCAGCCACGACGCTCAGCGCCGCCCCGCGCGCCTGCGCGTCGAGCCGTTCGCCGACCTCGACGCCTGGCTCGACACGTACCGCAAGCTGTGGACGGGGCGCTTCCGCCGCCTGAATCGCCGCTTGCAAACCCTCACCCGAGGAGAGACCGATGAGCAAACCCGAAGGTAAAGCTCCAAGCGATCGACTCGAGCTTTCGATGGTCGAAGTCTTCGATGCGCCGCCAGAGCTGGTGTTCCGCAACTGGACGCGCGCCGAGGACGTGGCGACCTGGTTCGCGCCGGACCCCTTTCGCGTCACGCTCTGTGATTTCGATGCGCGCGTGGGCACGCGCTGGCGCGTCGAGTACCGCTCCGAGTCCGGGCCGACCATCGCCGAATACGGCGAGTTTCTCGAGGTGGTCGCACCCGAACGCCTGGTTTTCACCCTGACGCAGGAAGAGCCCGGGCGCAAAGGGCCCGAAACCGTGGTGACCGTCAGTTTGCGCGCGCTCGGCGCGAAAACAGAGATGAGCTTCCGGCAGACCGGGTTCGAGTCGGCGGCTCGGCGCGACGGCAACGCAGACGGCTGGCGTGAATGCCTGCAGAAGCTCGCGGCAAACCTCGCCGCCCACGAGCTCTCCGATCTGTTCGCCGCGTGGTCCGACGCTTCGACCAGAAAGGATCTCGACGCCTCGATGCGCCCGATCGCCGAGCACTGCCTCTCGTACGAGCACCAGGCGCCGCTCGTCTACCGCGGCGTGCGGGCGATCCGCGAATCCTGCAAGCGCGGTTTCGAAGCCACGGCGCAGGAGTTTCGCTGGGACGTTCCGGACCTGAAAATCGTCGTCCACGGCGATCTCGCGATCACCTGGGGCTTGAATCGCATGCGCGGCACCTCGAGCGACGGAACCCGAACCGAAGTTTGGTCGCGCGGCACCCGCGTATTCCAAAAGCGAGACGGCGTCTGGAAAATGATCCACCAGCACGTCTCGTTTCCGTTCGATCCCGAGACGCTCGCCGCACGCATGGATCTCGCACCGTAAGGCCAAGTGAGATTGACCTCGCGGTAGCGTCACGGATTTTCCGGCTCGAGCGATAGACGGGTGAGGCGACGCGGCCGCGACTGCGAGACCGCGTCGAGCAAGGAGCCCTCGTCATGTTCGTGCGCTCGGCGCGGTGGTGGACAACCGTTCGTTCTAGAATCGGCGTGCTTGGTTTCGCAACACTCGCCTCGGCAGCCGCAGATTCGGGTCCTCCGGACCAGATCGAGCCGCTGCGGCGCGAGGAGGGGGCGCGCCGCGCGCTCTGGATGCGCGCTCCGGGGAGCAAGCAAACCGCAATCCTCGCGTACCTGCCCGACGCCGCCAGCTTGCGCGGCCCGATCGTGTTCCTGCACGGCATGTGCGACGTGCCGGAGGCCGAATGCCCCGCTTTCGCGGGCAGCGCCAGCGCGGACCGGCTGCTCTTGTGTCCGCGCGCCGACCTCGCCTGCGAAGGCGGCGGCGCGACCTGGTCCGGCGCGTCGAAGCGCCGCCTCGAGCTCGCCGAGGGCGCGCTCGATCGCGCTGCGCGCACCTTTCCCGCCTATCGAACCAGCGCTCGGCGCGGGACTTTGATCGGCTTTTCGCTGGGAGCCTTCGCTGCGCTCGATGTCGCGCAGCACTCGCAGGGCCGCTTCCGCCATCTGATCCTGATCGCCGGCAAAGTGGAGCCGGACCAGGTGTTGCTCGAGCAAGCGGGTATCGACGCGGTGCTGCTGGCGGCCGGCGAACGCGACATGACGCGAGCGCACCTCGGAGCCGTCGCAGCAAGGCTCGAACGCCGAGGCATGCGGGCGCGCTTCATGAGCCTCGGTGACGTCGGTCACACCTTCGCGCCCGACATGAACGCGTGGTTGAAGAGCGCCCTCTACTGGCTCGAGGGCGGCGAGCCGAACTCGTGAAGCCGCGCAGCCTCAGGGCAGCGTGCTCCAGACGGACCAGATCGCTTTTTTGAACGCGCTGCCACCATCCGTATGACCTTGGCCCGGGGGGCGACAGCGGATCACCGGGAAGGCTTCGGGGCAGCCGTCGTACTTCACGCAGCCGCAGCCCGCGCACGTCGGCCACTCGGTCGTCGCGGTGCCGACGCAACCGTTGATTGAAAGAATGAGATCGCGCGCCGCGTCCGAGCCTGTCGGTCCCGTCGCCGGGTTGTCGGTGTCGTTCGCGCCGGTCAAGAGCAGCGCGGCGATGGGCTGGTTCGATGCCGGCGGGCGGTTCGCTTCGGGACGTAAGCCGCCGGCGGCGGGCGAGATGCCGCGAATGACGCCGCCCCGCGCGAGGCCGAGCGTGTACGTGAGCCAGCCGCCGCTGCTGAAGCCGCCGACGAAGACCTTGCCGCGGTCGACGCAGTAGCTGGCCTCGACTTCGGCGAGGACCGCGTCGAAATAGGGCAGATCGGGCGTGTTGGCGACGCCGTCGTAGAAGCAGGCGCCGCCGCCTTGTGGCCACACGTAGCTCAGGCCGATCTGGATCGCGTCGCTGTTGTTTGCGGGCAGAACCGGAAATCCGCCATTGTCGCCGTTGGTAGTGAGCGAGCCGCCGCAGCCAGAGCCGCCGAAGAGCAGCGGGTAGGGCTTCGCCGCGTCGTAGCCCGCGGGAAGGTCGAGGTAGTAGACGCGGTCGGTCCAGCTGCCGCCCGACGTCGCCGGCTTGAGCGCGGGATCGACGCCCGTGACGGTGATGTCGCGCCGCACGTAACGGCCGGGCATATCGCTCCCGGCCAGCGCTTTGCCGCAGCCGGAGCTCGCCGCTTTGGGTCCACCGCTGCTGGCGTCGGGCTGGGGCGGGCCGGCGTCGGGTGCGCTGCTGGTTCCGGCGCTGCCTGCCATGCCGGAGCTGCCACTCGCCGCGGCGGTGCCGGCTGTCCCCGCCGCGCCAGTGGTCCCGCCGGATCCGCCGCGCCCCGCTGCGCTCGCGCCTCCGGCCGCGTCGGGTGTGCCGCCGGCTCCGGCCGAGACCGAACCGGCCGGATCCGCGCCGTCGCTGCACGAAGCCGCGAAGATCCACGCCGTGGCAGAAGCGAGCCAGAGCGCGGAGGAAACGCGCCGCATCCCTTGAAGTTACCGATCGCGTTCGCGTCCGTGATCGAAAACGTCGTCTACGCGACGGTCATCGGGCCGCGCCGTGCGACGCCCGTGCCCAGCGTCGAGGGCGTCAGGGGGACACCGAGCTCGGCCAGCGCACCCCGCTGTTGATCGGGCGGCACGCGCATCATCTTTTCGCCGAGACCGTTCAACCTCGCCAACACTGGAGTCGCGTTGGTGCGGGCGACCCAGGCGCTGGTTTTCGGCCAGCGCGTCTGGTCGAGCTCGACGCGCGCCCAGCGCAGATTGCTGAAGCTCACGGCAACCGCGATGTCGGCGATCGACAATTCGTCGAACAGGAAGCCGGCCGCCGGCGCCTGCGTTTCCAGGTAGTCCATCACGGGAGGCACGTCCTCCGTGACGGCGTGCGCGATCTTCGCTTTGTCGCGCGGCCTTTGCCAGATGAACGGATTGATCACGGCTTCGTAGAACACTCGCCACAGAAAGACGTCGGCGAGGCGGGTGTCGGCGAATTCCTCGAGCCAGCGAGCTCGCGCACGCTGCGCAGGATTGGCGGGCAAAAGGCGCGGCACGGGGAAGCGCTCGTCGAGGTACTCGCAGATGACGGTGCTGTCCGAAACCGAGACCTCGTCGTCGATGTAGGCCGGAATACGCCTGACCGGCGAGAGCGCGTCGAACTCGTCGCTGGCGAAAAACGCGACGATCGGATCGAGCGCGTAGGCGACGCCTTTGAGCTCGCACGCGACGAGCACCTTTCGAACGTAGGGCGAGACGGGACTGCCGATGATGGTTGCGGAAGCTACTGCCATGGGCGTCACTCTATCGAGCCCCTGGCCGCTGCCCACCGTAAATGACGCCCCCGCGGCGCGCGTACTCTTCGAGCACGGCCTTGGCTTCGGCGCTGCGCACGCCGCAGCGCACGGAGATGCCGCGGAGCTCGAGCGCTGCTTGCCAGGAGTCCGGCTTGGGGCCCTCGTCGAAGCCGACCGCCTCGGCGTCCGCCGTGGTCGCTCCGCACACGAGGCGCGTAACGCCGGACCATACGATTGCACCGAAGCACTGGCAGCATGGCTCGGTGCTGGCGTAGAGCGCGAGCGGTGCCATGGCTGCGACCTGCTGCGCGCTGGTGAGCGCGATGATCTCGGCGTGAGCGATCGAAAAGCCGCTCGAGAGCACGCAATTGACGCCCGCTGCGACCAGCACGTCGCCGGCGAACACCGCGGCGCCGAACGGACCACCGGCCCGCTCGACGTTTTCGCGCGAAAGCGCGATCGCGAGCTCCATCCTCGCCTCGTCGCTTTCGAGCTTTGGATCGAACCTCGCCACGATTTCGTCGATCCACGCCGGCAGCGCGAGCTTGACGGATCTTGCGAAGCTCATGGACCGGGGGCGTTCAATGCACGTCGATCCGACGTACCTTGGCCGCGGCGATGTCCGCAAGGTACGCGCGATCGTCCGGGCCAATCGCGATTCCGGCCAGGGTCCCGGCGGGCAAGCCGGTGTCGAGCGTGCGCAGCGGGTTCCCGTCCAGATCGAACGCGTGAATCTTGCTCGTTCCGTTGTCGGTGACGAACAAAACGTTGTCGGCGATCGCGACACCGCTCGGCGCTTCGAGAACGCCTGGCGCCACGACTTCGATCAGCCGCGCGCCGCCGATGCTTTTCGCGAGCTGCATCGGTTCGAGCACGGCCAGGTCTTGAACGGGGGCTCCGCCCGCGGGCTCGAGCGCGACCACGCGGCGGTTGCCGGTGTCGGCCACGTAGACGCGCCCGCGCTCCGGCTCGACCACGAGATGGCCTGGCACGCCCGGCTGGCGCTTCAAGCTGCCCTCGGCGTAACGCAGCAGCTGGCCGTCGGAGTGGTCCTCTGCACCCGGCTGGTGCGGCTGCATGAAGTCGTAGCGATCGAGCGCGCCGAGCTTGCCGTTATAAACCCAGTACACGTTCGCGTGCTCGTGAGCGATGCCCATCGCGTACGGCGACTCGTGCAGCATGTCGATGTGCGAGCCGTTACCGCCGGGCGGCGTGATGGTGAAGATGGCCGGGTCCGACGACCACAAGGTGGGCCCGTTGTAGTCGGGAGTGTCGTCGTCGTAGTTGCCCGTGCGATGCTCGCTGCAGGTCGAGAAGTTACCGTTGTCGCCGAAGGCGATCCCGGTCGGCGTGCGCATGAAGTGCCAGGCGTTTTCATCCTTCTTGAGCTCGGCAACCGGCTGCGAGCCGCCGGGATCGCGCACGATCGCCACGCTGCCCTCGAGCTCGGCGCAGCCGTGGCGCTCGACGTGGGTGCAGGGCGGCCCATCGACGAACTCGCGCAAAAGTACCCAGAGCTCGTTCGGGCGCAGCGGATTGAAGGCCAGGTCGGTCGCCTGACGCGGCGTGTCCGACTGGTAGACGATCACCAGATCGACCGAGCTCGGCGAGCCGTCGCCACGGCCGATCTGGTGGGCGTCACCGGGGGGCCCGAGCTCCTTTCGCACCTCGGACCTGGCAGAACAGGCCGCGCACGCGGCGCCCAGCAGCGCCAGCAGCCAAACGCTCGCGATCCGCACGACTTCCTTCGTGTACTACGCGCACCCGACCTGTCCAGTTGCGCCGGCCGCGCTCTTGAACAATTCGGCTGATCGACTGAGAGAGGTCACAAACCTGGCGGCTGCTTTCGTAATTTTGGCGCGCCCGCGCGACTGACCGACCCATGGGTAGCCCCTCCCGCGCACGGCAAAAGGGCCCCGGTGTAAGAGGGCTTCGTGGTAAGCTCAGCGTTCCGCCGAATGGTATGCGGCTTGGGCGGTGTGCTTGGCGCACAACTAGGGAGAGATCTTTCGTATGACGCGCTCGATGGATCGTTTGGGACGCGGGATGAGGGTGGTGTTGATCGGGGCGGCGGCCGTCCTGGTCGCAGCGAGCGCATGCTCGGGGGACGATGACTCGACGGCATCTGGAGGCAGAGCCGGGAAGGGCGGTCGATCGAACGGCGACGCCTCGGCCGGCACCGCTGGTGACGCCGGCGCAGCCGGGAGCGTGGGGTTCGGTGGTTCGGCCGGCTCGGCCGGCTCGGCCGGCTTGTCGGGGTCCGGCGGCTTGGGGGGCTCTGGGGGAACGACGGGAGGCTCGGCGGGCACTGGTGGCGCCACCGATGGAGGCCCCTGCCCGGGTCCGAACGCGATTCCGCCCGAGACGTTTCCGCTCTGCCCCGACAACATCCGCTGCGTCCCGCTGGCCGGTTCGTCGGATGCGGGCACGGCCCCCGACGCGGGCGACGCCGGTGGCAACAGAATCTGCGTGAGCGCCCGCTGCGTGCCGAGCTCGGCTGTGCCCGACCCCAATCAGCTGGCGCTCTTGCCAGACTGCCCGGATCCGAACACCAAGTGCGTGCCCGACAACTTCGTGGCGACGGTCGGCAAGTTCCTGCTCAAGGAGTGTCGATCGTTGCTCGACGCCGAGGGGCGTTGCATTCCAGTCTCGCTGCCCGCGGTGCGCGCGCAGGTGGACCGGCTGCCGCAGGGCGTGTGCGAGGCGACCGAGCGCTGCGCGCCTTGCTACGATCCGCTCACGGGTCAGCCCACGGGCGCTTGCTCGGCAGGGTGCGGTCCCGGTGCCGACGAGCCGGCGAAGACCTATCCGGCTTGCTGCAACGGGCTCGGCGCGTGCATTCCGCCCGCGCTCGCCGGCGCCGACGCCTCGCGTCTCGGCAAGGAAAGCTGCGCGGATGCAAACGCGCTCTGCGCGCCGAAGTCCTTCTCGGACGCGGCTTACGTGCCGCCGACCTGCCGCTCGGTGGGTGATACCGAAGGGCGCTGCCTGCCCGACTGTTTGCCCGAAATCGCGGCGCAAGCGTCGCTCTTGCCGCGCTCGACCTGCGCCGAGCACCACCTGTGCGCGCCTTGCTACGACCCGGTGAAGAGCACGGCTTCGGCACCGGTCAATACGGGCGCCTGCAACCGCGGCACCGACATGCCGAAGGAGCAGCCCAAGGTTTTCCCGAATTGCTGCGGCGACATCGGTGTCTGCGTGCCGAAGGCCGCCGTGCCCGCGGCGCAACAGAGCCAGCTCGGCGCGGACACCTGCACCGGCACCGACATCCTGTGCGCTCCGCGCTTCCTCACCGATCCCGCCGCCAAGCCGACGAAGTGCCGCTCGCTCAACGACTCGGAAGGACGTTGTCTCCCGGCGTGCCTGCCGGCGGTGGCGAGCCAACCCGGTCTGCCCAAGAGCACCTGCAGCGACGGCTACCTGTGTGCGCCCTGTTACAACCCGGTCACCGCGGCATCTTCCGGCGCGTGCGGCATCAACGGCGATGCGCCGACCGAGCAGCCGAAGACGTTTGCGCGCTGCTGCACCGGCGACAGCGGCGCTTGCGTGCCGACCAGTCTGATCCCCGACGCGCAGGAGTCGTTGCTCGGGAAGGACAAGTGCACGGGGGCCAACGACCTGTGCGTACCCACCGAGCTCTCGGATTCCACCTTCGTCCCGCCCACCTGCAACTCGCTCGGCGGCGGTGAAGGGCGCTGCCTCGCGCCGTGCATTCCGAAGATCGCAGCGCAGGCAAGCCGCCTGCCACAGAGCACGTGTCCCGCGAATCGCCTTTGCGCGCCTTGCTACGACCCCACCAACGGCACCGACACCGGCGCCTGCAAGATCGGCACCGACTCGCCGAAGCGACCGCCGTACACGTTCCCCAAGTGCTGCGCGTACCAAGGGACGGATCGCGGGACGTGCGTCCCGAGCAGCATCGTGCCGCCCCAGGGCGCGAACCTCGCTCAGGGCAGCTGCCCGGCCAACAGCGGCGACCCGTTCAAGTGCGTGCCGAACCTCAAAGTGGCGGACATCAACGCCAAGTTTCCGACATGCACGGCTCAGGTGCCGCCCTTCGATCCAGTGCCAGCAGCGTGTGTCCCGGATTGCATGATCACCGACCCCGTGCAGCTTTTGATCCTGCAGCAGAAGACCTGCGCGGCGGGCGAGCTCTGCGCGCCGTGCGTGAATCCGCTCGACGGGACGCGAACTGGAGCGTGCGACTGAGCGGAACGCTGCTCCCTCGCTGACCACAACCGAACGTCCGCGTCCGCTTTGCGCCGAAGGACTGCCGTCCGCCGGCCTTCACGAAGACTGGAGATTTCTTGAAATGAACAGCCATGGACTGAAGAGGCTCGCTCGGAGCGGCACCGGACTCGTCGCCGTCGCGTGGTCGATCGCGGCTGCGGCAAGCGCCTGCGCGACCGAACCGTCGTCGACGAATGCACCCGCGAGCTACGGCGGCGGCGCAGCGGTCGGGGGCTCGGCGGCAGTCGGGGGTAGCGGGGGCGCTGGCGCCGTGAGCGGCGACTCCGGTACCGGCGGCAGCGGAGGTTCGGGCGGCAGCGCGGGCGGAGGTAGCTGCCCCGGGCCCAAGTCGATCCCAGCGGAAAGCTTTACCATGTGCCCCGACGCGATTCGCTGCGTCGATATCCCAACGTCGTCCACGCCCGATGCCGGAACCGAAAAGGTGTGCGTGAGCGCGCGCTGCATCCCCGGCGCGCTCGTTCCCGATCCGAACACCTTGAAGCAGCTGCCGGACTGCGCGGAGGCCGGTAACAAGTGCGTTCCCGACCGGTTCATCGAGGTGAACGGCCAGTTTCTGCTCAAGAGTTGTCGCTCCCTGATGGACGCCGAGGGCCGCTGTGTTCCGGTGTCGCTGCCGGCAGTGCGCGCCCAGGCCGGCCGCTTGCCGAAAGCCGACTGCGCCGAGGACGAGCGCTGCGCACCGTGCTTCGACCCGATCTCCGGCGAGGAGACCGGCGCTTGCAGCGCGGGGTGCGGCCCGAAGGGCAGCGAAGCGCCCAAGGTGTTTCCCAAGTGCTGCACCGGCCGCGGCACCTGCGTTCCGCTCAGCATCGCGGGCCCGATCGCCAACGCCGCGCCGCAGGACACCTGTCCCGGTGACGACGCCGGCAGCGATCCGTGGAAGTGCGTGCCGACCACGCGCGCTCAAAATCCCGACCAGAAGTTCCCTTCGTGCATGGCGTCGTTTGCGGGTCTGCCCGCAGTCCCCGCGGGATGCGTGCCGGACTGCATCGTCACCGACGCGTTTCAGAAGGGTTTTCTGTCACAGGGAACTTGCGGCACCGGTGAGCTCTGCGCGCCCTGCGTGAACCCACTCGATCAGACCCGAACCGGCGCGTGCGACTGAAGAATATTTCGTCGCTACGCGAACGCTGGTTCGCTGGTCTTGTCAGCGCTCCTTGAAGCTCGATCTCGTGTATCTTCGATGCGCTCGAAACGCGGGTCGCGACGGAGGAGAACCAAGATGCGTGGCGGATTCGGCTGGGCGATGGTCGCAGTTCCCTTTGCGCTGGTCGTCGCAGGTTGTGGCGCGAGCGAGAGCAGCGAAGGACAGAATCCGTACGCCAACGGCAGCGGCAGCTCGGGCGGTAGCGCCGGGAGCGGCAGCGTTGGCGCAGGCGGCAGCGGAACCGACGGCGCGGGCGGCAGCGGCACGGTGGGTGCCGGCGGCGCCGGTGGCAGTGGAACCGTGGGCGCGGGCGGTAGCGGTACCGACGGCGCGGGCGGCAGTGGCACCGATGGCGCGGGCGGCAGCGGCACCTTAGGCGCAGGCGGCAGCGGCACGGCGGGCGCCGGTGGCAGCGCCGGCACGGGCGGCGAGCTGCCTCCCCCCGAGGCCGGCAAAGGCATCCAGATCTCCACACCGGAGTTCGTGCTCAATCCCGGTGACGAGGTGTTCCGCTGCTACCACGTCGAGATCCCTGACGACGCGGCGGTCAACGTCGCGCGCTTCGTTTCGAAGATGGCCAAGGGCAGCCACCATTTCATCCTGTATCAGGCCAGCACCGCCGCCCAGCCGAGCGGCACACTGCAGACCCGCGGCTGCGCCGGGGGTCTCAGCTCGCAGTGGGTGTACGCCTCCGGAAATCCCGACGGGCAGCTGAAGTTGCCGGACGGCGTGGCGATGCCGTTCAAGGCGCGGCAACCGCTTCAGTTCGACATGCACTACATCAACACGACGACCGAGACCTTGCGCGCCAAGGTCACGCTGAACCTCGAGTACGCCCAGGGCACCTTCCAGAAGGCGGGCTCGCTGATCAGCTACAACACCGGGATCCGCATTCCGCCGAACGGCACGCAAACCGTGTCCGGCACCTGCCAGATCCCGGCCGGCGCCAAGTTCTTCGTGGCGAGCACGCACACTCACAAGCGCGCGACCTTGGCCGAGGTGCGCCGCGGCAGCGCAACCGGCGAGCTGCTCGTGCACACGACGGACTGGGAGCACCCGGACGTGGGACTGTGGGACGCGCCGAACTTCTTGACGTTCGCAGCCGGTGAGAAGCTCTTTTACAGCTGCACCTACAACAACACGAGCACGAACACGATCACCGTCGGCGAGTCCGCCGAGCTGAACGAGATGTGCATGGCCGTGACCTACTTCTTCCCGGCCACGAGCAGCCAGTTCTGCCGGCCCTGATTCATCTCGCCAGCAGCGAAGTCCGGATCTGATCGAGCGCGCGGCGAAACGGCCCCGTATCGTCGATCGCCGCGGCCACCACGAGCGCGCCTTCGATGCTCGCAAGCGCATCCTGGGCGCGCAGCTTGGCCGCCTCGCGCGGCACTCCTGCCTCGACGCCCAGGCTCTCGAGCGCGCCGATCCACGAGACGAACGCGTGCTGGAGCGGGCGGCGAAATCGCTTTCGATCGACGCTCGCGCACATCCGCTCCAGCAAGCACGCCTTTCTGCCTCCCTCGTAGAATGCGTCGACGGCGGCCAGCATGGCCTCGAGCTTCTTCTTCGGTGTCTCGTCGGTTCGCATCGGAAGAAACAGCGCTTGCTCGAGCTGCTGTTCGAGGCGCCGCAGCACCTTGGCGGCCATCTCGGCTTTTCCGCCAGGGAAGTAGTGATAGAGGCTCGACTTGCCGAGCCCCGTCACCTCGGAAATTCGGGCCAGCGAAGTGCCGTCGTAGCCGTCAGTTCGAAAGCTATCGAGCAAGAGGTCGAGCACTTCTTCGAGCGGGCGAATCGCTGCGGGCATGCACGTTCATCCTAACTTCCCGGCCCCTTGTCGGAAAAGGGCGGCGGATTGAAGCGCCACGCTTCGAGCAGCTGGTAGCTGAGCTCGCCCGGCATCGAAACCTCGCACCACTCCTCGAGCTCGAAATCCCAGTAGCGCCCGGTGCCGCCGGTGGGGTGCAGCGGATCCTCGCCTTGGAAGCGCAAGGTTGCCGCGCCGGTCATCGACAACACGCGCGCTCGCACGAAGTCGACGACCGCGATGCTCGCACGCGCATCGCTTTCGAAGTTTCCGAGCGTCTGGAACATGCCGTTACCTCGATAGTCCGGAATCCGCAGCGAGGCGCCCCCAATGACGCGGACGAAGCCCGGGGCTCCTCCGCGGTGCGAGGCGTCCACGCCGCGTTCGGGATGCACGCTGCCCACGAACAGGGTGTCCGCCCGCACGATGGCGTCGCGGCGCACGTCGTCGAGCGCGCGTCCGAACGCAACCGGCGCGACAGGAATGCCCTGGTCTGCTTCCCGAACGGTGCGCCGCTGGATGTACTTCGGGCAGTTGGCGAACGCCTCGCGGACGTCGATCTCGACGCGATCGTCAGCAATCGACTCGACGACCCCGTTGATGCGCAGGCGCTTTCGGGTCGAAAGCTCGATCGCCAAAATCCCCGCAGGGTTGCCCTCGCACAGTGCCGTCGAAACCGGGTCGTCCCGACCCGTGCCCGCAATCGTCACCCGGCGACCATCGTCGCTCGTGACGAACCCGGGCGGCCCGAACCAGGCCGCGACCCAGACGCGGCCGCGCGCATCGTAGGTCGCGACCGCGATCAGGCGCTGCTCGGCGAGAAACGGCAGCGCGCCGGGCATGATCACCTGCCCGAGCCCGCCGCCGTTGCGAAGCGCGATCGCGCGCTCGCCGGCGCGCTCCTGAACCGCGATCTCGCCCTCGTGAAACGACTCCTTCTCCTTCATGGCCGCCTCAAAAGGTGAGCACCGTGTAACCGTCGGCTGTGTATTTCGCGAGACTGTTCAAGCCCGGCGTACTGGGGACAAGGTTGTCCGCGATCAGTTCGAATCCGTTCTGCTCGGCTTCGGCGCTGGCGCCGAACACGACGGCGCAGGCGGAAGAAACGCCGGCGACCTTGTCGCGGACGGCCTCGTACGGCGCGTGGGCGGGGTGATCGGGCTTGTTGAGGACGCCCGCCCAGCGCGTGCCCGTCCCCTGAAAAACCACCTCCACCTCCCGGTTCTTCTGCTTGAACTCGTAGGCCACGGCGAGCGCGTTGAAAACGCGGCCGAGCGCTTCTTCTCCAGCTTTCGGATCCGACAAGACCACGATGGCGATCTTTTGCATGCTCCACTCCTCGCGCTTTCGAGCCTTTTTCGGCCCGAAGCTGTATTGTACGTACCGATCGGTACAATAGGCCGCGGCCGCGGCTTGTCAAGCCCGCCGCGCCCCGCTCAACCCGTTGTCAGCCCTAATTCTGGATCGCGAAGCAGTAGAGCCTGCCCGCTCCGCCCACCTGCACGAGCTGGGCTTCCGAGCAGCCCGGCGTGGTGTGCGATGCGTTCCACGACGTCGGGTTCGCGCCGAGCCCGTCGCGATCGCAGTGCCCGACCTGAGCCATCACGTCCGTCGCGTTGCTGGTCCAGTCGGCGCACGTCGGGAGCGGTGACGGGCCGTCGAACGCGCGCCCGGCCGGCGTGGAGCCGGTCAGGATGTCGTGCTGGTTCGCGACGCCGGCGGGCCGACTGTTCCGACCGGGAACGACGTTGCCGTGCTCGTCGAGCGCGGTCGCCGCCGTGAGATTGTTCTTCGCTCCGCCTTCTTCGTGGAGCTGCTCGACCGTGTCCGCGATCTTCACGCCCTTCGAGTTGAACCAGGGACCGCTACCGATCCGATCGCGCGCGTCCGCCGCGCTCGTGCTGAGGTAGGCGTGCCAGGTCTTGCCCGGTCCGGTCGCGCCGACGGCCGCGGCGAGCGTCCGGCACTTCTCGTCTGCGCCCGCGAGGCCGCCGAGGTTGCCGCCCGCGGTACCGCTGCCCGTGCTGGTGACGAAGAAGCTCATGCCCGGGGTCGTCCCGCCGTCAGTGCCGGCGCTGCCGCCGGGACCGCCGTCGCCTGTGCCGCCGCTACCGCTCGTCCCGGCTGTGCCCGATCCGCCGGAGCCCGAAGCGCCGCCAGAGCCCGAGACACCAGCGCTGCCCGACGCGCCACCAGAACCCGAAGCCCCGCCGCTGCCCGACTGGCCACCGCTGCCGCCCGCGGCGCCGCCGCTCCCCGACGCGCCTCCGCTTCCAGCGCTGCCGCCGTTGCCTGCGGACCCGGCCGCTGCCGGCGATTCTTCATCGTCCGAGCCGCAACCGCTGGCCAGGGCGAAGGCCGAAACCAGGGAAACCACCGAAGCAAAGGCCGTGCGCATGGCTGGCTCCTCTATGCCGCTTCGAGCGGGTCGCGGCTCGCGTCGCGAAACTCGTGCATGGTGACGTACTCGTCGTACGCGTGCTCGAAGCCGGTCGCCTTCTTGAACGGCGAGCTGTCGATCACGATCGGAAACTTGATGTGCGCGAGCGCGCCGGGCGGCAGATCCGGCAACTTGAAACGCCCGAGCATGGCTCGGAACAGCGGCTCCGGCACGGGCAGCAGCTTGCGTCCAGTTTCGCGCACGATCGTCGAGAGCGGCACCGGCGGCGGCCCCGACACGTTGTAGACGCCGCGCAGGCGCTTCTGCAGCGCGGTCACGATCGCGCGCGCGACGTCTTCCTCGTGCATGAACTGAAACAGCGGATCGAACCCGAGCACCATCGGCACGCGCGGGCCGCGCAAAAATGCCGCGAGCGTCCCGTGCCGCGTCGGGCCGAGCGTGTAGCAGACTCGCAGCACGGCGGTGTCGACGCTCGGCAGCCGCCACAGCGCCGAACCCGCGAACAGGTCGGCGGCCACCAGATCGGCGAGTTCGGGGAAGGTCTCGAGCGCGATCGGCGGCTCGTCTTCCGTGTGATAGAGCGGCGAGTCGGGCGCAGCGCCGTAGTACGTGTGCCGGCCGACGAAGATCACGTGTTTGATCCCGTAGCGCTCGGCGAAATCGAACACCGCCTTGGTCCCGACCAGGTTGATGCGATAGCGGTCGGCGCTGCGCTGCGCGGTCAAGTGGCTGACCGTCGCCATGTGGATGACCGCTTCGGGGTTCTGCGTGCGAAACACGTCCTCGGCGGCACGCTTTCTGATGTCGGACTCGTAGATATCGACACCGGGCGGCGAGCCGTGCCAGGGGCGGCGATCGATGCCGACCACCTCGTGCCCCGCGAGCAGCAGCTGCTTGCCGACCAGCCGCCCGATCTTGCCGGAAATCCCGGTTACCAGAACTTTCATCACTCACCTTTGAGCAGTGCCAGCGGCTTGTAGTCCCTGCGTCCGTTCTCGATCAGCTCTTCGATCCGCTGCTTCACGCGGTCGACCATCGGTGCGATCTCGCGGTCCTCTTCGTTACCGGTGCCGACGAAGCGCATGATCTCGCCGAAGTGAAGCTCGACCTTCACCGGCAGCGGCGTCGCGAACAGATAAGGCGTCACCGGCACGTAGGGCGCGCCGAGCAGCTTGCCGAGCTTGTACAGATTCAGCACCGTCGGCACCGCTTCACCGCCACCCAGGAACGCCGCCGGCACGATCGGCGTGCGCGTCTCGAGCGCCAGCCGCAGAAACCCCGTACCGAAGCGCACCAGCGAGTAACGCTCTTTGAACAGCTTGGCGGTACCCTTCACGCCCTCGGGAAAAACCATCAGCAAGCGCTCGTCGTTCAACAAGCGCGCGGCGTGCTCGGGCAGGCC